>JAESFL010000747.1_pt1 | contig 17897 bp, 15 predicted proteins | sample 9269401 | NCBI WGS metagenome assembly JAESFL01 (sample SAMN14506025, study PRJNA617098) | algae metagenome | isolation source: Gloeocapsa sp. UFS-A4-WI-NPMV-4B04 and co-occurring heterotrophs from desert... | place: USA: Utah | collected 2006-10-01 | reverse complement strand
GTAGCAGGTCTTTGATGCGCTCCCACTGGTCATCTCTAAGGGCGTAACGTCGAGTCGTCATGGTGGTTCTAATCAGCTTATCTGATGTATCGCCAATTCCAGCTTACCTAATTGATGACACGCTCTAAGGTGTAATGAATTTTGCTACTGAATAAGCATTGGCAGGAGTGTAGTTTGATAAATCTTATTCAAAGCCACGATTATTTATAGTTAAGACTTTTAGGCAATTAATAGCTTGGTACTGGATCATGCAGTTGAAGGCTATTGATATTATTCCTAAACAAAGAATTACTGTTTAAAAATAGGATGATTTATCTCTAGTGAAGGAGTAGCTAATTCTTGGGAAAAGATGAATTTGAACTGAATTGATGCAAAACTAAAAGAGGCTGTAAGCAAGAGTTAAAGTTTTTGTGATCGCGTGTCACTAATGCTAACGCTGTCGTCGTTGCCCAAACCAGGTTTGCAGCTGTTGACGACAGGCTGATTCTAGAATGCCGCTTAGTACGGATAAGCGATGATAAGAACAGGCGCTATCAGGGATATTAGCAACAGTACGGATAGCCCCAGTTTTTGGGTCGTCGGCTCCATAAACTAAAAGACTAAGCCGTGCTTGCACAATAGCACCAGCACACATTGGGCAAGGTTCTAGGGTGACGTAAAGAGTGCATTGATTGAGATGCCAGTTTTGTAAAGCAGCACCAGCAGAACGCAGAGCGAGAATTTCGGCATGAGCTGTGGGATCTTTGTCGCGTTCTCGGCGATTTTCAGCTTCTGCAATTAAGTTGCCAGATGAATCAACGATAACTGCTGCGACAGGAACTTCCCCGGCTTCGCCTGCTAATTGGGCAAGTGCGATCGCTCGACTCATCCATTGCCGATGTCTAAGATATTCTGGGTGATCAATTGTTGCTCGGGCAATGCTGTTGCTCACAGTTCTAGCCAACTGGCTGTGCTAGTAGAGGATCAAGTTGACCTTTTGAATCTAAATCATAGACATCATCACAGCCGCCAACGTGCTGATCATTAATGAAGATTTGTGGCACACTTCGGCGACCATTAGCTCGTTCAGCCATCTGAGTTCTAGCTGCTTCATCACCGTCAATTTTGTATTCGGTGTAGTTTACGCCCTTCCACCACAGCAACAATTTAGCGCGGATACAAAAAGGACAAGTTTGCCAAGTGTAAATCTCGACGTTGGCTTTGTTGCGCTCTGGATGCCGATTTAACAAGGGGTTGAGGAAATCTAGCATATCTTACCTTGTGCCTTTTATGTGATTTGTACAGGAGTTACGTACAGGAGTTACGCACCTAAAGGCTGAAATATTGCTCTCCGCCTAGCACCCCCTAAAAAGGGAGGGAACTATATAGTCCCCCGTTTAACTCTGTTAAGGGAGCGATAACTGCGTAATTCCTACTGTATTTAGACTAGATCATCCTTTGGCAACTTGGATATTACTTGAGTAGATGAGCGTCATTACCTTTGGTAGTGCTACTACATCCGCATTACCTCAATACCAGCAACTGAAGCATAGTTCACTGATGCGTCAAATCCCAAAGTGAGCTTACCGTCATTTACCTGGATACCTCTAATTGACACCATCGTACCTTTTAGAGCGCCACCGCTTGCTGCTGTGATGTCGTAGTCATCCATGACAGTTTTACCCTCGGCGGTGACATCAAAAACTCGTTTGCCAACACCACCAGCAGGCTTACCTGGAGCGCCCCAGAACAATTCGGCAAAGTGCAGACGTACCTCAACTTGACCAGAAGCAGGCAAATTGAATGTTAGCAGACGCTGGGCGTTGTCTACCCTGCCTCGGTAAGTTTGATAAATTTTATCGTCAACAGTATTAGCGATCGCGGGTGCAGGAGTGCCACCGTTCTCAGCAGGAGCATTAGTGGGGGTGAATAAACCAGTATCTGATCGCCAAACATTACCCTTAATATCGGTGTAGGAGGAACTGCTACCTACATCAATGCGATTTAGCACTGTGCGAGTTTCGGGTCTGACGTTGCTAATTAAATAGACGTTATCGTTGTAATCATAGTTGATGCCAGAGTAGTCCATCGCCATGATCCAGGTATTGGCGATCGCTTTTCCCTGCCCATCTTCTGCCTGCCAGAAGCGAACGTGATGACCACTTGGTCCTGGACTGCCATTATTTTTGTCAACAAGCTGATTGTTCTTCAGCGGATCGCTCCATTCATCAGCGATTCTGAAGCCAAAGGTTCCGTTTGAGTTAAATGTCCCTTGTGCTAGTTGTGTTGAATTGTTTTTGTCTGGTAGTAGTGTTTGCGCGTCAATGCCTGCGTGAGTGAAGATTTGAGCAGTGGTGCTGCTGCCCTTACCGAACCAAGACACTGTAGCAGTTCCACCAGGCTTATGGAAAGCGGCTAGCTGACGCACTATTACTGGTGTGGATGTGTTTGCGCGCTGCCAGTAAGGTGAGATAACTTCGTCGCCGACTGTCTGAACCAGCCCATTTTTATTAAGTTCTTGACCAGGATTAGTAATTGTAGTTCCATAGCCGAAGACTTTGACAATTTCGTTCAGCGTCGGCTCTACTCCACCTTCAGGTATTCTCTGCCAAAATCCGGCGAGTTGAACAACGGTGTTCGGCTCATTACTATCGTTAGATTTTATTGTCAATGTGCCGTTGTGGATATCACCGCTAGTGGCTTTGAAGCGCACCCGTAGATCGAGTTGACCTCCTGCCGCAATACTTGTCGGCAGTGGGGTGTTATTTGCCAGTTCCCAAGGGCCTGTAATTGGTACTCCACTAATTCGTAGTGGGCTGCTGCCAAGGTTTTTTGTTCGCAGCGTGACAATATCATGCACCCCATTAGGCGGTGGATTTGTCAAGCTACCGATCCGACTAAATACCAAGCGATTAGAGAATGGCACACCGTCTAAGTTCTCAATTTCAATTTCAGGTCCGACTGCTGCTACTGCCGAACTACTACTCGAACTCAACCTAGCATTGAGGGGTGTTTCTATAGTGCTGAGGCTATCTTGCTGCGTTAACCGATAGCCATTACTATTATTGCTATCCCCCAAAAGCGCACCAGAGGTGTCTTGGGTAAAATGATTATTGACCATCTCACACCTCCTGGTGTTATAAGTGCAAAAATCCGAATTTATCTAATAGGCTGACAATCTCTCTATACCTTGTACCACACTTCTACGTAGTAGCAGCAGTTATATTGCAAAAATGAAACTAAGTGTACGAATAGCTTACTTTACTAAAAGGTTTCCTTATGTCTAGTTCCAGCTGCTTAAAACTTAATTAAAACCTGCGCTCAACATTACATTTTTGGATAAAGCGTTTGTTAACCTCTTTTTTCACGTTGAGGTTGACAGGAGTTGAGCAAGAGCAAATTTTATCTGAAAAAGTAAATAATATACATATCCTGAGCTAGCAATAAATTTGCTTGTTGAAGCTCAAGCTTGGAGCAAATAAATGTTGATGACTTAACAGTTTTAATTATTTAGGATGCGATTCTCCGCAGGAGACGCTTCGCGAACGCGCTTGAAATTCGTTTTCTGAGGATAGATTGCCGCAAATATAACTTTTGACATACTCCCTGACTATAGCGGCACAGGGATTCTTCTGGAGTCACCCCCTAGAATTACTGGTTCAACACTTCGGCACAGATCAGTGACCACGAGTCCACTTAAATTAAATACCGCAAGGGATTTAATCCAGAGATGGTTCTCTCAAGCGAGCAATGCGTGTGAAGCTTCCCCCGCGCTCCGTCGCGCCTCAGTCTTTCACTCCATTCCAGAAGTCTGTTTCGGTATGCCCTACCGTAAGTTCAAACCTAATTAATCGGTTCTCTATATGCATGGTGTTTGAAACTTTTACCGTTCGACAGAGCTCACGGCGAAGCCCACAAAAACGTTTCTCTGTGGAACCTCATAGCATCAGTTTTCATGGTTCAATGCATCGGGAACGATGCGAGGTTTTTAAAGTGGTTGATTACCTTGTCCACTGTATTAATTATAACATAGTTCATGTGCTTAAAAACACTATCAACTAATATAAAGCACTGACCGTAAACGGCGGGGCTTTAAACCCAATTTTCCGGTAAACTCGAATATACATTAATACGCTGCTTGGTTGAATTAAAAAGTGTCACAAGAAAATCAGACTCCTGAACTACAATTTACTGGTACTACCCAGAACCCGCCCCAATTACCCTTTGAGGACTGGTTTGAATATCCAGTACGGGCACAACCACACCACACTGACTATGCAGGTGTAGTCTGGCATGGTTCTTATCTAATATGGATGGAAGAGGCGCGGATAGAATGCTTGCGCTCAATTGGCATTGACTTTGCCGATTTAGTCGCCTTGGGATGCGATGTACAAGTAGTAGAGCTTTCAATGCGCTACCACCGCCCTATCCAAATGGGTATGGCAGCAGTAGTCAGAACACGGATAGCAGAGGTAAGCGGCGTTCGGATTAATTGGAATTATCAAATTCAGTCTCTAGATGGACATCAACTCTATGTAACTGCGCGGGTAACTTTAGTGGCTGTTGATCTGGAAAAGGGAAAGATTATGCGCAAACTGCCTTCAACTATAAAGAATGCTCTTGCCAGGCTTACAGGTGTAGGTGGCAGTTAAGTTTAAGGCTAATATTATTTAAGCCGACGAGATAGCATTACTAAATAATTATTCACTGAAATAGCTTTTAAATCAATCAGTTTTAGCAATTTTGATTAGTAACACCCCAGAATTTTGCTGTGATATACTAATCTGAATTTAAATCATGAATGCTTTAGCTAATTTTTTTAAACAAAGCAACAATTAGACTATAGTGCGTTCAGTATTAATATCTAAAATCAAATTTATTACAGCTTACTTTAAAATATTGGTTTTTTCATTTTTTAGAGGAATGAATAAATTTTTAAAGATTTTAGGACAAAACTCAGCTAGAATAAATAAATATAAAAATATTTATAAAAATTAGAGAATATAACTTAATAAAACTCTACTTATAATTAAATTTATATCAAAAATATTTAATCAAGTATTATTTACACAAGGCAAAAAGCGCTAAAGTAAGAGTAACTTCTACAGGCTCTATCTTTAAATTAATCTTTTATAAAACATGACTTTTAACTCTATCGCTCCTAATAGGCTTAAAAAAGTATTCCAAATTCTCCTCTCGCTATTCATAATTATTGCAGGCACGTTGCACTTTATAAAGCCAGATCCATTTGTAAAAATTGTGCCGGACTACTTGCCTTATCACTTGGAACTTGTTTATATTAGCGGTCTCTTTGAGATTCTTTTTGGAATTGGGCTATTAATACCTTCACTGAGGAGTGCTGCTGCTTGGGGGTTAATTTTGCTGTTCATTGCCGTTTTCCCAGCAAATATAAATATGGCAGTTAACAATATTCCAATTCAAGGTGTTCCCCATAATCAAATTTTGTATTGGCTACGGCTACCGTTTCAAGCAGTTTTAATTGCTTGGGCTTGGTGGTTTACTAAAGAACAAAAATAGCAAAATAAAAGTGGTGAGTAGTAGTTTGTAGAAGTAGCTAATAAAGAAGGCGATCGCGCTACTTATTTTGTTACTTGGGTTACTTTTAATTTGTTGCTTCATATTCTGTACGTAGATATTACCCAGTCTAGTCATGGGATGTATCTATTTTTTACGGCTGTTAAGCATAGGGTTTTATGGTATGGCTGGCATGGAAACAAACAACAGCAGCAAAACTTAACACAGCTAGCAGCCGACATTAGGACGCATAGGTATCCTCCCTCTGATAGACTTGAGAACTGGAATAGACAGACGAAAAAGCGCTTAAAGCAAGCAGTTGGGAGGATAGACTTCGTGGAAAATACACTTGGGCTAGAGATTATTGAGGTAGTCGAGCAAGCCGCGATCGCATCTGCACGGTGGATGGGCAAAGGTGAGAAAAACATTGCTGACCAAGTTGCCGTCGAAGCCATGCGCGAACGGATGAACAAAATTTATATGCGAGGTCGGATTGTCATTGGAGAGGGAGAGCGAGATGATGCTCCCATGCTTTACATCGGCGAAGAAGTCGGTATCTGCACAAGGGAAGATGCCAAAACTTACTGCAACCCTGATGAACTGATAGAGATTGACATTGCCGTTGACCCCTGCGAAGGCACTAACCTTGTTGCCTACGGTCAAAATGGTTCGATGGCTGTGCTAGCTATTGCGGAAAAAGGTGGATTATTCGCAGCGCCAGACTTTTATATGAACAAGCTGGCAGCACCACCACTGGCAAAAGGTCATGTTGATATTAACAAGTCCGCTACTCAAAACCTGAAAATTCTCTCCGAGTGCCTGAATCGTGCCGTTGAAGAATTGGTTGTAGTGGTAATGGATCGACCTCGCCACAAAGACCTAATCCAAGAAATTCGTGGTGCTGGAGCTAGAGTGCGACTGATCAGTGATGGTGATGTTTCTGCCGCAATTTCCTGTGCCTTTTCCGGAACTAATATTCATGCCTTGATGGGCATCGGTGCAGCACCAGAAGGCGTAATTTCAGCTGCTGCCTTGCGCTGCTTGGGCGGGCATTTCCAAGGTCAACTGATCTATGATCCAGAAGTAGTCAAAACTGGTTTGATTGGGGAAAGCAAAGAAAGCAACTTGGCACGGCTGAGGGACATGGGCATTGATAACCCAGATAAGGTTTATACCGCCGAAGAATTGGCTAATGGTAAGACAGTTCTTTTCGCAGCTTGCGGCATTACCCCTGGAACCTTAATGGAAGGTGTCCGGTTCTTTGGCGGAGGAGCAAGGACTCAAAGCTTGGTCATTTCTAGCCAATCCCGAACAGCTCGTTTTGTCGATACGATCCATATGTTTGACGAACCAAAGGCGCTACAACTGCGGTAGGAGGCAAGAGGCGAAAGGCAAGAGGCGCTAAGGTTAAAACCATAGCTCAAGCGCCCCTACCCCTAGCCCCTAGAATGGAGGACACATGAATATTGTGGTTGTAGGGCTTAGTCATAAGACAGCCCCTGTAGAAGTTAGAGAAAAGCTAAGTATTCCAGAAGCGCAGATGGAAAGCGCGATCGCGCACCTCTGTAGCTATCCCCATATTCAAGAAGTTGCTATCCTTAGCACTTGTAATCGTCTGGAAATTTATATTGTTGCTCATGAAACTGAGCAGGGCATTCGGGAAGTTTGTCAGTTTCTCTCAGAACACAGCAAATTGCCCGTATTGGCTTTAAGGCAACACTTATTTATGTTTTTGCACCAAGATGCAGTTATGCACCTGTTAAGGGTGGCAGCTGGCTTAGATAGCTTGGTGTTAGGAGAAGGGCAAATTTTAGCCCAAGTAAAACAAACCCACAAACTTGGACAGCAGTATAACGGAATTAAACTGATTCTAAATAAGCTGTTTAAACAAGCGCTGACAGCTGGCAAGCGTGTGCGGACAGAAACAAGTATTGGCACTGGCGCAGTCTCCATTAGCTCGGCTGCTGTAGAATTAGCGCAAATAAAAGTGCAAAATTTAGCCGCTTGTAGAGTAACGATTGTTGGTGCTGGTAAAATGTCCCGGCTCTTGGTGCAACATTTAGTAGCCAAAGGCGCTGTCCAGATTTCAATTCTCAATCGCTCACGTCAACGAGCAGAGGAATTAGCAAGTCAGTTTCAAGGAACTGATCTACAAATTTATCCGATTTCTGACATGATGTCGGTACTGGCAATATCCGATTTAGTGTTTACCAGTACAGCAGCAACAGAACCATTACTGGATCGCGCCAAACTCGAATTGGCTCTAGAACCAAATCGCCCTTTGATGCTATTTGATATTTCTGTACCACGTAATGTGCATGGAGATGTTAATGATCTAGATCATGTTCAGGCGTTTAATGTTGATGACTTGAAGGCAGTAGTGGCGCAAAACCATGAAAGCCGTCGCCGGATGGCAATGGAAGCGGAAAGACTGTTAGAAGAGGAAGTAGAAGCGTTTGAAGTGTGGTGGCGATCGCTTGAAACTGTCTCTACTATTAGCTGCTTGCGGGATAAAGTAGAAGCGATTAGAGAGCAAGAATTGGAAAAAGCCTTGTCTCGACTCGGTTCTGAATTTGCTGAAAGACATCAAGAAGTGATCGAAGCTTTGACACGCGGCATTGTGAATAAAATTCTTCATGATCCGATGGTGCAACTGCGATCGCAACAAGATATCGAAGCAAGACGGCGGGCAATGCAAACTCTCCAAACGCTGTTTAACCTAGATGTAGGTGAGCAGTTTAGTTAAGTAGAGGCTAGAGGAACCAGAGGCTAGAAAATTTATCTTACATCTTCTCCTCCTAACCTTGTCTGCTTATGTCTAAACGATTCTCAAACCGCGTTTTTCGAGTGGTTGTACTGCTGTTAGGTTTGTGGCTATTTTTCGATTTAGCCTCTCACCTAGCAGCAGAAATTTTATGGTTTCAAGAAGTTGGGTATTTACCAGCATTTTTGTTGCGGTTAAAGACACAACTGGGATTGTGGGCGATCGCGTTTTTTACTTCAGCTAGCTTTTTATGCGGCAATTTAGCTGTAGCTAATCGTTTCAAGTATTCTAACCAAGCTAGTATTGCATACGAAAGTAAGACAGAATTGGGATTGCGTTGGCTACTACCAGTCGTATTAGGACTTAGTATGCTGGTAGGTTTAATACTGATTTACTATGGTCAAAGTGCCTTAAGTTTTTGGCAGCCAAATCTTAAAATTTTCAATGTTTTTCCACAATTAACTCAATTAAAGTACCAAAATTTCCAACAGCTGTTACAAAGTCCTCTAGATCAAGTTTTAGAGTTAAGTATACTGCTAGGATTTAGCGCTGCAATTTTTGTAAATCCTCAGTTTTGGTTAAGAGCGATCGCACTCATAATTAGTATAATTTTTGGTTTTGTATTATCAAATTATTGGGCTACTTTTTTACAATATTTACATCCCACAAGTTTTAATTCCACTGAGCCATTATTTGAGCGCGATATTAGCTTTTATGTGTTTTCTCTACCTATATGGGAATTGCTGGAATTTTGGTTAATCGGAATATTTTTATATGGGTTAATAGCAGTTTCTCTAATTTATTTATTATCAGGAGACAGTTTTAGCCAAGGGAGATTCCCAGGTTTTTCTTCAGCGCAGCTACGACACTTACACGCATTGGGCGGCTGTTTGGGCATGGCGATCGCTCTCCGTTATTGGCTAAACCGCTATAAATTGCTTTATTCCACACGCGGCGTTGCTTATGGTGCTAGCTACACAGATGTAAACGTACAATTGCCTGTTTATACTGGGCTAAGTCTGCTGTCAGTAGCGATCGCAATATTTCTATTTTGGCAAACTATTTTCTGGACTAAAAAATATAAAAATTCCAAATCACAGTTTTTAAGAGTAAGTCAACAGCATTTCCAATCGTTGATTTACCCATTAGGGCTGTATTTAATTGGGGCAGTTGTAGCCACGATTATTATCCCTGTTACTGTACAACGCTTATTAGTAGAACCAAATGAATTAGTCCGTGAACGCCCTTATATCCAACGTAGTATTGCCTTAACTAGACAGGCTTTTAATTTAGAAAATATTGAGGTAGAAACGTTCAATCCACAAGGCGGACTTACCGCAGCTGACTTACAAGAAAATGACCTAACAATTCGCAATATCCGTCTTTGGGATACACGCCCATTATTAGAAACTAATCGGCAGTTGCAACAAATTCGACCTTATTATAAATTTCCTAATGCAGATATTGATCGCTACACACTGAAGGAAGCGAGAGGAACACCGCAAGCAGAAAAGCAACAGACTATCATTGCAGCGAGAGAGTTAGATTATACTGCGGTTCCGCAGCAAGCTCAGACTTGGGTAAACGAACATTTAGTTTATACGCACGGCTACGGATTTACATTAAGTCCAGTAAACACGGTAGCAGCTGGTGGTTTACCCGATTACTTCGTTAAAGATATTGGAGTTGAGGCACAAGGAAACGATAGCAGTTTACGTACCTCTAGCAAAAAAATTCAGGCAAGTATTCCGATTGGTAATCCTCGGATTTACTACGGCGAAATTACTGATACATATATCATGACTGGCACAAAAGCTAGAGAGTTAGATTATCCCAGTGGTAACGACAATGTTTATAACACCTATGATGGAAGCGGTGGAATTGGGATTGGTTCTAGTTGGCGACGCTGGTTATTCGCTCAATATCATCAAGATTGGCAGTTTTTGGTAACTCAGAACTTTACGCCGCAAACAAAGGTTTTATTTCGCCGCAATATTAAAGAACGAGTCAGAGCGATCGCTCCTTTTCTACACTATGACGGCGATCCTTACCTAGTAGTCGCTGATGTCAATTCACAGCAGCAAGATGGAAATTATCTTTACTGGATTATTGATGCTTACACAACAAGCGATCGCTATCCTTATTCTGATCCAGGTAATCACGAATTTAACTACATCCGGAACTCAGTAAAAGTTGTCGTCGATGCTTACAATGGCTCTGTTGATTTCTACATTGCAGACACTCAAGATCCAATTATTAATACTCTAAAAAGTATCTTTCCTGGATTATTCAAACCTTTGGATACTATGCCAGCAGAGTTGATAAAACATATACGCTATCCAGTAGATTTGTTTAATATCCAATCCGCGCAATTACTGACTTATCACATGAGCGATCCACAAGTGTTTTACAACAGAGAAGACTTGTGGCAAGTTCCCAATGAAATTTACGGCAGTAAACAGCGACAGGTAGAGCCTTACTATCTAATTATGAATCTGCCAACAACAGCTCAATCAGAAGAGTTCATTCTACTGCTTCCGTTTACGCCAAGGGAACGCCCGAATTTAATTGCATGGTTAGCGGCGCGATCGGATGGGGAGGAATACGGTAAGTTGTTGCTATACGAGTTTCCTAAGCAGCAGCTAATCTATGGAACCGAGCAAATTGAAGCTCGAATTAACCAAGATCCAGTAATTTCTCAGCAGATTTCGCTGTGGAATCGTCAGGGTTCAAGAGCGGTTCAAGGAAATCTGTTGATAATTCCCATAGAGCGATCGCTCCTCTACGTTGAACCGCTTTACCTAGAATCAGAACAAAGTAGCCTACCTACTTTAGTAAGAGTGATTGTTGCTTACGAAAACCGAATTGTGATGGCAGAAAGCTTGCAACAGGCGCTTGATGCTATTTTTCAGCCAGATAACACAGTAACCCCTGCGATCGTCCGTCCTGTTGAATAATGGTAGCTGAGAACAAGTTGAGACATCCTATGATTACACCAAAAATCCCCACACCGTCAAGTATGGGGAGTATAAAAAACTACATGAAACTAACTAAGCGTTAGTGTATATTCCTGTTCTTAGCTCTGCCCTAGTCCTTCGCGGACGCGCTTACCGTATTCTGGATCGCATTGCATAAAGTGTTCTACGATGCGCTCTTGAATATCCTGGTTGCACTTTTTCAGAGCTGTGACGAGGTTTAAAATCAAGTCATTGCGCTCCCAGTCTTCAAAGGTGCGATACCGTTCGCCAGCCTGCTGATAATCGTTAGTCCGGCTAATTTTTTGGCGCGTGACAGGACCTTGAACATAAGGAGTGTGATCTTTGCCAGATTTTGGTGCTTCTTTAAGCCCACCAAGACTGCTTGGCTCGTAATTTACGTGGGGGTTCTCTCCAGCTGCAACTGAGTCAACATTGAGAGCCATCTGACCATCACGCTGATTTGTTGCAACTCGTGTTTTTGGTTGATTAATCGGTACTTGGAGATAATTTGTGCCGATGCGGTGACGTTGAGTATCTGAGTAAGAAAAAGTCCGACCTTGAAGCAATTTATCGTCTGAGAAGTCAAGCCCATCAACTAATACACCTGTACCAAATGCGGCTTGCTCAACTTCGGCAAAATAGTTGGTAGGATTTTTGTCCAACACCATACGTCCGATAGGTAGCAAGGGAAATTGGTCTGGAGGCCAGATTTTTGTGGGATCTAATGGATCAAAATTTAGTTCAGGATGCTCGTCATCAGACATTATTTGCACACAGAATTCCCATTCAGGATAATCACCCTGTTCAATCGCTGCGTACAAATCCTCTGTTGCATGGTTAAAGTTTTTAGCCTGAATTTCCTCAGCCTCAGCTTGAGTTAGGTTTTTTACCCCCTGCTTCGGAACCCAGAAATACTTGACTAAATGCCCTACACCCTCAGAGTTAACCATCTTGTAGGTATTTACACCTGAGCCTTCCATCATGCGGTAGTTTGCCGGAATTCCCCAAGGACTGAACAGCCAGGTAATCATGTGCATTGCTTCCGGCGTATGGCTGATAAAGTCAAATATCCGGTTCACGTCCTGACGGTTTGTAACAGGGTCTGGTTTAAAGGCGTGAACAAGGTCGGGAAACTTGATGGGATCTCTAATAAAAAAGATTTTCAGGTTATTTCCCACTAAATCCCAGTTGCCATCTTCAGTGTAAAACTTTGCAGCAAAGCCACGCGGGTCACGCAGAGTCTCTGGTGAATGACCGCCATGAATAACACTGGAAAAACGCACAAATACAGGCGTAATTTTGCCTTTTTCTTGAAAAAGTTTTGCTCTGGTGTATTTACTTGCGGGTTCGTCGCCTATTGTTCCGTAGGCTTCAAAATAACCATGAGCGCCTGCTCCTCTGGCGTGAACGACGCGCTCAGGTATGCGTTCGCGATCAAAGTGGGTGATCTTTTCTAGAAAGTTATAGTTCTCTAGAACTGTGGGACCTCTATCACCTACAGTCCGAGTATTTTGGTTGTCAGTTACTGGATGACCTTGACGGTTTGTGAGAGTTTGGTCTTCGTTGCCTAGCTGATCATTTTGTTGATTGTCAGTCATATGCACCCTGAATTAGATGTTTCTTTTCCAGTTTTCCGTTTGGCAATAGACTAGTCGAGTTTTCCGACAAGTCAAACTCGTTATGTATTCGCCTTTATAAATCATAGTCGTTATGAGTATCTTTAGCAAGACGCAGATAGATATAATTCAAAGGCGATCGCCCACAACATTTATAGCTAGATAGCATTCAGCGCGGCTCTAGCGATGCTGGTATTGCGGCTAGTAATCCACTTATCCTAACCAGGAATCACCCGCGCTTACCCTATACCAACGAAGGATAATGCTGACGGGGCAACTACCCTTGACTAGGTATTTACCTATGCAGATGTAACTATCGAGTTGTTCTAATATTTGTTCTTAGTTTTATTTAGGATCAAAGGGCTATATATTGCTACGCCTGTTGCCTAGCCAAATCTAGTGTTATGCAAAGGACTTGGCTGCTTGCCTAAGTTATTTTTTATACCAAAATCTGTACTGTGATTGCACTGCTATGAAGCGATCGCCATGCAAGAAATCTTCATAGCACTGCGATATCCTTTACTAGTTTTAATTATTAGCCACTGACTATGGAGCGTACTCCTACTGGCGACTATACTCTTTAGCCAGTAAAGCCTACCATCACTACAGCTATAGCACCAAGCAGGGCCAAAATCGACAGCACTAAGCCAGCGTTAGGGCTACCTTTCCATGAATAATCTTTGTCATTTTTATCATTCATAAATACTTATCCTGATATTAAAATTCTGACTTCATTGTTACATTTTTAATACAATAACAAACACTTAAGTTACAACATTAGCTGAGTATTGTTAAATCAACACAGTAGCAGAAGTATACCCAATGAACTGCTTGGCGCGATATTCCCTGGGTGGGCTTGCCTGTTCGAGTTCTGTTTGTATAGCTTGAGTTCTTACAGGCTACTTAGTCGTAGTGGGCCGCGCTACAAATCTTTCTTAACTAGAAATTAATTAAACCTTTGCCTGACCTTGATCAGCGTCTACTAAGCTTTGGACGCAGGCACAAGATTTAGAGAACACTAATGGTATCACGACGTGAATTTGTTAGTTTAGTAGGCGCAAGTGCCGCAGGTGCTGTTCTTGTGTCTCCTTTAAAGGCTCTTTATGCCAGAGAAGCTCAAGGACAATCGATTAGAAGTAGAGGCTATGGAGCGCTGCGACCAGATCCTAACGGCTTACTAGACTTGCCACGCGGGTTTCAATACCGTGCTTTTTCTCGGACGGGCGACATGATGAGTGATGGTAGTTTAGTACCAGGCGATCATGATGGTATGGCTGCTTTTGCTGGGCCAAGAGACACAACTATTTTGATTCGCAATCACGAACTAAGTCCAGACGAAGTTACCAAGCCAAAAGTTAAAGCCCCCGTAGATAAACAGTACGATACACTGTCTAGAGGCGGCACTACTACATTAATCGTTGGCTCAGACCGCAAACTTATTAAAGATTATGCTTCCTTAGCTGGAACTTACCGTAATTGCGCTGGCGGTCGTACTCCTTGGGGTTCTTGGATTAGTTGTGAAGAAACTACGGCTACGCCAGCTACTGCTCCTGGGAGTGTGCTTAAAATGCACGGCTATAACTTTGAAGTCCCAATTAGTGCTAAGAGTCCTGTAGACGCGATTCCGCTTGTTGCTATGGGTCGCTTTAATCATGAAGCCGTTGCTGTAGACCCCAAAACTGGAATTGTTTATGAAACTGAAGATCAAAGAGATGGTCTATTTTATCGCTTCATTCCCAATCAGCTTGGGAAATTGAGTGCAGGCGGTGTCTTGGAAGCTTTGAAGATTAAGGGTAGACCTCAAGCGAAAACCTTTGCTGACTTTCCTGTAGGTAAGCCGATGCAAGTTGAGTGGGTGCGTATTGAAAATCCTAACCCTGCTACAGATACTGTACGGGAAGAAGGTTTTGCCAAAGGCGCAGCTCAATTTACTCGTGGCGAAGGAATATGGTACGGCAAAGGTGAGTTTTACTTTTGTTGTACCAATGGCGGTTCTGTTGATCCAACTACTGGAAGCACCAATGGATTAGGTCAGGTATGGCGTTACGTACCTGGGAGAACTAACGCGGGCGGTACTATTGAACTGTTTGTTGAGCCAAATAACAAAAGTGTACTCGATAGTCCCGACAACATTGTTGTATCTCCGTTTGGCGATCTATTTATTTGTGAAGATGGAGATGGTGAGCAGTTTGTAGTCGGGGTTACTCCTCAAGGCAAACTCTATCATTTCGCTCGTAATGCAATTAATGATCGAGAATTTGCTGGAGTTTGCTTCTCGCCGGGTGGTCGAACGATGTTTGTCAATATTCAAGATCCTGGCATTACTTTTGCTATTTGGGGTGATTGGCGACGGGGTTAAGGTTAAACAGCATTGGCAATAACCCCGCAGCAGAAGTTTTATTAACAGCTTTTAGATAGGCACTGCGGGGAAGCTTGATTAACCTCGTTAGCTATAGTAATTACAGCATTTTCTCTAGGAACTGCTTTGCGCGATGCCCCAAAGGGGCTTGCCTGTGAAGGCTCGCACTGAGGATGATTAAAAAACTGTTGTGGTGCTGCATCTTCAGCTAGTCGCCCTTGATCTAGAAACAAAATGCGATCGGCAACTTCTCGCGCAAACCCCATTTCATGGGTAACAATTGCCATCGTAATCCCTGTTTTAGTCAAGTCTTTCATCACTTCCAACACTTCTTTCACCATTTCAGGATCAAGTGCTGATGTTGGTTCGTCGAATAACATAATTGCGGGCTTCATTGCTAGAGAACGCGCGATGCCCCAAAGGGGCTTGCCTGTGAAGGCTCGCTACTCGTTGCTTTTGTCCTCCAGATAACTTAGACGGGTAAACATCGGCTTTATCTGATAAACCAACTTTTGCCAATAATTCCAGTCCTTCTTGTCGCGCTTGTTCGTGCGAAATATGCTTCACGTTTAGTGGTGCATAAGTCACATTTTTTAGCACTGTCATGTGTGGAAATAAATGGAAATGTTGAAACACCATGCCGATATTTTGGCGAACTTTCATAATATCGGTTTTATGGGCAGTAATGTCCGCTCCATTGACATAAATCTTGCCTGAAGTTGGAACTTCAAGTAAATTCATGCAGCGTAAAAAAGTTGATTTTCCTGATCCAGAAGGACCAATAATTGCAACAACTTCTCCTTGATGAATTTCCGTAGAAATTCCTTGTAATACTTTAAGGTTGCCGAATGCTTTATATAAATCTTCAATCTTAATAGCTGATTTTGAATTACTGTCAAATTGTCGCTCTTTTTTAAGAACTCCGTTGAAGTCTGCGTTCGAGTGCATATCCCCCCCAGGTTAAAGCCATAACTAACAAATAGTAAACAATGCCTGCAAATAACAATGGTTCAAAATAAATATATTTTTCTGCCCCGACAATTTGGGCGCGGCGTAATAAATCAGCTACACCAATAGTTGAAACTAAAGCAGAATCTTTTAATAGGGCAATACTCTCATTTACAAGTGCAGGCAAAATATTTTTCAAGCCTTGGGGTAAGATAATGTCCATCATCATTGGCTTATAAGGAACACCCAAAGATAAAGCAGCTTCTCCTTGTCCTTTATCAACTGCTAGAATTCCAGCACGAATTGTCTCAGAAATGTATGCTCCTGAATTCAGAGTAAATGTAATTACGCCTGCTAGTAATGCCGGGATGTTATAGCCAGTTATTTGGGGCGTTGCGTAATAGACTAACGCTATTTGTAATAGTAGTGGTGTGCCTCTGAATACAGATGTGTAAGCTGTACCAAACCAACGTAGTGGCTTTGATAGTAGAAATCTTAAACAAAGACAGCACCACACCCCAGAGAAAGCCTAGAAATGCTGATAATGCAGTAAATAGTAAAGTGACGCGGATTCCATCAATAATAAAGGGAATACTGGGTGCTATTTTGCCAGATCCAAAGCCGGAATTGCTGGTATTTTCGGTTGTAGCAGTTGGTTTACCATTGTTTTCAAACCATTTTTTCACCAGATTTTCTATTTCGCCGCTTTGCTTCATCTGCGCTAGAACGCGGTTGAAGTCAGCAACTTTATCTGAACCTTTGGGAAATGCGATCGCGCTGCCTGCTTCTCCAACGTTAGGACTCGTGTTAAACTCCAAATCGGGATTGCTCCCAATAAAACCTTTAGCGATCGTATCTTCAATAATTGCCGCTTTGATTCGTCCTGCTTTAACTTCTTGGATAATTTCAGAAGTTCTATTTAAAGATTTTAGTTTGACATTTTTAAATTTTTTAGCTGCTTCTTCTTGAGTCGAACCTAACTGTACACCAACATTTTTACCCGCTAAATCTTCTGGTTTTGTTAAGTTACTACCTTGTTAAGCAACAATTGTATTTTTTGCTTCGTAGTAAATATCAGAAAAATCGACATTTTTTTTGCGTTCTGCTGTGGGTGTCATTCCAGCCATGGCAAAATCAGCACGACCAGATTGCAAGGCAGGAATTATCCCATTAAAGTCTGTATCTTTAATTTCAAGCTGATAGCCAAGTTCTTGGGCAATATTCTTTGCAATATCTATATCAAACCCAGTAATTTCGTTTTTACCACTAGCAGTATCTCGAAACTCGTAAGGTGGATAGTCAGCTGATGTGACCATCGTTAATTTTTGCTGTTGTGCTGTAACGTAATGGGTTAATCCCTGCCCCATAATGATAGTTAACGCTACTATGACGGCAAGGATAATATTAAAAAGTTTAATTTTTTTCATGTATGTAATTATCTTATTACTGCGGCAAGATTTACGAAAAATGACATTACCAGTAATGGATATTATTCTAGAACGTACTGTTTTTGACATCAACAAAAATTCTAAAAACATAACATTGTCATTATCTGATTTTGTCTAGAAAACAAATGTGGTTCTAATTACACCAATAAGTGGTTATGCAAAATCAATTACATAGTTATCTCCAAATTCTCTCAGCACTTTTTCCACATAATCAACTAAGCTTTGCCAGCTAGAGTAAGCGCTCAATTCAATCCACTCGTACTTCATGAA
>JAESFL010000746.1_pt1 | contig 17909 bp, 16 predicted proteins | sample 9269401 | NCBI WGS metagenome assembly JAESFL01 (sample SAMN14506025, study PRJNA617098) | algae metagenome | isolation source: Gloeocapsa sp. UFS-A4-WI-NPMV-4B04 and co-occurring heterotrophs from desert... | place: USA: Utah | collected 2006-10-01 | reverse complement strand
GAAGCCCGCACCTTTGACGCACTCTGGCGGGCAATTGGGGAGATCTGCGATGGGGTCGAGGCTGAGGAATGCCGCAACTCCTTCACCAACGCAGGCTATGGATTCGTCTGAACCGCCGTTGCTCTAGATGCAGGCCATTGAGGCTGCTTCGATCCAGAAGAAGTGCGGAATCAGCTTCCAGCGCGCCTGATCTTGACGCCTTGGCCGCCGATGCCTGTCGCGCCGGCGGCTTTTTCATGCCTGCGTCAGGCGATAGACCAGAGACGCGGCCCTGAAATCAGCTTCGCGCCGACGGCGGCGCTCCATGGCCTCGTAATCCTCGCCCCAGACGCTCTCCTGATAGAGTTCGTCCACATGAGCGGCCGCCCAGGCCTCGTCCACATCGAGTTGCCGCGCCGCGTGGACAAGGCCGATCAGCACCGAGCCGGACAGTGTCGTCATGACGTGCAGGGCGGCGAGGGCAAACGGCGATTCGATCCGCTCAATGGCCCGGCGGATGGCCGCAATAGCCTCTTCCGGCTGCGCCACATGCATCACGCCCTCACCCAAGGTGAAGCGGGCGCCGTGGGCATCCCTCGCCCAGTCCAGCACCGGTCTCCAGGCAGCCTCCTGGGACTTGGCCAGTCGCTCGGGCTCGCCAGCCCGGTAATAGACGAGGTCCGATCCGGCATAGCGCACGAGATCATCGACCACCTCGGCCTTTCGAGGCGCGACGCCGTCGATGGCGGAGTTGACGATGCGGGTGACCGGCATGGTGGAGGGGTCGATCTCGCCCCCCTGCCCCTGCCATTCCTCCGCCAGGGCTTCGGCCAGCGCCCGAGTGGGCACGGCCAGGGCCTGCTTGCTCGGCGTCTTCGCCGTACGACCGTCGAGGGTGAGGTGGAACAGGCCATCCCGCTCCTCGACACCGGCCTCCTTGTAGAAGCGCTTCGGCAGGGTGGACTTCATGCCGGCCTGGGCGGCCCGCATCGGGTTGGGCTCCTCGTCCGAGGGGAACCAGTCGCGTGAATCTGTCATGGGGCAGAAATAGTCTTTCCGGCCCCCCTCTGCGAGGGATGCCGTGAAAATTCCTGAGGCTGCGGCATCAACCTCCGCAGGGACCGGTCTACCACCGGATTCTCAACTCCCCACCCACGGACCAGCGGCTGAACGGCTCGTCGTCTTCTCCGGTATCGAAGTTGCCGTCGTCTTCCGACGAGCGTGCGTAGGACATGAGATGGCTGGCATAGAGGGCGAAGGTCGCCTGGGAGGTGAAGTCGTAGTTCAGGCGCGCAGAGGCATAGGAGACGAAGCCCCCTTCGCCGGGCTCGCTCCAGCCATAGCCGGCAGCCCCCTGGAGATCGAACCACCATCCCTCGGCCAACGGCCCATAGAAATGGACGCTGGCTTCCAGGGATTGGTAGCGGTCCGGGTTCCAGTAGCCGTTGTCGACGACCTCCGCGAATTCGAAGGCCGTGTAGCGCGCGCCCAGCCAGAAATAGGGGTTGGCCGTGAACCGTTTGGCGAACTCCACCAGCCCCCAGGCGCGCTCGTTGCCGTCGGAGTAGTGGCTGTAGATCGCCTGAGCGGTGAAACGGGTCGCATTGTCCGGCGTCACGCTCACCTTGAGGCCGACATCGTTCGCCAGGACATCGTTCACGATCGAGCGCGTGTTCTCGTCCGCGTAGCGGCGCACCAGGTTCAGGTCGAACCGGAGCAGATCGGACGGAATCAGGCTCAAGGTGGTGTCGTGGGTCAGCGTGACATCCTGATCGTCATCCCCGTCCGGCCGGTTGCGGCGCGACTCGTCCTCAAGGTTCAGGAAGAGCGACGACCTGAACTCGACATGGTCGCCGAACCGGTGCTGACCTGCGATGCCGATGCTCGACATGTCGACGCTCGGGAAATCGCTGCCTCTATAGCGCATGAATCGGGCCTGAGGGCCGATCTTCGTCAGGCCGTCGTTGAGCGTCAACTCGTGGGAGGCCTGCAGCGACCGAATCGCGAGATCGTCCGAGCGGCGGGCGTACCAGCTCTCGATGCGCGTCAGGGGCCGGCGTTCGAGATAGAGCTGATCCAGAAGCGCCAGGGCGCCTGCATCCCCCGGCTTCTGCGCCAGGACGGCCTTCGCGTAGTCCTCCGACAAATCCGGGCGCCCCATCTCCCGCCGCGCCTGGGCGGCGATGAAGAGCGTGGCGGGGTTTCGGTCGCCGCTCGCGAGAAGAGGCTCGAGCCGGGCAAGGGCTGCGCGCGGCAATCCCATGGACCTCTCGGCCGTCGCAGCGCCACGGATCGCATCAACATTATTGGGCTGGAGGGCAAGGACCACCTCGAAATCGGCCAGGGCGGCTTTATGGTCCGTGATGTCGTTGAGGGCGTTGCCGCGCCCGATAAGCGCATCGACGTCGTTCGCGTTCGACGCGAGGATCTCGCTGAAGACCGGAATCGCGAGCTTCTGCTGATTGCTCCAGGCCAGGGCGCGGGCGAGCCCGAGCCGGGCGCCTCGCCTCTCCTGCGCGCTCAGGTCGTCGCGCTGAAGCACCTCTTCGAAGAGCGGGATGGCTCGCAATGGCTGACCGGCATAGAGCACCTGCTCGGCATATTCCCGCAGCAGTTCCCGGCGGCGCCCGGGCATGACGCTCAATGCGCGCTCGAAGAGGTTCACGGCGTCTGCGCTGCGGGCCTGTCCCGCAGATTGACGCGCCGCGCCGACGAGGGCGTCCGAGAACGCCTTGCGGGTCTCCTCGTCGCGGGGGTTCTCCCGGAACAGGGGCTGCCAAGCGGCGATGGCCTCGCGGAACTGGTTGCTCCAGAGGAGCGCGAAGGCAAGGCCGCGCCGCACGCGCTTGCGCTCCGCCTCGGGGCGCTGACCGTCGCGCAGGGCTTCCCGGTACAAGGGCACCGCGCCGCCCGGATTGCCGGAATAGGCCGTCTGATCCGCATATTCAGGCAGGAGTTCCTGGCGCCGCTGAGGAGCGGTCTCGATGGCTCTGCGGAAGAAGGACGCGGCATCGGCGTTGCGGGTGCGCTCGGCCGATTGGCGGGCGGCACCCACATAGGCGTCGGAGAGAACCTTGCGCGCCTCAGCATCGGTCCGGTCCGCCTGCAGGATGTCGCCCCAGGCCTCGATCGCTTGCTGGAACTGGCTGCTCCACAGGAGGGCGAATGCCAGCGCGCGGGTGGCCTGCTGGCGCTCCGCAGGTGCAAGATCCCGCCGGGCGAGAACCTCGCGGTAGACAGGTACTGCCCTGCCCGGCGCGCCGGAAAATGCGAGTTGGTCGGCATACTCGCGACCGATCAGCCCCCGCTTGGTGGAATCGAGCGAAATCGCCCTCTCGAAGAGCGAAGCCGCCTCCTTATTGGCACCGCGTCCTGCCGCCTCTCGAGCCGCTGCAACGGCTGCATCGGGGGGCGAGGCTGGAGCAGCGGGCGTTTGTTGGGCTGGAGCTTGGGATGGCACAGACTGAGAAGGCTGTGCCGCTTGTGCACGGACTCTCCCGGCACCAGTCCGGGCCTCTGCCAGTCCCTGCCGGACCTGTGCATCCTCGGGAGATACTCGGAGCACATCGTCGAGGGCCGCGACGGCGGCCGGAAACTGGCCGCTCCACAGGAGTGCGAAAGCAAGCCCCCGCCTCAATCGGCGTTGCTGATCCTCGGGGCGGCTGCCATCACGCAGGGCTTCCCGATAGAGCAGCACGGCTTGGTCGGGCTGGCCGGCGTAGGCCGTTTGGTCCGCGAATTCGGGCAGCAGTTCCTGGCGGCGCTGCGGCGCGGTCTCGATGGCGCGGCGGAAAAATGTCCTGGCATTCGCATTGTCAGAGCGTTCACCGGCCTGACGGGCTGCGCCGACCAAAGAGTCGGATAACGCCTTCCTGGCTTCATCGCTGCCGGAGTCCACTCTCAGGCGCGCTTCCCAGGCGGGAATCGCCTCCTGGAATCGACTGCTCCACAGGAGAGCGAAGGCTAGACCACGCTCTGCCCGCTCCCGGTTGGCGGCGTCGAGCGCCGGATCGGCAAGGCGCTCGCGATAAAGCGGCACGGCATCCGCAGGGCGGCCGGAATAGGCAACCTGATCCGCGTATTCGAGGAGGAGTTCGTTTCGACGTTCGGGAGCAGCGGTGATGGCCTGCTCGAAGAGGCGAGCGGCCTCCTGGTTCTCGTTGCCGGAAGCGGCCTGCCGCGCCTGCTCCACGACGTCCTGGGCCGATTGCGCCAGAGCGGGCGACACGGCCAGCCCGAACCCACACAGGAAAGCGAGGCTTGCGAACCGGATACGAAGGGCAAGCCTACGCTGATGCATCGTCTCAGAGTCTCGAATCACAAAATCAGGAGGGGCATTATCTGGATTTTGCCCTTATGGCAGGTAAAGATCGGATCTGGCGAGAGCCTCGCCGCACCTGACTTTCTTTCCTAGAAAATAGCCTATTCTTATCCCTAGACCAGAGGCATCTTGCCTCCAGAGTAGCTCCCGGAGACGTCTTTCTTGTCCCGTCCCTTATCCCGCTTTCAAAGTCAGACGCCCTGGACCCCGCTTCCATATTCCCCATGGCACGAAACACTGTGGCAGTTTCTCTGCACTGCGAGCCTTGTCTTCGGAACATGGTATATTGGCTGGCGGTGGCTCTACTCGATCAACTACGACGCTCTCTGGTTCTCGATTCCCCTTCTGATCGCCGAGACGGGATCCTTCATCGGCCTCGTGCTCTTCACGGCTAATCTCTGGAGCGCAGAATCGCCAGTGCGCGCTCCTCTTCCGGTGACAGTCCACGACTGCACCGGTGATGCGGAGGTGCCAGTCAGGCCTGTTTCCGTCGATGTTTTCTTTGCTACCTACAGTGAGGATCCGGAACTCGTTCGTGTCGGCCTACAAGCCGCCAAGAAGCTCACCTATCCCCATCCGATCAATCTGCAGATTCATGTCCTGGACGATGGCAAACGTCCGGCTATGGAAGCGGTCGCTCGTGAAGAGGGAGTGAATTACCTCACCCGCTCCGACAATGTGGGCTTCAAGGCCGGCAACCTCAGGAATGCCATGTCGTCCACGTCTGGGGACTTCATCCTGATCTGCGATGCCGACATGCATCCGTTCCCCACATTCCTGGAAGAGACGCTCGGCTATTTCAGGGATCCGAAAGTGGCCTGGGTGCAAACGCCGCACTGGTTCTACGACGTCCCTCCAGGAATACCGCTGCCAGCCGCGCTCGGACGTCGCCTTGGAGCAGTGGGACGAGGAATCGGCAGAGCGTTCGAGCGCGCCTTCGGGCCGGTTCAGATCGGCGAGGATCCGTTCGCCAACGATCCACAGCTTTTCTTCGACGTCATCCTGCGCCGGCGCAACTGGGCGAATGCGAGCTTCTGCTGCGGCGCGGGTTCGATCCATCGTCGTGAAGCCGTCATGGAAGCGGCTCTTCGTCAGTGGTCCGATCAGGTCGCAGCGGCGGCCGGGCGCAATGAAAAGGCCGCCCGCCAGCTGACGGGCGAGCAGGCCATCACCGATTCTATAAGCGATGTGATACGCTGGCAGAGTGCCCTGGAGGAGGAGTTTCAGCCCTATAAGTTCCACGTCTCCGAGGACATCTACACGTCCATCGTCCTGCACAGCGACCGGGAACGTGGATGGAAGTCGGTTCTGCACCCGGTCGTCCAGGCGCGAATGCTGTCGCCCAACGACCTTCTCAGCTGGACGATCCAGCGCTTCAAATATGCAGGCGGCACTCTGGACATTCTCGCCCACGATAACCCGCTGTTCCGGCGCGGGCTGACGCTGCCGCAGAAGCTCATGTACGGCTCGACCTTCTACTCATATCTGTCCCCAATCTGGAACATCGTCTTCCTCATCTCGCCCATCGTCTTTCTGTTCTCGGGCATCGCTCCCGTCTCGGGCTATTCGCTCGATTTCTTCGTGCATATCGCGCCGTTCCTTCTGCTCAACGAGCTGTCACAGCTCGTCGCCATGTGGGGCAACTCGAACGCCAAGGGCCGTGCCTGGTACCTCGCCATGTTCCCGCTGAATCTTCAGGCGCTCTGGGCCGTGGTGCGAGGCAAAAAGATCTCGTTCCCCGTCACGCCCAAGGACCGGCAGGTCGGAACCTATGGCCGGCTCGTCCGGTGGCAGGTTGCCTTGGTCGCCGTCACCATGGCGGGGCTGGCCTGGGGCTGGGCGGCCTATGGCTTGGGACGTGAGGGCTACACGCTCGGGGCGATGATCGCCAATACCCTCTGGGGTTTCAGCAATGCCCTGTCGATGCTCCCGGTGATCCGGGCGGCCTACTGGCAGCCCGATCCTGAGTTCGAAGCTGCCATTGTGGAAGGCGCGCTGCCGTCGCAGGTGGCTTAAGCCCACACCTCGTCAAGTGTGTCAGAGGTAACGAACACCCGATCGAGCGTCGTAAGGCGCAGAAGACGCTGCGCCTTAAGGCTGGGTGCGATCAGGCGCAGGTCACCCTCGGCTTTGCGGGCGGCCTTGAGGCCGGACACCAAGGTGCCGAGCCCGGTGCTGTCGATGAAGGAAACCTCGGACAGATCAACGGCAAGACGGATTTTCCCGTCAGCTACTGCGTCCTTCAGGAGAGCCAAGACATGAGGGGCAGCCGCGGCGTCCAATCGTCCTGACAAGCGGGCAAGGGCAATCCCCTGGGCCGTTTGTTCCATCTCAACAATCATCTTGCACCACCATACGCATGAACAGGCCAGAACCGCTCAGCGGGTCCGGCATCGCCGCCCGTCTTTAGCGCAAAATCTGTGACGGTCTTCCTGAAATCCGACGTGAACCGAAAGATCACGGGAACCTGAGATCGGTAGCAGGCAATCGAATCGAGGCGTTTTTGCAGGGTCTGCGCGATGGGGACGACGACAGGATCCCCGACCGCATCCCCCAGGGTCGTCAGGCGCGCCTGGACACCGGCAGGCGTGTGGATCGCATAGGGGCAATCCTCATAGGCGTAGACCCTGACACCCGCGGACGCGAGATGGCGCCCGGTCTCGAACACCAACTGGTGGTCTACGTGTGACCCAATCCCCAAGGGAACGAAGACCTGCATGTGGTCTCGCCATTCCGGCAACTGTCCAACTTCTTCCGCAAGATGAGCGGCAAGCTCCAGCTCCTCGGCCTTCAACGCACCGAAAAGCTCAGGGTCGGACTTGTAGCGCTCTCCGCGGTAGATGGCATCCGGCAAGCCGAGCCATCGCACGGAGGAGCCGAGCGCCTCGGCAGCCTCCGCGTCCTCCTTGCGGCGAACGGCCAGAACCTGCTCCGCATCCGTGACCTTCCACCGCTCGTGCTTCCAGGCGGCGAACTCACCGACCATCTCATTGACCAGTTCGCTGGCAAACACCGTGATCATGCGCGGCTCATGACCACCCTCCGCCAAGAGCGCCAAGGTCCCGCCGCAGGAGAGCGGAACGTCATCGTAGTGCGGCTGGATGAAAAGGGATGGTCCAAACACGAGAACACTCACAGGCCTACTTCACGCGATTCGCCCGCCCCTTCCTGCCTCACCTGAGTTCAAGGGGCTTTCCACGGACTGGGCGGACGAATCGTCTCGAACGGATTAACCCGATTTGAGAAGGTCCGCACCAGGATACAGCTGCCGATGGTGGCATTTTGACCGAGAGAGAAATGATACACAGTATCAAAGAGACAAAGGATGTAAGCCTGCCCTCTTCCGGCAACACGCATCTCTCTTGCCTTGTCATGCGCAGGGCGATTAGGTTTCGGACCTCTTCCCACGGCAGATCCGTGTCGTACCGCGTTCCAAGCTCCCCGGAGGCTCAACGTTGACTTTCAGAGAAGGCCTCCTCAAGGCTCGAGGGCAGATCACCTTCATTGCTGCGCTGGCTATCTCGACGGGGATCATCATCTATCTCGAGACCCTCGACACGGAGGAGCGCATCCAGGGGCGCGTTGCGAGCGAACTCGCACGCCAGAGAAATGCTCCCCCGAGCATTTCGCCTGCTGTCGATGCAAGGGTGAGGGCCAATCTTCAAAGGTCGGAAGAGGCTTACTCCGCGGAGCCGAACGCTGCGAACGCGCGAGCGGCTTTGCTGGTGTCCCTTGCCTCCGCCGTTCAGCTCAGCATCCTGAGGCCGGAGGATGGCTTTGCGCGGGCCCAGAGGGTCATTGCCGACATGGAGCGCCAGACGGGTGAGGTCACGCCCGTACTCGTCTCCGCCCTGGGAGCTGCGGCGGTCGCCTTCCCGACCCTTCAGGACAGGATTGCAGGTCTGGCTTCAGCCCCCTGAGCCGGTGGCTTCGATTCGCTTGACCATGCGGAGGCGGTTCTCAGCCTCGCTCGAATGATACTCGACCTCATCCATGTTCATGCGGATGAGCGCGAGGCCCATGCCCCCTTCCGGGATATCGCCAAGATCGGTTTCGTCGAAGGCGAATGTGTCCTCTGGGGCTTTGTCCAGCACCTGAGCGGGCATGGGAGGAGCGTGATCGATGATCTCGATCACGACCTGATCGGCCTGAAGCCCGACCGCCACCTGGACGTCCTTGCCCCGCTCCCCATGATAGCCGTGCTTGATGACGTTGTTGATGGCCTCGACGAGGCTGAGTTCCACCGCGTCCTGATCCTCCGGACTGAGCAGATCCTCGCACAGAGCCCGGACGGCGCGGGCGAGGAGCGACACCTTGTCGAGGTCGCTGTCGATGGAGAGGCTGATGGAGGAAACCATCGTGGCTCTTTCTGCGCTCTGGCGGCAGGGAGTCAGGAGGAAAGCTGTTCGACAGCGGAATCCACGCTCGGGTGAAGGGCGAAGACCCGGTCCATGCGGGTGAGGGTGAACAGGCGGCTGACCGCTCCAGTGGCCCCCGCAACCGCCAGACTCCCCCTCGGCCCAAGGCGCTTGAGGCAGGAGACGAGCGCGCCCAGACCGGAACTGTCGATGAAGTCGACCTGGCTCAGGTCGAGAACGATCTGGTTCTGCCCGGCGTCGATGCACCGCGTCATTTCATCCTTGAATGACGGAGCCTTGCTGGCATCGATCCGCTTCTCCTCAACCCGAACGACGAGAACATTAGCACGTACATCAGTGGACAGCATTCACAGGGATCCTTTCGGCCAAGCGCTCCAGCATGAGAACGCTCAAGTCATCATCCAGGGTTTCAGAGCCCCGCCAGTTCCGCAAGACGTCATCGAGCTTGCCCAGCATAACGGAACTCGGCTCTGCGGCAGTGTCGCGCACGAGCGTGCGCAAGCGGTCTTCGGAGAACTGCTCTCCATCTTGGTCTTCAGCCTCGACCAACCCATCGGAGTAGATGAAGAGCCGGTCGCCCGGTCCTAAATCGAACTCAAGCCTGTCGTAGGAGGCGGCGGGCAGCATCCCGACGGGAAAACCTCCCTCGCCGATCATCTCGACGGCACCATCGGCGCGGATTACCAGAGGCGGCGGATGCCCGGCCTGGATGATGCTGGCGCGCTGGGAGCGGGAGTCGATCTCCCCCAGGATCATCGTGAAGTACGGCAGATCCTCCGGCCATTCCTCGTTGATCTGCACGGCGATTTCTTCCAGCGGAGTGCCCTGAGTCCGGGTCATGATCGCCTGTGACAGAGCGTGATGGCAGGCAACCGACACCAATGCTGCCGCCGCTCCATGGCCTGCAACGTCGACCTGGAAGAATCCAACCGCGCCATCGTTACGCCGCACCACGTTATAGGTGTCGCCGGCAATGAGGCTCGAAGGCCGGAACAGGCCGTGATACTCCACACCATCGATCCTGGAGGATGGCGGCAGCATCGTCCTCTGGATCACGGCGGCTGCCTCAAGATCCTTCTGAAGCTGGCCGTAGGCGTCCCTGAGCCGGGCATGGAGGATCTGCTTCTCGTTCTGGGTCCTCTGCCGCTGAATGGCATTGGCCTTGAAGACCCGCAACGCATCGTTCATCTCGCCGATCTCGTCAGCCCGCGGGCGGCGAGGCAGGTCAATGTCCAGATCGTTGTCCGCCAGCCTCAGCATGGCCTGACTCAGGCTCTCCAAGGGCCTGACCACCCGGCGGCGCACGACCAGGATGCTGGTGAGCACGGCGGCCGCCCCCAGCAGGAGCAGGGCAGACCACAGAACCACGGATCTTCCGGCACGGCTGAGTTCCGCCTCAAGCCGTTCCCGCGAACTGCGGAGGAGTTCCCGCTGCATGACCGCGACGTTGCTCAGGGCCCTTCCAGTCATGTCATACCACTCCGCAGGTCCCAATGCGGGCGGCACCTTTCCAAGCAGTGACGCTAGCAGGGATCTTTGAAGCGGGGCGAAGGTCGAGCTGTAGTTCTCATGCGTTGCTGCGACGGCATTCTTGACGCTCTCGCTCAACGGCACAGCCATCTGGCCGTCGATGAGTTCCCAGGCGAGCCCTGCGCGGCCGGCATTTTGACCGATCGCATCGACATCGGGGTTCCCCACGGTCCCAGGGCGACCGAGAGCGCGGCTCATCAGGGCTTGGTTCCGGGCGATGCTCTCGCTGAGGATTGCCGCATAGGCTCTCAGGTTGGCCTCGGTTCTGAGAACCGGATCGAGCGGCCTCTCCCGCTGCAGAATGGTCATCCGGGATGATTGCAGCTCTTCCACGAGGCGGGTGGCCTCCTGGAACCAGCGCGGGGCAAATTCCTGCCCTCCTGCGCCTCCGTTGAGACCGAAGGAGCCATCTGCCTGCTGCCGCAAGGTCCCGATCTCCTGGCGGATGCGCGATAGAACCGTCAGGCTGCTGCTGGTGTTCTGCAAGGATGTCTGCGTGGCCGTGATTGCGCGCTCTGCCGCGTACAACAGGTCGTCCACCTGCCGTCGCACATCCCGCAGCTCCATGACGCCGTTGGCCTCATCCCTTTGCCCGATCAGCAGCACATATGTCTGGCTGCGCTCGCTCGCCAGAGCCTCCGTCCCCAGCAGAAGCCGTTCCCGGACCGTATTCGACGCAACCATCCTCTCCGCCGTCTGATATTCGAGCACCTCGGCGCGAATTTGGAACGCGACGGCGATTAGCAAGGCAGCACCAAGGAATGCCGTCAGGATCAAGAGGATGTGGCGGATCTTCATCGATGGATCTGCAGCTTTATCGCACCAGGCTGGAAGGTGCCTGTGATATCATTCGGGGTGAGGTATGGAAATGCACCATGAGCTAAAGAAGAGCAGCTTGTCGAGCGCCGCTGCTCAGAATGGATTTCTTTTCGGCACCGCTCTTTGCACCTCCGACCTTCTGTCGCAACCGCTCACTCGGGCAATCCAGCACGATTGTTCTCTTGTTACGCCAGAATACGAGATGAAATGGGATGCCATCTACCGGAATCCTAGCGACCCTGACTACTCGGCCGTCGATGATCTGGTGTCCTTTGCAGCGAACAACAATTTGGCGGTCCATGGACACACGCTTTGGTGGCATGAGGCCATTCCGCCAGCCTTTCAGACCGGCACCGAGAATCGGTTCCGGGATGCTGCCCTGGATCACCTGAGGGTAACGGTGACACGCTATGCCGGGCGGATGCAGTCCTGGGATGTGGTGAACGAACCGCTGGAACCTGCCGATGGCCGGGCGGATGGTTTGCGCGAGACACGCTTTCTCGAGGCCTTTGGTCCTGATTATATCGAGATCGCGTTCCGTGAGGCGGCGCTCCTGGACCCCGCGACTGTTCTCGTTCTGAACGAAATGGGGCTCGAATATGCCTCACCGGCGGCCGAGCGGAAGCGTCGGCAGATGCTTGCCCTGCTTGAGCGGGAAAAAACCCGGGGAACCCTGATTGATTGTCTCGGCATCCAGTCTCACCTGACCGCCCTGGAGCAGCCTCGGGAGCATCCTGAATTGCGAGCCTTCCTTCGGGAGGTGCGGTCCATGGGCTTGAAGGTCATGATCACCGAGTTGGACGTGTCGGATCACCTTTGCCCCCGAGACCGGAGGCGGCGCGACGCCATCGTGGCCGAGACCTACCGGGTCTATCTCGATCTCGTCCTCGATGAAGCTGATGTTCTTGCCGTGAGCACATGGGGCTTGTCCGATGACCGGACCTGGCTGAACGGTTTCCGGCCGCGGTCCGACGGCGCCCCACAGCGGCCGCTGCTATTCGATCGGGCTGTCCGAAGAAAGCCAGCCTGGCATGGGGTCAGGGATGCCCTCTTGCGCGAACGGCAACCTGGATCTGAGACACCCTGAGTTTCCACTATAGGACCCGATTAACCCCAATAAGCTACTGGTAACGTCAGCGGGTTACGTTCAATCTCAAAACAGATTACTTGCCGCCCGAACGCAACGATCGACTGTCCGACAACCTTCAATAGAGTGCGCTTCAGCAATGGGGCACCTGAGACCACCAGCAATGTCCTTCCCTGTCGGCCCGAACGAGGCGGAGCGCCTGAAGACCCTCGTCGAAACCGGCGCGCTAGATCCCTCAGCGGACCCGGCTCTCGACACGATATGCGAGGAGGCTCGACTGCACTTCGAGGTCCCGATCTGCACGCTGACCCTGCTGGACAAGGCCCGACAGCGCCTCAAGGCAGCACAGGGTATAGAGCCTGGCGAGACGCCGCGGGATGTTGCCTTCTGCAATTATATGATCCTGAGCGACGAGGTTTTCGTCATCGATGATGCCTTGGCAGACGACCGCTTCAGGGACAACCCGTTCGTAACCGGCGCTCCCTTCATCCGGTTCTATGCCGGAGCCCCCCTGACCTTCCTGAGGAATATCCGGCTGGGCGCCTTGTGCCTGATCGACACGAAACCCCGCGCCTTCTCCCGAGGCGACAAGGCAGAGCTTCAGCTTTATGCCGACAGGGCTGTCCGGCAGATTGCCGCCTCCGAGTTCGAGAAGAGGAGCTGATGGCGATCTGGATTTCTCATTCGACGAGAACCGGACAGGTTCCCAGTCAAACTGCAACGAGAGACTGCTACTTCTCGGCCGAAACGGATGCTGGCTGTTTCACGGCTTCACACTCCCTCGCCTATTCGGACAGCTGATCCGAGCATGTTGAAGAAGCGCCGCCAACATCACTCACTACGGACAACACCTTTCTTCAAGATGATATTTCCGTAGAGCCTCTTCTCGCCTGTTGAAACGACAGCATAGGCGGTTTTGGCCTGCTCGTAGAAAGCGAAACGCTCAAGACTAGCCAGACGAAAGTTCGAGCCTTCATGACGTGCGATGATGGCGCGGAACTCACCGAAGATCGGCTGTTCTGCCTGAGGGTCGCCCACGACTTCCATGCGCCAGGCTGCCTCCTGGACGAAATCGTCGAGAGGCATCACCGACAGAACCGCGTTGGTGACTTCTGTCGCCGTCAGTCCATCGAGTCGAACGAGACGCCGAGCCATGGCGGCTGCCGGGAAGTTGCCGTCGACGATGGCAATGTCGTCGCCATGCCCCATCGAGCGCAGCACCATCAGCAGTTCCGGAGACAGGAGGGGATCGATGTTCTTGAGCATGGCAAAGTTATCCTGGATTGTACTGGCGGCTCGCCTCTGGATCGTCGGTCGAATAGGATAGAGACGTCAGTTCCTCCCAAACCGCCTCGGGAACAGGATAGCGTGCCCACTCCAAAGTCTGAGCTACCCGTTCGGGTTTGCTGACGCCGCAGATCGTCGAGGTGATCCGTTCGTCCCGCATCGAGAATTGCAGAGCGACGGCCCCGGCGGGAACACCATGCCTGGTGCAGATGGCCTCGATCCGGCGGATCGGATCCAGCACATCTTCCGAAGCCTCCTGGTAAACGTAGCGCGGATAGGAGTCGGAACCCTTCGCCAGGACACCGCCCGCATAGGGTGCCGCGTTGAGAACGGCAATCCCTTTGGAATGCGCGAAGCTGATCATGGCCTCCGCATTGCGGTTGGCCAGAGTAAAACGGTTGTGCGTGATCATCGCGTCGAAGTTCCAGTCGCGCAGAAGCGGCATCATGACATCGACCGGGCCGGTGGCCAGGCCGACCGCCTTGACCAAGCCCTCTTCTTTCATCCTGAACAGCTCCGGGAGAGCTCCCTGACTGCCCGTGGTGGCCTCCAGCGAGTCGGCGTGCTCCGGATCATGAAGGTGAAGAAGGTCGATGCGCTCAAGTCCGAGGGCCTTGAGGCTCTCCTCCAGAGATCGCCGCGCTTGGGAGGCATCGAACCGATTGGTTTGCGGGTCACGATCCAGCTTGGTCGAGAGGACAAATCCTTCCGGCAATCCTCCGCTCCCGCGGATGACATCGCCAATCCGTTCTTCGCTGCGACCGAAACCGTAGATGCGGGACGTGTCAAGGAAGTTCACCGGACCAGAGAAGATGGTCCGCACTGTTTCACGAGCTCTGTCCTCACTGACGTCATAGCCGTAGGTTCCAGGCATGTCTCCCAGAGAGGAGGTGCCGAAGCAGATCCTTGATACCGAGATCTCCGTACGTCCGAGCAGGGTCTTCTGAATATGGTCGATGGGCATCTGATCACTCCGTTCACGTCTCTCGACAGCTTCGAGCCAAGTCAGGTGAGGAATAGATTGAAGCCTATGGCGCAGCCTCAGGGCAGGCAAGCGATGAGGCACCGGGGGCGCTCCCCCAGGTGATACAAACTTTGTTACAACAGCTTCGCCTGCCCGTTTCCGTGCAATCATATTTTCAGTTGCTTGCCTCTGATGTTCATGAATATCATCCTTGCAAGAAAGCTACTGAGCTTTCAATCCGAGACCCGAGGGAGCCGCGCAGAATGGTTCCATGGGTGCGGACCGTCACAGGGGGCGGTCGGGAGGAGCAGATGCAGGAGCAGGACGAAGTCCTGTTGGCGTCCGCAAAGATTTGGGACCTGAAATGCCCAACTGCCGTGGCATCGCTGCGCACGGAGGCTTCCTGCCTTACGGGCATCGTCCATTCAGATGCCCTCCTGCTTCCATATTCGGGCCTCTGGCAGGAATTCTGCCTGCTAATGCTGAGCCAGATAGGTCGTCGCTTATGATGCCGCTTGTCACGATCATGGATCTCGACAAGTCGTTTCCGGGTGTGAAGGCTCTCAAGAAGGCCCGTTTCGAACTGCTTCCGGGCGAGGTCCACGCCCTGATGGGGGAGAACGGTGCCGGCAAGTCGACTTTGATGAAAGTGCTCGCCGGCATTTATCAGAAAGACTCCGGCGAGATTCTTATGAATGGCGAGCCCGTCGATATTGCATCGCCACGGGCTGCGCAGGACCTCGGTATCAGCATCATCCATCAGGAACTGAACCTGATGAATCAACTCACCGCCGCGCAGAACATCTTCATCGGCCGCGAACCCAAGCGCGCCATGGGACTTCTGCTTGACGAGGGGGCCCTGAACAGGGCCGCCGCCGACATTTTCTCGCGCATGAATCTGGCGCTCGACCCTCGCGCGGAGGTTGGCGAACTCACCGTCGCCATGCAGCAGATGGTCGAGATCGCCAAGGCCCTGTCGTTCAGGTCGAGAGTCCTGATCATGGATGAGCCCACAGCCGCCCTGAACAAAGCGGAGATCGCGGAGCTGTTCGGCATCATTCGCCAGCTCAAAGCCGAGGGTGTGGGCATCGTTTACATCTCTCACAAGATGGATGAGCTGAAGGAAATCTCGGATCGGGTCACCGTCATGCGCGACGGTGAATATGTCGGCACGGTCCCAACCGCTTCCACGAGCGTCGACACGATCATCTCGATGATGGTCGGGCGCAGCCTCACTGAGACGAAGACAGATGTTCCCGACCTGTCGAGCCACGACGTTGTGCTTGAGGTCCGCCACCTCCGGCGAAGCAATGCGATTCAGGAGGTCAGCTTCAAACTGCGGAAGGGCGAGATCCTTGGCTTTGCGGGCTTGATGGGAGCCGGTCGCACGGAGGTGGCGCGGGCCATTTTCGGGGCCGACCCGCTCGATGGCGGAGATATCATTGTCAGAGGCCAGCCGGTGACGATTCGGTCGCCGAAGGATGCCGTGCGGCTTGGCATCGGCTATTTATCTGAGGACCGGAAGCGTTTTGGGCTGGCAACCGGCATGGATGTGGCGGCGAATATCGTCATGCCCTGCCTGAGCAGGTTCCTCTCCCTGAACATGCTCCTCAAGTCACGGGCCATCCGCGAGACGGCCCGCTCCTACATTAAGCAGCTTCGGATCAAGACGCCTTCGGATGCCCAGGAGGTGCGGTTTCTCTCAGGCGGAAACCAGCAGAAGATCGTGATCGCGAAATGGCTGGCACGGGACTGCGAAATCCTGTTCTTCGACGAGCCGACCCGCGGCATCGATGTCGGTGCGAAGAACGAGATCTACAAGCTTCTGAACACCCTTGCCGCTCAGGGACGGGCTATCGTGATGATTTCTTCCGAACTGCCCGAGATCCTGCGCATGAGTCACCGCATCGCCGTAATGTGTGAGGGACGTCTCACGGGTGAGCTTCCCGCCGAGGGAGCCACCCAGGAAGATATCATGCGCCTGGCAACTCAGCGGCATAGCTTGACCGCGGACGGTTCGATTGCGGCGATTGGGGGATCAAACACGTGACGACCATCGTAGAAAAGGAAAACCAACCTATCGTCAGGTCCGCCGTACTGAGCCAGGGGGCATGGCAGAAGATCCTGGCATTCGCCAGCTTGATCGCCCTAATGGCCGTCTTCAGCATCGCGTCGGAGAATTTCCTGCAGAGCGACAACCTGATCGGCATCCTGCAGGCAACTGCGGTGAATGGCGTTCTCGCGGTCGCCGCAACCTTCGTGATCATCACCGGCGGGATCGACCTGTCCGTCGGCACCTTGATGACGTTCTGCGCCGTCATTGCAGGTGTAGTCCTGACCTATTGGGGGCTGCCCTTGCCGCTGGGCATCGTCGCAGCCATCGTCGCAGGCGCCCTGAGCGGGGCAGTCTCCGGCACTCTCATCGCCAAGATGAAGATCCCGCCCTTCATTGCAACCCTCGGCATGATGATGCTGCTCAAAGGCCTTGCTCTCGTGATCTCCGGGACCAGGCCGATCTACTTCAACGACACTCCAAACTTTTCCATGATTTCGCAGGAATCTCTCATCGGAGCGATCCTGCCTTTCCTGCCGATCCCCAACGGGGTGCTGATCCTGTTCGTCGTTGCGGTCGTCTCCAGCTTCGTTCTCACGCGTACGGCTTTCGGCCGCTATACCTTCGCCCTCGGGTCGAACGAGGAGGCGGTGCGCCTATCGGGTGTCAATACGGACTTCTGGAAGATCATCGTCTACACCGTTGCAGGCGGGATCTGCGGCATTGCCGGTCTTATCATTGCCTCGCGGCTCAACTCCGCTCAGCCAGCTCTCGGCCAAGGATATGAGCTTGATGCCATTGCGGCCGTAGTCATCGGCGGCACCTCCCTGAACGGCGGTCGCGGCACTATTCTGGGCACGATCATCGGCGCCTTGATCATCAGCGTGCTCACGAACGGGCTGCGGATCCTCTCGGTCGCACAGGAATGGCAGACGGTCGTGACGGGGATCATCATCATTCTCGCTGTTTATGCGGATATCTTGCGCCGCAGGACCTAAGGCCCTCTCACCTCTCGTCACCATGAAGGAGCAGACGAAGCTGCAACAGCACCCCAGCCATCCGATACATCCCCAAACCCCGGACAATCGGGGCCAACAACGAACGATATTCAGGAGGAACAGATGTGGAGCAGACGTAATCTGATCGGTGCCATCGGCATCGGAGCGCTCATCGGCTTTTCGGGTCCCCTAGCGGCCCAGGAGATCTACATCCCCCTCGTCTCGAAAGGCTTCCAGCATCAGTTCTGGCAGGCCGTCAAGGCCGGGGCCGAACAGGCCGCCAAGGAGCATAACGTGCGCATCACGTTCGAGGGCCCGGACAGCGAGACCATGGTCGACAAGCAGATCGACATGCTGTCGGCCGCGCTCGCCAAGAACCCGAAGGCGATCGGTTTCGCGGCCCTCGACAGCCAGGCTGCAATCCCGCTCCTGCGCAAGGCACAAGCGGCCAAGATTCCTGTCGTCGCCTTCGACTCCGGAGTCGACAGCGAC
>JAESFL010000745.1_pt1 | contig 17965 bp, 21 predicted proteins | sample 9269401 | NCBI WGS metagenome assembly JAESFL01 (sample SAMN14506025, study PRJNA617098) | algae metagenome | isolation source: Gloeocapsa sp. UFS-A4-WI-NPMV-4B04 and co-occurring heterotrophs from desert... | place: USA: Utah | collected 2006-10-01 | reverse complement strand
TTCTAAAGCTTTTTTGCCGCTCGGTCGATAATACCAGGCGCGGCATTGGCGCATTGTTAACCAGTGCCGTAGGATTAAGCCCCTATCACTGAAAGCAGTGGAGGGGGAAAGACTTATGGTGCGTCGTTCGCACGCTTCGCTGAGCGGGGAACTGAGTGCGTGAGTGCACTATGGGTACCGCCGATTAATGCAGCGACAGCGGAAGGTCTCATCATCGGCATCAGCCGGTGCATGGTCGAAGTCCGCTACCTCATCCGCCAGGTGGCGCAAAGTTCCGCCTCCGTCCTCGTCACCGGGCCTTCGGGCAGCGGCAAGGAGATGGTGGCGCGCGCCATCCATGCCGAAAGCGCTCGCGCCGCCAATGCCTATGTCGCGCTGAATTGCGGCGCCATCCCTCGCGAGCTTCTGGAATCGGAGCTGTTCGGCCATGAGAAGGGCTCCTTCACCGGAGCCGTCGCGCAGAAGCGCGGCCGCTTCGAGGATGCTCATGGCGGAACGCTTTTCCTCGACGAAATCGGGGACATGCCGGCCGATATGCAGGTCAAGCTGCTTCGGGTGCTGGAGGAGCGATCCGTGCAGCGCGTCGGCGGGCGCGGCGAGATTGCGGTCGATACCCGCATCGTCTCGGCCACCCACCGGAACCTGGACGAAGCGATCGAGGCGCAGCGTTTCCGGGAGGACCTCTTCTACCGCCTCGCCGTCTTTCCCATCGATCTTCCTTCCCTCAGCGAGCGGCGCGAGGACGTGCCGCTCCTGGTTCGCCATTTCCTGAAGTCGATGGCGGCGCCCGGCCTCAAATTCAGCCAGGAGGCGATGGACCGGCTGGTCGCGCACCCATGGCCCGGCAACGTCCGCGAGCTTCGCAACGTGATCGAGCGGGCGATCATTCTCTTCCCCGGCCAGGTTGTGAGCGGCGAGCAGGTGGAGATCATCCTTCACCGCCGCAGCCGGAGCAGCAATGCCGAGCGCACCGCCTTATGGGAGGCGAGCGAGAAAGCGGCGCCCGCGCCTGCTTCATTCGCTCCCCCACCTCCTCTCGCGGTTCCGGCCTCGGAGCCAAGATCGGAAGCGGCCGAACCGGCTCTTGGCGATGGCCCCGTGGACCTCCGCAAGATGATGGGCGACCTGGAATATCGCTACATCATGGAAGCGCTACGCATTTCCGAAGGCGTGGTCTCCGACGCCGCCCGGTTGCTTTCGCTGCAGCGCACGACCCTTATCGAGAAAATGCGCAAGCACGGGCTCGCCAAAGCCGCCTGACGCTCAGGCGATCGCCTTCCAGGCCGACGCGATTTCATCGAGCATCTCGCGGGCACGGTCGACCGCCTCCGCATCATTGTCCCGGCCGCCCTGGATCGTCAGCCGGCGCGCCTCGCGATAAATAGCGGCCAAAGACTGCGCGATGTCGCCGCCCTGGTCGAAATCCAGGCTGCCCTCGAGGCCGTGGAGCACTGACAAGGCCCGCGCCTGTCGTGTGCCGCGCTGACCAAAGTCGCCGCGCCGGCACGCCGCCGCCATCGCGTCGAGCGACTTCAGAAGCTCGTTCATCAGGATCAATACCAGGCCGTGCGGTGAAGCACTCTCGATCTGGCTGGTGAGATCGACATTCTGATAATGTGCCCGTGCCGCTCCGAACCGCGGCTGCGCCATGTACATGGTCTTGCTCCTATTTCTGCCGGATCAGTCGTTGCTGTTCCAGGCCTTGACCTGCTGTTCGAGATAACTCTGCGTTGCCTTGAAGGCTGAGACGCGCCGCTCCATCGCCGTGAACGAGGTGAGGAGCTTCTCGTAATGCGCTTTAGAGCGCGCTTCGAGCTGCGAGCGATCGCTGGCAATTCCTTTTGCCTCGGAATTCAGCCGCTCCTGGCTTTTGCTGATCGGGCCGGTCCGGGCGCGCAGACTGTCGCGGATCGCCTGCAGCGCGCCCCCGAGACCGGCATCGACCGTGATGGTTGCACTGGCGACCGCCGATTTGACTTCGACGATCAAGCCGGTCGCCAAAGAGCCTGGCGAAGCGATGAGGTGCGGCCCGGAGGAAATCGCCGCCACTCCGTCGATGGTTCCGGTTGCCGGATTCGTGCCGGAAGCGGGCACCAGATCGGTAAGGAGATACGTGCCAGGCTTCGCTTTTCCTATGGCGCTGAAAATGGTGACCGCCGGGTCGCTGCTATACTGGACCGGGTTGAACAAGGCTTCGACTCCGCGCGGATCGGCCGCGAGCACCGCTTTCAGGCGACCGGCATTGAGGCTGAGCGTGCCGTCGCGGTTCGTCCCAACGCCGACCTCGGCGAGCGTCTTGATGCTGCCCTGCGAGGCCAAGACCATGGAAGGAAGCTGCGCGAGCTGGCGCTGCATTTCACGAACGCTGACATCGCCCCGTAGCGGTCCGCCTCCTTGTCCATTCTGGCCAGCCGCCGTCGCCTTGGCGAGCTGTTTTGCCAGTTCGTTATAGGCAGCGACGAAATCCCCCATGGTCTGCTCGATCGCGGCCGTAGGGCGGGTGACGCCGAGCGACACGAGGCCGCCCGGCAGCGCCCGCTTGAGATCGATCTGAACGCCCGAGATGAGATCGTTGAAGCTGTTGGACGCGCGCCGCACCTCGACGCCGTCGAGCTTCACCACCGCATCCTGCGCGGCCTGGGCCTGCGTCATTCCGCCGGTGACGCCGGGGCCGTAGGCGAAGCGCTCAAGCCCCGTGGCGGTGCCGCCGGGAACGCCGAGCGTGAATGCATTGGCCGCGCCGGTCGCGCCTTTCAGGACGAGGCGGGCGCCGTTGCCGTCCGTCACGATGCTGGCGCTGACACCCGCATTCTTGGCGTTGATCGCTGCGGCAAGGCCGGTGAGGCTGTCATTGCTCGCATCCACGGTGACGGTGAAGCTGCCTGCGGCGGTGGTGAGGGTCAGATCACCCTGCCCTATCGCCGCCGAAGCATCCGCAACCGAAACAGATTGCAAGGTTTGCGCCTTGGCGAGCTGCAGCACTTCGAGCTCCGCGGACAAAGTGTCGATGCGCTTGCCCGCCATGGTGGTGGCGGAAAGGATCGAGGTGTCGGAGACGCTGGGCTGGGTGAACAAAGTTCCGCCGCTGATCAGAGTGGAAAGGGCGGAAGCGAAATTGTCGATGCTGCTGGCGACATCGGCGAGGCCGGAGATCCTGGCGGCGTTCAGCTCTTCGCGGCGCTTGATCAGCGCCTCCTTCGGGGCGCGCTCGGCCTCAGCCAATCCGTCGACCAGACTCTTGATGTCGAGACCTGATCCGATGCCGAGGCTGTATCCGATTGAACTGACCATGGGTTCCCCTTTCGTCCTGTTCAAATACGGCCGGCACGGAGATTCCTTTAGCCGGGGCGGACCAATGCTTTGAGGGCGCTGCCGTCGATCCGGCGGTGGGCGCCGAGCGACTGATGGCGGTTCGAGCGCATCCGCTCGGCAATGGCTTCCACCATGTCGGCGGGCACCAACGCCGCTTTGCTCGACTGGAGCTCGGCGGCGACTGCCTCCAGCCATGCTTCCAGCTGCTCGTCGGGTTCGGATTCGGCGGCCAGCGCCTGGCGGGCGAGATCCGGGCGAGCGCTTCCATCAGGGCCGAGTCCGGCCTGGAGGGCAGCCTCGATACGCGACAGGGCCTCGCCCATAGGCGGATCAGCTCCGTTTCGAGATTTTCCGGCCGCTGTCATTTCCCCACCGCTCCTTGAATGGCTTAGAACGGCGCAATCCGGGTGAGCTTAAGCTTGCGGCCGGCCTTTCTCGTCGAAGCGCGCCTCAACCGGAACGTCGACCTTCGGCTGGGTCGCTCCCGCCGCGATGGCGGCATCGAGGTTGAACACGAACGACAATATGGTCGCCACCGCCACGTAAAGGTCGTCGCGGATGACCTGGCCGGTACGAGCCGTGAAATAGATGGCGCGGGCAAGCTGTGGGTAGCTGAGGATCGGCACTTTGCCTTCCTGCGCGAGCTCACGAATGGCCTCAGCAGTCGCGCCCCGGCCGCGGGCGACGACGACCGGCGCGAAATCCTCGCCCGGCCGATAGCGCAAGGCGACGGCGAAATGGGTCGGGTTGGTGAGGATCACCGTGGCTTCGGCAACGGCCGATCGAGCGGACCCTCGAAGGACCTCCTGCTGGCGCCGGCGCACCGCCGCCTTCAGCTCCGGCGAGCCTTCGTTCTGCTTATGCTCGTCCTTCACTTCCTGCTTGCTCATCCGCAGGCGCGCGCCCCGCTGGAAGATCTGCGCGGGCACGTCGAGTGCGGCAATCACGGCAAGCGCCAGCGTCATGACCAGCATGGCCAGCACGAACGTGTCGCCGACCTCCGCCAAGGCGGGGCGGATCTCCTGCGATGAGAGCCCCATCAGCCGGTGGGCCTGATCCATCAGCAGCCAGGCGCCGACGGCTCCAAGCAGGACGACCTTGGCGAGTGATTTCACGAGCTCGATAAGGCCGTTGAGGCTGAACATTCGCTTGAGACCGCTGATCGGGTTCAGCTTGTCGGCCTTGAACCCGAATGCCTTCGATCGGAAGCCCAGTGACCCGAGCATCGCCGGAGCGGCGAAGGCCGCAAACAAGGTCACTGCAAAAAGGCCGAAGAGCGGGAGGAGGATCATGCCGATCAATCGGAGAGCCGCAGCGGCCGGGTCGAAATTGCGGATCGACGAGGCATCGAACGACAGGCCATGTTCGAGCATGTTCTGCAAGGATCCGAGAAAGGCGTGGCCGGCCAGTGCCAGCCAGGCGGCGCCGGCGACCATCACCAGCGCGGTGCCGAGTTCCTTGGACTGGAGGACGTCGCCTTTCTGGGCAGCATCGCGGCGGCGCTTGTCGGTCGGCGCCTCCGTCTTCTGATCTTTTTCGGGTGCCTCCGACATGCCGTCAGCCGAGCGCCAGCCGCTGCGCTTCCTCGAGCCCCTGGTGGAGCACGGCGATGATCGCGTCGCTCATGACCGGCGCCGCCATCGCAAGCAGCACGATGCCGGCAAGCAGGGCGGCGGGAAGCCCGACCGAGAAGAGATTGAGCTGCGGCGCCGAGCGGGCGAGCATTCCCATGACGAGCTGCACGAGGATGATGGCAAAGCCGACCGGAAGGGCAATGGACAGGCCCGCCGCGAACAGCACGCCGCCGAACAGCACCAGCCCTTTTATGTTCTCGGCCGACATCCAGGCAGCGCCGGGCGGAAGCGCGCGGTAGCTTTCTACCACGGTCGCCGCCAGCGCGAGATGGCCGCCAATCCCGAGGAAAAGGAAGGTGGCGAGGATCGTCAGGAACTGGCCGAGCATGGGATTCTGCTGCCCGGTGGCGGGGTCGACCATCCCGGCAAAGCCCAGCCCCATGGCGTTGCTGATCGTCTCGCCCGCGAGCAAGGCTGCCGAAAAGCCGATCTGGACGGCAAAGCCGATCGCCAGCCCAGCCATCACTTCGCCGGCGACGAGGAGCACTCCCTCGAACGAGGCAAGCCCTTCCGTCGGAAGGGCGAAGTTCGTCGCGGCGAGGGCAGGAATGCCAATGGCGAGCGCGACGATGAGCCGCAGCTGGACCGGGACAAAGGAAGCGCCGAACACCGGCGCGACCAGGAAAGCCGCGCCGGGCCGGATCATCGCGACCATCCACAGCCACAGCTGCGCCTCGACGCCCGCAAATCCGGCGGGGATCATCGCGTCAGCTCGGGTATCCGGGCGAAGATGTCGTTCGTGAAGTCGACGAGCAGCATCAGGATGGCGGTGCCGAAAAGGACGAGACAGATGCCGACGACGATCAGCTTCGGCACGAAGCTCAACGTGGCCTCGTTGATGGATGTGGCCGCCTGGAACATGCCGAGGACGATACCGGTGATCAATGCCGGGATGAGGATCGGTGCCGAGGCCAAAGCCAGGATCCAAAGCGCCTGCTGGGCGATGCCGACAAAATAATCGGTGTCTTCCATCACGCTATCCGGTGGCGAACGAGGCCGCGAGCGACCCCATGGTCAGCGCCCATCCGTCGACCAGGACGAAGAGCAGGAGCTTGAACGGCATCGATACGATGGTCGGCGAAAGCATCATCATGCCTAGCGCCATCAGCGTGGAGGCGATGACCAGATCGATGATCAGGAACGGCAGGAAGATGAGGAAGCCGATCTGGAACGCGGTCTTCAATTCGCTCGTCACGAAGGCGGGAAGCAGGATCGAGAAGGGCACGTCCTGGGTCCGGGCAAATGGCTTGGCCTCGGCCAGATCGGCAAACAGCTTGAGGTCGGTCTCGCGGGTCTGTTTGATCATGAAACGGTGAAGAACGGTGCCCGATCGGCTCACGGCTTCCTCGATGCTGATCTGCCCGTCGCCATAAGGCGAGTAGGCCAGTTCGTTGATCTGATCGATGGTCGGCCGCATCACGAACAGCGACAGGAAAAGCGCCAGGCCGACCAGCACCTGGTTGGGCGGGGTCTGCTGCAGCCCCAATGCTTGGCGGAGGATCGAGAGAACGATGATGATCCGCGTAAAGCTGGTCATCATAAGCACGAGCGACGGGAGCACCGTCAGCAGGCTCATCAGCAGCAGGATCTGAAGCGACAGCGAGAGCGGCCGTCCGTCGCCCGCAATGGTGTTGACCGCCCGGTTGAGCGCGCCAGGCTGGCCCGCGGCCGTATCCTGCGCCAAAGCGGGCGTGGCGAACAGCAGGGCTGCGGCAACGAGCAGCAGCAGCGTCATGATCAAGCGGCGGGGCCGCAGAGCTTCAGTCACCGACCGGCGGCTCCTGAAGCGAATCTTCCGACAATAATTGGACGCCGCCGCGCGAAACCGCGAGGAGCAGCCGCTTGTCGCCGAATTCAACCACCGCGAGGCGGCCGGTGGCACCGAGCGGCACCGCATCGACGAGCCTTACCATGCGCTCGCGCTGGCCGAGCGCCATCCCGGGCTGCACCTTCCGCCAGAGCCACAAGGCGCCGAAGGCAAGGCCTCCGACCAGCGGCACCATCAGAATGAGCTTCAGGATGTAGGCCGTCATCATTGGCGACGTTCAAGTCCTGCGAGCCGCGCATCGGTCGTGACGACGTCGACCACGCGGATGCCGAAGCGGCCGTTGACCGTCACGACTTCGCCCTTCGCGACCAAAGTGCCGTTCACCATTATATCGAGAAGTTCGTGCGCCTGGCGGTCGAGTTCGACCACGCTTCCCTCGGAAAGGTCCATAAGCTCGGAAAGCCGCAGCGCCGCGCTGCCCACCTCGACCGATACGCGAAGTGGAATTTCGGCAAGCATTCGATAATTGCGGCCGGCGGGTTCAGCGGCCGGCATGACTTCGATCGTGTCCGATGTCTCGCTCATTGGATGGCCCTCCTGCCCTCTACGCGTTCGATCTTGAGCGCCGCGCGCCCGTCCTGCTCACCGATATTGCCAAGCGCGACCTGCCGCCCTGAAACCAGCAAGGGCACGAGCGGCGGGAGGCTGACCGGGATGACGTCGCCCGGCGCGAGCCGAAGCAATTCAGCAACCGAAATGGTGGGCCGAGCGAGCACGCTGCGCGCCTGGAGCCGAACTTCGCCCAAAGCTTCGCCCATCCGCTCGCGCCACTCGGCACCGCTCATGCCGCTGTCGTCATGGACTTTGGCCGAAAGCTGGCTTTCGATCGCGCGAAGCGACGCCACCGGATAGAGGATGTCGATCACCGAAGGCCGGCCCTGGCCCATCGTTATGGTGAAACGCGCGACCGCCACCGGCTCGTCGGCAGAGACAAGCCCGGCATAGGCCATGTTCGTCTCACGCGAACTGAGCTGAGCCTTCACTGGTAGCACTTCCGCCCACACCTCGGTCAGAGTTTCGATCAATGCTTCCGACAAGCGCGTCAGGAGCCGTTCCTCGGTAGGCGTAAATTCCTTAACAACCCGTTCACTATGAATCCCGGGTCCGCCGTAAAATGCATCGACGAGGCGGCTCACCAGCTCCGGCTCGATGGCGACGAGCAGGCCGCCCTTTAGCGGCCGGAATCGATACAGGCTGATGCTGGTGAATTCGGGCTGCTCGGCCTTCCAGGCCTCGAAGCGGCGAACAATAACCGGATCGGCCGATACTCGCGGCTTGATGCGCGAAATGGGCTCGATCCGCTCGCGCAAGCGCCGCGCCGCCCTTTCGCTCATGCGGTGGAGAGCGGGGACCGCGGCAAGCGGCCGCGCCGCCTCGCTGCCGAAGGCGAAAGGCTGAGCCTTGCCCGGCGCGGATGCTCCCTGTTCGGTCAGTTCATCCATCAGCGCGGCGACTTCCTCGCCGGTCAGTGCAGACGTCTTGCTCATTGGATGACGAAGCTCGTGAAATAAACGTCGTCGATCCCGCCAAAGCCCTCCTTGCTCTTCAATACCTGGTTGACCGATTGGCGGAGCGAAGCCTTCAGCCCCTCCTTCCCCTTCGGTGTCGAAAGCGCGGCCGGATCCTGCTCCGAGAGGGTGAGCAAAATGGCCGATCGGACGGCCATTTCATGCAGCTTCACATTCTCGAAAACGCGTTCGTCGTAGTAAGTCGAAACGCCGAGGCCGATCTGCGCAAAGCTGTCGCCCTCGCCGAGATTGGCGGTGAACTTCTCTTCAAGCGGATAGTAGGACGCCAGGAATTTTCCAGGATCGGGGCGCTTCTCACCGGTCGGCGAGAAGTAGCGCGCGGCCTCGGCGTCCGAGACGCCGTTCCGAGGAACGAGTTGCGGACGATCCGGTCCGGCCGACGCATAGCGGCTGAGGAGCAGGCCTGGATTTCCCGCGTAAAGCGTCGCTCCGACGCCGCCGCCGCCGAGCAGCAGCACCAAGACGCTGGCGATCAGGAACTTCTTGCCCTTGCGCTTTTTCTTAGGTGCTTCTTCCTTGTCGCTCATCTTCTTGTCCTGTCTCAGGCATATCGTTCGGATTTAGGCTGCGTCGGATTCCCGTCGCCTTCGGCTTCTTCCTGCAAGGATCGGGCCGTTCTCAGCGGCACCTCCTCGAATTCGGCCCGCTGACGGCGCGGATCGCCGGATGCGTTCTGGCCGCCCAGATCGACATGAGCTTCCGAAATGCGCAGTCCCTGCGCCCGTGCCTCCGCCAGAAGGCGCGGCTGTGCGTCGGCGAGCACCGATCGCGCCGCCTCGGTATCCGCAGTCAGCCGAATCGCCGCCCCCTGCCGATCCTGGGAAATCTCGACCCGAAGGGTTCCCAGCGTTTCGGGATTGAGCCGGAAGCGCAAAGTCTTCCCGTCACCTGCTGCGGCCTGGCTGATGTCGCGCGCCAGCTGATCGAGCCACTCGCCCTCGTGGGCAAGGTCGAGCTGGTGCTCGACGACGATTTCACTGCTCTCCACCTGCAGCGCCGGTTCGGAGGGAGCGAGTTCGAGCCGTGCCGACGCCGGAACCTCCCCGAGGAGCCCAGACGCTGCCAGGGGCAGAGGTGCTGCAACCGGCGAGGCCACTGCCGCCGGCGCGGCCGGCTCTGCAGCAGTCGCCTCCGATCCCGGATGCAGCTTCCGCGGCAGCAGGGACGCGGCGAGGTGAGCGACTGTCGGCATCATCGGCAAGGGCTGGTCGGGAGATCGCGGCTGGAGCTCGAGTTTCGTGCTGAGCGGCGCCACGAAGGTCCGGCCCAGATCCTTGACGAAGGGCGTCGCGGCAAGCTGGGATGCCTGCGCCGGCTTCAATGAATCGTCGCTAACGAGATCAGCCTTTGTCTTGGGCTGGCCGCCTGCGACGTTGGTGGTGACCGCAATCGGAGACGAGGCCAGAGGATCTCCGGTCGCCCCCTGCACGATCGGCTGAGCGGCTGGCTCAGCCGAGAAGGCGGCATTGGGAATCGGCGTCTGGTTAGGCGCTGCAACGGGCGCGGTTGGCGATTGCACCAGCGCGGGCGGGGCCGACGACGGCGCAAGGGGAGCGGGGAGCCCCTCCTGCACCTTGTCTTCAGGGGATTGCGCTTCGCCGTCCTCCGGCTTCGCGGACGCGGCGGCCTGCACCTGGGGCGCGGCGCCGGCTCCCAGCGAAAGGAGCTGCTGGATCGTTGCAAGCGGCGACGACTGACCTTGGGACCCGGCATCCACCGCAATGATTGTTTCCGCCTGCTCGGCAGGTGCCTCCGCCGTCACGCCGGGTTGCTCGATTTCGGGAGACGGCACGGCAAGGCAGGAGATGATCTGGCCGAAAAGCTCGGCCGGACCGCCGGCCTCGGCCGGTGCCGCGGCAACGGCTTCGCCCGCAACAGGCGCAATGCGGATATTGGCTCCAACTGGCATCACTGCTCACTCTCCACAGGCTGGTTCTTGATGCGCGGGCGGAAGTTCGCTCCGGCGCGCTTTTCATAAGCGCGGGCGGCAGCCGAGGCCGCCTTGCGCTCGAGCTTTTCGGCGCAATCCTGATCGCGGCGCGCCCCGAGCCGGGCCTCCTCCCGAAGCCGTGCGGCAATTTTGGCGCTGGCGATGGTCGTGCCGAGGCCTTCCCTCGCCGCCTCAAGCCGCATGGCCAGTTCTCCGACACTTGCGAGCGTTGCCCCGCAAGTCGCCCCGGGACTGGCGGCGAGCCCGTCGCGCATCGTCTTCAGCCGCTGCTCGTTCGCTTCCAGGAACTGCACGTGCCCGCTTGCCTTGGCCGCCGCCATGGAGGCGATGCCGTGCTGGATACCCCGCACCCGCGCGATCCGCGCCCGCTGGCGCACCTTGTTCATCCGCCGAATGCCTCGGTGAGGTCGGCGCGCGCCTCTCCGAACCCGACGCGCTCAACCGGCGCCTGCCTCAGAAAGTCGAGGATTTCCGGACGTCGAAGTATCGCCTCGTCGATGACGGGATCGGTGCCCGGCGAATAGGCCCCCATCAGGATGAGATCGCGATTCTCCTCGAAGGCCGACCAGAGCCGACGCAAGGATGCCGCTGCTCCGGCATGGTCTGCCGTCACGATGTCAGCCATGACGCGGCTCAGCGAGCGGCCGACGTCGATCGCCGGATAAACGCCCTGTTCGGCGACCGCGCGTGAGAGCAGGATATGACCGTCCACGATGGCCCGAGCCGCGTCGACGATGGGATCGTCGGCATCATCACCGTCGGCAAGAACCGTATAGAGCGCTGTGATCGATCCGCCGGTCCGGGCGTCCGCACCCGCGCGCTCGACGAGGCGCGGGATCAGCCCCAGCGCGGAGGGCGGATAGCCCTTCACCGTCGGCGGCTCGCCAAGTGACAGGCCGATTTCGCGCTGCGCATGAGCGACGCGCGTGAGGCTGTCGATCAGCAGCAGCACCTTTTGGCCGCGCGAGCGGAAATATTCGGCAATGGCGGTGGCGCGCATCGCAGCCCGAAGGCGCAGCAGCGGCGCGTGATCGGCCGGCACTGCCACCACGACCGATTTCTGGCGGACCGCGCCGCTCAACTTCGTGGCAAGGAAATCGCTGACTTCGCGGCTCCGCTCGCCGATGAGACCGACCACGATCACGTCCGCTTCGGAGCCGGCGATCATCTGGCCCATGAGCACCGACTTACCGACGCCCGATCCCGCGATGATCGCCACGCGTTGCCCAATGCCCGCCGTCAGAAGCGCGTTGACCGCGCGGACGCCTACATCGAACGGTTCGGTCACCCTTGCGCGGTGAAGCGGGTTGCCCGGACGTCCGGCAAGCGGCCAGCGCTCCCCGGTGGAAACGGGGCCAAGATCGTCCAATGGCGTTCCCATCGCGTCGACCACGCGGCCAAGGAGCCCAGGCCCGACATCGACGTCCCCGCCTGCCAGATCCGGCTCGACGCGCGCGCCGCTGGCATGCGCAGCATCGCCGTCGAGGACCATCAGGAGGCTGCGATTTCCGCGGAAGCCGACGACCTCCGCACGCGCGGCTCGCCCGTCAGCCGTGATCACGCGCGCGCCCGATCCAACCGGCCGGCCAAAGCCGGTCGCTTCCATCATCAACCCATCATAAGAGGCGAGCCGGCCGATCCGGCGCGGGCGATCGTCCGTCACCGACACCGGGTCGAGCATCGCGCGAGCGCGTTCCGCCAGATTCATTCGGCGGCGCCCATCCGGTCAAGCTCGGCACGCAGCCGGTCGAGCCGAACCGCTGCTCCGTCCTCGATCCAGCCTTGTCCCGTTTCGAGCAGGAGCGAGCCGCGTTCGATGTTCGGATCGGCCACGATCGCGACGGGGATACGCGCCCCCTGAAGCAGCGGCACGTCGTCGGGGGCGACGCGAAGCCGCGCCGGCTCCGTCTCCTCGCCAATGAGGGCGGCCGCCGCCTCGGCGCGCGCGATCAAGAGAGCCGGGTCGATCGGCGTCGATCCGACAATCTGCCGGACAAGCCGATCAACGGTTTCGGCCAGCAGCAGGGCCAAGGCGTTGGTCGGTTCCGGCCGCAGCACTCCTAGGGCCTCAGCGAGCTTGGCGAGCGCATCCCGTTCGGCTGCAAACTCGAGCTCCGCGGTGCGGCGCCCCTCCTCCCATCCTTGCGCGAAGGCATCCGCCTGCACCGCCTGCAGATCGAGCTCAACCTCCTCGGCCGTCTCTTCGTCACTCGATCCCCAGGGTTTGAAAACCGGGGCGCCGCGCTGGATGGCGAAGCTGCCGACGCTCGCCGCCGTGCCGACGCTTTCGTGCGGCCACAGGTTAGACATAATCGTCCCCCCTGCCGGCGAGCATGATCGTCCCGGCATCGGCCAGGCGGCGGGCGAGGGCCAGCACTTCCTTCTGCGCCTCCAGCACTTCGACCAAGCGCATCGGCCCGCGCTCCTCCATCTCGTCGCGGATGGATTCGGCAGCGCGGCTCGACATGCAGCTGAAGATCTTCTCGCGCAGGCGATCGTCGGCGCCTTTCAGCGCCACCACCAGAATCTCGCTCTCGACGTTGCGCATCAGCATGCCGAGATTCTTCTCGTCGACGTCGATCAGATTCTCGAATATGAACATCTCGTCTTCGATCGTCTGCGCGAGCTTCTTGTCGACCTTGGCGAGCTGGCGGATGATCCGCTGATCGGTACCGGGCCGCGTATTGTTCATGATCTTCGCCGCTTCAGCCGATCCGCCCCGGGCCGTGGCCGGAGTCGAGGATGTGCGTGCGACTTCGCGCACCAGCACCCGCTCCAGTTCGTCCAGCGCTTCGGCATTCACCGATTCCAGCGTGGCGACACGGTAGATCACGTCCGGCTGCATCTTGACGGGCAAGAGCTGCAGCACGTCGGCCGCCGCGGGCGGCTCCAGATGGGCGAGCACGAGCGCCGCGATCTGCGGATGCTCATGCTCGATGAGCTGCGCGATCGTCTTGGCATCCATCCAGCGTAGCGCGTCGAGCGCACGGCTGTTGGTCGGCGGGGTGATCCGGGCAAGCACGCTTTCGGCCCGCTCCGGCCCCAGCGCCTGCTCCATCACCGCGCGGATACGGGGGGCCGCGCCGAAGCCGATCGCGGTTCGCGCCCGAGCACGGCTGAGAAAAAGATCGAACACTCCCTCGACCTGCTGCTCGCTCACGTCGGCAACGTTGAACATGGCGGCGCCGAGATGCTGGACCTCGCCCGGCTCCAGCCGGCTGAGCACGTCCGCCGCTTCATCGTCTCCCAGCAGCATCAGCAGGATCGCCGCGGCTTCGCTGCCGCTCGGCTGATCGACGGCAACAGCCGCTTCGACCTCAGCCATTTTTCTCTCCATCCTTGGAATCCGAGCGGATCAGGTCGCGGACGACGAGGGCCGCGCGGGCCGGATCCTGCCGGACGAAGTTGCGAATGAGCGCTGCCCGGGTCTCGTAGCTCTGAGCAGATTCGATCATGGCGAGCGACACGCTTCCGTCTCGATCCGTGCGTGCCTGGTCGGCGAGAGCGGCGGCGATTTCGCCGCCGACATGGTTGCGGTTGGCCGCCTGTGCTTCCGCGCGCTTGGCCAGCACGGCGCCGCCCCGCTTCATGAGCGGCTTGCCGATGCCGAAGATGACGAGCGCGGCAAGGGCAAGCGCCGTGAGGTTGCGGGTCAACATCGAGACCCATCCCGCTTCCCACCAGTTCGCCTCCGCCACCTCGGCGGGAGCGAAGCTCCGGGCACTGAGCGCGACGACGTCGCCGCGCCTGCCGTCGAAGCCGACCGCACCTTTGACCAGACGTTCGAGCGCAGCGACTTCCTGAGGGCTGCGAGCCTTTGCACCCTCAGGGTTCTTGAGCGCGACGGCGACCGAAAGCCGCTTCACCTGGCCCGCCTGATGTTTGGTCACGGAGACTTCACGGCCGACGGCGTAGCTGCGATTGTAATTCTCGTTGCGTTTCGGCGCGGCACCCGCCTCCGGTGCGCCAGGGGCGGGCGGGGTCAAGGCTGCTCCCGGTGCCGCAGCGACCTCCGCAGCGGCCGGGGGCTGGTTGGACAACGCGCCTGGGATTCCCCCGGCCGTTTCGCTTGCTTCAGCGGTGCTTACCGCGCCTTCCTCGGAACGGATGGTGCTCGCCTCTTTAGGGAAGCCTTCGCGCGTGGCCTGGGTTTCGGAAAAATCGACCTCCGCGTGCACCTGCGCGGTGAAATTGCCGGCGCCGAGAATAGGGGTCAGCAGCGTCTCGATCGATCGGCGGTAACGCTCCTCGATCTTGGCCTGGACAGCGACCTGGCGCTCCGCAGCGCCCGTGAGACCGCCATCATTCTGCGTTGACAGGAGCCGCCCGTTCTGGTCGGCAATCGACACGCCGTCCGGCGACATGCCGGGCACGGACGAGGCGACGAGATGAACGATCGCCTGCACTTGCTGGTCGCTCAAGGTGCGGCCCGGATTCAACGTCAGCATGACCGAGGCACCGGGCTTCGATCGCTCGCGCAGAAAGGCACTTGGCGTCTCGAGCGCAAGATGCACCCGCGCGCCCTGCACGGCATCGATGGCCTCGATCGTGCGGGCGAGATCGAGCTCGCGCGCGGAGCGAAGCCGCTCGCTCTCGACGGCCCGGCTCGATCCGAGGGGAAGGCTGCTGATCATCTCGTTTCCGTCGGGCGCGCCTTTCGGCAGCCCCTGCGCGGCGAGCAGCATCTTTGCCTGGTGGTAATCGGCTTCGGAGACTTCGAGAGCGCCGCTGCTGCGGTCCAGCGAATAGTCGATGCCGGCGCCCTGCAAGGCTTCAACGACCGCCGCCTTGTCCTCGTCGGGCAGGCCACGAAAGAGATCTCGGCCGGGCGGGGCGCTGAACGCCATCCAAATCAAAGCGGCGATGCCGGCAAGCGCGATGAAGGCGAGCGCCGGAAGGCTCTTGGCAACTGCCGGCTGCGCGGCGATGCCCCGCACGTGCTGGAGCGCGTTTCCGAGTATCGCGGTTCCCTTGCCCGACGAGACGGTGACGGCACGCGACGATGTGGCTGTAATCTCTGTCATCTTATCTCACTCAAACCGGCATGCTCATGATGTCTTTGTAGGCGCTGAGCAGCTTGTTCCTGACCTGCATGGTGGCTTCGAACCCGATCGATGCCTGCTGGCGGGAAAGCATGACCGCAGCGATGTCGGTGACCTCGCCGCGCTCATAAGCTTCGGTCACTGCGGAGGATTGCGCCTGGAGCGCATTCACTTCGGTCAGCGCGCTCTTCATGGCATCGGAGAAGCTGCCGGCCTTGGCACTCTCGGCCGGGCCGACGCCGGCAGCCTTTTGAAGCGCACTATTCTGCTCCAAAATGGCGGTGCGCATCTGGAGCAGGCGGCTGCTGTCGATTGGGTTCATCGAATATTCTCCTTAGGCGGCCAGCGAGCGCAGCTCGGCGAGCCGGTAACGCAGGGTCCGTTCACTGATTCCCAGCCGCTCGGCGGCCTGGACCCTGTGGCCGCCGGTGGCGGCGAGCGCGTCGCGGATCAGCCGGGCTTCGGCCGCGCGGGCGGCATCTTCCAGACGAACCGGACGAACGGCGTCCGTCGCGGCGGGGATGTCGATCGAGAGATCCGCGCTTTCGATGCGCTCGCCCTCGCGGAGCAGCAGCGCCCGCTGGAGCACGTTCTCCAGCTCGCGGGCATTGCCAGGCCAGCTATGCGCCATCAGGCGTTCCAGCGCGTCGGTCGTCGGCCATGGTATCGGCGCGCCTGCCGGGCTGTGGCGAATGATGAGCGAGGCGGCGATCGCTCGAATGTCCAGGCGTCTGGCGCCGAGTGGCTGGAGCTTCAGCGGCATCACGTTAAGGCGCCAATAGAGATCGGCGCGGAAGCGGCCTTCGGCTACCTCCGTGGCAAGGTCGCGGTTGGCGCAGGCGATGACGCGAACGTCGATGGGACAGGCACGGACGGCGCCAACGGGCAGGACTTCCTTTTCCTGAAGGGCGCGGAGCAGCTTGGCCTGAAGCGGGAGCGGAAGCTCCGCGACCTCGTCGAGCAGCAACGTGCCGCCATTTGCCGCGCGGAACAGCCCCTCGCCTTCCTGGGCGGCGCCGGTGAAGCTGCCTTTCTCATGGCCGAACAGCATTGCTTCGAGCATCGTCTCGGGCAGAGCGGCGCAGTTCACGGCGACAAAGGCGCCGCGCCCCCGCGGCGAAGAGCTATGAATGAAATGGGCAAGGCCCTCCTTGCCGGTGCCGGTCTCGCCGAGCACGAGCACGGTGGCCTCGCTTGCCGCGATCCTCTCCGCGAGCGAGAGGAGCCGGGCGCTTTCCGGCTCTCCACATGCGGGGCGGTTGGCGGGACGAACGAGTTCCGCCGCGAGCGCGTGGCCGAAGGCCATGTCCTCGAAGCCGAAGCAAAGCCTTGCTGGACCGCTGGGATCGATGAGGAGCGAGGGAGCCCCACTGCGGAAGTCCAGGATCAGGTCACCGGCGCGGGCCTGGTCTTGTTCGCTGATGTCGACGATGCGGCGGGTCGCGGCAGAATTGGTCGTGGTGATAGGCATCCCGGCGCCGGCAAGCCAGGGGGCGAGCGCCGGATTTGATTGCGCAGCCTTATCCGTCACCAAGATCATCGATTTTTCGCCCCCGCCCATTTCCCGGACAAGGGTTCTGCAAAGCTTGTGCCAAGGCAGGTTTTTCGACGATTTCCGCGGCTTACGAGAGCGCCTACACGCGCGCGTCAATCCTTTGACGGACAAGGCGTCGGTCGGCCGACGCGAAAAAAACGGATTAAAGTCCCGCCGGCCGCCGCCGTTAATGGTTTCGTGGCAGCCACGGCAAAGTTCCGGGCCGCCGGAATTGAGCGGGAAAGGAACCTAGCATGATCATCAATACCAACACTTCGGCACTCCGCGCCCAGAACGGCAGCCGTCTGGCCAACAATGCGCTCGAGACGGCGATGGAGCGCCTGTCGAGCGGCAAGCGCATCAATTCGTCCAAGGACGATGCTGCCGGCCTGGCGATCGCCAGCAAAATGACGTCGCAGATCCGCGGCATGAACCAGGCGATCCGCAACGCGAATGACGGCATCTCCTTCTCGCAGACCGCTGAAGGCGCTCTGGGCGAAGTCACCAACATGCTGCAGCGCGTCCGCGAACTGGCCGTACAGAGCGCGTCGGGCACCTATTCGGCCGCCGACCGCACCAACCTCAACGCGGAAGTCACCGAGCTCAAGGCGCAGATCACCAATGTGCTTGCGACCACCGAGTTCAACGGCACTCGCATCTTCAACTCTGCGGCGACCGGCTCCACTTACACGGCCGGCTCGGGCAACGTCTCGATCCAGGTCGGATCGAACGCCAGCGACACGGTTGCGATCCAGTTCGCGGTGCTTAACGACCTTGCCGCCGCCACCGCGGTCGACACCACCGCGAACGCTACGACGGCGCTCGGCAACGTCGACACCGCGCTGACCGCTGTCGCCACCACTCGGGCGAAGATCGGCGCCTCGCAGAGCCGGTTCGACTCAATCGTCAACAACCTGACGAACAACGTCACCAACCTGGCCGACGCCCGGTCGCGGATCGAGGATGCGGACTTCTCGCAGGAAACGACCAACCTCGCCAAGGCGCAGATTCTGAGCCAGGCCAGCCAGGCGATGCTCGCCCAGGCCAACCAGAGCCAGCAGGGCGTCCTCAGCCTGCTCCGCTAATATCAGCGACAGCCTGAAAGCAGCCCCGGCGTGGAGCAATCCACGCCGGG
>JAESFL010000744.1_pt1 | contig 17992 bp, 17 predicted proteins | sample 9269401 | NCBI WGS metagenome assembly JAESFL01 (sample SAMN14506025, study PRJNA617098) | algae metagenome | isolation source: Gloeocapsa sp. UFS-A4-WI-NPMV-4B04 and co-occurring heterotrophs from desert... | place: USA: Utah | collected 2006-10-01 | reverse complement strand
CGTCATCCAGGCCCGGTCACCAGCTTTGAGCATTGTCTGCGCCGTTCCACTCGCTTTGCCGCAGAGCCTGCGCAAAATAGCGACGTCTTCGACGCCACCTGCGGGGACGCTTCCAGTATAAGATTCAAGAACGCCCGACCTACTCGCGTCAATGCCGACGCGCAGAATCGTTGACTTCGAACAGTCGGAGCTCGCGCCGCCGATCAACCAAGGCGGCTTTCCCCAGCCGATGCCAGCACCGGAACGGTGCGCCCGCTCGGCGCAGCAGCACCAGGAGGCGCAACCTTGAAGAAATATTCGAAGCCGGTCTCGATCAACGACCGAGCAAGCCATGTCCTCACCACCATTCCGGCCGGAAGCACGGAGCAGAGCCGATTGCTCGACGAAGCGCTTCTGCAAACTTTCCCGGCAAGCGATCCGGTGAGCGTGCTCGTGAACTGACCGGTTACGGTCACACCGTGACCTCGGCTCGCTCGCGCCCAGCGCGGGCGTTTCGGAAGAGCCGGCCGGTCGCTCATTTCCCTTCAATCCAGGAGCGTAAGATGATCAATCATATTCTCGTCGCCACGGATTTCTCGACCCGATCGGATCGAGCGCTACGGCGCGCAACGTTGCTTGCGAGGCAGCTCGGCGCTGGCCTTTCTTTGGCGCATGTCGTGGACGACGATCAGCCGGCGCACCTTGTTCGGGCTCATGCCAATTCTTCCCAGTCGCTGCTGGAAGAAGCTGCCCGGACCATCGAAAAATTTGACGGCATTGCTGCCGCGGTGAAGGTGGTCAGGAACGACGCGTCTGCGGGGATTCTCGAGGCGGCGGACGAGGCTGAAGCCGATCTTATCGTGCTTGGGGCCCATCGGCGGCAGTTGCGCGACATATTTGTCGGAACCACGGCCGAGCGGACCGTCGCCACGACCCGTTGCCCGGTATTGATAGCGGCCGGGGTGCCGACAGGACCTTACGCCGTCACCCTGGTCGCCCTGGAAATGGATGAGCCTTCGAGTTCGGTCGCAAGGCATGTTCAGGAGATGGGCATGCTCAGCGCCGGCCAAGTCGTCGCCATGCATGCGTTCGACGCGCCCGCTCGTGGGATGATGCAGCGGGCGATGAGCGACCGGGGGGCGATCGACGAGTATGTAGCCGATGAAGGCCTCCGCGCGTCTGAAGATTTCCGCCGGTTCCTGGCGGGAACAGGACTGCCTGCCAACCGGCATCGCCTGTTGCCTGTCAACGGCTCTCCCGCACGGACCATCCTGGAATGTGCGAGCGCCGAGAATGCCGCCCTGATTGTCGTCGGAACGAGCCAGCGCAGCGGGATAGAAAGGCTCATCCTCGGGAGCGTGGCAAAGGACGTCGTGGGACACGCTGATCGCGATGTCCTCGTCGTTCCGACCTGAGCCCGCTATGACCGGGTGTCGGAGCCTGTCGGCACCGTCACGATCCACCGACCTGGAAGTTTGGGCGATGCGAAGTCTGAGAATGCGGAAGCGGCGATACGAGAAGCGGCGCTCACTTGGCCGGTACATGCCTTTCGTCCTCTGCATCATCGCGACGGGCAGCGCTGCCCTGATGGCGACCGGATCGGCATGGGCTTGGATCTTCTTGCTGGTCAGCGGATCCTTGACGCTCCTGGGGCTATACGACCTTGTGCAGCGCTCGCACGCCGTGCGTCGAAACTACCCCATCATCGGCAACTTGCGTTGGCTCTTCGAGTCCATTCGTCCGGAGATCAGGCAGTACCTGATCGAGGGTGAGAACGAACAGGCGCCATTCTCGAGAAGTCAGCGCTCGCTGGTCTACGCGCGATCGAAGAACGAGGGCAGCGAACTGGCCTTCGGCACCCTGCTCGACGTGTACGAGAACGGTTACGAGTTCATGGCCCATTCGGCACGCCCCGCCCCACCGGCCGATCCTGCTACGTTCCGCATCCCGATCGGCGGTTCTGAATGCGAAAAGCCCTATTCCGCGTCGACCTTCAACATCTCTGCGATGAGCTTCGGTTCGCTCAGCGCGAACGCCATTCTGGCGCTCAACAAAGGGGCCAAGCTCGGGGGATTTGCCCACGACACCGGCGAGGGAAGCATCAGCCGATACCATCGGGAACATGGTGGCGATCTGATTTGGGAACTCGGCAGCGGCTACTTCGGGTGCCGCACGGCCGACGGAAACTTCGACCCTGCAAGCTTCGAAGAGAAGGCGTCCGCTGAACAGGTCAAGATGATCGAGATCAAGCTGAGCCAGGGTGCAAAGCCCGGCCACGGCGGGATCTTACCAGGCGCGAAGGTAACAGCCGAAATCGCGGCAGCACGGGGCGTCCCCATGGGTGAGGATTGCCTCTCGCCGGCGCGCCATCGAGCATTCTCCAACCCGCTGGAGATGATGCGCTTCATCGCTCAACTGCGGAAACTCTCCGGCGGCAAACCCGTGGGTTTCAAGCTGTGCCTCGGCCACCCATGGGAGTTCATGGGCATCGTGAAGGCGATGCGCGAGACCGGCGTCACTCCGGATTTCATCGTCGTAGACGGTGCCGAGGGCGGGACCGGAGCATCGCCACTGGAATTTTCAAATCACGTCGGAGTGCCGCTTCGTGAAGGGCTGCTGTTCGTTCACAACATCCTTGTAGGCACCGGACTTCGGGAAAGGATCCGAATTGGGGCGGCAGGAAAGGTCGTGAGCGCCTTTGATATCGCCACCCTGATGGCGCTGGGCGCTGATTGGACGAACGCAGGCCGCGGCTTCATGTTCGCCATAGGCTGCATCCAGTCGCTTAGCTGTAACACGAACACATGCCCGACGGGGGTTGCGACTCAGGATCCAACCCGACAGCGAGCCCTTGTGGTGGCGGATAAGGCGCAACGCGTCTTGAATTTCCATCGCAACACCCTGCGCGCCTTGTCGGAGATGATCGCGGCTGCCGGCCTGGAACACCCCTCCCAGATCCGCCCCCACCATTTGGTGAGACGGGTGGGAGGCGCCGAGGTGCGACTGTTCTCGCAGTTGCACGTCTTTCTCGAAGCGGGTGAACTGCTCGAACCAAAGTGCGAGCGCGACTTTTACAGTCACGCTTGGGAACTGGCTCGTCCCGACAGCTTTGACCTTCCTTCAGCGCAGTCCTACCGCCGTTTCGCCAGCTAGGCTCGGGGGGCGGTAACGTGCCGATCGTGCCGGTGCGCAACGAACCAAAACGCGTTTCCGACAAACCGCTCGGCCTATGACGATCGAAGGCGGGCTGCGTTGATTTTGGGCTTTGCCGTCCTATCTCGAGAGCATGCGGTATTTTCCCGCCTTTGCACGCTTCCGGCTGCATGGGAGCAGCCTCATGGCACGCCTGCATCCCTCGGGGCGGTGACAGCTGCCGCCCGCGAGGGACAAGTTTTCCTCACTGGCGACCCCGGCGCGTACTGAAGAAGCGATCGCTCCTGCGGCACTCGATGTCCCGGTGAGGCTCAGCACCACCCGAGCAACTTGCGCCTCCTCCTGCGAGCGAGGGCATTGACGAGGCTTGTCGGCCATGAAGCACATCTCGACCTTCCAAAACCGCACTTTACTGGTCCAATCCCTGCGCGCCGTCGAGGCCAGCGAGGACGAACTCCGGAACGCTTTGAGCACGGCTCTGGCCCGCAGCGAGCAAGACCCCGAGCTTTCCGACACGCCGGACATCATGGCGAACTTGCTGCTCCGCTTTTTGATCGAGCAGGTAAGGCAAGTCGTCGGGAGCGGTGAGCCGGGCGATCTCGAGCGCTACCGCAGCGAGCATCGGCTGCACGGCATCGACGGTCGACACTATTCGCGCTTCGGCGACGCGCTGGTGCCGGTCCTCGGGAACATTCTTGGCGCCGCCTACCCGCGCCAAACCGCGTCGGCATGGTCCGACGCCTATTGGGCCATCATGCAGCGAATGCGGCAGGGTGATGAGGCAAGGAGCTCAGCCGCACCGGCCCTGACGCCCGCTCCGACGGTGGCCGAGCCGATCGCATAGGCTGCAATGTGCGCCGGCGTTTTTGGCCCGGCGCATTCCCGGCGGCTACCGACCACGCACTTCAACATGTCCGCCCATGCGGCTCTCGAACGATCGGACAGGACTTAGGTCCTTGCGCGTTCCGGAGACCTGCCTGCGCGCAACAAGCGTCCGGCGGTCCCGACCTGTCGGCCGGTCTCGAAGGCGGGGCGGCCATTCACCAATACGAGGTCGAACCCTTCAGCCTGTGCAAAGGGCTCGACATAGCTCGAGCGCGCGCTCACGCCTTTGGGATCGAAGAGAATGAGGTCGGCCTTCGCGCCGACTCTGACGACGCCGCGATCGGCCAAGCGCAGGATGCGCGCCGGGAGCGATGTTGCCTTGCGGATCGCCTCCTCGATCGGCAGCACGCGCTCACGCACCACATAATCCTCGATCAACTTGGCATAGGTGCCGGTCGATCGGGGATGCCGTATGCCCGGGCCGCCGTCCGTGGCAATCGCCACAAGAGGGTCCAGCAGCAGCGTGTCCTGCAGGATCTTGTCCATGGTGAAGTGCGCACCGCGAGCCCCCTCGGGGCCGAGCTTGATGAGGAAGTCGGCGAAGTGAAGCCCGGCTTCCTGCGCCGCCTCGGCGACGGTCTTGCCGGCATAAGGCGGCGTTCCCAAGAGCAGGGCCGCCGGGCCGCCGCGCCGGATCATTCTTTTTTCGAGATGATCGCGCAGCGCCTGTCGGCGCTGAGCAAGGACCGCTGCATAATCCGTGGGCGGTAGAGCCCATTCGGGAAACAGGAGCGCTATACCCGTATAGCCCGCAATGTACGGGTACCAGTCGGCGGTAAGCTCGATCCCCTCGCGGCGCTTGGCCGCCAGATGGTCGAGCAAGCTGCGCGCCCTCCCGGCGCCCTTCCCGAACACCACCTTGAGATGGGAGATATGGGCGCGTGCGGGCAGGGACGACGCGATCAGCTCGTTGATCGAGGCGTCGATCTCATCGTCATTCTCGGATCGCATGTGGCTCATCACGATGCGGTCATGGCGGCTGACGGTCCGGCCCAGATTCTTGAGCTCGGACGTTTCCGCGTAGATGCCGGGAACATATTCCAGGCCGTAAGAGAGCCCGAACGCGCCGGCCCGAAGTTCGGCATCGAGCTGCGCCGCCATGCGCGCGAGCGCCGCATCGTCCGGACGACGGACCGCATCGGACACGCCGGCGGCCCGTCGCAGCGTTCCATGGCTCGACAGCGCCGCCACATTGAGGTCGAGCCGGGCGCGATCCCCCGCGCGCAGCCACGTCCGCAGGTCCAGGTCCCTCCCGATCCGAGGGCCGCTGCCGTCAGGTCCGACGACGATCGTGGTCACACCCATCGCCAGAAAGGCGCCATACGAGTCTTCGAGCGGGTCGCCATGGATGTGGGTGTCGATAAAGCCGGGCGCGAGAACACGCCCATCGCCTGCGATGACCCGTGCGGCCGATGCGGATCCCTGGCTGGCCGGACCTGCAATCCGGGCGATGCGATCGCCTGTGACGAGCACGTCGGCCAGTCGGGGCGCAGCCCCTGTCCCATCGACGAGCATGATCTCGCGGAACAAGGTCGAGGGTGCGGTCGCCGCCCCCATCCGGCTCGGCAAACCCGCCAGTGCCCCTGCAGCCACGGCTCCACCGATCGCTTGGCGCCGCGTCAGACGCTGGAACATGAACCCTCCACATCTAGGGATTCGGGGCGGGTGAGCAGCGCCGGCCCTCTCCTTTATGCAAGACGAACTCCGACGGATCAAACGCGCCGCCTGTCGGATCCCCGGCCATATACGACCATCGGCAGAGACTGTCCGGCTGGATCATGGCGGCTTAAGCCGACTTGGCCCAGGCGCTTCCCCGCAAGCTCTTTGCGGCAAGGTCGATCAGCGGCGGGCGCCGGACAGGTTCAGCGCCACGGCTGCGCGGATCAAGGTCATGAAGGCCTCCCGGTCGACTTTGTCGCCCTCGCGCAAGTCGATGGCGCGCCGCACATTGCCGTCGAGGCCGGCATTGAAGAGGCCGGAAGGATCATCGAGGGCGGCGCCCTGGGCGAAGGTCAGCTTCACCTTGTCCTTGTAGGTCTCTCCGGTGCAGACGATCCCGGCGTGCGACCAGGTCGGCACGCCGGAGGGATTGGAGGGCTTGCGCCATTTTACCTCCTCGACGATCCCGGGATCGGCCTCTTTGATGAGGGCTCGGATCCGGGAGAGCCTCTCGCCGCGCCAGTCGCCCAGCGCCTTGATCTTCGCCTCGATCAGCTGCGCGGGAGATTCCTCGGGTACGTCCGCAACGTTCATCCTCTTCTCCATCGTCATTGCCGCCGGCCGGCCGTGCCGCTCACATCCGCTCGCCCGGCAAGGCGCTGGCCTGTTTCAGCCAATCCGTGAACTGAGTCTCGTCGAGCTGGTCCTCGTAGATGTCGTAATAGCGCACCTCCGGGTGCTTGGACTTGCCGGAAGGAAGGGGATCGAGCGACGTGCCGCGAAAGAACGTCACCTTCACGTAGCGAATGAAGACGTGGAAGCTGAGGAACCAGCCCTCCTGGCTCTCGGCTCCATAGAAAGGCGAGTTCCATTTGACCGCTTTCCGGACGCCGGGGACGGTGCGGGTGATGATCGCATCGAGCCGCCGCCCGATCTCGCGCTTCCAGTCGGGCATGGCCGCAATATAGGCCTGCACGGGAGCATCGCCCTCGCCCTTCGGGATCTGAGGATTGCCGCCGGCAAGGAGGACCGGCGTCTCGCCGGCCGGTGTGCCGAGCGGTCCTTTAGGCAGGCCGGACGGCCGCCGGGGCGTTTTTCCAGCCACCATGATCAACCCGCCGCGCTGGTGCGCCGCCGGTCGCGCCGCTTCGCCCTGTATGGCAGAAGGAACATGTAGAGGCCGGTGAGCATCATCGGAAAGAGCGGGAAGAGCGGCAGGAAATACAGCCAGGCGGCGGGCTCGCTCCCCAATCCCAAGAGAATGAAGATGATGACGACGATCGCCGTAAACATGATCGACAGCCAGCGGTGGCTCTGCCGTATCCATTTGCTCCAGTTCATCATGGCCTCCTTCGAAACGCGTGAACGTTGGCGTCAGCCGGTCCTCGCCAGGAGCCGGTCCAGCTTGTCGAAGAACTGCTCCCACCCGGCCTTGGCTCCGCCGAACGCCTGCTTCTGCTCAGGACCGAAGCCCGATTGCTCCATGCGCAGGCGCGTTCCCGTCCGCGTCGGCGTGAGCGTGAACGTCACCACGCTTTTCAGATCGAAGGCCGCATCCTCGTGGGCGAAGTTCCAGGTGTAGGACAGGAGGCGATGCGGCTCGAGCCTGAGAATCTGGCAGTCCAGCACGCCGCCCCATTCGCCGTGAAGGTTGAACCGATGGCCGATGGTAGGCGCAAAGTCGTTCTTCATGAGCCATTCCGCGATCAGATGCGGCTGGGTGAGCGCACGCCAGAGCTTTTCCGGCGGATAGGGCAGGTCGCGTTCGACGACAACCGGGCGGCGATCGGCGGCGGCAGCGCTCATTGATCCATCCGTTTCAGGAGGTCTTCGAGATCGTCGAAACGGCTTTCCCAGAAACGCGTCATCCGGCCGGTCCAATCGGCCAGCGGCGCCAAGGCGCCGAGTTGCACGCTGTAATGAGTCTCGCGGCCTTCATGCCGGCCCAGCACCAGCCCCGCCTGCTTCAGCAGGCCGAGATGCTTGGAAACAGCGGGCTGCGAAACGCCGGCCCGAGCGGTCAAGGCGGCGACCGTCTGCTCCCCGTCGCGGCACAGCTGCTCGAAAATTCCCCGCCGGGTCGGATCGGCAAGCGTCTTGAAGAGCAGATCAGGGCTCGGCGGCACGGCGTCTATAACTCTCTGGCTATCAATCGGATTGATAACCATCGGGATATGAGTCGGTCAACCGAGAATTTTGCCTAGCCGATGATCGCGGCCGGGAAGCCGGCTCATCAATCGGCCACGGACAAGAACTCAATTCACACCCAAACCGGGACGGGGCGAAGCGAACGCCCCCTCCCCTCATGCCGTCGACCAGAGAAAAGGGAGCGGCGCCTCGCGAAAGGCAAAGCGGTCGAGGTGGCTTGCAACCACCTCCCGCAGCCGGTCCACACTCGCTTCGTCTTCCGCCTTGATCGCGACGATCAGCTCGTCCTCGCTCGCCGTCATCGTGGCGACGCCGGTAGGGAAACGAACCGACCCGCTGTTGCCGGACCGCTCGACCTCCAGCTTGTGAGCCCAGTGCCTGCAGAGCTGCTCGATATATTTGGCGGCGTGGCGCGTTTTCACTCGGCCAATGGCTTTGTTCATTTGTCGGGCGTCGAGGCTGCTCGGCGGTTCGGCATCGGGGATTGCATGGCCGATCGGCCGTTCATCGCGCATCGAAATCGTCTCCTTCGGCAAATGGATCAATTGAACTCGAAGCCGGATATGGCGGTTTTCATCACCTGCTCGCGATAAACGGGCTCGCCCGGCCCTTCGGCGGCGCCGGCGGCCACCATCAATGGCAGCAGATGCTCCTCCTGCGGGTGCGAGAGGCGGCCGGCCGGCGCCTGTTCCCATTGGGCAAGCGCGAGCGCCCGCGCCGCGGCCGGCCTTTGCACCGCCTCGGCAAGCCACTGGTCGAACGCCGCCGACGGCTCGGTGAAGCGGGGATCGCCATAGCCGCGCATATTGTGGAAGCTCATGCCGGAGCCGAGGATGAGCACCCCCTTGTCGCGCAGCGGCGCCAGCGCCCGGCCGGCGGCGAGGTGAAGCGCCGGATCCAGCTTCCGGTCGACCGACATCTCGACGACCGGAACATCGGCCTCGGGAAAGGCCACCTTCAGGGGCACGAAGACACCATGATCGAGGCCGCGCTCGGGGTCGAGGCGGGCTTGGAGTCCGGCCTCCTCGATCAGGCGCGCCGCTTGGCGAGCGATCTCCGGCGCTCCCGGCGCGTCGAAGCGGAGTTGATAGGTGTGTGGCGGAAAACCACGATAATCGTAAAGGAGGCCCGGCTCCTCGGCGCTGGTGAATGCAAAGCCGTCCGTTTCCCAATGTCCCGACACGACCAGGATGGCGGCCGGGCGTTCCGGCAGGCGCCCCGGGAGCGAGCGCAGGAAGGCCGCCATGCCGGTCCAGGTGCCGCTGGGATCGTCCATGAAGAAGCAGGGACCGCCCCCGTGGGGAATGAAGAAGGTTGGTTGGCGCATGATCGTCGCTCCTTTCGGACCCCGATATGGCGTTGCAAGCCGGATGTGATAATCAGCCATTCCGGAGAATGACTTTCAATCGGGAGTAGGAACTGGCCGACCGCCTAACCGGCATCGAGGTGTTCGTTCGAGCGATCAGGCTCGGCGGACTGTCGGCCGCGGCCCGCGACATCGGGATGTCGCCGGCCATGGCCGCGAGGCACCTCGACGGCTTGGAGGCGCGGCTCGGGGTGACGCTCGTCAATCGCACGACCCGCCGCCTTTCGCTCACCGAAGCGGGCGACGCCTATCTCGAAAAGGCGGAACGTATCCTTGCTGAACTGGGCGAAGCGGAGGCGGAGGTTTCCGCGCGCACCATCGCCGTCGAAGGGCTGCTCCGCGTCAGCGTCCCGGCGGCCTTCGGCGTGCTTCACATTGCCGGGCTCGTCGCCGAATTCCACCATCTCCACCCCGCCGTGACGATCGAGCTCGGACTCAACGACCGCTATGTCGATCTGCTCGAGGAGCGCTGGGATATGGCGATCCGCATCGGCCGTCTCGCCGACAGCAGCCTCGTCGCCCGCAAGCTCGCCGACGTCCGCCTCAACATCTGCGCTTCGCCGGCCTATCTGGCCGCCCGGGGAACGCCGCGCACGCCGGACGATCTCGGCAGCCACGACTGCCTTGGCTACACTTTGTCCTCGCTCACCGGCCCCTCGCATTGGAGCTTCGGCCGCGACGGCAGCATCCGGGTGCCGGTCCACGGCTCGCTCCTTGCCAATAATGGCGAACTTCTGGTGCGGGCGGCGATTGCCGGGCAGGGACTCGTCTACGGCCCCCGCTTCATCACGGCGGAGGCGCTTGCCGACGGCCGACTGGTCGAGATCAGTCTCGACGTGCCGCTGATGGAACTCGGCGCCATCCACGCCGTCACCCATCCGACGCGCCGGCCCGCCGCCAAGACCCGCGCCTGGATCGACTTCCTGTCGAGCCGCCTCAGGGCACGCGCGGCCGACTGGTAGCGGCCGAGAGGCTCGCAAATCTCGGACGCCGCCGCACCTCCGATTGCCGCGATCCTTCATGCGTGCGACACCAAGGCATGACTGCCTTGGCCTATATTGGCGCCGCATTGGCGGAAATCGCGGGCTGCTTCGCCTTCTGGGCTTGGCTTCGGCTCGACAAGTCACCTTGGTGGCTGGCGCCCGGGATCGCCTCGCTTTGCCTCTTCGCCTACCTTCTTACCTTGGTCGATGCGGAGCATGCCGGCCGCACCTATGCGGCCTATGGCGGGGTCTACATCGCCTCGGCCCTGTTGTGGCTCTGGGCTGCCGAAGGGGCGAGGCCTGATCGCTGGGACGTCGCCGGAGCGGCCGTTTCTCTGGTGGGGGCAGCCATCATCCTGTACGGCCCGAGATCCGCCTGACGTCGGCCGTCAGGTCGTTCGATCCGCCTTGGTCGATCAAAACCGCGTTGTGAACCGGACTATCGGTTCCGCACCTGATCGGCTTGCTGCTCCAGCGCCTCTGCCTGCTGTTCGGCGGCATCTTTCTGGGCGTCCGCTTGTTCCTCCAAGGCATCGGCCTGCGCCTCCTTGGCTTCCTGGGCGCTTTCAACAGCCTCGTCCTGGCGCTCGCCCATCGTCTCGGCCGGCCCGCTTCTCAGCGTATCCTCGCTTTCGACGGCTCCGGACACATTGTCCGCTTTCTCGCCCGCTTGCTCCCGCGACCCGTCACAAGCGGCCAGGGTCATCGCCATGGCGGCGGCAGCGATGAGGGTCGATCTTGTCACAGCGAAACTCCATCCTGATTTTGCGTTCTACGCCGGCCGTTCGTTTTTGGTTCCGGGGCAAAGGCACCGACCAGGGCGGGAGCATCGTCCGGCCGCCAGGCTCGATCGTCCGTTCAGAACGAACGCGCGGGGAGCGCCGCGGCATCCTCCCCGATTTCCTGGCGCGGGCCGGCGCTTAGAAGCGCGCCTCCACTCCCAGCCCGATCTCCCGCGGATCGCCAACGCTGCCTAGATTCGGGCTGGTAAGCAGGGTCAGGTAGAAGGCGTCGAAAAGGTTGCGGACATAGCCGAACAAGGTGATCGGCCCGGCCGTGTAAGCGGCGCGCCCGTCGACGAGGGTCCGGCCCTCGATGCGGAGCGCCGGACTGTTGGCGTCGTTGCTGAAATAGTGGCTGTTGTGGCGGAGCTGTGCCGAAATTCGAAGCGGCGCGACCGGCCGCCAGTCGACCGCGGCGGCGGCCGTGAATTCGGGCGAGCGCTGGAAAGCCTTGCCTCGCGTCGGATCGGACGCGACCTGCGTTTCGAGGATCCGGGTCTTGAGCAGGCCCACGCCGGCGCGAAACGAGAGGCCCCGGGCGGCACGCCAGTCCAGCTCCAGCTCCGCTCCATAGCTCTCCGCGGCAGCCGCGTTGTCGAGCTCGGTCACGAAGATTTCCGTGCCGTCGGGAAACGTCACGGTGCGCCGCTGCGGCCGCTGCGCGTCTTTGATGTCGTTGTAGAACAAATTGGCTGCGACCCGGAGACGGCCGCCGGCGAGCCGCGCGCGGGCGAAGATTTCGCAGCTCCACAATGTCTCGGCGCTGAACATATCCTGGTCGCCGGTGTCGAGGCTGATCGTCACGCCGCCGGGATTGAAGGCGCGCTGGACGAGCAGGCCGGCCGTCACGTCGTCGCCGAACTCGTAGGCGACCGACAGCTTGGGCAGCCACGCATCGAATCTTTCATCGTAATCGACTCTGAAACCGGGGCGGAAGGTTGTCAGGAACCCCGTCCGCTCCTGGCTGTCGCTTTGATATCTGAGGCCCCCGGTGATCGTCAGCTCCGGCAAGGGCCGCAGGCTCGTCTCGCCGAACAGGCCCAGACTGCGCTGCCGGTCGTTGAAATTGCCGCTGCCGCGGAGCGGCGCGAAGGTCGTGACGTCGAGGAACTGCTCGAGCCCGGAGCGCAGATGATGGACGCCGCCGAGCAGCCGCACCGGCCCGTCGGGCTGCCAGCGCAGGACCGTTTCAATCGAAAAGTCCCGCGCATCGATCCGGGTCCGGCCGAGGCCCGGCTGGTTGAGGCGGCGGATGAGCGAGTCCCCATAGTACAAGGTGGTCGTCGAGGCGAGCGCGGGCGTTGGCGCATAGTCCAGCACGGCGGTCAGCGAATCCACCTTCGTGTCGATGACGCCGTGGGTGGGCAGCGCATCGGCGCGCCGCTCCTCGAACGGCCGCCGCACGGCGGCGATCTGCGGCGCCCGCGATTCCTGATGAACGTAGGTCATCTCCAGCCGCGCATCCGGGATCGATTTCGGTTCTGCCAGCAGCTTGATGCGCAGCAGACCGTATTCGTCGCGGTTCGGATCCGCGTCCGGGATGCGGTCGTCGATGCGGCTCGAAGTGCGCTCGCGGCGGATGTCAGCGGCGATGCGGAAGGCAAGCTGATCTGCAAGGATGGGCCCGGAGATGGCGGCGGAGCCCTGCCGGGTCGCGAAATTGCCGGCGATCACGCGGGCGCGGCCTTCCCACGAATAGCCGGGATCGTTCGTCCGCACGAAGATCGCGCCGCCGATCGAATTGCGCCCTTGGGTCGTGGTCTGCGGACTGCGGAAGATCTCGACCCGCTCGACGTCCCAAAGAGGCGCCGCTCCGAAGATGAATTCGTTATAGCCGGCTGCGCGGCCGTCGACCTGCAGCGTGACCCGCGGCCGGGTGCCGCCCAGAAAGGCCTGCAGCTCGCGCAGGATGCCGGTCGAATCCTGGCCGCGTATGGTCGGCCCGTCATTGCCGGATCCCGGCTGCACGTTGGGAACGAGCGCGAGCAATTGCTCGACCCGGTCCGCCCCGGCTGCGGATTCGATTTCCGTGCCGGTAAGAACGACGACGCTGGACGCCGTTTCCTGAAGCGGCCGGGGAACCCGTTCCCCGGTGACGACAATCTCCTGGGGAAGCTCGTTCTGGACGATCGCCCCGGGCGCGGCGGTTGCCCCGGCTGCGCTGCCTGCGATGGACGCGATCCAGAATGTTCCGGCCAGAAGCTTCGCCTCCCCGCTGCACGTGACACGATCAAGCGGGAGAAAGCAATCTGCACGGGCTGCGGCCGCCGCCAGGCCGTGCCAATCAAAATGTGATTTGGAAGCAAGGAGCGGAGCGCGGACGACCCTGATCGGTGCCAGATAGGTCTGGATAGGAAGCGAGGAAGATCATGCAGACCGATCATCAAGTGAGCACGGCATCCGACCCGCGCTGGGCGCGCATCGTCGCGCGGGACAAGTCGGCGGACGGCGCCTTCTGGTATTCGGTCGCGACGACCGGCATTTACTGCCGCCCGTCTTGCCCGTCCCGGGCGGCCAAGCCGGAGAATGTGACGATCCACGACAGATTGGCGGCGGCGCGCGCGAGCGGCGCCCGGCCGTGCCGGCGCTGCAATCCGGAGGGTAGTTCGATGGACGCGGAGAATGCCGCGATCGTCGAGCGCGCGTGCCGCACGATCGAAGCGGCCGATCGCCCTCCCAGCCTTGCCAAGCTTGCGGACGCGGCCGAGCTGAGCCCGGGCTATTTCCACCGACTGTTCAAGATCGCCACCGGCTTGACTCCGAAAGGCTATGCCGCGGCGCATCGGGCGCGGCGCGTGCGCGAAAGCTTGCGGGAGACCGAAACCGTCACGGCCGCCATTTACGATGCCGGGTTCGGATCCAACGGCCGCTTCTACGAGGCGTCGACGGGCCTGCTCGGCATGACCCCGTCCGCTTATCGGCAGGGCGGCGCGCGCGAGCGGCTCCGCTTCGCGGTCGGCCAATGTTCGCTGGGGGCGGTCCTGGTCGCCTCGAGCGACAAGGGCGTCGCCGCCATCCTGCTGGGAGACGATCCCGACGCCCTGGCGCGCGACCTGCAGGACCGGTTTCCAAACGCCGAGCTGATCGGCGGCGACCCTGGCTATGAGGCGATGGTCGCGCGGGTCGTCGGCTTCGTGGAGGCGCCCGGCGCCGGCCTCGATCTGCCCCTGGACGTCCGCGGAACCGCCTTCCAGCAGCGTGTATGGCAGGCGCTGCGCGAGGTTCCGGCCGGCGAGACCGTCACCTATAGCGAGGTTGCGCGCCGGATCGGCGTGCCGAGCGCAACCCGCGCGGTGGCGGGAGCGTGCGCCGCCAATGCCATCGCCGTGGCGATCCCCTGCCACCGCGTGGTGCGCACCGACGGCTCGCTTTCCGGCTATCGCTGGGGCGTGGATCGCAAGCGCCGCCTGATCGACTTGGAAAGCGCGGCATGAGCGGCGCGGACACCCGCCTCCTGGCGTTCGACTGGACGGCAGCGGCCGCCGAGCTGGACGCGGAGGGGTGGACTCGTCTTCCCGAGTTACTGAGCGAAGACGAATGTGCGGCGATGGCCGCCTTCTACGACGAGCCCGAGCGTTTCCGCAGCCGCGTCGTCATGGCGCGGCACGGGTTCGGGCGCGGCGAATATCGCTATTTCGGCTACCCGCTCCCGCCGGTGATCGTCTCCCTACGTGGCGCGCTTTACGACAAGCTCTTCCCGGTCGCGAACCGCTGGCATGAGCGGATGGGGATCGACGGACGCTTTCCGGACACGCACGCCGCCTTCCTCGATCGATGCCATGCCGCAGGCCAGACGCGGCCGACGCCGCTGCTGCTGCGCTACGGGCCGGGAGATTATAATTGCCTCCACCAGGATCTGTACGGCGAGCACGTCTTTCCGTTGCAGGTCGCCATTCTGCTGTCGGCGCCCGGCGAGGATTTTACCGGCGGCGAGTTCATATTGACCGAGCAGCGGCCCCGCATGCAGTCCCGGGCCGAGGTGGTGCCGCTGGGCCGCGGCGATGCCGTGATGTTCGCGGTCAACAGCCGCCCGCAGCGCGGCTCGCGCGGGGACTATCGCGTGAGGATGCGTCACGGCGTCAGCCGGCTTCGCGAGGGTCGTCGCCACACGCTGGGGATCATCTTCCACGACGCGGGTTGAATGCAGCCCTCGTTCCTGCCGCGGCGGCTATCGCCTTGCGTTCACCGCCTGCGGAGCGGGCGCCGGAGCTTCGTCCTGGACGAGCCAATCGGCCAGTTCGGCGCGAACCCTATCCAGCCGTTCCTCGGCCGTCCAGCGCTCCAGCCCCTGCTCGATCCGGCGTGCGCGCTCGCCCAGCTTCGGCTCCCCGAACAGCCCTGCCGTGCCGGCCAGTTTGTGCAGCACGTCCTTGGCGTCCGCCAGATCCGCCGGATCGGGACACCTTTTCGCCGCCAGCTTGGCCAGCATGCGGTGCGCTTCGGCACGGCGGACGGCATAAAGCGCCATCATCTCCGGCGGCAGCTCGATGTCCGGCGCCGCCTTCCCCTTCATCGGCTTTTCGCCTTTTGCGGCGGGCAGCCAGCGGTCGAGCGCGGCCTGCAGCTCCTGGAGCTGGATCGGCTTGGCGAGATGCGCCTGCATGCCGGCCTCGAGGCAGCGGGCCACATCTTCGGGATAGACGTTCGCGGTGAGCGCCAGGATCGGCAGCCGCTCGGGATCAAGCCCGTGGGCGCGGATCAGCCGCGCCGCCTGCAGTCCGTCGACCAGCGGCATCTGAAGGTCCATCAGCACGAGATCGAACGCCCCGCCTTCTTCGCCCGCCCGAGTCGCCATGGCGACGGCTTCGGCGCCGTCCACCGCCAGCTCGACCTGGTGACCGAGGCGTTGAAGCATCGCCGTGACGAGCGCCTGGTTGACGTCGAAATCCTCGGCCAGGAGGATGCGAGCCGGGGGCGCATGGTTTTGCTCAGCAGCTTCTTCGGCAGCTGCGGAGCACGGCATCCGGCTTGCCGGGACGGCAGCCAGCGGCAGCCGCAGCGTGAAGCAAGTGCCCCGGTCCGCACGGCTTTCCACGCCGAGCGTGCCGCCCATCAGGTGGGCGAGCTGCCTGCTGATCGTAAGGCCAAGGCCCGTCCCCCCGAAGCGGCGGGCGGTGCCGTCGTCGGCCTGGCGGAAGGGCTCGAAGATCGCCGCTTGCCGATCCGCCGCGATGCCGATTCCCGTGTCGGCAACTTCGATCTCGATCTTTCCCCCTTCGGAAGGCTTCGCTCGGAGCGAGACCGTGCCTGCTTCGGTGAACTTTACGGCATTGTTCAGGAGGTTGAGCACGATCTGCCGGATTCGGAGGCTGTCGCCGGCAACGAACTGAGGGATCGAACCGTCGACGCTGAAGCAGAGGCGGAGCCCCTTGTTGGTGGCGCCGGGCTCGACCAGGCTGACGCAGCCTTTCAAGATTTGGCGAAGCTCGACCGGTTCGGAGGCCATCCGCATCTGGCCCGCCTCGACCTTGGACAGATCGAGAATGTCGTTCAGCAGACGCATCATCGCGCGCCCGGAATCGGCAATCAGCTGGGCGTGCCGGCGCTGTTCGGGGTTGAGGCCGCTGTCCAGCAGCAGATCGGTGAAGCCGATCACGCCGTTCATCGGCGTGCGGATCTCGTGGCTCATATTGGCGAGAAAGGTTGATTTGGCGGCGGCGGCCGCTTCGGCGTTCCGCTGGGCTTCCCGCAATTGCTCTTCAAGCGCCTTACGCCGGTCGATGTCGCGAATGGACGTGATGATTTCGGACGGAGCGCCGCCGGCATCGCGGACCAGACCGCAATGCGCCTCAAGCCAGACCCAGTCTGCTTCACCCCCGAACGGAGCCGAGCGGTAGGTGACCACCGCCCGCTCGACTTCGCCGGCCGCGAGCCGGCGATGCGTCTCAAACACGGCGGCCGCGTCGTCCGGATGGAAGCGCTTCAGCATGCTTTGGCCCAGCAGGAGGGAGGGCTCCACCGCCAGCAAATCTTCAACGGAAGGCGATGCATAGAGACAAATGCCGTCCAGCGTCAGGCGGAACACGGCGTCGGTGGCATTGGAGGCGAGGAAGGCCAGCTGCGCTTCGCGGTCGGCCAGGGCCGCGGCGGAAAGCACCTGATCGGTGACGTCGCGTATATTCCCGATCGTGCCGCGGAAGCGGCCGTCCCGGGCGTAAAGCGCCTTTACGCTGACTTCGACATGACGGGATTCGCCCGTCGCATTGTAAAAACGCTGGTGGAGCAGGCAGGCATCGATCTCGCCGGACACGATCTTCCGATAGGTTTCAAGGGCGGCGGGAAGATCGTCGGGGTGCAGAAAGTGGGTGGTCGGCCAGCCGAGACTGGTGGCGACGGGATAGCCGGTCAGTGCCTCCCAGGCCGGATTGAGGAAAATCCACCGGCCTTGCGCATCCGTGCGGAATACGATCTCCCGCATATTTTCGAGCATGGACCTGCTCATTTCCTCGTGCCGCTTCAATTCGATCCGGTCGCGTTCGCGGCTGTCGAGCGCGGCGGCCACCGGCGTGCCCATCAGGAAGCAGGTCACCAGGAAGGCTTGGAGCACCATCAGCTTGACCGGCAAATCACCGCGGATCAGGTGGATAGGCCCATGGTCGAAGGAAGTGGCGATCGAGGCGACGATCGCAATCAACACCATTGCCACCGCTGGACCGGCAGCGCCGAGGCGGAAGGCGAAGACCAGCGCGATCGGGCAGGCGATGAACAGGAACGGAAAGCTCGTCTGCCAGAAGATGAGCGCCAGCACGATCGTGGCGCCCATGATCAGCCCGCTCCAATGCAGGAGCGCGCCACGCGAAATCGGCTTCCGCGCCCGCCAGGCGTCCGAAACGATGAGGAGGAAGGGCACCCCGATCAGCAGCCCAAGGCCGTCGGTCACGAGCCAGGGCAGCCAATGATCGGCGTCGAAGACGATGCCGGCCGGCGCAAGCGCGAGGGCGGCCAAGGTCGCGGAGGCGGCCGGCGCCAACAGACCGGCCATCAGGATGAACCAGGCGAGATGACGCGTACTGGTTATGTCGCGCTGCGGCCCGCAG
>JAESFL010000743.1_pt1 | contig 18070 bp, 17 predicted proteins | sample 9269401 | NCBI WGS metagenome assembly JAESFL01 (sample SAMN14506025, study PRJNA617098) | algae metagenome | isolation source: Gloeocapsa sp. UFS-A4-WI-NPMV-4B04 and co-occurring heterotrophs from desert... | place: USA: Utah | collected 2006-10-01 | reverse complement strand
GACAGTTTTCCTGGTGCTTCTGGCGCAGTGGAACCACTCTGACTCCATCCCGAACTCAGTTGTGAAACGCTGCTGCGGCGACGATACTCTAGGGGTTGCCCTGCGGGAAAATAGCTCAGTGCCAGGTTTATTTTTAACTTAAAGCCTCTTCTATTCGAAGAGGCTTTTTGGCTAACAAATATGTTCTATAGCAGTCGCCAGTAAGATTAAGACGTTGCATTTTTAACAACAAACTCCATTACTGGCTGCAACTGTCCTAGCTTTATTGTTTTTTGATCCCTTGCTTTTAACATTTTTGCCGCTACTAAGAGTTTGAATTGAACAGTCAAACGTTATTTGACAATCATTATTAATCTTGTCCAAATTAGACCTATCGCTTCAGACGGTCTACATCCCGTAAACTCTCAAGAAATACATTCCGTAGCGTTGGAAATAGGAATGATGCGTAGACCTGATAAGTCATTCCAGGGCGTTGCTCACTTTTAAAAGCTTAAATGATTTTTTCTCTTTCTATCTCACTAAAAGCATTAGGATTAGGGTCTGTTCAATATCTAGGTCTTGGCATTTCCGATGCCATACCATATTAAAAGGATTGTATTCAATCAATTTACGCTTAATACCCCAATCACAGCAAGCGGATAGATACATCAGACAATCCCTAGCTCTATCGGCTCTTGTAGGTAGTTAACAGAATTTTTTTAACTACTAGTCCGTAATAAGTTAAGCTCACGCCTAACTTATTAAACAACTTAGTAAAATTTTCATATTTCTCTACAGTCAAAGGTTTAACACTTGTCAATTTATCATTAAAGAAGTTTTCCCATAACTCTTGTAATTTGATTTGCTGGTGATGTTATATCGGTGATACAAGTTCCAAAACTGTAGAGGTTTTACCGTATTTATTTAGGGAAGGATCAAATTTGTCAAAAGTAATATCACTGTCTATCGTTTGAGCTTTAACCCTAGCAGCCTTAAGGGTGTCTCCAGAGTCTCTACCAATTGTTAAGGAAAAATGTTTGCCCTTTTAGCGTCCAGCGAAGCCTTAAAGAGTCGCGAAATTTCTCTAGGGTAAATTTTTCCGATTCTTTCTTTTCCATTCAATAATGATTGAGTTATCTTGTATCGCTACCGCCTGTATCACCAAAGAAGTGGTTGATACAAAATTGATACAAGTTCTAAAATAAGTCAAGAAAGCTTTTAGTATATTTGTTAACTTACAAGCTAATTGAAAAACGCTGAAACTCTTACCGCGCGTACATGAAGAATAAAGGAAATCAATGGGCGATACTGGATTTGAACCAGTGACCCCGTCCGTGTGAAGGACGTGCGCTACCACTGTGCTAATCGCCCATAGAGTCCAAATTTAACACAGGTAGCAGCAATTTAACAAGCAAAGGTCAATTGCATCAATCACCCTGCGGGTATTCTTCCCATAGTGTTGTTATCTCGCGGAGACTTTGATGATTACCATCGCCCAGAATGAGATGATCTAGGAGGGGAATACCCAAAAACTGCGCCCCTACTAACAACTGACGAGTTAGGTCGATGTCTTGCGGACTCGGTTCAACATTACCTGAAGGATGGTTATGAGCAACAATTACTCGCGTGGCTCCTTGGCGAATTACTTCACGAAAAATCTCACGTGGAGGAGCTAATGTTTCAGTTGCTGTCCCAATCGTGATTACTTGAGTGCCAATCAGGCGATTTTTGACATCTAGAAGCAGAACTGCAAAGCGTTCTTGAGATTGCCACATCAAATCAAGACTAAGCACAGCAGCAGCAGCAGCAGGGCTTTCTATCGGGTTACGATCTAGAGGACGAGACTGAAATACTCGTTTTCCTAATTCAATTGCCGCTAAAATTGTTGTTGCCTTCGCGGGGCCAATTCCTTCAATTTGCATTAACTCAGCTACACTGATATCGCGCAATACTGCCAAAGGTTCGCGCTGGTGTTTACTCAGTTCCTGCAAGATGTATTGCCCCAAGCCTACCGCAGAGAGCTTTCCCGGTCCTTGACCTGTACCTAGCAGAATTGCAATTAGTTCAGCTGTTGCTAGAACCTTAGAGCCATGAGCGATTAATCGCTCACGCGGTCGCTCTGTTGTGGGTAAATCTGCAATTCTGAGGCAATAAGTCATAAATTTAACTAAGTAATTACTCAAATGAGATTACACGGCAATAAAGCGAGCGAGTTTACAGGTATTGTAGTGTTCCTGCATGACCCGCGTGACAGAATTATCTATCCGCTTTTTACCTTCTCTAGTTATGCCTTTATTTGTCTAAAAAGTTACACCTATTCGATAAAATACTTAATATTTGGCTATTGAGAAATCTAAGCTATTTCAAGCTTTCGCTGATGTAGTGATAACGTAGCGATGCCGCCAAGGGCGGCTTGCCCCTTCGGGCTCGCATTTTTAGTAACTGCTAAGCTCACCTACTGATAGCTTCGCGTAGCTTTAAGCATATGATAAGTAATTAGTAGCTGTGTCAAGGCAAGGGGATAACTCTGTAGCATTTCCCCGGTTGTACATGTAAGCCTGCCAAGTTCTGGATTACCTTCCACACTACAGATATTACTCAAGTGCGGCATATCGCTACATATAATCTGTTCTAGCTGCCTCACCCGTTCTGCCGTGGCATGACCATCAACTTCGAGGACATCAACCGGCTTGCCCATATCCCGACCTAGTTCCAGGCGTATTGCTGGCGGATGATTGCTACTGCTTGGGTTCACAATCTGGGTAAAATCAGGATGCGGAATATTAGGTCGGAGTAGCAAGCGGACATTCAGGTGGTCATTAGTCTCCTTAGATGAATCCTTGGGAGGATAGAAACTTACTACTACATCTGCCCACTGACGTTGGGGCCGAATGAACTGCTCTGAGTCTGGTTCCCGTTTTTGAAGTTCTGCTAGCACTTGTTCCTTGGTGTAGCCTCGCTTGAGCGTATCCCGCTTAAGTTTCCACTCTGAGCGTAGCTCTTCAGGCGGAGCAAGGTAAACTTTTACGTCGTAGTAGTCGCGGGCTGTAGGAGTTGCATAACCGAGTAATCCCTCAAGGATCACGAATTTGTTAGGCTTGATGTATTGCGGCGGCTCAAATGTACCAGTTTTGTGGCTGTAAACTGGCTTAAGAATTGGCTGTCCCGTCCGTAGCAGAGACAGATGTTGCTGCATAATGTCTAGATAGTTGCAATCAGGGTGCAGAGCTGTAATTCCTAATTCTGTTCGCCCAGTGCGATCGTAGCGGTGGTAATCGTCCGTACAGATAACCGTGACATTTTCTTCACCCAGTACCTGAGCAATTCCTTTAGTCAGCGTTGTTTTCCCAGCTGCACTATCACCGACAATACCAAGAATAATTGGGCGATCGCTCATTGTTTTTCCTGGGCAAAAGAAAGGCAAATCTGAATTCTAAATTGGTTTAATTTTAGGGTAGAGTGGCAACCAACTCAATCATTAATCCAAATTTAATAATTCTGTAATACTTTATCGTCTAGGGTAATCATAACTAATGGATTGAATAAATCAACAAACAGCGTGTTTATTAATATTTATTCAGATCCCCAAAGTATCTTGAGTACACTTTGAGTACAGAATTATATTCAATCAATCTTCTTAACTCTTGTAGTTTTTATGGGCGGTGAAGGAATCGAACCTTCGGCCACTTGCTTGTAAGGCAAGCGCTCTACCGCTGAGCTAACCGCCCGATGTACCAAAAAGTATTATATCACCTTTTGATGAAAAGCTACTATTTTTCTGAAAATAGCGTGCTAAATGGTATCTAGGCGTTGAGCATGGGTTTAAGTCCAAACAAGCGTGAAAATATAAGTCGATTGCACTATACCTTAAAAGGGTAAGCTCTGATTATTGGATTTTAATCTAGAACGTAACTTTGTAATATTGACATCTTGGTGTAATTTATAAGTAGTTAAATGCAAAAATTCTGCTCACGCTACCAGTACAAAAAAGCTTTAGGCTTTTAAACTAGACTAACGTTCAAGAGCGATCGCCTAAAAACTTTAAAATTGAATGTAACTGCATTGAAGAAATCTCTACCCCTATTATTAGGTATTCTCTCCTTGAGCACCCCTAGCAATTTATTAAATTCGATTTTAAAGTTAACAATTGTACAAGCGGATATTGACAATGACTAAAATTCGCGTTGCTCTAATAGAAGACCACGATCTGACTCGTGTAGGTATTCGGACGGCGTTGCAACAGCGCCAAGAAATTGAAGTGGTGGGCGAAGCGGCAAATGCCAGTGAGGGTTTGAAGTTGTTGGAAACATCTCACCCAGATATTGCCATTGTTGATATTGGTCTACCTGACAAAGATGGAATTGAATTAACTCGCCAGATCAAAGCAAACCAAGAGGAGAATGGGGAAGAATCTAAGACTAAAGTGTTAATTTTGACGCTGCGAGATAACAAAGAAGCCGTATTAGCGGCTTTTGCAGCAGGGGCAGACTCTTACTGCATGAAGGATATCAGTTTCGATAATTTGCTAGAAGCCCTGCGTCAAACTTACACTGGCAATTCTTGGGTTGATCCGGCGATCGCGCGGATTGTGTTGCAACAAGCGCAACAAACTCCAGAAGGTGGCGATGCAGGCGTTGATAACAAAACCGTCGCTATCAATGCGGCTGACGCTGAGTATGACCAAATGATTGCTGCTTATCCTTTAACAGAACGGGAATTAGAAGTTTTACAGCTAATTGTTGAAGGTTGTAGCAACGCGATAATTGCCGAAAAGTTATACATTACAGTAGGTACAGTTAAAACCCATGTTCGGAATATCTTGAACAAACTCTGCGCTGATGACCGTACGCAAGCCGCAGTTCGCGCCCTGCGTTCTGGCTTAGTGGGCTAGAAGGGGACAAGGGGACAAGGAGACACAAGGGAATCTACATTAAGCCTCTCTACTCTCTTCGTTACCCTATCCTCTTCTTATTGCCTCTTTTGCATATTGAGTAATTCTTGGGGAGAAGCCAAGAGTTTGATAGTAGCAGCAGCAATTTTACTTTCAGGGTTGAGTACAAACAGCCAGGAAACGTTGACACCACACCACCCAGTTTGCACTGTTCCTGATACTTGAACCTGAATCTGGTCATCTTCTAGTGTCTCGACAATTGAGTCGCGGGGTTCTAGTTTCATCCCTGGTGCTTCTCGGTGGAGGTAGGCAGCGATCGCTTCTCGTCCTAAAAATGGAGATTCAAACGGGGCTTTTAGTGAGCCTTCAGTGGCAAATAAAGCAGATGTAGCGTCAAAGTCACCTGCGTTCATGGTTTCAAAATAACGCACTACGGTTTGTTCTGTAATACCCTTAATAGTTAGCTGAGCAGCACTAATAATATCAACAGACGATTGGGTTGAGGGCAGATCATTTGCTTGCATAATAATTCTCCTTTCCCAAAATCTTAAATTATCTCAAACTCAAATTAAGTAAAATAGCAGGTCAAAACCTGCACCTGGAGGAAGATTATCCAAAATATAACGCTGCTAATTTTAAAGATGATTTGGAACTAGAGAGTAATTATTAAGTATTCAATTATTTCTAGATTCAGTAAAGCTTAATATCTTTTGGCTGCCTCAGCTTCATATTTTTAAATTAAAATATCTAAAAAAATATTAATCTTAAAGATATATAATATTTAAATAATATTAGAGTAAAAACTACCTGTAATTAATATCAGTGCTAGTGAAACAAATAAGCAGTAATCAGATAAAGCAAAAAGCTTTGGAGTTGGGATTCCATAAAGTTGGAATTGCAACAGTCGATGATGCTGCAATGCTTGTAGAAGTACAGCGCTTGCAAGCGTGGCTGGCGCTTGGCTATCAGGCAGATATGGCATGGATGGCAAACCAAAAGCGTCAGAATATTAATTCGGTAATGCCTTCTGTGCGATCGCTTATTTGTGTAGCACTCAACTATTACACCCCTCACCAGCGTCCTCAAGGTCGTGAATATGCTAAAATTTCTCGTTATGGTTGGGGACGCGACTATCACAAAGTTCTGCACAAAAAATTGAAAGCACTCACTAATTGGCTACTTGAACTTGGAGCAGGAATTGAAGCACATTATTATGCTGATACTGGCCCAGTTCAAGATAAAGTTTGGGCGCAAAAAGCAGGCATTGGTTGGATTGCCAAAAATGGAAATGTGATTACAACAGAGTATGGTTCTTGGGTGTTTTTGGGCGAAGTTTTAACGAATTTGGATTTAAAGCCAGATAGGCCCCATACTCAACACTGTGGTAGCTGTACTCGTTGTCTTGATGCTTGTCCAACAAGTGCAATTACTCAGCCATTTGTAGTAGATGCCAATCGGTGTATTGCTTACCATACAATTGAGAATCGGGATCAGAAATTGCCGGATGCGATCGCACCTCATTTACAAGGCTGGGTTGCAGGCTGTGATATATGTCAGGATGTTTGTCCTTGGAACCAGCGTTTTGCGCGGGTAACAGATGTTCCAGAGTTTCAGGCTTACGCTGATAATATTGCGCCTACTCTGACAGAATTAGCTGAGATTTCTGATCAAGAGTGGGATCAGCGGTTTACAGCGTCAGCGCTAAGGCGAATTAAACCTGATATGTTGCGCCGGAATGCGAGGGCGAATCTAGAAGGTGCAGCGGGTGTTGTGGAAACAAAAGATTATTCTTGCCAAGTTGAGATGCACCCGGAACAATGACTGGAAAAGTGATTATTTTTGATTTTGATGGCACGATCGCCGATACACTTGATGCGATCGTTGATATTAGTAATCGTTTAGCTTTAGAGTTTGGTTATAAGCAAACAAGTTTTGCGGAAATTGCTCAACTTAAAAACTTAAACTCTAGAGAAATTATTAAACAGTCAGGTATTTCAATTTTTAAAGTACCATTTTTAATTAGAAAAGTTAAAGCCGAGTTAAATAAGGAAATTGAAGGATTAAAACCGATACAAGGTATAAAAGAGTCATTGATAGAATTAAAAGCTCAAGGTAATAAGTTATTAATTATAACTTCTAATTCTAAAGATAATGTTATTTCATTTTTAGAACAAAATAATTTACAATATTTATTTAGTTCTGTTTATTCAGGAGCAACACTTTTTGGTAAAAGTAAAATAATTAATAAGATATTAAAGCAAGAAGATATAAATATTGAACAAGTTATTTATGTCGGGGATGAAACCAGAGATATAGAGTCAGCAAGAAAAAGTAAAATAAAGGCGATCGCAGTCACTTGGGGGTTTAATTCCAAAGAAGTATTAACGGAGCAAAATCCAGATTTTTTAATTCACCAACCTCATGAATTGATTAATGTAATAAAAAGTTGGCAAATCAACTAATAATTACTGTTATTTTCTTTGCAGCTAAAGCACGTTTATCGTAGCCATGAATTTGCCAATGTAATTAACACAACTGCTAAATATTACAAATAAAAAATAACGCCCAACCATAATATAGTTGAGCACTATTTCTGCAGGCTTGGCTAATACAACAGAGAATCTTTAACAAACTACCGTCTATTCGGAGCTACCAGGTTTACCCATGTCCAAAGCTTGTTTAATTAAATCATCACTAACGTTGCCAGTGCCAGCCTCAGTCTGAGAGCCAACATCTTTTGCCATTTCCATGTAATCACTAGGATCGCCTGTAGGTTCTGCTACTATTTTTGTTTCTTCCGGTTGAGAAAGTTCAAATTGAGGTGCAGTAGCGGCTTCGGCAACGGCAGCGCCTTCATCAGTACGATCAACGTCACTTACACTGAATTCCTGCGCGGCTGCGTAGTCGGCATCAAAATCAACCGTGGGCTTTGGCTCTACACCGCTAGCCATATTTTCAGCCGCTAGTTGTGCTTCCTGAGTTGTAGCTTGATTCGGATTGGGGTTCACTTCATCAGTCATAGGTATATCCTATTTAAATTTTTTTATTCGTGCCGTGATTTTACCAAAGTGATCCCCCACTTTTTTAACTCCATTGAGATAGATTTTTAACCTCTGTTGCTGTAAAGATCCAGTTTGTGATCCTAAATTTATCAAACTCTCTCTCTTGGAGGGCGACTTCAATCAGTCAACTCTGATACGCCTAAGCTTGATCTTAAAAATTTTTGTGGAGATGAATTATGACTTCAAGCTACGGTAACAAACCAACTCAAGCGCTTAGTGATGAAAGTCAACAAACGGTGCAAGCGTTTGAAGCTTTAGACACCGATGCAAAACTAGCTTGGTTTTATCTTGCTTATAAAAAAATGGGCGACACTATTACCCCAGCTGCGCCAGCTGCTGCCGAACCAGAACTTGCTCCTATACTCTTAGGAGATTATTATGAATTGTCTGACGATCAGCAATTAGCAATCATGCGGCAGATTGTAAACCAGGAGGATTCAGACTATTCCCGTGCTTATGGAGCGTTAAAAGAAAATAACCAGCTGATGATTTGGTATGCCTGGGCGCAAGGTATGGGAAACTCGGTAGTTGGTATGCCCGAAAATTACCAAGCAACCGAAGCAATTAACAATCTACTTTCGCAAATTGAAGGGCTAGACTTTGAAGCACAGATGTCTATGTTTCGGACGATTGTAAGTAATATGGGCTACAGCGATGTCCAGCCAATTGAGACTCAAGCGCAAACAGGTAAAACAACCAGTCTTTAAACCAGATTTCTACTTATAAGCAGTATATCTACTGAGTATAGATATCTAGCTTAACCCCTTTATTAAGGGGCTTTTTTATATCATTGGGGAGAGAGAAAGCTACCACCAAAAGTATTATTAAAAGTTTAGTAGAGAGTAGCGAAATGTACAAAATATGATGTTTCAAAGTGCGGAACTAGGGAATTTGCAGTTTTGGACAACACACATTTTAGTTGCCCAAGAAGTTACGACTTCAAAAGATGCTGTTGCCCTTTCTGGTAGTCAAGGTTTTTTATTTTTAATCGCAGGAGTCTTACTAGCTTTCGCCTTCCAACTGCTATTAAGTAACTTCTTTATTGCTTTGGGAATTTCATACTCAGACTCAGAAGAACAATCAGATAATGAGTCAGACAGCTTGGACGATAAGATCACAAAAATTGGAGTTGTGGTTGGGCTAAGAACTTTAGGAACTATCAGTATTACATTGTTTCTTGGTTGTTTTCTAGCAGTGAAACTTAGTCTTGTAAATGATGAATTTATCGGCGCAATTCTTGGGCTTTTAATTTGGGCAGCGTACTTGACGTTACTAATCTGGGTAAGTTCGACTACGGTAAGTTCCGTGATTGGTACTGTTCTAAGTACAGCAACTTCAGGTTTACAAGGAATTATCGGAACAGCAGCTATAGCTATTGGTGCTAAAAATGTGTCGGATCAAGTTGTTTCAACCGCAGAAACAGCCGCAGCTGCAATTAAAGAAGAACTTAGTTTAGCAGTAGATTCTGTTAGCGCTCGCCAAGCGATACATAGTTATTTAAAAAAGCTAAGATTGCCGGAGGAAGATAGAAAAGAAATTCGAGATGAATTTGAGAAGTTAGTCACTGCTCCAGAGATGCAATCGATCGCCCGTGAAAATCATCTCCGCAATATTGGCCGTCAAACTTTTGTAGATGTAGTCAATAGTCGTACAGATTTCTCAAAACAAACTATCAACCAAGTTGTAGATCAATTTGAAACTTTTTGGCATCAAATGTGGGGGCAAGAACAACCGAAAGTTCCAGATAATGGATTGCTTACCTATCTGAAGCCTGCCCAACCAGATGAGGTATCTAGTCAGCTAACTCCGCAGCTAGAAGAACTGATTGAAGCCACACGCATACAGCAAGCTAAACATCAAGCAGCAGCAGCGCAGAAGGTAGCGGAAACTGCTGCTTGGTGGCTATTTGGTACAGCTTTTGTCTCTGCCACTGCCTCGGCGATCGCAGGAACTATAGCTGTAAGAAGTTAAAAGCTAAAATATCAAAGCTAATTTGTTGCAACTGTTCTCGGAAAGACTTTTTTGGGTTATTTGTAAATTACTTATAACCCTAGCTTTCCACCTACCAAAAGCTTATGAAACCTAAATCCGAAAAAGATATCCGCGTCGCTGCTACTTCAAAAATATGGGCTTTTGCCACAGATATGCGCGCTGCTAGCGCTTTCTATTCCCCTTGTGGGATTACTAGAGTTTCAATTCCTGTAGCTGTAATTATAGGTGCTGCTGTTAGCACTGTTATGGTTTGGCGCAGCTTTGAGCATCAACCTAAAAATAGCCCTCTTTTAACTAATAGCATAAAGGAATTAGAGGAACGTATTAGTAATTTGGAAATAATTTGTAGCGATCAAGAATTGGATTTGCAGCGAAAAATCAAGCAATTGAAGTCAAAAAATTAGCTAAATTAATTATTATTTGGGAGTGGATTTTGCTAAATTACTGTTTTTTAACTTTGTTCACCTTATTTGAGTACAAAATCAATGCGATCACTACCAATAATTGCTCAATCTAGTTTACCAGCTTCAACTTGAGCAACAAAGTTATTTTAGGGAAATTGGGGCGATCGCAGCCTAAAGCTAAAAATAATAAATTCAAGCAGTAAAAGGAGCCTAAATAAAATTTATATCTATTCTGAGCGGTTTGATCCAGGGCTTGTTGTTAGTCTCAACAGGCATTTCGATATGCTTTTTTAAAAGATATTTTTGTTATTCAGCCATTAACACTTACTCAGTTAAATACCATGGGTGAAATTGCTTATAGTAGTGTCCTAAAAGCAAGCATCTCTAAACTATTGGCGAAGTGCGAGGAATGACTTATAAAATGTTCAAATGCATAATTCCTAGCAATAATTTAAGTTTATATTTTTAGGTCAATAACAGAGCAAATAACCCACACAAAGCAATGCCATCAAACACACCAGCCCCACCAATGCTGAGTATCCCTGAACTCATTGACTGAATATCTTTTAAATGTAGTAAATCAGCACCAATCAAGGTTCCCAAAACGCCACCAGCAAAGGCAACGGGAGCCGCATGAGGGGCAGCTATTAACATAGCGGACAAAGCAGCAGTCAGGGGAGCTAGTAAGGGATTCATTTGGATACCTATGCCTGGTACAACCCGCGCTGCGTTGTAGCTGACGACAGTAACAATGGCAGTAACTAACAAAATTGCCAACGAGTTGCCCTGAGTAAACTGGTATAGTGCCAATCCGACTGGAATTAAGCCGCCTCCCACATTCACAGCCACGATGGTATGCTGTATTTTTCTTAAGGGAATGCCCCAAAATTCTCGTAGCCAGAGATTAGTGAAGTTTTCTGCAACTATAGTTGGGGATTCTACGCGGTAGAGAGGAATATTAATTGTGCTGCCTAAAATCACTAAAGCTAGCACTATACCCGCAACACTAGGAGAAAATCCTAGCTTGGCTACTGCAATTTCAACTATGTCTACTGCCAGCATTAACCAGATAAACGGCAGTAGCAGTAACAACAGAAGAAATAGTAGTAGTGTAACTGGTAAGTAGAACATCGTAGTTTAGCGTTGAAATGTTGACGCTAGAGGTTATTGTAGAAACGAAGCGTAATCCCCAGGTGGGTGTCTACCTAATCAAAGCTTGCGTATTACCGTACACTTCAGCATCCACCTGTAGCCCAGTTTTCCTCTACTCTATGACTCCTTCTAATGGAACAAACTGGATTCATTTTCAAAGTGCTTGTGATCTCAGCAGGATTGTCAGTTTTGATTAAATATGGCGGTCCTAATTTATCTATTCCTCCGACATTAACCAACGTTCTGCTGTTCGTACTTGGGCCAAGTGTAGTTATGGCGATCGCACTTGGTATACGCTATGCGAATTCAGGGGCAAAGCGGTAATTACTAGCCGCAGTTGCTATTTCTAATCATGCGAACAATTGCCGAAATTAATCACAAAATTAGCCGCCGCATGGCCGTAGTTTTGACAGTTGAAGAACTAAAAGCACAAGTGGCAGCAGTAGGCGTTACTCAAACGGCTAAAGAAGTAGACGTGATTACTACTGGTACTTTTGAGCCGATGGAGTCTTCAGGAGCGATTATCAATTTAGGACACACTGATCCCCCGATCAAAATACGTCGCTGCTGGTTAGACGGCGTTCCAGCCTATTCAGGCTTTGGGGCAGTGGATCTGTATCTAGGGGCAACAGGGGGAACGGAACCTCAAGATGGAGAGGAAACCCGCGATACCCCAAGGGGGCTTGCACAAAGCGTTCGCGGCGGTGGTCATGTGATTTCAGACTTAGTTGCCGGAAAACCAGTACAGGTAAGAGCGATTGGACAAGTAACAGATTGTTATCCTCGGACTTCGTTTGAAACTACAATTACGAAAGATACGATTAATCAGTTTTACCTATTTAATCCGCGCAATCTTTATCAGAATTTTATAGTAGGAGTGAATGGAGGCGATCGCCCACTTTTTACCTACCTTGGGCCCCTACAACCGAGGTTGAGCAATGCTGTCTACTCTAACCCTGGTGCTATTTCCCCCCTGCTTAACGATCCTGACTTGCAACTAATCGGCATTGGCACACGAATTTTCTTAGGTGGCGGTATTGGCTATGTAGCCTGGGAAGGTACTCAGCACTTTCCCTTGCAAAAACGCCTCCCCAATCGCACCCCAATCGGCCCCGCCGCCACCTTAGCTTTAATCGGCGATGCCAAGCAGATGGATGCCCGATGGGTGCGTGGGTGCTATTTCAAGAGCTATGGACCTTCCTTAATGCTGGGTGTCGGCGTACCACTCCCCGTTTTAAATGAGGAAGTAGTCGCCTTGTGTGCAGTACAAGACAAAGACCTGGTAGCCCCCATTGTTGACTTTTCGATTCCGCGTCGCGTCCGTCCTACATTTGGCTTGGTGAGTTATGCCCAGCTAAAATCGGGGCGAATTACAATTGAAGGCAAACCGATCCGAGTTGCCCCCCTCGCTAGTATGTTTTTGTCGCGCCAAGTAGCCATAGAGTTGAAACAGTGGATCGAAGCAGGAACTTTTACGCTCACCGAACCAGTTGCCCCAATTCCGATGGAGCGCTCTTTTCTACCCCAAGATCGTAAAAATAGTTTTGAGTTTTAAACGAGAGGCGTTAAGGGTTGGGGACTAAAAGCTTAAAAACAGGGGTTAGGGAATAAAAATAAAAACTATCTCCTCTGCTAAGAATGCTCCCCATCTTGCTACTGCGGTGGTTTTTGGCGCTTGATCGGCTTGGGAGCAGGTGTTTTGGGTATAGGTTTTGTTACAGGCTTAGAATCGGTCGCTTTACGAATTGGACTTGGGATGTCCCAGTTACGTCTAGGAGTTGGATTCGGGGCTTGGCGCGGCTTGTTTTTGCGGATTTTGGGCTTCGAGGGCAGAGCAGCGATCGCCTCACCCTTTTGTAATACCAAACTATCAGCCTGTCTTCTGGCTTCCAAGTCCCAAAACTGCCCTATTGCTTTCGTGCCAAGATTGCCTTGAATTTTCAACTTGAAATACTTAGGCTTATCAAACTCTTTGCGAGGAGCCTGCTTGATTTTGACAATGAAGTGATCGTCAGGAGCAGATTGGTAAACAACCTCGCCACGAATAGAGAAATAACCATCTTCAATTTCAGATGCAGCAGAGTGTGTTGTAGTTTCTTGCGTCTCTTCGGTGTTTAAGTTAGCGTTAGTCGATGCCTCAAGTATTTTTTCTGGTATTGGTCTTTCAGTAGCCAGTGGTTTACTCAACCTATCTGGCTCCCAAACTCCAACAATCTGGAGATGCAAGCTTTCGTCTTTTTGCCCAATACGCGGATAAACTACCCACAGATGTTCTTGCTCTAAATCTAGGTAATTTTTTAATAAACTAATAATTCTGCCTAGTAAAACGGCGTTGACTTCTGTTCCATCTGTTGCTACGAGGGTTCCTTGAGTCAATTGTTCGGCGCTTGCTTTGTAGCTACCGCGAACTAAGCCAATTGCTCGGTATTGCATTGGTTCGCTAGGAGGCGGAATCGGTTGCTGTCGATTCGAGAAAGTGCCTTCTGATGCAGATGTTGTATGATCTTTTGTTATTTGAACGTCTGTCTGAACCTGATTAAAGGGATCAGAATTTGATGAATCGGAAGACGGATTTATAGAGGAATTCATAAAAGCTCCTTGCGGCGGAGACACATCCCTTTTAGGATTTTCGTAATGGCAATGCACACTGTTTTAAGTAGATTTAGGTTCGCCTTCCTATGCGATTAGTAATAGCAAGCCTAGCTCACTTCATTGTGCAGAGTCTAGTGTGCGAAGCATAGCATAGCTACAAGCAAGACTGTTCAGCCCCTAGTAAATGATTCTAGTTAGTCCAAATCGCTATTACACAGAATCAGGGGCATATAGATGCGTGGGAGAAAAGTTTTCATAGTTTTGTCTTTCACTGATCCCTTTGATTGATAATGACAATAGAGTTCAAGGCAGTTTTGTGTCTCAAACCCGCGATCGCTGGTTCATTAAAGTTGTATTGCTGCTAGCCGTTGTTGGCTTTGTCGGCTTGTCTATGGTTCCCCTGATTAGTACCACAGTAAACGAAAGCCAGCCATCACCAACAGCTACGCCAGTGGCTGGGCAATCGCCAGCAGGACAACAATTGAAGCTGGATGAGCAAGCACGAGGTTTTGAATCCGTTTTGCAAAGAGAACCAGAAAATCAAACGGCATTACGCGGTTTGGTAGAAACGCGGCTTCAGCAACAGAATATCAAAGGCGCGATCGCGCCTCTAGAGAAATTGGCAACGTTGAATCCCACTGACAGCAAATACGGTACTCTACTTGCCGAAGCGAAGCAGCAACTTGGAGATCAAGAAGGATCTGCTGCTGCTTACCGCGCTGTTCTCAAAACTGAACCAGGCAATATCAATGCTTTACAAGGGCTAGCGAGTTCGCTGCTGCAACAAAATCAACCACAAGCCGCAGTTAGCTTGCTGCAAGATACACTCTCTAAAGCAGCACAGGTAAATCAAACTCAGCCTGGTAGTATAGATATTCCTTCAGTACAATTGACACTAGGGCAGGTATATGCAGTACAAAAAAACTACGATCAAGCGATCGCTGTTTACGATCAGTTAATTAAAACCGATAAACAAGATTTTCGACCCGTTTTAGCAAAAGCGATTACGCTGAAACAACAAGGTAAAACAGACGAGGCAAAATCTTTGTTTGAGAATGCCGCTACCTTAGCACCAGCACAATACAAAAGCGAAATTACCAGGCTAGCAACCCAAGCACCTGCGGCTGACACTGCTTCCCCTACACCAACACCAAATAGCAGTAGTAACACACCTTCCCCAACGCAAACACCAAATAGTAGCAGTAACACACTTAAAGAATAGGGACAAGGGGAAAGGAGACACGGGGACAAGGTGACAAGGGGTTAGGAAATAAAAATAATATCTCTCCTGCTCCTCTGCTCCTCTGCTCCTCTGCTCCTCCACTCCTCAAATAGTTGCAGCTTAACGAAACTCAAAATAATTTTGGGCAAATCTGCGTTCAAAATAGTTCTCAGTAACAACGCCGATTACAGCAATTAATCATGTCTCAGCCCACAATAGAATCAATCCTGCAAGAAAAGCGTTTATTTGAGCCACCTGCTGAATTTTCCCAAAACGCCCACATCAAAAGCCTGGAAGAATACCAGCAACTATACGACAAGGCCCAAGCTGATCCCCAAAAGTTTTGGGCAGAACTGGCTGAAACTCAGTTGCAGTGGTTCCAGAAGTGGGACACAGTTCTAGATTGGCAACCACCTTTTGCCAAATGGTTTGTCGGGGGAAAAATCAATATTTCCTACAACTGCCTTGATCGCCATTTAACTACCTGGCGGAAAAATAAAGCCGCTTTGATTTGGGAAGGAGAACCAGGAGATTCGCGTACTCTAACTTATGCTCAACTGCATCGAGAAGTTTGCCAATTTGCCAATGCTTTAAAACAGCTAGGCGTACAAAAAGGCGATCGCGTTGGAATTTATATGCCAATGATTCCAGAAGCGGCGATCGCGATGCTTGCTTGTGCCAGAATTGGGGCAACTCACAACGTTGTTTTTGGTGGCTTTAGCGCGGAAGCATTGCGCGATCGCCTAGTAGATGCACAAGCTAAAGCAGTGATTACGGCTGATGGCGGTTGGCGTAAAGATGCAATGGTTCCCCTCAAGGTTCAAGTCGATAAAGCTTTAGCTGATAACGCTGTCCCTACTGTGCATAGTGTTTTAGTTGTCAAGCGCACCGGGCAAGATGTTGAGATGCAGCAGGGACGCGATCGCTGGTGGCATGAGATCCAGAAAACTGTCTCCGCAGATTGTCCAGCTGAACCAATGGACGCTGAAGATATGCTGTTCATCCTCTACACCTCTGGCAGTACAGGGAAACCTAAAGGAGTTGTGCATACGACAGCAGGTTACAACCTCTACACGCACATAACAACGAAGTGGATATTCGACCTTCAGGATACCGATGTCTACTGGTGTACTGCTGATGTCGGTTGGATTACTGGACACAGCTACATCGTCTATGGCCCGCTTTCCAATGGCGCAACAACATTGATGTATGAAGGCGCTCCCCGTGCCTCCAACCCAGGCTGTTTTTGGGATGTAATTGAAAAACACGGCGTTACTGTCTTTTATACCGCGCCAACGGCAATTCGAGCGTTTATTAAGATGGGCGAAGAGTTACCCAATGCCCGAAACTTGTCTTCACTACGGCTATTGGGAACTGTAGGAGAGCCAATCAACCCAGAAGCTTGGATGTGGTATCAGCGTGTAATTGGGGGCGATCGCTGTCCAATTGTCGATACCTGGTGGCAAACGGAAACAGGCGGAATTATGATTACGCCGCTACCTGGTGCTATTCCGACAAAACCGGGTTCTGCTACTTTACCTTTCCCTGGAATTTTGGCGGATATTGTCGATTTAGACGGCAATCCAGTTCCAGAAAATGAAGGTGGCTATCTTATAGTGCGGCATCCTTGGCCTGGGATGATGCGAACAATATACGGCGATCCAGAACGCTTCCGCCGCACCTATTGGGAGCATATTCCCCCCAAAGATGGGCAGTATGTTTACTTCGCCGGAGATGGTGCGAGACGCGATCAAGATGGTTATTTCTGGGTGATGGGTCGTGTTGATGATGTGATTAATATCTCAGGTCATCGCCTCGGTACAATGGAAGTTGAATCAGCGCTTGTGTCTCACCCTGCTGTTGCCGAAGCAGCTGTCGTCAGCAAGCCGGATGAAATTAAAGGGGAAGACATTGTTGCTTTTGTCACTCTAGAAGGTACTCATGCTGCTAGTGAGGAACTGAGCAAAGAACTGAAAAAGCACGTAGTACAGGAAATCGGGGCGATCGCGCGTCCAGGTGAAATCCGCTTTACCGATTCCTTACCCAAAACTCGCTCCGGTAAAATTATGCGGCGGTTACTGCGATCGTTGGCTGCTGGAGAAGAAGTCTCCGGCGACACCTCCACCCTAGAAGATCGAGGTGTATTGGATAAACTACGCGAGGGAGTATAAGGTATTAGGCTGAGTATAGGAAACATACTTCACATCCTATACTCAGTTGCTTTCATAACATTATTTTTCGTCCCAGTACGTGATTTGCACTTATTCAAACACATTATTTATAGAAAATATCCATGACTAATGAATATCTCTCTGAAAATAGTGAGTTTTTAGAACAATCTGCTACAAACGCAAATTTAGAAAAACCTGCTTCTCTCAATTCGTCTGAAGTAGAAATAGCTAATCTCCAAGAAGTAGAAAATGTATTTACTGTATTATCTGATAAAGTTATTCATAATAATAAATATACTAATAAAAATGATGATAGCTTAAAAACTCTACAACGAAAAATTAAATATTTGTATACGACAACCAATAAATTCTTTTGGCTTAATTTATGTTTTACTGGTTGTCTATCCTTTATGATACTTGCTTTTATTTCATCAAGAATAAACAGTACAGCTACACTACCCAAAACAAACATACTACTTAAGTAGCTAGGTGAAATTAAGTATAAAATACGAGAGGTTGTTAATTATAGGTTAGTTAATGCCTGCTCCCCTTCGGATTCGCCTCACCCCTGAAGAAGATTTCACCTTATCCGAGTTGCGGGTGGC
>JAESFL010000742.1_pt1 | contig 18073 bp, 20 predicted proteins | sample 9269401 | NCBI WGS metagenome assembly JAESFL01 (sample SAMN14506025, study PRJNA617098) | algae metagenome | isolation source: Gloeocapsa sp. UFS-A4-WI-NPMV-4B04 and co-occurring heterotrophs from desert... | place: USA: Utah | collected 2006-10-01 | reverse complement strand
CCGGCCGCTGCAGCCGCAGCACCAGCTCGATCAGCTCTTCCTTGCTCAGACGCTCAAGATCACTGCGGCCCATGAAGGCAGGGAATCAGCGATCCGCCTGCGTCGCAAGGGGCTGGGTAATTACGCCTCGGGGATCGCGGCGATCTGGTTCATCGGCGCACAGCAGCAGAAGCAAATCGACACGCTCGAGGACACTGTGAAGGCGATCGGTCAGAACGGCACACTGGACGAGCTCGTCATCTTCGCCCACGGCATTCCCGGCGGCATCATCCTCGACGACGCCGGCTATGCACTCGACGATCCGGTGCTCGCCAAGGAGCTCGGCGACTGGCCCACGGGTTCTGATCATTGAGATCTGGTATAACTCAACGCTGAAATTCTTGAGAATTGCTGGATTCGACCCAGAGGCAGCGGCAGTTCAGCCAGATCAAAGCCAACAACGAGCAGCGCGGCGGACCGGTCGACGAAGACGGCCGTGGACACCGGGTGCTCGTGGTCGAGGACAACGTCGACGTGGGTCAGTTCTCGACGCAGATCCTGCAGGACCTCGGCTAGGCAACGACCTGGCCGGCCAACGCCTACGGGGCGCTGAAGCTCTTGGACGAAGCGAATGGTTTCGTTTCGGTGTTCTCAGACGTGGTGATGCCCGGCATTAGCCGGCTCGAACTCGGTCAAGAGATCCGGCACCGCTTTCCGGGCGCGCCGGTGGTGCTAACCCCAGCCTACAGTCACGTTCTGGCCGAGGAAGGTCGGCACGGTTTCGAGCTGATCAAAAAGTCCTCTGGTGCCGAGGAGCTGTCGCGTGTGCCGCGGTGCGCAACGCGTGCTCCTCAACACGGGAACTTTAGCGCAACTCCGACGACCAAGGAAAGTTAAGGTAGCGGTCGCGAGTGTCGAAGCAGATGTTCCCATACATCTTCAGATACGAGTTTCGGTCGGAAACCGCTCTATAAACCCGTGCCGGGTCGGCGAGATCGGCCTCGTACTGCGCGATGTTTGCTAGTGTCAGAGCTCGCGGGAGGATATCCATCGCCTGCGGGATCGTTTTCCCCTCAAGCCAATCCGCAGCATGCTGCCCCATTGCGTAGCCAAAGACAGGCGATGCAAGGCTGATGCTGGCTCGGTAAGATCCTCCGCGTTTGAGTTCCGCGACTGCCTCCGGCTCGCCGTCGATCCCGCCGAAGAACTGATCGGTTCGATCCTTGCCGGCCTCGCGTACTGCGGCGAGTGCCCCCAGCACGACCGTATCAGCGCCTAGTACGACGTCCACATCCGGGTGCGCCAGTAGGATGGTCCGCATCGTGGCAAGCCCGCCCTCCTTGTTGACGGTGAGCGGCGAGATATCGGCGACAATCGAAACTCCTGGTAGGCCGCTCAGGACGTCCCTCATCGCGACGAACCGAGGCGCCAGAAATTGGAGGCTGTCGTGGGTCAGCAAGACAACTCTCGCTTTTCCACCCAGGCGCGACCGGATGTAGGCTGCCGCTTCTTCGGCCAGCGCGCGGCCAGTTAGGTACTGCGGCGCGTTAAGTATCGAGACGGCAGGGGGCGGCACTACTGCTCCTACGTAGCTGCCCCGCCACATCAGTCTTTGCAGCCTACGGCGGACCGCATACGCATCAACGGGCGCGATGACCACGGCGCCGGCTTGGTCAGCGACGAGCGCCTCGACCTGCTGGGTCATACGGCCGACATCGTTGTTAGCCAGCTCTACTCGGAAGCCGAGGCCCCTATCCGCGGCGGCCAGGGACAGCCCTCGGCGCACCCCCTGCATGAACTCGCGTTCGTTGTCTTGCGCAAACACCAGCAGCCTTTGCAGGCCGGGTGGCGCCGTGCAGGCCTGCTTGCTCGGATCGAATGGCGGAAGAGTGATGGGTGTCGTAAGGCCAGGTGGCTCCCCGGCAGATAGCTCCTGTGCCTCAAGTTCCAAGCCTAGCGCCATCACCGCGGCCAAGGTAAGGGCACCCAGAGAGGTGATGGTGGATAGTCGAGCCATAAGTCCGTTTTCCCTGCCGTCCAAGGTGTGCTTTCGTCATCATAGCGAAGTTGCAATCAGCTTCCGAGAATGCACCGTTACAGTCATGCTGCAACGGGCTGTGGACCGAGAGGAAACACAAGGCGTGCGGCCGTGCCAGGCTGCCGAGCTAGGTAGTCCACCTCCGCCTGCATGCTGGAAGCCATGGCGGCGACGATGCGGGTTCCGAGCCCCGTGCCCCTGACGACCGCTTGCGGTCCACGTCCGACGCCATCGTCCTCCACGATCAACTCTCCGCGGCCGTCCTTCCGACCTTTCAGCTTGACCCGAATCTCCCCTTTCCGATCGGCATAGGCGTACTTGAAGGCGTTGGTCACCCATTCCGCGACGACGACACCAAGATTGACGCTTGCGTCCGTGCTCATCTGCAGCGGGTCGAGATCATGCTTGACCGAGGCGCTGTGTCCTGCATCGAGCATGGACGCTTGAAGCTGGTCGAGCAGCCCTGCGAGGTACTCGTCCAGAGCAACGGTCGTGACATTGCCGGAGGTGTAGAGGCGCCTGTGGACGAGCGAGATGGCCTCGATGCGTGCTCGGGTTTCGTCGAGCGCGTTCCGGGCTGCTTGGTCCATAACGCTCTTACCCTGGATCCTGACGAGGGCTGCAACCATGGTTAGGCTGTTCGCAACGCGGTGGTTCACCTCCTGCAGCAGGGTCTCAGCCCGTTCGCGTGCCCGCATTAGATCCGCGGTGCGCTCAGCGACGCGCTGCTCGAGCGTTGCGTTCATCGCGCGCACATGGTCTCGCGCTTGAGAGACTTCCACCGTGTAGCGGTGGACCGTCACAACAACGATAGCGACGACGACCAGGATGACTAGGCCGCCCACTGTCGAGACCCAGCGCAACAGGGCCGCCTTCGCCCGCTGCTCCTCAACGGCGGAGGTCAGCCGCTCGTCGGCGACACGCGTGATGCCGGAGATGAATACATCGATTTCGTCCATCAGCGCCTTGCCGCGATTGCTTCGCAGCACAGTCATGGCCTCCTCATCCTTTCGCGAAGTCTTGAGCGCAATGCTCTCGTCCATCTCGGCAGTCTTGCTCGCAACCGTTGCTACGAGCCGGGTCATGAGGGCAGGCGAGTCCTGCTTCACGCGCGTTTGCTCAAGAGCCCGCAGCTGCCGTGCCGTCTGTGCCTTTGCGCGATCATACGGCGCTAGGTAGATCTCATTCGAGGTTGCGATGAAGCCGCGCTGGCTCGATTCGGCGGTCTGGACCGCGTTGCGCAACTCCACGGCGATACTGCGCATGGCGCGCGCGTCGGCGACGTTACTGAACGCGCTCTGAGCCCGCTCCCCAAGCCAGATTGTCATACCGACGATGAGAAGCAGCACGGCGAGCCCTGCGCCGAGCAGCCCAAAAGACGATCGAATAACGAAGCTGCTGGAGAGGGGCATGGGGCTCTGAAGAGGGCTCATCCCATATTGCATAGAAGCTGCAGCTTGTCGTGGTATCGAATAGTTGCAAGGGGGCCATTCAAGGGCTCACGACATCGCACCTGACCGATCTAGCGGAAGCCTGCAACCATTAGGCACACTGGAGCCGAGGGTTACCCGCGGTACCTGAGCATCTACCGACAGCCCTTCGTCTTTCGAGCAACCCAGCCTGCTCGCGCGGCTCGGCCCCAATCTACGGAACGTGATGAGGACGTGATGAACAAAGCCCCACCGTTGAGCCTGGCGAGCCTCGTTCGAGAGGGGCGTTGCGTATGAGTGTGACGCGGAAGGGACGGTTGAGAGAGCTCTAATTTACAGTCACCGCTCGCCTTGGCTGAGCTCAGAGTTGCTCTGCGGACTGCCACGCGAGCGGGCGCCCGGCCGTTGCCGCCTGATTGATGGCTCGGCTCTACTCCTCGACAAGATGGCTGCCACAACGAACATGGCACAACTATGCGGGTAGCGTGAGTTGGTGCCAGGAGATGCACTGCTATTATCGTGCCCGCCGTGCCAGCACCTCCACCTGATCAACAGCGATGGCAAGCTGGTCATCCGAGAGAATGGCCACATGCCGTGCGAGCCGCGCCTCAACCGTTGCCCGCTCCCCTGATTTCCGCCGCGCCGGTTGGCCACGTCCCGCAAAGAAGGTCGTAAGGGGGGCTCCTGAACCGCCGCTGCGGTCTCGAGGAGTGAGGTGAGGTCAGGCAGGATCACGCCTCTCTCAATCTTGGAGATGCTCTCTGGCATACGATGGACAGCTGCCGCCAACTGCTACTGCGTGTGGATCAGCGTCCAACAGGGATCCAACGTTCTTAGTTCTATAAGCCATTGAGTAGCTTCACTTTATCTGTGATCTGGTGGGTACCGGTTGGACGCCGACTGATTTTAGCCCTCGTTTGGAGACTTGCAATCAAATCAGCCAGTTAGCCTAGAAACAGGGTGGGCCTCATTTCGATGCCGATCCACAGTCCCTAATGGCAGCAAGTGCCACTTTCCTCAGCGGCACGCCGTTCTGTTTGGTATTCAAGGGCTTCCCGTGCATTGCCGCCAACCGGCGGACGGCTAACCCTAACGCAATGGTCAACGCGCCAGCGAACGCCAGCAGACCAAGAAATTGCCACGTGGACGTGCCACCTGCAGCGGCTCGGTCCACACGATCCACTGTCCGCAAGGTTTGTGCCGGCAAGATGGGGACCGTGCCGAGGACAATAGGAAGACGCCTAACCAGTTCGGCCGCCCGATCAGCCACTACATTGCCCTTATCGGGAGCAGGGACAGCGGCCGCAGGCGGCTGCACCACGATGCCACGTTCGGTCAACGACCGCGCAAGGGCGTCGCTGACCTCCCCGACAAGCATATCGAACTGCTGCTTGGTCATCCCTGGCGGAGGCTCAGCCGCCATCGCGCCCCGAGGTAGATGGAGAAGGATAACTGCCGCAAGCAGACTAAGGAGTGCCGCCCCCAATTTCGCTGTCATCTTGTCACCTTAGAATAGAAGCGAAAGCAGCTCACAGTGCCTGTGGAGGGTCCTCTGCTCCCCAACGGCCCCTCGCGATCCAGGATCAACGACGGCAACGGGAAGCATCACCGTAACTGCAAAAGGCCGTGAGCGTCGCCGCGCCGCCCTTAGTCGTGCTGCCGAAACGATGGATCGTCGAGAGGACACTGGCTTGGATCAGCCGAAACCGGCGACTGGCGCGCGACTACGAACGTCACGCCCGCAAGGCCGCGGCCTTCGTGTGCCTCGCCATGATCCGCCTCATGCTCAGGCGGCTCGCCGCAAGCCACTGATCATGAATCCAAACTTCCCGGATGGACTCTCAGGTGCACACCTGATCGCATCTCACCTATTTCAAACGAATCGTAACGCCGCCTACCGCAGCCGACACTTCCGCGCCGACCTTTGGGCCGCTGAGCTGCAAGATCACACCATTGGCATTCTGCAATTGAACGCCCGCAGCCCCAGCAGCAACCGCAGCGCCGGCTCCGATCGCGCTGTAACTGCCTTGAAGCGAAGCCGGGCTGTCCAGATTGACGGCCCGTCCGACGAGCTTGGTTGTCGATGCTCCGATCGTGAAGCCGACGCTCATGCCCGATACGGTGAATGGATAACGCTTGCCCCGAAAGGTCAGCACACCCTCGCCGCCGCCGACACCGACGATGAAGCCGCCCTTCGTGAACACGACGGAAACCTGACCGGTTTCGGCCCGCAATGGCGCGCCGAAACCAGCTACGCCTCCGAGCAAAGCAACCAGGGCGACGCTTTTGCCGCATTTCATCATGGATATTTCCTTCTGAAGAGACGCAATGAACCGCCGACCTATTCGGCAGGAGCGAGCATGGCGAATACAAAAACACGGCAGTGTCGAGATGGTCGACCTTCAGCCTGCATTAGTCAAATTCTTCATTTTGATACCTTCTCCGGGGCCCTGTCGCAAACTCTTGGCGTTTACGGCTTATTGAGGGTGCGGGCGGCATGACCACCTCCGATCCGGAGGTGGCCTATGATCCTGAATGCGCTCGTCGAGAGGCTGAAGCGCCGATCCAAGGGTGACATCAAGGGCCGACACTATGAAGCCCCGCTCATCCTCCAGGTGGTCTCCTGGTATCTGCGCTACCCGCTGAGCTATCGCGACATCGAGGAGATGCTCCGCGAGCCCGGGCTGGAGGTGGACCACAGCACGATCAACCGCTGGGTTCTGGCCTATGCCCCACTCCTCGAGCGCCGGCTGCGAGCCTTCCGCCAGCCGCACTGCGGGTCAGTGCGCATCGACGAGACGTACATCAAGATCCGGGGTGAATGGCGCTACCTGTACCGCGCGATCGATAAGCACGGCACACCTGTCGACTTCCTCCTGACGGCCCGACGTGACCTCGAGGCTGCCAAGCGGTTCTTCCGCAAGATGCTGCAGGAGCAGCCTCTGCTCTCACCCGACCGGATCGGTACCGATGCTGCTGGCCCATATCTGTCTGCTATCAAGGCAGCCCAGAAGGCTAGCCTCTTAGCGCGCACTCCGCTGCACTACGTCACCAAACACCTGCAGCAGCAGATGGAGAGCGACCACTTCCGGGTCAAGAAGAACATGCCGCGGATCAGCGGCTTCCAGTCCTTCTCCACCGCCCGACGCACCATCCAAGGCTACGAGGCCATGCTGTGGCTGCGCAAGGGCTTCGGCTTCTCCGGCCCATGGACTGTTCGCGAGCAGAACCACCTGCTCGCCGTCTGCTTCGGACTTCCGCAGATTTACAAAGCATGAAGGCAGGGCCGATCCGGCTCTCTGCGGCCCGCGTCAGGGTTTGCGACAAGGCCCTGGAAGTGTGTTCTCCGGAGATGAACGCCATAAGTGACGATTGTTTACTCTCCAATCGTCATCATCGTCACGAGTATCGGGCCCCAGGCCGTAAGCATAATGTGCCCCAGGGCATAGGGCACCGGATAACCCAACGCAGGGATACTGCTCCGCGCCTCATCCTGAACGGCGCGAAGAGCTGCTGTGATCGTCCCGGCACCGGCACAGGCGCCGAGAACAACGAGAGGGTTCATCTTCAGGACGTAGCGCCCGAAGAGAATGCCCAATGTATGAGGCAGCAAGGCTGATACCAAGCGAACTGCGACCAGGCTGGCCCCGGTTTTCTGAAGTCCGGCGAGGAAACTAGGACCGGCGCTCAGGCCGACCACACCGATAAAGATACACAACCCGACATTATCGAAGATCCAGATCGCGGGTTCAGGAATACGACCGAAAAGTGAGTACACCGACCGCAACCACCCGAACAACAACCCCATCATCAAAGCTCCCCCGCTGGTGGTGAGGGAGAGAGGAACTCCACCGATGTTGACTGAGAGCAGACCGACAACCCCTCCGAGCGCAATGCCAGCGCCGACGAAAACCATATCGGTCGCCGCAGTTGGACGGTCGGGATACCCCAATTCCTTGGCCGCGAGCTCGACCTCGCCCGTGGTGCCGACGAGGCGCAACACATCACCTCTATCGATGCGGGTACTAGCCGCAATATGCATCTCCTGACCGGCCCGTGTGAGACTTCGCACGAACACCCCACGGGCTGGTTCGAGCCGCGCCAATTCCGACAGCGTTATACCGACCAGAGATCGATTTGTAACCACGACATCCAAGACATCTATCGGGATGTCGAGCAGAGCTCTGTCGTCCACCTCGATCCCGATATTTCTTCCGCGTTCCGCGTGCACCTCCCGCCGCGCGAGAATGGCCACCACGTCGTCCAGGCGAATGACAGAGGAGGGTAGATGCTCGATGATCTCGCCACAATGACGAATTCGAACGATGAACACTCGCACATTTTGAGGTAACGCCTCAAGCTCCGCCACACTCCTGTTCACCAGGTCCGGGTTCGTTACACGATAGGCACGCGTATCAAAGGCCTTTGCCGAGACCATGTCCGTTTCGAGCTGGTCAGCAATGGCGATCTCCATCTGCATTCGCGCGCCCTCGTCGCGAAGGTTGATCCCCATCAGCTTGGGCCCGATCGTTGGGAGAAACCAAACGAGACTGGCGGTTCCGATGAGGTAAGTCACAGCGTATGCGACCGGGATGTTATTCAGCAGCGCGGTCGTCTCGGTATCCGGAAGCCCCAAACGCTGGATTGCCTCGCCGGCTGTGCCAATGACAGTGGACTCGGAGAACGCACCGGCAAGGAGCCCCGCGGCGGTTCCAACGTCGTACCCCAGTAGCATTGAGAAGCCGAACGATGTCATCAGGCACGTCACGCACAATACAACGGCAAGAGTAACCTGAGGGATGGCATCGCTCTTCAGTCCGCGGAAAAATTGCGGCCCGACCTTGTATCCGGTCGTGAAGAGAAAAAGATCAAAGAAGATTGTCTTTACGATAGACGGTATCTTGATATCGAGCTGGCCGATCAAAATCCCGGCCAGCAGCGTCCCGACGACTATCCCAAGGCTGAAGCTCCCGAACTTGATGCGACCTACCAGGAAGCCGATTGCGAGTGTGAGGAAGATCGCCAGTTCGGGATTGTTCCGTAAGGCCTGTATGATGAAATCCACCATTCGCCCCCCTCAACTGTCTTTGGTGTTGTCGGCCCGAGATGGAAAACTGGCACAATTCGCGATCACCTTGGCGTGGGCGGCAGGTGCTTGTCGAGAATGGCTTCGATGGTAGCCGACGCAATCTTGTCCGCCATCCGATCATTCACCCGGCAGACATCCTTCAAAGCCAGATAACTCTCCAGGCCCGAGGCGGCAGACAGCGACAACACCAGGAACTCGAAGTCGCGCCGCTTCATCTGAGCCCGCACCGGCGAGAGAGCATGTTCGTACATCGGCAGGCGGCGTCCGCCTCGAATCTGCGGGCTCGCCTTGCCACCGTTGGCCACCCACGAGTCCAGTGTCCGCGCCAGGAACAAACGAAACTGGGTCTCGGACTGGCGAGTGAGATCGAAGAAGTAGCGTTGAACCCGCAGGACGCGCTCGCGCACGTCCTGGGCGTCGCCGACCACCTCCTCGGGGCTGGCGACATTCGCATCGAGCGTAGCCTCCAGGATCAGGGTGTCGGGATCGGAGAAGTAACGATAGGCGGTAGCCTTGGAGATGCCCGCCTCGTTGGCGGCTGCCAGCACGGTCACGGGTTCGCCGCGTTGCATCAGGCTGCGTGCACCCTCCAGCAGGTCCTTTCGGGTTCGCGCCTTCTGCTTCGTTCGCCCCACTTCGGATAGCACAATGGCACCTTCTTGATACTGAAGTCTCACGATGATACTGTGATCTCGATCATCAGGCAAGTCGCTCGACCGCGAGCGCCGGAGGGAACGCCATGTCCACACCCCAGACCGACACCTACCACCTGCTCGGCAACCTGCTGCGCTTCCATGCCCGCAGCCCCGATACCGGGGGAGCTTACTGCCTTGTCGAGACCATCACCGCGCCGGGAGCCGGAGCACCGCCCAACCGACACCCCTCTGATGATGAGGCGTTCTATGTGCTTGAGGGTTCGTTCGAGTTCACCATCGAGGACAGGACCATCGCGGCCACCACGGGGAGCTTCGTCAAGATACCGACTGGTGCGGTTCACGCCTTCAAGAACACGGGTGATGCACCCGGTCGCCTGCTGATCATCAACTCACCCGGCAAGGTTCACGACAGCTTCTTCAGTCAAGCAGGCGATCCGCTGCCGCCCGGCACACGCGATCTGCCACCCCCGGCAGGTGCACCTGACATTCCGCGCATTCTGGAGATCGGTCGCCGCAATGGGCTGGAGTTCCTGCCTCCAGGCTAATCGATTAGAGGCTCCCCCGACGTACCCTCCAAGGTTCCGTTCGGTTGTACTCACCGGAGCCCTCGATACCTGCAACAAGAGGCAGGCTGTAAGGCTTGCCTCCGTTCTCCTGTCGGGCAAACTGCCCTTCGGATTGAGGGTCGGACTGTGGCAGGTGGTCGGGAACTGGTGGAGCGCAGATTAACGGCCATCTTTGCGGCTGATGTCGCGGCCTATTCCCGGTTGATGAGCCAGGACGAGGTTGGCACCCTGCGTGCCCTCACGCCGCATCGTAAGGTCATGGATCGGATGATCGGGCAGCATGAGGGTCGGATCACTAACACAGCGGACGATAGCGTTATCGCGCAATTCCCGAGTGCAGTAGATGCGGTCCAGTGTGCTGTGGAGGTCCAGAAGTCTCTGGCTGACCTAGTCACAGGGTGGCCCAGCCAAGACTCCCAACTCAATTATCAGCGACAGATCACTTCGTAGAGAGATACTGGACCGGAGAAGCCCTTCAACGTCCGGGAGCCGATCTCCGCCAGCGTGACGCGGTCTGACACCAAGCGGCGAACCGCTTCAGACACCACGATTGTCTCAGGTGCAGCCTGCTGGCATAGACGAGCGGCCATCTGCACTGTGGACCCAAACAGGTCATTGCTGTCTGCGACCGGCTCCCCGGCATCCAGCCCAATTCGCACCCGGAGCTTTTCGCTACTCGCGAGATTGAATGCATCAAACGCGTGCTGAATGGCACGAGCGCAGTCAACGGCGGCGGTCGCATTGGCAAAGGAGGCCATGATCCCGTCGCCGGTATGCTTGACCTCGCGACCCCGTTTGTCCGTGAGAGCCCGTCTGACCAGCGCATCATGGGCTCGCACCATTTCGACGGAGCGCTCATCACCAAGCCGGGCCGTCATGGCGGTCGAGTCCACGATGTCTGTGAACATGATGGTGCGAAAGGCAGGGTCGGACGCGACCGCTTGGCTGTTGGTAGGTGGTACGTCGGTGACCCGCCCCAGGAATGCCTGGACAGCAGACAGGTCTACCTCGATCACGTCTTTGGCCACGTCCCCATGCGCCTCATCGTGGACCCTCATGGCTGTCTCGATATCAGGGGCATCGATGAGGCAGAACGCGGAGCCCCGCGCGTCATCGAACCAATAGGTCAGAAACCGCACGCCATAGTGCTCCTGGACCTCTAAGTCTTTGCGATGCGCCTCTGCGACATCGGCCGGTGTGAGCCCGGTGAGATCATGACGGTCCAGAAAGATCGGCATTCCAGCCTCAAGGATTTCTTCACCATCTTGACAGTTATTTCGGATGGGAACAGCCTCCATAGGCTGCTCGGGAGCAACTTTCCGCGCCACGAGGCAGACGACTTTGTGGACGGAACGCCGTCTGCTGGACCTCTTTGGCATTGAGGTCTCGATCATCCCAGCGTTTATGGTGTGGTGTTCCAGCGCCAGCGGGTCTGCCGTCGAAACGGGGTCGGGCTACGAAATTCGATATGCTTAGCCCTCGTTGGACTACAAGGATCGAGGAGGTGCCCCGTGGTGGGTCTGCACACAAGACGGGCACCCTCCCCACACTCATGAACATCGCAGCAGCAACAAGAAGGGCGCTGAGTTCGTGTTCTCTGTGGCGGTGACCGCCTCGACGAGGTTCCGACCAGGACAAGGCAGAACTTCCAAACTCACATGTTGCAGTGCAGCAAAGCCGTGCTATGTAGCCTCTATGGACCTGATCCGCGCCTTTTTGCCTGACCGGCTTACGCCACCGTAGCCTCGGCCCAGCGCCTCATACCCCCACACCATCAAGGGTCTCTCTGGCCTTGAGCATCATTGCGCCTCCTGCTTCGCGTCCGCGCAGGCGGGCTCCTGAAAGCATTCTCCTCGATGAACCTGACAAAGCTGCGGGCCGAGTGGTCCCCGAACATCACGCGTGACATCCTGGCAGGCACGGTCGTCGCGCTTGCCCTCATCCCAGAGACTATTGCCTTTTCCCTTATCGCCGGTGTGGACCCGAAGGTCGGCCACCCGCGATCGCGGTGATCACCGCGATCGCGGGTGGCCGTCCCGCGATGATCTCCGCCGCGACCGGAGCCATGGCTCTCGTTATGGTCACGCTCGTGAAGGAGCACGGCGTCGAGTACCTGTTCGCCGCAACGATCCTGACCGGTGTTTTGCAGATCACCGCCGGGGCTCGGCGCCTGGGCGATCTTATGCGCTTCGTGTCCCGTTCGGTGATCACCGGCTTCGTGAATGCCCTCGCGATCCTGATCTTTCTGGTGCAGATTCCAGAACTGATCGGGCGTGGCCCGACCGTCTATGCCCTCGTAGCCGGCAGGACTTGCCATCATCTACTTGCTGCCGCGCCTCACCAAGGCCGTTCCCTCGCCCCTGGTCAGCATCATGCTCCTGACGGGTCTACCCATCTATTTCGGTCTGGACGCACGTACGGTGGGTGACATGGGAGCACTGCCGAACGAACTGCCGTTCTTTGCACTGCCCCAGGTTCCGCTCACACTTGAAACGTTGCAGATCATCCTGCCGTACGCCCTGACGCTCACGATGGTCGGTCTGCTGGAGAGCCTCATGACGGCTGCCATTGTGGACGAGACGACCGACACCGACAGCAACAAGAACCATGAATGTGCGGGTCAGGGGCTCGGCAACATCGTGGCGGGGGTGTTCGGCGGCATGGCGGGCTGCGCCATGATCGGCCAGTCTGTGATCAACGTGTCGTCCGGTGGGCGGGGTCGCCTCTCCTGCCTGTGGGCCGGAGCCTTCCTTCTGTTCCTCATTGTGGTGCTGGGGCCATGGGTGGCGCAAATCCCGATGGGAGCCCTGGTGGCTGTGATGATCATGGTCGCGATCAATACATTCCAATGGCGCTCGCTCCGTACGCTTGTGACGTACCCGAAAAGCTCCAGCATAGTCATGCTTGCAACCGTCGCCGTGGTGGTGGCGACGCATGACCTCGCAAAGGGCGTGCTTGTCGGTGTGATCCTGAGCGGGCTCTTCTTCGCCCGCAAGGTCGCCAAATTCTTCAGCGTGAACTCTAAACTCGATGAGATTCTGCAGGTACGCACCTACGAGGTGACCGGGGAAATCTTCTTTGCCACTGCCGAGGCATTCCATGCTGCTTTCGATTTCCGAGAGGAGTTGAAGGGTGTGGTCATCGACGTGGAGAGGTCTCATTTCTGGGACCTGACGGGCATCAACGCCTTGGATCGCGTGGTGCTGAAGTTCCGCCACCACGACGTTCCGGTGGAGATCGTCGGCATGAACCAAGCCAGCGCGACCCTGGTGGAACGACTGGCGGTTCATGACAAAGCGCGGGCCGCACTGCCTGCTGCCGGACATTGATCAGTCGAGGGGCTCTTACCCTCATCCCATCAATGCAAGGCCCCTTTGCGTCATCTCTGGCTCACACAGAAGGGCAACCTGCCCGACCGCACAAGATGACGTGGGTAGAGAATACAATCGGGACTATTTGTAGATGAATGCAGCGTGCATGCCTCTTCATCATTGATTGCAGCAAGCTGCTTTTTTGTGTGTCTTTCCACCAGCCCGCCTGATGATATGAACGACTTGACTACGGGAGCGTTGCTCTGGCGAGTTGCTTCACGGGAGGCAACCATGTTGCTCTGGGTCGCACTGCTTGCTCTGGTCGGAAGCCTGATCACCATCGTAGCGTGGCCGCTGGACCCGCTGATGGTTGAGGTTGTCGCTGCCGTCATGGCCGTGGCCGTATTCGCGGTTATCTGTGCCATCGAGGCTCGGCAGTAGATCGGGGCAGTAACGGCGGCAGCAGCAGTGCAACGTCTTGCATCCGGCCCCTGCGGGTCAAACTACTCTCCTGATTTGAAGGTGAGGCCGTGTCGGGTCCTCGGGAGAAGGTTGAGCGCAGGTTGGCGGCGATCTTCGCCGCGGATGTCGCGGGCTATTCCCGGCTGATGAGCCAGGATCTCCGTTTGGCAGGTTTTCCCGAATGATCACCCGCCGGCTCGCTGTCATATTCGCTCCGATGCGGTCTCCTTCTCGACCATGATGGAACAGGACGAGGAGGGGACCCTTGAGAAGGTCAAAACCCTTCAGCGAGAGATCATCGAGCGCAAGGTCAATACCCACCACGGGCGGATCGTTAAGACCAAGGCAGGGTATTTCGTCGAGAAGCCGGTCCTAGAGCCTCGGACGAGAAGTCAGATCCACTGAGTTCCGCACCTCGGCAATGCGGACGCCACCGATGGTGCGTCCGCTTAACGGTCCGACGCTCTAGATGACCGACAGATTGCTCGGTTCAATCTGGCAGGGGCACGGCTAATCCCTCCTTCCCGCGGTCCATAGCGACGAAGGTGCGAAACCTCTTCACGTTGTCTTGCCGAAGAACAGCCGACGCGTGAGTGCGTCGTAGGCAGCCATCATCAGCACCACGATGACGAGAACGAAGTCGGCTTCTCCGGCCACATAGTAGCACTGTTGCACCTCCGGTACGGACGCGAACTCCCGCTTGACGGCATCGATCAACTCCGCCGTCTCGCTGATCACCTCGACCTCGACGAAGATGGTAATGGGGTGGCCGACCCGGGCCGGATCGACGACTGCCACGTTGGCCTGAATGACGCCCGCTTCCTCCATCCGGCGCTGAACCGCTGGTGCAGAGAGGTTGACCGCCTCCCCGATGACCCGCTGAGGCGTGGTGTTATCGCGCTGGAGGACGGGTAGGATGCCCAAGTCGACGGTGTCCAGTGTGATAGAGGGCGAGGTCTGGTGCGCCATTGTGCGCTCACACATATAATTTTTGCGTTTGGGGGCGTAGCGCCACGCGCAGGGTTCGCAGGTGAGGAGGTACCAGCGGGCGCGGGAGCAGCAATGGAGTTTCATGCTCGTATTTAGAGTTTGACCGCCAACCCGCAACGGCATTCAGAATCTCGCGGAAATAAGGGAGCTGCCGTTCAGCGTAGTTCGGCGACGGCCCCTATTGGGGAGTGCACTCGCTGTGAACCTGATTCGCGCTCGCCAATAGCCGGTGCACACTTCTGACGCTGATCCCGAGTTCCTTGGCGGTGACGGTCTTCTTCACGCGCTGTGCATCCAGCGCGCGCACCTGATCGGCCTTAACATGAGCGGTCGGCGCGCGGCCCTTGTACTTCTTCTCGGCCTTCGCCTTGGCCACACTCTCGCGCTGCCGCTCCAGCATCATCTCGCGCTCGAACTGCGCTACGCTGGCAAGGACGTTGACATGAGCTTGCCCGTGGGGCTTGCCGTGGCCATGCCGATGTTGAGCACTCGAAGTTCCACATCCTTGGGAGCCGAACGGCTCTGGATGCGGCTAATGTCAGAAACGCTGCGGGCAAGGCGGGTCAGATCAGTGACGCTGAGTTCGTCGCCTTCCCAGCACCAGTCCATGGCGGCTTCCAGGGCGAGCCGTGGTCCGACTGACGAGGTCTGCTCCACGAAGAGCTTTGCGACCCCGGCGTGTGACAGCATCTGCTTCTGAGCCTCAAGTCCGGCTTCTTGATCTAAACTTGATGTCCGGGCCAGCCCAACCTTCATGCAGTTCGTCTCCGCGCCACTGCAGCCTTAGAGATCGTGGCACGAGTGGGCCAAAGCACGATCAGAATGTCTGTGGCACGGCTGATCAGGGGTTTTCGATCTCCGGTCGAGCGCCATTGGGGCAGGGTCTTGTGGCACTCGCGCTGGCAATCAAGCCTATCCCTTGGCAAGTTCAACAGGCTTCACGGTATAGTTTGCTGCGGCCACTGGGGGAGCGAGCGACGTGAGAGCATCCCTGAAAGCCTCCACCAGGGCAAGCTTTGCCAGCGGCTCAGCCAAAGGCCAGTATCGAAGCGGAGGGCCAGTCTGCGTGAGGGAGGATGCCAACGGGAACTCACCAGAAGCCTGACAGTTAACCTTGGCCTTTGTCGAATAGCCCGCTGGTGGAGCAGCCCATGACGGACAAACCTCGCTGTCGTGTCCTCGTCGTCGAGGACGAGGCTATGATCGCCATGCTGGTTGAGGACATGGTGCTCGACTTCGGCAGTGAGGTCGTTGGACCTGTCGCACGTCTGGATGAAGCCCTGAACCTTGCCCGGAACGTCGAACTTGATGCGGCCATCCTCGACATCAATGTGGGTGGCGCTGTAACTTATGCTGTAGCCGAGGTGCTGCACGAGCGCAGCATCCCCTTCATCTTTGCAACAGGGTACGGAGCACGAGCAATCCCCCCACGCTTCAGCCGCAACCCAACCCTGCCGAAGCCCTTCAGCTATCAGGCCCTCTCTGACGCTCTGAGGGCCGTTCTCGCCGGTCGGCCTTGCCACACAGAAGCGGCCTGAGAAGCCAGTTCATCTTGCGTCGCGAGCCGACCATCGCCTCTCCCCGCGCCATCAATCGTGTCTCTTGCCTTGGGTACTCTCAAGCGGCTCCACAAACGGCACGAGGCGTTCGGGAGTGGCGTGCTCGACCACGCCAGCGTCGAGTTTCTCCGGCAAACGATGGTCTTGGCCCTGAAGCCGTACCTTGCCACTCGTTGGTCCAACCCCCACAGTGGCATGAGCCCACCTCAATACTGGAGGGACGATGCCCCGCCGCTCGACCCGAGGTGACGTGATCGCTGCGCTGAACAAGCTGGTGCAGGAGGGTGTCATTACCTCCTTTCAGACCCGACTTTTCGACAAGGTCTACGCCAACGAGCCGGAGATCAGGGTCACCGTCCCTGACCCAAGCACCTCGGATGACGCTCTGCGGCAGGTTTGGGCCTCTCTCAAACCCCTAGGGCTCCACCTCACGGTCGAGATCAACCCACCCCAAGCCGCACCACCACAAGCGGCCCTGTCCACAGAATCTCGACGGGAACAGGTGAGTTTCACAGGCGTTATCGGGGGTTAACCGCCCACCCATGCGCCCAAAAACCTGCGCGGGGCCAAAGCGGCAAGGGGATTGCCATGGAACAGCCACCGGCTTCGGTCGGATTGCTCAGGGGCGAGAAGCGCCTTCAACTTCTTATCGATGCCGTGACGGACTACGCCATCTTCATGCTCGATCCGAATGGGATTGTGGTGAGTTGGAACTCCGGTGCGCAGCGCGCCAAGGGCTACACTACCGACGAGATCTGCGGCCAGCACTTCTCCTGCTTCTACACCCCTGAAGACCAAAAGGCTGATCTCCCAGCGCAAGCCCTGGCAACGGCTGCCCGCGAGGGACGCTTCGAGCGCGAGGGCTGGCGGGTTCGCAGGGATAACTCACGCTTCTGGGCCAGCGTCATCATCGATACCATCTGGGACAATGCGGGCCATGTGATCGGGTTCGCCAAGGTCACCCGTGACATTACGGACAAGAAGAAGGCCGAAGAAGCCCTCCGCCTGAGCGAGGAGCGCTTTCGTCTCCTCGTCCAGGGAGTCACTGACTACGCGATCTACATGCTTGATCCCAAGGGGTACGTCACCAACTGGAACTCGGGTGCCGAGCGGATCAAGGGCTACGTCGCCGAGGAGATCGTCGGGCAGCACTTCTCCCGCTTCTATCCGCAGGAGGATCAGGACGCAGGTCTCCCAGCCAAGGCTCTGGCGATCGCTGCCCGCGAGGGCCGCTTCGAGAAGGAGGGATGGCGGGTGCGTAAGGACGGCACCCGCTTCTGGGCCAACGTGATCATCGATCCCATCCGCGATGAGCAGGGCAACCTCATCGGCTTTGCCAAGATCACCCGCGACGTCACGGAACGAAAGGAAGCCCAAGAAGCCCTGGAGCGGGTTCGGGCCGAGGAGAAGAAGCACTTCGAGACGCTCAACCAGACGATTGCTCAGGTTTCTGCCGAACTGGACCTCCAGCGGCTGGTCCAAACCGTCACCGATGCGGGCGTGAGCCTCACGGGAGCGCAGTTCGGTGCCTTCTTCTATACCGTCACGGATCAACAAGGGCAGGCCCTCACCATCTACACGATCTCAGGTGTGCCGCGAGAACACTTCTCCAAGTTCCCGAACCCCCGTGCCACGCACGTGTTTGCCCCCACATTCAGAGGCGACGGGCCGGTTCGATCCGACGACATTCTCGCCGACCCACGATACGGGCAAAACGCCCCCTACAAGGGTATGCCCGAGGGTCACCTTCCTGTCCGAAGCTATCTCGCGGTTCCAGTGAAGTCCCGTTCAGGCGAGGTCATGGGAGGGTTGTTCTTCGGGCACTCTGAGCCGGGGCGGTTCAGCGCTCGTCATGTGGAGTTGCTTATCGGTATCGCAGGGCATGCTGCTATCGGGATCGACAATGCTCGCCTCTACGATGCGGCTCAGCGCGAGATTGCAGAGCGGCGCGAGGCCGAGAGGCATCGCGAGCTTCTCATCAACGAACTGAACC
>JAESFL010000741.1_pt1 | contig 18134 bp, 15 predicted proteins | sample 9269401 | NCBI WGS metagenome assembly JAESFL01 (sample SAMN14506025, study PRJNA617098) | algae metagenome | isolation source: Gloeocapsa sp. UFS-A4-WI-NPMV-4B04 and co-occurring heterotrophs from desert... | place: USA: Utah | collected 2006-10-01 | reverse complement strand
GGAGGAATAGGCCATCAGGCGCTTGATGTTGCGCTGGCCGATGGCGGCGAAGGATCCGAGCGCCATCGAGGCGATCGAGACGAACACGATGATCTGCTGCCAGACCGCCGTCACGTCGGGGAAGGCGCCGATGAAGACGCGTACCGTCATCGCCATGGCGGCGATCTTCGGGGCGGAGCCGAAGAAGGCGGTGACCGGCGTCGGCGAGCCCTCGTAGACGTCCGGCGTCCACATGTGGAACGGCACCGCCGCCAGCTTGAAGGCGACGCCCGCGGCCACGAACACGATGCCGAGCACGATGCCGAAGCTCGTCGCGCCGTTGAGCGCCGTGACGATGCCGGGGAACGAAACGGTGCCGGTGAAGCCGTAGACCAGCGAGGCGCCGTAGAGCAGCATGCCGGAGGAGAGCGCGCCGAGCACGAAGTACTTCAGGCCCGCTTCCGTGGACTTCACATCGTCGCGGTGGAAGGCGGCGATGACGTAGGCGGCGAGCGATTGCAGTTCCAGCCCGAGATAGAGCGAGATCAAGTCGTTGGCCGAGGCCATCACCATCATGCCGATGGTGCAGAGCACGATCAGGATCGGATACTCGAACCGGTCGATGCGCTCGCGCTGGAAGTAGTCGCGCGAGAGCAGGATCGTCGCCGCCGAGCCGATCAGGATCAGCGACTTCATCACCCGCGCGAACGGGTCGGCGATGAAGGCGCCGTTCAGCGTCGTCACGTTGCCCGTCTGCGAGACGACGAGGAAGAAGGTGAAGATCAGGAGGATCAGCGCGCCGACATTGACGCCCTCGGACGAGCGCTCGCCGCGCCACGCCCCGTAGAGCACGAGCAGCAAAGCGCCGACGCTCAGGACGATCTCCGGCAGGACCGGCGTGATCGCCGGCAGGACGGACTGGATCGGGGTCATCGCGCGGCGGCCTCGACGGTTTTCTGGGACTCAGGTCCAGCCATGTTCTCGGCCGCCGCGAGCTTCGCCGCCTTGGCGGCGGCCTCGGCGGTCTGCGTGTTGCCGAGTGCGCCGCGCATGTTCTGCACCAGCGCCTCGGTGGAGGGCGCGAAGGTGTCGAGCACGGGGGCCGGATGCACGCCGTACCAGATCGTCAGCGCGACGAGCGGCGCGATGATGATTTTCTCGCGCGTGTCGAGATCGAGGATGCCCTGGAGGTTAGGCTTGTCGAGCTTCCCGTAGATCACCCGGGCGTAGAGCCACAGCGCGTAGCCCGCCGACAGGATGATGCCAAAGACCGAGAAGAAGGCGACCGTCGGGTTGGCCTTGAAGGCGCCCGTCATCGCCAGGAACTCGCCGACGAAGCCCGACGTGCCGGGAAGGCCGACATTGGCCATGGTGAAGACCATCATCGCGGCGGCGTAGAGTGGCATCCGCTTCACGAGGCCGCCATAGGCGGCGATCTCGCGGGTGTGCATCCGGTCGTAGACGACGCCGACGCAGAGGAAGAGCGCGCCCGAGACGATGCCGTGCGAGATCATCAGGAACAGCGCGCCCTGGATGCCCTGCTCGTTAAGGGTGAACAGGCCGAGCGTCACGAAGCCCATATGCGCCACGGAGGAGTAGGCGATCAGCTTCTTGATGTCGGTCTGCATCATCGCGGTGAGCGAGGTGAAGATGATCGCGATCACCGACAGCGCGAAGACCAGAGGCGCGAACTCGGCCGACGCATCCGGCAGCATCGGCAGCGAGATCCGGATGAAGCCATAGCCGCCCATCTTCAGCAGGATGCCGGCCAGGATCACCGAGCCCGCGGTCGGCGCCTCGACGTGGGCGTCGGGGAGCCAGGTATGGACCGGCCACATCGGCATCTTCACCGCGAACGAGGCGAAGAAAGCGAGCCAGAGCCACCATTGCATCCCGACGGGGAAGCGATGCTGGAGGAGCGTCGGGATGTCGGTGGTGCCGGCCTCCCAGTACATCGCCATGATGGCGAGCAGCATCAGCACGGAGCCGAGCAGCGTGTAGAGGAAGAACTTGAAGCTCGCGTAGATGCGCCGCTTGCCGCCCCAGATGCCGATGATGAGGAACATCGGGATCAGACCAGCCTCGAAGAACAGGTAGAACAGCACCAGATCGAGGGCGCAGAACACACCGATCATCGTCGTTTCCAGCACCAGGAAGGCGACGAAGTACTCCTTGACCCGGTTCTCGACCGACAGCCACGAGGCCCCGATGCAGAACGGCATCAGGAAGGTGGTCAGCAGAATCAGCGGCATCGAGAAGCCGTCGACGCCGAGCTTGAACCGGATCGTCTCGGCCAGCCACGCATGGCTCTCGACGAGCTGGAAGCTCGGGGACGCGATGTCGTAGCGGGCCCAGGCAGCCAGCGAGAGCAGGAAGGTGACGATCGTGGTGATCAGCGCGGCCCAGCGGGCATTGCGCTTCACCGCCGCCGTCTCCTCACCTAGGGTCAGGATGAAGGCGGCGCCCGCGAGCGGGACGATCAGGAGCCCGGAGAGAATACCGAGGCCGAGCATCAGTGGGTCCCCCCAGGCACGCCGGAGACGAGGTACCACGTGATCAGGCCGGCGACCCCGACGAGCATCACGAAGGCGTAGTGGTAGACGTAGCCGGTCTGGAGGCGGACCACGCCGCGGGTGATGTCCACGACCCGGGCCGAGATGCCGTTCGGGCCCAGCCCGTCGATGATGCGGCCGTCGCCCTCCTTCCAGAGGAACAGGCCGAAGTTCTTGGCCGGCCGCACGAAGATCCGGTCGTAGATCTCGTCGAAGTACCACTTGTTGAGCAGGAAGCGGTACAGGATCGGCTGAGACTCCGCGATGCGGTGCGGCATGTCGGGCCGGCGGATATACATCCAGAAGGCCAAGAGGAAGCCGAGCACCAGCATCACGAAGGGCGAGGCGGCGACCCAGCCCGGCGCATCGTGGATCTTGTGCATGATGTCGTTGCCGGAGCCGTGCGGCAGCGCATTGCCCCAGAACTTGTCCATGTCGTGCCCGATGAAGCGCTCCTTGAAGATCAGGCCGGCGAACAGGGCGCCGAAGGCCAGGATCGCAAGCGGGATCGTCATCACGAGCGGGCTCTCGTGCGGCGTGTGGGCATGATCGTCGTGGTGCTCGATCGCGCTGTGCGAGGCGGGCTCGATATCGTGGCCCTTGTCATCGTGAGCGACGCCCTCGTGATGGCCCGGCGCGCCGTCGGCCTGGTGAGCGGACGCCGCGTGGGCATGATCATGCGCAGCGTGATCGTCGTGACCATGGGCGCCGTGCGTGACCCAGCGCTGCGGTCCCTCGAAGGTGAGGAAGAACAGGCGCCAGGAGTAAAACGAGGTCATCAGCGCGGCGATTACGGTGGCGAGGAACGCCAGCACGTGGCCGGGGCGGTCGGACATGTAGGCCGCCTCGATGATCGCGTCTTTGGAGTAGTAGCCAGAGGTGAAGGGGAAGCCGATCAGCGCGATGGTGCCGATCGTCATCATCGCCGTGGTAAAGGGGATGTAGCGGCGCAAGCCGCCCATGTTCCGCATGTCCTGCTCGTGGTGCATCGCGTGGATGACCGAGCCGGCGCCAAGGAACAGCAGCGCCTTGAAGAAAGCGTGGGTGAAGAGGTGGAACACGCCCGTGGCGTAGGCGCCGACGCCGAGGCCGACGAACATGTAGCCGAGCTGCGAGCAGGTCGAGTAGGCGATGACCCGCTTGATGTCGTTCTGCACGAGGCCGACGGTCGCCGCGAAGAAGGCGGTGATGCCGCCGATGACCGTGACGACGGTGAGCGCAGTCGGGGCCAGCTCGAAGAGCGGCGACAGGCGCGCGACCATGAACACGCCGGCGGTGACCATGGTGGCGGCGTGGATCAGCGCCGAGACCGGGGTCGGTCCCTCCATCGCGTCGGGGAGCCAAGTGTGCAGCAGGAACTGCGCCGACTTGCCCATGGCGCCCATGAACAGCAGCAGGCAGGCCAGCGTCAGAGCGTGCCAGTCATGGCCGAGGAAGTGGAAGGTCGCGTCCTTCAGCTCCGGGGCTTTCGCGAAGATCGCGTCGAACCCGACCGAGCCGGTCAGCACGAACACCAGGAAGATGCCGAGCGAGAAGCCGAAATCGCCGACGCGATTGACGATGAAGGCCTTCATCGCCGCCGCATTCGCCGAGGGCTTCTCGTACCAGAAGCCGATCAGCAGGTAGCTCGCGAGGCCGACGCCCTCCCAGCCGAAGAACATCTGCACGAGGTTGTCGGCCGTCACCAGCATCAGCATGGCGAAGGTGAAGAGCGACAGGTAGGCGAAGAAGCGCGGCCGGTGCGGATCCTCGTGCATGTAGCCGATGGAGTAGAGGTGCACGAGGGTCGAGACCGAGGTCACGACGACGAGCATCACCGCGGTCAGCGTGTCGACCTTGAAGGCCCAATCGACCACGAGGTCGCCAGCGCTGAACCACTGCGCGACGGGCACGGTCTCGGCCCGACCGTCACCGGTCACGAGGAAGAAGGCGCCCCAGGACAGCAGGGCCGCGAAGGCAAGGCAGCCCGTCGTCACGAGTTCGCTCATCCGCGCGCCGATGAACCGGCCGAACAGGCCGGCGATCAGGGCGCCGATCAGCGGGAAGAAGACGATCGCGTGATACATGGGTCGGTCGTGCCTCGCAGCAGGCGGACGAAGGGGACGGGGCTCTCTTTGGGAGGGAGCGTCAGCCCTTCATCATGCTCACGTCTTCGACGGCGATGGAGCCGCGGTTGCGGAAGAACACCACCAGGATCGCCAGACCGATCGCGGCCTCGGCCGCGGCCACCGTCAGCACGAACAGGGCGAAGACCTGCCCGGTGATGTCGTTGAGATGGGTCGAGAAGGCGACGAGGTTGATGTTCACGGCGAGCAGGATCAGCTCGACCGACATCAGGATGACGATGACGTTCTTCCGGTTGATGAAGATGCCGAGCACGCCGAGCGTGAACAGGATCGCGGCAACCGTCAGGTAGTGGCTCAATCCGATCATCGGCCTCAGACCTCCACGCCCTGCCGCGAGGGCACCTTGATGGTATCGACCGCCATCGCCTGCGTGCGGGCGTTCTGCACGGTGATGTCCTGGCGCTTCACGCCGGTGCGCTCGCGCAGGGTCAGCACGATGGCACCGATCATCGCCACCAGCAGGATCAGGCCGGCGATCTGGAAGGCATAGACGTAGTCCGTGTAGAGCACGCGGCCCAGCGCTTCGGTGTTCGTGGCAGTCTCACCGTGGGCGGCCCGTCCCAGCGGCGCCTGCACGAGGCCCGGATCGATCGTCCAGGTGCCCACCACCAGCAGCAGCTCGATCAGGAAGATCGCGCCGATCAGGCCGCCGATCGGCAGGTAGCGCTGGAAACCTTGGCGGAGCGCGGCGAAGTCCACGTCGAGCATCATCACGACGAAGAGGAACAAGACCGCGACGGCGCCGACATAGACGACGACGAGGATCATCGCCAGGAACTCGGCGCCCATCAGCACGAACAGCCCGGCGGCGTTCACGAAGGCGAGGATCAGGAACAACACCGAGGTGACGGGATTCCTGGCAGCAATCACCATGAAGCCCGAGGCTACGGCGAAGCCTGCGAAGAGATAGAAGAAGGCGGCGGCTGCGGTCATGCGATTTTCAGCATCGGCCGCTCCAGCGAGCGGCTCCCTTCTGCCTCGGTGGACCCTCGGCCGCAGGCGGCGGCCCGTCTAGCGCGTCCAGGATGACGCGCTAGGCTCCTGTTTCCGCATCGTCTTTTTCGAAAGCCGGAAGCCGCCTTTCGGGACGATGCTCTATAGAACTGGGCTGTGCGAGGCACAACCGGCGGCGGACTAGCGGTAGGGCGCATCCATCGCGATATTGCGGGCGATCTCGCGCTCCCAGCGATCACCGTTCTCGAGCAGCTTCTGCTTGTCGTAGAGCAGCTCCTCGCGGGTCTCGACCGAGAACTCGAAGTTCGGCCCCTCGACGATGGCATCCACCGGGCAGGCCTCCTGGCACATGCCGCAATAGATGCACTTCACCATGTCGATGTCGTAGCGCGTAGTGCGCCGCGTGCCGTCGTTGCGGCGCGGGCCGGCCTCGATGGTGATGGCCTGGGCCGGGCAGATCGCCTCGCAAAGCTTGCAGGCGATGCAGCGCTCCTCGCCGTTGGGATAGCGGCGGAGCGCATGCTCACCGCGGAAGCGCGGTCCGCGGTGTCCCATCTCGAAGGGATAGTTGATCGTGGCCTTCGGCTTGAAGAAGTACTTCATGGCGAGGAAGAACCCCGACACGAACTCCTTCAGGAGGAGGCTTCTGGCGACCTGATCGAGCTTCACGGCGCGATCTCCGATTCTCTGGAAGCATTCCCGAGCAAGGTGGTTACCGGCTCGCGCGCGGGAAATGCGACATCAGAAGGGTTGCGATCAGGCTCCCGGCGCGAGGCCGGTCAGCTTGAGGACGAAGGCGACGACGATGACCGAGATCAGCGAGAGCGGAAGGAACACCTTCCAGCCGAGCCGCATGAGCTGGTCGTAGCGGTAGCGTGGCACCATGGCCTTCACCATGGCGATCATGAAGAACAGGAAGCTGGCTTTCAGCGTGAACCAGATCACGCCGGGCACCCAGGTGAAGGGCGCGAACGGGATCGGCGAGAGCCAGCCGCCGAGGAACAGGACCGTGCCGAGCGCGCACATGGTCATGATCGCCACGTACTCGCCGAGCATGAACAGCAGGTACGGCGTCGAGGAATACTCGACCATGTAGCCCGCCACGAGTTCCGACTCGGCCTCCGGCAGGTCGAAGGGCGGGCGGTTGGTCTCGGCGAGCGCCGAGACGAAGAACACGCCGAACATCGGGAACAGCCAGAGCCAGTACCAGCCGAACAGGCCGAGCGCGGTGTCCTGCGCCATGACGATGCGCGAGAGGTTGAGCGAGCCGGCGCAGAGCAGCACGCAGATGATGACGAAGCCGAGAGAGACTTCGTAGGAGATCATCTGCGCCGCCGAGCGGAGCGCGCCGAGGAAGGCGTATTTCGAGTTCGAGGCCCAGCCGCCCATGATGACGCCGTAGACGCCGAGCGAGGAGATCGCGAAGATGTAGGTGATGCCGACATTGATGTCGGCGATCGCCCAGCCGTCGGCGAGCGGGATCACCGCCCAGGACGCCAGCGCCAGCATCGCGAAGACCAGCGGCGCCAGCAGGAAGATCGCCTTGTTGGCGCCCGCCGGGATCACCGGCTCCTTCAGCACGAACTTCAAGAGGTCGGCGAACGACTGGAACAGGCCCCAGGGCCCGACCACGTTCGGACCGCGGCGCAGCTGCACCGCCGCCCAGATCTTGCGGTCGGCGAGCAGCGCGTAGGCGATGAAGACGAGGAGTGCTGCCAGCAGCACGAAGCTCTTCAATGCGATCAGGAGGACGGTGCCGAGCACTTCCCAGAAGGTCATCGCGGGCGTCCCTTATTCCGCCGCTTCGAGGGCGCGGCCCCGGGCGAGGCCGGAGCACTCGGCGAGCACCCGCGAGGCGCGGGCGATCGGGTTGGTCAGGTAGAAGTCGGCGATCGGCGTGGAGAAGGCCGCCTTCTCCGCCGTGCCCGGAAGGGCGGCGAGCCGATCGAGGGTGGCCGCCGCGTCGCAGGCTCCGACCTGGCCGACCGCCGCGAGATGCGGATACGCCGCATACATCGCCTTGCGGAGTGCGGCGAGCGAATCGTAGGGCAGGCGCTTGCCGAGCACGTCGGAGAGCGCGCGCAGGATCGCCCAATCCTCGCGGGCGTCGCCCGGCGGGAAGCCGGCGCGGTTGGCCATCTGCACCCGGCCCTCGAGGTTGACGTAGGTCGCGCTCTTCTCGGTGTAGGCCGCGCCCGGCAGGATCACGTCAGCGCGGCTCGCGCCGGCATCGCCGTGAGTGCCCTGGTAGATCACGAAGGCGCCCGGCCCGATCACCCGCTCGTCGGCGCCGAGGTTGAATACGACGTCGAGCGCACCCGGCTCCAGCATCTGCGTGAAGCTCAAGCCGCCCTCCCCCGGTACGAAGCCGAGATCGAGGGCACCGACGCGGGCGGCCGCCGTATTGAGCACGCCGAAGCCGTTCCAGCCCTCGGTCACCGCCCCGACATCCTTGGCCAAAGCCGCGGCAGCGGCGAGCGCGCCGAGGCCGCCTTCGCCGACCATGACGAGCGGACGCTCGGCCTTCCTCAGCACGTCGAGGAAGCTGTGCTCGCCCTTGGCGATGGAGCCGAGCGTGTCGGTGCCGGCGCCGAGATAGGTGTAGGGGTAGGTCAGGTCCGGCTGCTCGTCGAGGATCAGGCCGATGGAGACCGGGGCCATGCGCCAGCGCTTGCGGATGCGCACGTTGAGGAGCGAGGCTTCCGTGCGCGGGTTGGCGCCGACGATCAGGATCGCGTCCGCCTGCTCGATGCCGGGGATGGTCGCGCCGAGCGTGTAGGCGGCCCGGCCCCAGGCCGGATCGATCGCCTCGGCCGTCTGGCGCGCGTCGAGGTTGATGACGCCGAGCGAGCCCATCAGCGCCTTGAGGGCGAAGATCTCTTCCGCACCGGCAAGGTCGCCGACGAGGGCGCCGACGCGCTTGGGATCGGCGCCTTTTACCTTGGCGGCAATCGCCGAAAAGGCCTCCCCCCAGGAAGCGGGGCGCAGGCGGCCGTTCTCGCGCAGGAACGGGCGATCGAGGCGCTGGAGGCGCAAGCCGTCGACGACGTGGCGCGTCTTGTCGGAGATCCACTCCTCGTTGATCTCCTCGCTGATGCGCGGCTCGATCTGCATCACCTCGCGGCCGCGGGCATCGATACGGATCGCCGAGCCCACCGCGTCCATCACGTCGACGGATTCGGTCTTGTGCAGCTCCCACGGGCGCACGTTGTAGCTCTGCGGCAGGTGGACGAGAGCGCCGACCGGGCAGAGATCGGCGACGTTGCCCTGAAGCTCCGAGCCCATCGCCTGTTCGAGGTAGCTCGTGATTTCCATGTCCTCGCCGCGGCCGATGGCGCCGAGATCCGGCACGCCGGCCACTTCCGCCAGGAAGCGGACGCAGCGGGTGCAGTGGATGCAGCGGTTCATCGCCGTGCGCACCAGCGGGCCGATATACTTCTCCTCGACCGCCCGCTTGTTCTCGCTGTAGCGGGTCGAGTCGACGCCGTAGGCCATCGCCTGATCCTGCAGATCGCAATGGCCGCCCTGGTCGCAGATCGGGCAATCGAGCGGGTGGTTGATGAGGAGGAACTCCATCACCCCCTCGCGCGCCTTCTTCGTCGTGCCGGAGCGCGTCAGCACCTCCGGCGGCTCGCCGTTCGGGCCGGGACGGCAATCCTTCACCGCGTAGGCGCAGGACGCCACGGGCTTCGGCGCGCCCTTCAGCTCGACGAGGCACATGCGGCAATTGCCGGCGATCGACAGCCGCTCGTGGAAGCAGAAGCGCGGGATCTCCGCGCCCGCGATCTCGCAGGCCTGCAGCAGCGTGTAATCGGCCGGAACATCGACCTCGGTGCCGTCGATGAGGATTTTGGTCATCGGGTCATCTCGAAGGTGAGCATCGGGGCGGCGCTCACTCCGCCGCCATCGGCACCGCATCCATGTGCGGGTTCGCGCTGTACTGGTCGATCCGCTTCTCGATCTCGGGCCGGAAGTGCCGGATCAGGCCCTGGATCGGCCAAGCAGCGGCATCGCCGAGCGCGCAGATCGTGTGGCCCTCGACCTGCTTGGTGACTTCGAGCAGCATGTCGATCTCGCGCTTCTGCGCCCGGCCCGCGGCCATGCGCGTCAGCACGCGCCACATCCAGCCGGTGCCCTCGCGACAGGGCGTGCACTGGCCGCAGGACTCGTGCTTGTAGAAGTACGAGATGCGGGCGATCGCGCCGACGATATCGGTCGACTTATCGAGCACGATCACCGCCGCGGTGCCCAGCCCCGAGCCGAGATTGCGCAGGGTGTCGAAGTCCATCTTGGCGTCGATGATCTGCTCGGCTGGCACCAGCGGCACCGACGAGCCGCCGGGGATGGAACAGAGCAGGTTGTCCCAGCCGCCGCGCATGCCGCCGCAATGCTTGTCGATCAGTTCGCGGAAGGTGATGCCGAGTTCTTCCTCGACGTTGCACGGCTTGTTGACGTGGCCTGACACGCAGAACAGCTTCGTGCCGGTGTTGTTCTTGCCGCCGAGGCCAGCGAACCACGCGCCGCCGCGGCGCAGGATCGTGCCGGCCACCGCGATCGACTCGACGTTGTTCACCGTCGTGGGGCAGCCATAGAGGCCCATATTGGCCGGGAAGGGCGGCTTGAGCCGCGGCATCCCCTTCTTGCCCTCGAGGCTCTCGATCAGCGCCGTTTCTTCGCCGCAGATATAGGCGCCCGCGCCGTGGTGAACGTAGATGTCGAAGGGGTAGTCGTGGACGTTGGACTTGCCGACGAGGCGCGCCTCGTAGGCCTCGTCCACCGCGCGCTGAAGCGCGAACTTCTCCGCCACGTACTCGCCGCGGATATAGATGTAGCAGGCATGCGCCCCCATGGCGAAGGAGGCCAGCATGCAGCCTTCGATCAGGAGATGCGGGTCATGCCGCATGATCTCCCGGTCCTTGCAGGTGCCCGGCTCCGACTCGTCGGCGTTGACGACGAGGTAGTGCGGGCGCCCGTCGGACTTTTTGGGCATGAACGACCATTTGAGGCCGGTGGGGAAGCCGGCGCCGCCGCGACCGCGGAGCCCTGAGCCCTTCATCTCGTCGATGATCCAATCCCGGCCCATGTCGAGCAGGAACTTGGTGCCGTCCCACGCGCCGCGCTTCTTCGCGGCATCGAGCCCCGGCGAGTGCTGGCCGTAGAGATTGGTGAAGATGCGATCCTGATCGGAGAGCATGATCCGCTCCTCAACCCTTGCTGCCGCTAAGGTCGGACGCCTGTCCGACCCAGTTCTCCCGGTCGATCCGGCCGGGGAAGGCGAGGTAGGCGCCAACCCAGGCGACTTCCTGCGGCGACCAAGCCGCGACTTGATCGTAATGCCAGACGCCGAGGTCGTTGAGGCGGCGCTGGTTGATCGGGCCGATGCCCTTGATCTTGGTCAGGTCGTCGGGGCGGTCGTCGCGGGGCGCGTCGAGTCCCCTCGGACGGGTTCCGGCCGCGTCGGCGCGGGCCTCCGGGCTTTCGCCCTCGGGCACGTCGTCGCCGGCGCCGACCGTCGCCGGATGATGCGGCGGCTCGGTGCGCAGGACCCTGTCTTCCTCGACGGCCGGATTCTGGGCAGGCGGCGGCGCGGCATCGCGCGCCTGCGCGCGATCCTCCGGCTTCACCGGCACCTCCCCGGCACTCGCCCGCTCGGCGGGGGCATCGACGGCGTTCGACTCGTTGGCGCGCCCGGCCTGCGGGCGAGCCGGCTTAGTCTCGTCCTTGACGCGGGCCTCGGTCGAGGCAGCCTCATCCTTCTTGATGCCTTCCTCGCCGGCGCCTTCCGTCTGCTCGAAGCGCTTGCGCCACGCGCCGACGCGGGAGCCGTCGAACAGGCTCTCGTCAGTCAGGGTGTGGACCGCGTCCTTGGGCTCGGAGGAGATCCGGCCGATCTGCGAGCCGACCTTGACGGGGCGGCCGGCGGCGAGATCGTCCATGAGCTTGTTCAGGCTCTCAGGGGTGAGATCCTCGTAATAGTCCTGGTTGATCTGCACCATCGGCGCGTTGCAGCAGGCGCCGAGGCACTCGACTTCGAGCCAGGAGAAATTGCCGTCCGCCGAGACGTGGCCGGAGGGGCCGAGACGCTCGTGGAGCGCAGCTTTCAGCTCCTTGGCCCCGCAGCAATCGCAGGGCACGGTGCCGCAAACCTGAATCCAGAACCGGCCGACCGGCTCCAGAGCGAACATCGTGTAGAAGGTCGCAACCTCCAGCACGCGGATATGCGGCATGCCGAGCTGATCGGCGACCGCCTCGATCGCCTTTTGCGGCAGCCAGCCGCCATTCTGCTCCTGCGCCTTCCACAGGAGCGGAATCACGGCCGAGGCCTGCCGACCTTCCGGATACTTTTCGATTTGGCCGCGGGCCCAGTCGGCGTTCTCCGGAGTGAACGCGAAGTCTTGGGGCTGCTCGGCGGCGGGGGCTAGCCTGCGGTTCGCCATGGCGTTTCGACCCGTCTCCTCAGCGGTCCACTTCGCCGAACACGATGTCGAGCGTGCCGAGCACGCAGGACACGTCGGCGAGCAGGTGGCCGCGGCACATCCAATCCATCGCCTGAAGATGGGCGAAGCCCGGAGCGCGGATCTTGCAGCGGTAGGGTTTGTTGGTGCCGTCGGAGACGAGGTAGACGCCGAACTCGCCCTTGGGCGCTTCGACAGCCGCATACACCTCACCCTCGGGCACGTGGAAACCCTCGGTATAGAGCTTGAAGTGGTGGATGAGCGCTTCCATCGAGCGCTTCATCTCCCGGCGCGGCGGCGGCGCGAACTTGCCGTCGAGGGAGGCGATCGGCCCCTGCCCGGCGGGCTCGCGCAGCTTGGCGCAGCACTGCTTCATGATCTTCACGGATTCCCGCATCTCTTCCATGCGGATCACCTGGCGGTCGTAGGTGTCGCCGTTCTTCCCCACGGGGATGTCGAACTCCATCTCCTCGTAGAGTTCGTAGGGCTGCGACTTGCGCAGGTCCCACGGGATGCCGGAGCCGCGCACCATCACGCCGGAGAAACCCCAGGCCATCGCCTCGTCCACCGAGACGATGCCGATGTCGACGTTGCGCTGCTTGAAGATGCGGTTGGCCATGACGAGGTTGTCGAGGTCATCGACCACCTGCAGGAACGGATCGCAGAACGCCTCGATGTCGTCGATCAGCGCGGGCGGCAGGTCCTGATGCACGCCGCCGGGGCGGAAGTAGTTGGCGTGAAGACGAGCGCCGGATGCGCGCTCGTAGAAGATCATCAGCTTCTCACGCTCCTCGAAGCCCCACAGCGGCGGCGTCAGCGCGCCGACGTCCATCGCCTGCGTGGTGACGTTGAGGAGGTGAGAGAGCAGTCGCCCGATCTCGCAGAACAGGGTGCGGATGAGCTGAGCCCGGCGCGGCACCTCGATGCCGGCGAGCTTCTCGATCGCGAGGCAGAAGGCATGCTCCTGATTCATCGGCGACACGTAGTCGAGCCGATCGAAATAGGGCGTCGCCTGGAGGTAGGTCTTGTGCTCGATCAGCTTCTCGGTGCCGCGATGGAGCAGGCCGATATGCGGATCGACCCGCTCGACCACCTCGCCGTCGAGCTCCAGCACGAGGCGCAGCACGCCGTGCGCAGCCGGGTGCTGCGGCCCGAAATTGATCGAGAAATTGCGGATGTTGTGCTCAGACATGACCGCAGCCCTCAGCTCGACTTCTTCTCATCGCCCGGCAGCACGTAGTCCGTACCCTCCCACGGCGACAGGAAGTCGAAGTTGCGGAATTCCTGGGTGAGCTTGACCGGCTCGTAGACGACCCGCGCCTCGTCCTGATCGTAGCGGACCTCGACGAACCCGGTGAGCGGAAAGTCCTTGCGCAGCGGGTGGCCCTCGAAGCCGTAATCGGTCAGCAGCCGGCGCAGATCGGGATGGCCCGAGAACAGGATGCCGTAGAGATCGTAGGTCTCGCGCTCGAACCAGTTCGCCGCCGGGAAGACCGGAATGGCCGAGGGAACCGGCGTCGCGGCGTCGGTCTGCACCTTCACCCGCACGCGCATGTTATGGCGCAGACTGAGCAGGTGATAGACGACGTCGAAGCGGCGTGCCCGCTGCGGGTAGTCGGCGCCGCAGATGTCGATGAAGCAGCGGAAGGCGCAATTCGGATCGTCGCGCAGATAGGTCAGCGCGTAGACGATGTCGCTGCCCTGGACGATCAGCGTCAGCTCGCCGAAGGCGATGGTCCAACCCGTGACCGCGGGACCGAGCGCCCCGGCGATGCGCTCGCCCATGGCGCGGAGCGCATCCTCGCCCTGGGCCGCCGCGACGGTGCGGCGGAGCGTGATGCCGTTGGTGGTGATGGCCTCCATCGTGCCCTCCCTCACCGCTCAATCGTGCCGGTGCGGCGGATTTTCCGCTGCAGCAGCAGCACGCCGTAGAGCAGCGCCTCGGCGCTCGGCGGGCAGCCTGGCACGTAGATGTCCACCGGCACCACCCGGTCGCAGCCGCGCACCACCGAGTAGGAATAGTGATAGTAGCCGCCGCCATTGGCGCAGGAGCCCATGGAGATGACGTAGCGCGGCTCCGGCATCTGGTCGTAGACCTTGCGCAAAGCCGGGGCCATCTTGTTGGTCAGCGTGCCGGCGACGATCATCACGTCGGACTGACGCGGCGAGCCGCGCGGCGCGAAGCCGAAGCGCTCGCAATCGTAGCGCGGCATCGACATCTGCATCATCTCGACCGCGCAGCAGGCGAGACCGAACGTCATCCACATCAGCGAGCCGGTGCGGGCCCAGTTGATGAGTTCGTCGGCGGAGGTGACGAGGAAGCCGCGGTCGGCCAACTCGTTGTTGATCGACAGGAAGGTCGGATCGTTCGCGCCGATCGGGCGGCCGGTCGAGGGATCGATGATCCCTTTGGGCGCCGGCGCGATATCGGGCGCGCGGGAAAAGGTCGGAGTCAGGGCCATCTCTGCCTCTGAGCGAGAGCGGAAGGGAAACGACGCGAGAGCAGCCGCGCCGCTAGTCCCATTCGAGGGCGCCCTTGCGCCACTCGTAGACGAAGCCGACGGTGAGGACGCCGAGGAAGACCATCATCGACCAGAAGCCGAACCAGCCAAGTTCCCCGAAGGTGATCGCCCAGGGAAACAGGAAGGCGACCTCAAGGTCGAAGATGATGAACAGGATCGCCACGAGGTAGAAGCGCACGTCGAATTTCATGCGCGCGTCATCGAACGCGTTGAAACCACACTCGTAGGCGGAGAGTTTTTCGGGGTCGGGGCTCGAATAGGCCACGACGAAAGGCGCGATCAGCAGCGCCACCGCGATGAACAGCGACACGCCGAGGAAAATGATGAGCGGCAGGTAGTCTGCCAGCAGGCCGGTCATGCCGCACCTCTCATATGGTTGCGCGTGAGGATCATGAGCGACGGCCCTCGCGACGGTTTCCGGCATGCAGAATCCCTCGGATGGAATTCCTCCAATGCCAGACTGAGCGCGGGCGAGGCTTAGACGAGCCCCCCCGGCGAAACAAGGGCATTGCGCGTCGCACAATCACCTCTTTGCCTGACAGATGGGGGTATCCGTGCCTCGGACGGCGAGACGGATCGGCGCATGCCCTGCCACGCTTGAGCTTTGCCGTTTCATCCCTGCCGTCTCATCGGCTTTTACTCCTGACACGCGGCCTGGCATTTGGCATACCAAGAGGGGTCGCCACAAGAGCGCTCGCTACACCTCCGTTCCCATGCAGGCCGAAGCGCTGCCGCCGTATCGAGGACCCATGTGCTCCGACGCGGTCTTCCGAGACGTCGCATCCATGCCCCGTCGTCGAACCGTCGCATTCCGCGATTCTGCGGCTTGACAGCCCAGAGCGGCCCACCTAAACCCCGCCTCGTCGCCGACACGAGCCCAGCCGGCCGGCGACGCAGAACGCGGGCGTAGCTCAGTCGGTTAGAGTGCCGGCCTGTCACGCCGGAGGTCGCGGGTTCGAGCCCCGTCGCCCGCGCCATGTTCCCAGCTTCAAGCCGGAACATCTCCTTCCAGAAGGTCGCCCGATGATCGCCTTGCGCCAACGCTTGTTGGTGGGCGCCGTCACACCTCGCTCGAGCGTGTCCGCGATGTCACAGAGGCCTGCCTCATCAGACACCGGCAGCTGGCCGCCGCGGTTTCGCCGCACCGTCCGCGGAAGCGGGCGCCTCCTGTGGCAATCCCATTCACCTCGATGCCGAACCTGCGCCTCTCCGTCGTTGCGACTCTGACTATCCTCATGCTCGCCGGCTGCGGCGGCTCCCCTGTGCTCGATGCAGGGACGCCGACATTGCCCGTGATCCTCGACGAGCAGGCGGCCGCCGCCGCGATCTCCCGCTACCGGGCGCAGCATGGTCTCGGTCCGGTCACCCTCGATCGCAGCCTGATCACCGCAGCCTCGTTCCAGGCGAGAGCCAACGCGAGCGCGGGGCGGCTCAGCCACGAGATTGCCGGCAGCTTCGACAGCCGTATGGCGAGCGCCGGGCTCGGCAAGCGCTACGCCTCGGAGAACCTCAGCGCGGGCTCGGAGACCTTCGAGCAAGTGCTCGCCCGCTGGAAGGCCTCGCCCGAGCACAACCGCAACATGCTGATGCCGCAGTTGCGCCGGGTCGGCATCGCCCGGGTCGATGCTCCGGCGACGCGCTACAAGCGCTACTGGGCGCTCGTGATGGCGGGCGAGTGAGGCGAACGGCCCGGGCCCGAGGGGACCGGGCCGCCGACATCACTGAACCTGGGCGAGCAGCGGTTCCATGCGCTTCTGCGTCAGCTTGTTGTGCTGGACGCTCTTGGCCGCTTCGAGGTTGTCGCGCTTGTCGCCGACCACGACCAGGGCGACCATGCCCATCATGTAATGCGGCGAGCATTTGAAGCCGTAGACGCCTTCCTTGTCGAACTTGACCACGGCCTCCTGCCCCACGGCCGACTTCACGTACTCCGCGCCCTCCGGCGCCATGCCCTTGATGGTCTCGACGTTGTGCCCCTTGTCGGTGGGCACGAACTTGATGCTGTCGCCGGGCTTCAACCGGACGAAGGCGGGATCGAACACCATCATTCCGCCCGGCCCGCTGTTCAGCATCTTGACCGAGACCTCGTCAGCCATCGCCGGCAAGGTCACGGCGAGAGCGGCGGCGGCCACCAAAGCCCTGAAGATCATTGCCTGTTTCCTCATAATAATTCTTACTATCATCGACAAACCCGTCGATATACACGAAATATAGAATCCATACCGATCCATCAAATCGATATTTTATTGCGAAATTGATTAGTTATACTTCGATATGCACCACTGCGGCGGCCCTGCGCGGCATAGGCCGGGCGGCCCTTTCAAACCCGCGCGGCTGCGTGTAAACGCGGGGCTTGACGATCATCCCAGCGCCTGCGCCCCCTTGGCGCCGCCTTCGAAACGGCGGTGCGCGAGGGCGAGCGCGCGCGAACTCGATTCAAGGCGCTCAATGCCGAAACGCACCGACATCTCCTCCATTCTCATCATCGGTGCGGGCCCCATCATCATCGGGCAGGCCTGCGAATTCGATTATTCCGGCACCCAGGCCTGCAAGGCCCTGCGGGAAGAGGGCTATCGGATCGTCCTGGTGAATTCGAACCCGGCGACGATCATGACCGACCCGGACATGGCCGACGCCACCTATGTCGAGCCGATCACCCCGGAGATCGTCGCCAAGATCATCGAGAAGGAGCGGCCGGACGCGTTGCTGCCGACCCTGGGCGGACAGACCGCGCTGAACTGCGCGCTGTCCTTGAAGCGCATGGGCGTGCTGGAAAAGTTCGGCGTGCAGATGATCGGCGCCACGGCCGAAGCGATTGACAAGGCGGAAGACCGCAACCTCTTCCGCGATGCAATGACCAAGATTGGCCTGGAGACGCCAAAATCGGCGCTCGCCAACGCCTCCGCCGCCAAGAAGGCCGACCGCGACCGCTACCTCGCCGAGAAGGCTCGCATCGAGGCGGCGCAGTCGGATGCGGCTTCCCGCGAAGCGGCGCTCGCCGAGTTCGAGCGGCAGTGGAGCGGGGGCGAGGGCGACCGGCGCCGCCGCTACATCGAGCACGCGCTCGGCCAGGCCCTGATCGCGCTGGCCGAAGTCGGCCTGCCGGCAATCATCCGCCCGTCCTTCACCATGGGCGGCACCGGCGGCGGCATCGCCTACAACCGCGAGGAATTCCTCGAGATCGTCGAGCGCGGCATCGACGCCTCGCCGACCAACGAGGTGCTGATCGAGGAGAGCGTGCTCGGCTGGAAGGAGTACGAGATGGAGGTCGTCCGCGACAAGGCGGACAACTGCATCATCGTCTGCTCGATCGAGAACGTCGATCCGATGGGCGTCCATACCGGCGATTCCATCACCGTCGCCCCGGCGCTGACGCTCACCGACAAAGAATATCAGGTGATGCGCGACGCCTCGCTCGCCGTGCTGCGCGAGATCGGCGTCGAGACCGGCGGCTCGAACGTGCAGTTCGCGATCGACCCGAAGACGGGCCGGATGATCGTGATCGAGATGAACCCGCGCGTGTCGCGCTCCTCCGCGCTCGCCTCG
>JAESFL010000740.1_pt1 | contig 18135 bp, 17 predicted proteins | sample 9269401 | NCBI WGS metagenome assembly JAESFL01 (sample SAMN14506025, study PRJNA617098) | algae metagenome | isolation source: Gloeocapsa sp. UFS-A4-WI-NPMV-4B04 and co-occurring heterotrophs from desert... | place: USA: Utah | collected 2006-10-01 | reverse complement strand
CGTGTAGTAAAAAAACCAGAGCCAAGTTTCCGTCTAAGAAGCCCATACATAAGGGAGCAGGAGTAAAACTTCAAACACTTATTTTTTCTGTACTCAATACTGCTTAAACCTTAACCGAACCGTCTTGATTGGTTATGAGGAAGTGGCTTGTTGGCTAGAGCGTCATCAAGAAAGCTATAGCGATTATTGTTATAGATGAGTTTTCCAAGTGGCTGAACACTCACCCCCCACAACCTAGAAGTTCTTTAGCACAACAAGTTGCTAATGCGACTGGGTTAGAGGTGATTGAAGATTGATGCCATGACACTGATGCAGAGAGTACAGACGTTGCTTGACCCTTACGACTCATCTAATACTGAGTGCGATGGCATGATCCAAATCTGTCATACTGTTTTAACTCAAAAGGGTATTGAGCATCAGCCGATGGCTGGCACATTAGCACAACAAACCCATAATCAACTGATTCCCATTCACCTTTGGATTGACCTGCCCAATGGCTACAAGATCGACTATCGAGCCAGAATGTGGCTAGGTGACAACGGTATTCCTCATGGAGTTTTCAATCCACAAGATTTTCCAGATGTCATTTATACTGGCGCTTCTATAAAGTTACAGCCATTGCCGCCAGTGCTGTTTGAGATTCTTACCCAAAAGACAGACTGGCGAAAGTTCAAACACCACTAATAAATGTGAGAGGCACTTTGGGATCATCAAGCGTGGCGAAGCGGCTGGGCTATTGTGGAGCGCCAGATTGGATTAAGGAAAACACAACCACTTACATAGAAGGTATTTTCAAAGGTTTTGAATCCGAATCTGGCTACCCAATGAGTAATTGCTTGCTTTGGCTAAAATTAGGCTAGAAAATTGCCATTTAGCTGTTCACATAGTCGGCTGAAGGACACTGATTTGTTAATGGTTGACTGGAGTAAGTGGACTACACCAATCTGTTAAATATAACAATAATGTTTCTTGTTACCTCGGAATCGAACTATTTCAATGACACTGTGAAAACGGCTTTAATCAGAATGAACAAGTTTCAGCTATTTGATTCAGTGAAAATAAATGAAGCGATCGCTCTATCAAATGGAGGTACAGCTTCAGAAGGCACAGTAGGTGCGATTGTTGAAATTTTCAACGAGGAGACCAAGCCTACATAGTGGACTTGTTTAACGGCTGGGTGAAATATGGTGCTGTAGACAAGTTTGTCCCTGCTGATGCCCAAGATCCAGAATAATTCCTAAAAACGATAAGAGTGAAGACTGTATATCCGCAACAGTTACAATCAGTGAGACCAGCTTAAGAAAAGATAGGCATTGAGGACATTAATTTGTCAACACGGACATTTGTTTGTCAACACGGACATTAATTTGTCATCGCGGTCAAATAATTTGGCACTCGACACCAATTGTGCGAGGTAAACTTTGTTCTAAACGTGGTGCGCCTAAGTTATGGGCTTCATCTCCTACTATTAATGTTTTGTCGGGAAAATACTTTAGTTGAGACTGCAAACCTCCCATCAAAGTAGAATTTGTGGTGATGACTGTCACAAAAGCCTGGTTGCCAGAACGCAAATTATACAGCCCTGTTGAGAGTTGGCTTTGCCAGGTGTGGACATTCTCAAAGGCTAGAATTGGGTGTAAACCAAATTTCTCGCATTCTCGCGCCCATTGTGTAACTAGATGCCGATAGGGGCAGACTATTAGTAATACTTGTAAGCCAATTTTTTGGTATAGTTCGCAGGCGATCGCTAATGCTGTAATAGTCTTACCACTACCAGTAGCCATTTTTAACGTGCCTCTGCCTTGATTGGCAAACCAGCTACCTACTGCTTGTTGTTGATATTGCCGCAATTGAATGAATGGCGGTATTCTGGGACATCCTGGTAATGGTGTAACTCGGTAATTTCCTTGATTTTCAGCAGCAATTAATAATTTTCGTAAGTTCTGAAATCTTGGTTCCGATTCAAAGTCTTTTGAACGCAGTTGCTTTGCTGGATTAGGCTTAAGTAAATACATTTACTATGTACGCAATATAATTAATTTTTTCGTTTTAGCAGCATATAACCTCAAAAATTAAAAATGCCGGAAGTTTTTAATTCTTGAGGTTCAGCTAAGTTTACTGAAATATGGGGTTGTACCCTTACCCCTACATTTTAATTAGTCATAGCAGCGCCAAACACCAATAAGTGCGCCTTGCACCTGCACTTGCATAGCGGCAACTTCAATCGGCTTATACTTAGAATTTGCAGGCTTGAGTGTAACGCGATCGCCTCGTCGATAAAACCGCTTCAAGGTTGTACCGTGTCCTTCTACTCGTGCAGCCACAATAGTGCCATTCTTAAGTTGATCCGGTTCTACCACTGGGCGCATTAACACTAAATCGCCCTCGGTAATCAAGTCTTCAATCATGCTGTCTCCCGTCACCCGTAGCGCAAATGTTTGGGGTGGCAAAAACAAGTTAGAAAAGTCTAGTTGTTCTACAGCATCAGTAAATGGTTCAAGTAAACCACCAGCCGCGATCGCACCTAAAACCGGGACACCTTGTCTCCCAGATTGCATGATCCGAATTGTTCGCGCCTTACCTTCTGTCCATTCAATGTATCCTTTAGCGCGTAAATGTTCTAAACGACTTTGAACGGGTGCTGGTGACTTTAATTTCATCGCCTGCATCATCTGTCGAATTGAAGGCGAATGCTGATGCTCTCTAATATATTCTGCTAGCCAGTTATACAATTGTTGTTGAGCTTCTGTCAGGAGTTCCATAATTTTGGAGAACGTTTTATATAAAAGTATATAGAACATTCGTACTACAAAATTAACCCCAATGGCAAAAAAGTCAGCACTTACGCAGCCACCGCTCCCCCAACAGAGTTAATCTCCCTCCCATCCCCCTTAAAAAGGGGGAAGCCAGAAGTTCCCTCCTTTTTAAGGAGGGCTAGGGAGGATCAAGATCTTAGGCAACAAGAGTGAGTAACTCCTGAAAGTATTAAATAGGAGACAGAAGACAGAAAACAAATCATAGTTTTACTCCCCTGCACCTCTGCTCAATTTGCTCCTAACAAACTTGCCAGCAAAGCCTTTTGGGCATGAAGTCTGTTTTCTGCTTGATCCCAAATTCGGGACTGAGAACCTTCCATAACACCATCAGTAATTTCTTCACCACGATGGGCTGGTAGACAGTGTAAAACGATCGCATTTGGATCAGCAATATTCAACAACTGCTCATTTATTTGATATGGCTGAAATACAGGAATTCGCGAATTTGCTTCCGCTTCTTGCCCCATACTTGCCCAGACATCGGTGTAAAGTACAGTAGCTCCCTTGGCTGCTGCTTCAGGGTCATGAGTTACCATTACTTCAGTTTGGGAAAGTGCGATCGCCTGAGATTGTTCCACAATTGCCGGATTAGGCCCAAATCCTGGCGGCGTGGCGATTCTAACATTCATTCCTACCAACGCACAGCCTAATAGCAGCGAGTGAGCAACATTATTCCCATCACCCAAATAAGTTAAAGTTAGTCCAGCAAGTTCACCGAAGCATTCTTGAACTGTCAACAAATCTGCCAAAATCTGACAAGGATGCTCTAAATCAGTCAAAGCATTAATAACTGGAATTTTGGCATAGTGAGCAAACGTTTCGATTTGCTGTTGTTCAAATGTCCGAATTGCCAAAATATCGAGATAGCGATCCAAAACTCGCGCTGTATCTTGCACAGGTTCGCCGCGACTAACTTGGCTGACATCAGGATTGAGATCCATTACCTGTCCACCTAGCTGATACATTGCCGCCGAAAAACTAACTCGCGTTCGAGTAGAAGCTTTATAAAATAGCAGTCCCAGGATTTTATTACAACGCAAGCTCATCTGCCCAGATTTTAGCTGTGCTGCCAATTGCAAAAGTTGTTGAACTTCATCAGCACTCAAATCTGCCAGACTTAACAAATCTCGTCCGATCATTGCTGCCATGCTTATCAGTAATAAGTCCTGTCTTAAAACCCTACCAGATTTTTTTGATTTAGCCCAGTGGTTTCAGGTATTTTCGCTCAAGTGTTGCATTCAGCCCTGTTATTTTTTAGACAAGTATAATTTAGCTTGGTATCTTGCTTATTTGCGGTAATGTTCTCAGGCAGTTGTGTTGCTATTTTTAAATTGATGTTGGTAGCTTGCTAGAAGATCCAGGGCTTTGGTATACTCAATAAAGCGCTGGTGTAGCTCAGGGGTAGAGCAGCTGATTTGTAATCAGCCGGTCGCAAGTTCAAATCTTGTCACCAGCTTTAACAAAATTGTGTTGGTACTGAAAAGAAATAGGGCAGATATATTTAGTCTGCCCTGGATATTATTTTGCCAGTTCAGTGCTAATTTCATTTATTGGTCGCCGCTTCAATTCCACTGATTCAGAACGAGGTAACAAATTAAACACCTCGCGGAAAGTGTCGTCAACCTGTTCAAACGGCACTTGCCCTTTTTGGTTTAGCACTACCTTACCCTCTTGATTGAACACAACGACGTGCGGAACAACGCCTTCATAGTAATAGCCTGGTTCATTTGGCTCATAGCTAGATTTTGACACTATGGCATCCACGTTGATCAACACAAAATTTGCTGCCCGACCATAAAACGCTTGTAGCCCGGAAACCACAGGGGCATATTGCTTGCAATCGCTACTGTCGTCTACGTAAAACACTAGAAGCACTGGCTTCTTCTGTGCCAAAGATGCCGCCAATGACACCTTGGGCGGTACTAGGGAGCCATTGCCAGCATATAGGACATAGATGTTGCCATCAAAGCGATCGTCATTGATACCCGCAAGAACTGGCGGCGTACCAAGTAAGAACAGGCAAGTTATGATCAACAGGCAGGTTGAAATAAGATATCGCCAAGAAAAAATTTTCTTGATTGAACATAACTTGAGAAAATTCATAGCAAATAATCTTGGAACTACTATATACAGTCTGTAAGTATATATTGTCGGATAGAAAGTTGCGATCGCTTCTCTTTCTAAAACCTGAGCCGTATTTTGCCTTGAACCCAGATTGTTTGCCTGTAGCTACCTAGTATTAACAGGTTTTATCAATTGCCTTAGCTCAGTCTATATTTAATAAAATAGTGCATAGCTGATCTTAAGCGGCTGCAACAATTATCAATTTGTGCTGTAGAAACTTAGCCTTTGGTTATGATGCTCAGTGCAAAGTAGCTAACAATAACTTTATTTCATAATTGCTTCATCTCATCCAAGCGTCTATCTTTAGAGGTAAAATTGTGAATAATAGTTATTATTACAAGGAAAACGAGACAATTTATTCATTAAACAAATAATAAATTGTTTTGATTAAATAACTTAATTTTAATATTTAATATCCTATATTTTGTAACTTTAATTTAATAGTTTACAACAAAGTTGCTATAATATAGCAGTAAAAGTTTTATTAAAAGCCAGTGTTTAAACCTCTTTGGCTAATAACTTCTTTATCTGTTACCTTAACATTAATAGCTGAAGTTGCTTTTAGTGCGCCACCACCTAGAGAACAACCCTCTTTAGGAGCAGAACAACGATTAGCACAATTTGGGAGTGAAGTTCCGCTCTGTTATATCCAGACCGCAGATGGTAAAGTTTTTGATCTTACCACCTTATGTAAAGAACAAACTGAAACTGGAGAAACTGGAACAAATGTTAGCGCAGTTCGCCCTGTGCCTAGCCCTTATAATAATGCAACTATAAAGAAGTTTGATGATGAACTTTACGGAGAAGGCAACTAAGAAATTAGCACTGAACCAATACGTTAAAAATAGTTTCAATTATTATTTATTATTAAGCAGCACGACTTACTGATATCTTTCAGTCGAGCTGCACCAATGTTGATTTTCACTCTTGCGCTGTATAACTATTGTATAGCTTGTACAGGTACTGAGCGTTGTTGGAGTGCTTGGATAATATGCAGTGTTTTTGCGGAGTCTGCCATATATCCTTGCTCAGAAAAAAGTTTTGCCGCTTGGTGATAATCTGCTATGGCTTTTTGATACAGTGTTGCAACTTGTGGCTGATTTTCACTAGCTTTTTTCATGTCTCCTAGTTTGGCGTGGAAATTGCCTCGGTAGAGGTATGCTTCAGGACGACTAGGATTAAGCTCAATAGCTTTATTTAAGTCCGTGATCGCTTTTTGATTTTCTCCTAGCTTGCTGTAGACAGCACCCCGATAGCTGTAACCAAAGCCATCTTCAGGATAAAGTTCAAGCGCTTTGGTGTAATCTTTAATTGCTTCAGGATATTTGCCCACAGCTTCATACGCTTCTCCTCTACTGACGTAAGTAGTAGAAAAGTTAGGATTTTTTTTGATCGCCTGGGTGTAATCATCAATAGCTTTGCGATTGTCCCCCATTTGGCGGAGAAGATCGCCTCGCATCCGGTAAGCTCTTTCGTGATTGGGATTCATCAAAAGCGCTTGGTTAAACTTTTGCAGCGCCCCTTTCATGTTTTGTTGGCTGAGGTTTTCTAGCCCTTGGTTTAATAAGCGCTCAACTATAAATTCTTTAGTTGTGAGTGTTGGGACTTTGAAGTGTTCAATGTATTCGTCAGCTGAAGTTGTTGGCGATCGTGGCTGTGGTGTAGTTGTATTCTTGGGCGAATGATGATCTTCTTGTGCAGCTACATACTCGGGGTGGGTAATAAAACTTATCCCACCCAGGGCAGTTGCTATTCCGATTGTGATCACTTTATGCAAAAACGAGGGCATAGGTTTATTTGATGATTTTCTTAAGGCAGCCATTAGAAACCTAAGCAATTAAATACACTAATTTGTAGCTCGTGCGGGTACGGCTCGTTGCTTGAGCGCCTGCATAGTAGTCATTGCTTTTTCAGAGTCTGCTGGATGTCCTTGCTCAGAAAAAAGTTTTGCCGCTCGCTGATAATCTGCCATAGCTTTTTTATAGATGCTGGCGGCTTCTTCATAATCATCACCGCTTCTCTTTGAATCTGCCAACTGAGCATAAAGATTGCCTCGGTTGACGTATGCTTCAGCACGACCAGAATTAAGCTCAATAGCTTTATTCAAGTCTGCCATTGCTTTTTGATGGTTTCCAATCTTAGTGTAGACACCACCTCTAAAGCTGTAGCCAAAGCCATCTTCTGGATAAATATCAATTGCTTCAGTGTAATCTTCAATTGCTTCTGGATAATTACCTACAGCTTCATAAGCTTTGCCTCTCCTGATGTAAGTATAAGCAAAGGTAGGATTTTGCTCGATTGCCTGTGAGTAATCGTCAATAGCTTGTGGATACTCACCCATTTTATAAAGAAGCTCACCGCGAACAATACGCGCTCTTTCATGAGCAGGATCTGTCAAAATAGCTTCGTTAAAGTCTATCAGCGCGCCTCCCCTGTTTTGTTTTTCTAGCTTTTCTAGTCCTTGGTTTAACAAGCTCTCAACAGCACGTTCTCTAGCTGTAAGTTCTGGTACTCGGAAATTTCCAGAAGGAGCTGTTGGCGATGAATGATGATATTGTGGCTCTTGATCATGATCGTCTGATAATGCAATTGTGTGAACAATCAGGCTAAGTCCACCTAGTACAGTTGCAATTCCTAATGTTGTTATTGTTTTGTGAATGAAAGAAGACATAGCTTTGTTTTGGGATTGAATTTGGTATTACTTGGACAGACAACTTTTGCTACGGGATGAGTACAGCCGCTAACATTAGTTAACGGCGATTGTCTAGTTAATAACTGAGCTCACAGTCACTCAATTAGCATTAAGTAGCTCAACTTGAGGAGACATTCCGCTTCCATTCATAAGTTCAGGAGAGATCGCTTCTCCATTTGCATAATGACCGTTCATCTGTTCTGCATCGGTGGGTTTGTGATACAAAGCACTTTGAGGTAGCACGCGCAGCACCTCTGAAACTGTTGTTAATCCGGCTGTTACTTTTTGAATTGCAGCGATCCGAAAAGAAGCAAAGTCATTTTCATTGATATAGTGCTGCAACTGAGTTATCGTACCTTCGTAAATTATCCGTCGTACTGTTTGATCTACATTGAGCAGTTCAATAAGTGCCTCACGTCCTAAATAACCTGAACCGAAGCACTTAGAGCAACCTTTACCCTGTCGCCATGCTTCCGGTTTTGCTTGCGATTTCTCCAATCCCAGCACTTTTAAGTCACTTTCAGTAGGCGTATAATGTTCTGCACAGTGCGGACAGATTTTACGTACCAATCGCTGACCTACAACGCCTAGTAGTGCGTCACTCAGAAATCCTGCATCGGGAAACAAATCTTTTAAACGGGGAATAGCACTAGCAGCATCATTCGTGTGCAGAGTTGTAAATACTAGGTGTCCGGTTAGCGCTGCCCGAACAGCTGTTTCTGCTGTTTCACTATCCCGAATTTCTCCGATCATGATAATATCCGGGTCTTGCCGCAAAATTGCTCGCAGTCCAGCAGCAAAGGTCATGCCTGCCGCTTCATGAACTTGAGTTTGCGTAATCCCAGGTAACACATACTCTACTGGGTTTTCTACAGTAACAACGTTAACGTGATCCTTAGCAACGCTTTGTAGGCTTGTATACAGCGTACTGGTTTTACCAGAACCAGTGGGACCTGTAAAAATAACCATTCCCTGGGGCTGCTGTAGCCAATTTTTGTAAATAGCTAGCGATTTTTCAGAAAATCCTAGTTCGTCAATTGTAGAAAAAGTATTTTGTCGAGGTAGGAGACGAATTACGGCTTTTTCCCCGCCAACACATGGTAGGGTACTAACCCGCATATCTACGTCCATTTCTGAATCTTTGTCAGAGAAATATTTTTCACTAATTCTCGCATCTTGAGGGCGACGACTTTCGGCAATGTCCATGTCACACATAACCTTGAGGGCTACTACTGCTCTGCGACTAACATCTTGAGGTAGGGTTGTGACATGGCGCAAAATTCCATCAATCCGATAGCGGACTCTCAAGCCATCAGGCATTGGTTCTAAGTGAATATCGCTGGCTCGATTACGTAGGGCGCTAGAGATAATTGCTTTGAGCCGAGTAATTTGATCAGCTGCGTTGGATAAGTTGAACTCTGTTTTTTCACTGATATCTTCTTCACGAATGTGTTCTTTTTCTAATTCCCCCGTCAAAGGATTTACTACGGGTGTAGGATGAATGCGATTTTGATCGAGGTTATGAGAATGAATCCAATCTCGATAGCTTTTATCTGAAATTGGAATAATTTTAATTTCAGTCAAGGTTTGCTGTCCCAGTTTCTTGGTAGCTTCCTGGGACATGGGTACGGAGCTACCGAGGTAGTAGCAGTTACGCCAAAGCAGTAGAGGAACTACAGCAGGCAAAAGCCGGCGGTCTGGAAATTCTCGCAAAAATCTTTGACTTACTTCGCGGTCAAGTAGCTCAAGGTGAACGTTGCCTTTGTCGTCTACCAAAAGTTTCAGAGCTTCTTCTAAGGTAATTTCGCGACTTCTTAGCCGTTGCCAAGCGGAGCGGTGATGTTGTTGATTATGCTGAGGTTGAGTAGCTACCATTATTTTTAAGTTCCTACATTATTAAGCGCTAAAAAAATCAAAATGTGTTTTCAAACAGCATCAAAACTTTTATTTCATTGTTTAGAAATCTTTTTTATTAAAAATGCTGTGGTCCACTTATAATTTATCAAAATAGTTTTGTATATTATTCGTAGCGAGTTACTTCCACTTTAACGTCTTCATCTGGCACACTGCCTACCTTTTTACTCCCGATTACTGTGTCAAAGGAAAGGGACTCACCTGGCTGTAGTCCACTACCTGTTTCTACTAAGATATTACTTGCGGCTATAACTCGGTTATCTGCTATCAATTGAATGTAAATTACTTTTAGCGGTACTACTTGAGTTGAGCGATTAGTAACTGCTCCTCTAACTTCGCCAGCCTTTAGTCCAACTAACGGTGGCTGAAATTCAAGACCGCTAAATATTAAAGGTTCAACCTGCTGATTCTTAGCTGGAATACATATATTGTTAAGCTCTACCAAAGTGCCTGATTGAGTAATCAAGAAGCAATCTGGGTGTTCTTGAGCCGCAACGCTTTTTATGCCATGCCATAAAGGTGAGATCACAATAGATATAGCTATAAGTAAATTTATAGGTTTCTTTATGGCGTTGTGCCAATTAATTTCCTGTAAATATAACCATTTCATAAAATTATGATCACCACGCTTTTTATACTTGTATTCCGTCTCCAGGCACATATTTTAACTAAGTAAACTAATATTTTTACTTGGCTAAAAATAACTTAAATCTTACTAATTAGATGCAGTAATAAAATGAATTAAAAGGCGATCGCATTAATACTCTTTAAATATTGTATTAAGCAGACTTAGAGGCTTGCCACTTTTATAATGCGATCGCCTATACTCAATTACCTGCCGATCACTTCAAACTGACTCATCATGTCGTGGTCTTCGTGATAATCATTGTGACAGTGGAAGACAAATCTACCAGGAAAGGGACTCCACTTACCGATAACGCGGACGTGCTCGTTTTGACCAACGAAAGCAGTATCCTTAAGCCCAAGTTCATAAGGACGAGGTGGTTTACCATTACGGTCAAGAATCTTGAAGCCGTCTATCAAAAGGTGAATGTGCATAGGATGCCACCAACCGCCAGCCTTGTTATAAAATTCCCAAATTTCGATATCGCCATTACCAGGAGTAGCATCTACTCGCTGCGTATCCCAACCCATGCCATTAATTGCCCAAATTCCGCCATTTCTGCCAACTTCAAATTTTCGTGTCCGCACCGCATTAGCAGGCACAAATTCTTCGTTCATAATCCTTGCTGCTTCAGGATTCAACTTTACAGGAACTTCACTCGGATCGTCCTCCTGGCGGACAACATCAAAGCGCATTACAGGAGACGGATCGGTTATATCGTCCCATAAATTCTGTAATACAATTTGTGTCCCAATCGGATATTTAGAAAAGTCAATGACGAACTCGTAGCGCTCTGCCGCTCCTATTCTAAAATTATTAACTATTTTCCGTTCCGGCATTAATCCACTATCAGTCCCAATCATGATAAACGGATCGCCTGTACTCAGCCGCATTATATATGCCGATAAATCTGACATATTCAGCATTCGGAAACGGTACTTGCGATTAGCTACCTGCATTCGGGGAAATGGCGCACCGTTTACAAGGATAGTGTTACCTGGAACGCCTTGATTGCCTTGGACTTCGTATAATAACTGCCCTTTAGGACCAAAATACTTACTTTGGATTATTAGGGGTATATCGTATTTACCATAACCTTTAGGTAAAGGCAAACTTTCTTCTAGCTCATCATGAATAATATAGAAGCCAGCTAACCCTCTATAGACATGAGTTGATGTCATATGGAGGGCGTGGTCGTGCATCATCAGCGTTGCCGCTTGGTTTAAGTTAGGGTATTTGTACTGAGCGGCTTGACCTGGTTTAATAAAATCTACTGGATAACCATCGAACTCATGCTGTGTTGACATCCCGTGTAAATGAGTTGATACGTTGTCTGGTAGTTGATTACGCTGGGTAATAATAACTTGTCGATTCCTACGAGCCATAACTGTTGGTCCTGGATATATCCCATTGAAGCCCCAAATTTCTGTTGCTGGTAGCCCTGGAATAATCTGTTTTCTCCCCACTCTTTGGGTCAGCGTGTAGTAATCTGTAGTTGCATCTCGCCGTGTTGGTTGGAGAATAGGAGGAATAGGAAGCTCTACCTGGAAAGGGCGCGGTGGGTCAATAGGATCAACGTCGTTGTCTTGGGGGAAGTTGCCTCCACGATAAATTTCTTTGCCCCAACTCCGCTGCTGTAGTCCTACAGGTAACAAGAGTCCACCGCCTGCAAGTGCGCCCAGTTTTAGTAGGTCTCTTCTATTAAGCTTCATCCTTTCTCCTCTCACTGAATGGTTTTATTTACTTAATCGGCTTTACCTAATTTCGACGTATGGTGAAAAGTATTAATCTTTCCTTTTATTGAGGTAGATATGCTTAGTTTTTTGTTAGCTAACCTCTTACTGTCGAAATCAAGTTCCAGATGATTGAAGCAAAAATGCGGGGGTGAAGCGCCTTTTTGGATTGAGCACATTTTTTTCAAATGTCTTTGCAGAACGGAACTTTGATCAAAACTAGAATGTCTTTATAAATGTAAAAGACGTAAATCTACCACCCCAATGCAGTCAATTCTGTTCCTTGCTAAGACACAGACCAAAAGGAGAAGCTTATGGTTTTGCGCTAGATATTATTTGATCTGCTAATCAGTACCTAATTTATTTGGTACTAATTAGCAAGGTCTTTCTGCGGCAAATGTAAACAACTACAGTGTTGGTGCTGGAAGCTTCTTCGCGGGAACTGATAAAGGATTATTCTCCGCTGTACCCTGTCCCACTTGGAATTGATTCATCATGTCGTGGTCTTCGTGAACCGTGTTGTGGCAGTGCGACATATATAAACCAGTGTTGGGACCAAACTTACCAATAATTCGTAGCGATTCGTTTTCACCAACATAGAAAACATCTTTCCAGCCACGCTCGTATACGAAAGGTGCGCTACCATTACGGTCAAGTAGTTGAGCATCAATCAAGTGAACGTGGATTGGATGGAACCAACCGCCTGAGTTATTGTACAAACGCCAAATCTCAACATCACCATATTGCGGATTTGCATCAATTCGGTTAGAATCCCACGTCTTACCGTTGATTACCCACAATCCATTACTACGCTCATACCTAAATTCCCGTGTCCGCACTGCTTGAGATGCTGGAATTGGCGTAACTGTCCGCAATGTCGCAGGAATGGAACTATTATCAACTCCTTTGGCTGCCACTACGTCAAAGCGCATGACTTTATTGGTATTGGCGTAATCTTCATTATTCTTATTACTCAAATTCTGTAGAATTATTTGAGTGCCAACGGGGAATTCCGAAAAGTCAATAACACATTCGTAGCGCTCTGCCATTCCTATGCGGAAATTATTGACAGGTGTTGGTGAAGTTTTCAGTCCTGCATCAGTGCCAATCATTACAAACGGAGCACCGTTACTTAAGGAAAGTCTGTAGGAACGTGAAATCGAGCCATTTAGGATACGGAAGCGGTACTTACGTTTTTCTACCTGCATCACAGGCCAAGCCACACCATTAACTGTAATGATGTCGCCAAATTGACTATCCTCACCCTCATCATCAAAAATTAAAGCGCCATTTGCTGAAAATTGCTTATCTTGAATCAGAATTGGTACATCGTACTCGCCCTTGGGTAGAGGCAGATTAAGTTCAAGATCATCTTGGACGATGTACAGTCCAGCCAATCCCCTGTATACGTTCTCCGCAGTATGGTGGATGGCGTGATCGTGATACCACAGTGTAGCAGCACGGTTATTAGGATAGATGTAGTCTTTGTAATAACCCGGAGGAGTCAAATCTTCTGCATAGCCATCGTACTGGGGTAGCGATGCCATACCGTGCAAGTGAACTGAGGTAGGTGCACCAAGGCTGTTGTTGATGAAACGTACAACCGATTGCCGTCCTAGACGTTGTCTAATTGTAGGACCAACAATACTAGGCTGAAGGCCAGGAGCCACATAAGAGTAGAACTGAGTGGTCTTTCCAGGTATAACTTGCCCTGAAGCTTTGTTTATATTAATTTGATAGTAATCAGTTGTTGCATCACTACGCACAGGCGAGAGAACTGGTGGTTTGCGGAATTGTTGTGTAAATGGTCTGACTGTTAACCCGCTTTCTTCGGCATAGCCAATCCGATCAAACCCAAGCGGAAGCAGCAATGCGCCGCCCGCAAGTGTGCCATATTTCAGCAACTCCCTCCTGGTCATCCTTTTGATACTCATTTTGTGCTCCTCGGTACTCCTGTTTATTAATTAAGCTGTTCAATGAATTTGAAGCTTTTATCAAGATTTAGTAAAGATTTATTAAAGCCACTCATCTAGTTTGACAACTTGTCACTCATATAGTGTCTAAGTTATGTATAAGTTGTGTTTAAGTTGTGCTTTAAATCAAAGTATTTCAAAGCCTTGTAGTTACTGGAACAGAGGTGCTAATGGTATTTTTTAAAACATCTACCTTAGGTATCAACCTAGTAAATAAAGCTACGTAAGTTTTATTCAAAATTGGCTTGTGAGTAAAAAAATTGGGTATAGCAGTTTGTAATGGTTTTGCTAATCAACACGCTAGACTTGAAAAGTTTGATTAACTTTGCCAAATACTAGAGCTTCTTTAGCAAAATATAGTTCAAGTTTCTAACTCCCTAAAGTTAACTAGATATAACTACTTGTTAAACTGTACTTGAGTAGCTTGACGAATAGAAATTTAGTATTCTGTAATAGTTAAGTTTAATTTGTATAAGACTAGGTTCTGTCTGCAAGTACAAAATTTATAGTTTTGCTCTGTTAATTATTACTCAGAGCTAAGTTTGTGTTTTACGTAAAAACTTGGATATTTGTAATAATCATTTACAAAATTAAGTTTGCAGACACGCCCTAGATTAAATAGAGAAGTTTTAGGCTAATTCTATTTGGGGAGTAAGTAGGCGATCGCATAAAGCATCTACTATCAGCAAGACTTAACCTGGGTAAGCTATATTTTTTTTGCCAGAAACCTTAATTGACCGCCGAGCTAGAAATATATTAACTGATAATTTCATACTGTTTTCTATAAAAAGCATCTTCATATGAGGATTTACGTAATATTTATGTATTAAATAGTTAACCTATATTTAAATTAGATAAAGCTATAATAGATAGGTATTATATTTTCATTGCAATAGCTAATGTTAACATTCTTTCGACTAACAGCTTTTTCAGTTTTAGCCTTAACTGTATTCGGAGGTGAAGCTGCTTTTGCTGATGCACCATCGGCAATAAATCAAGCCCCACAAGTAGCAGAAGCTGAAGCAAAAATAGCACCTGAAGATGAGCCTATTTGTTACGAAGTACTCACGAATAATACAACTCTAAATCTTAGTAGCTTGTGTAACCGAACTTCTAAAGATTCACAAGTTAGCTCTACTCCCACTCGTACTCGTACCCCTTATAATTTCACAGCGATTAAGAAGTATAACGACGAAGTATACGGCGAAGATAATTAAGTCAAAACTTATCAACTGCCAAGATAAAAAATATTAAATCCCTCCTGCCCTTAGTTATTCGGGTTGAAGGGTATTATTGTGAGTTTTATAAGCTAAAAGCAAAAAGTTATCAACAGTAAGTGTTATTGAACAGATGCTGCGGAATTAGATGGCTGTTGAATTTCTTTCAGCGCCAGGGTGACTTTCAGGTATTCACCTTTCATGCCTTGCTCTAAATAAAGTTCTTTTGCTTTTTGATAATCGGCGATCGCTTCAGGGTGCTTACCTAACTTACTATAAATATTCCCGCGATTAGCATAACTACCAGGATAGCCAGAATTAACAGCAATCGCTTCATTCAAGTCTGCCATTGCCCCTTGAATATCTCCAAGCTTATAGCGAAATATCTCCAAGCTTATAGCGAGCAAATCCTCGTTTGCTGTAACCTGTGCCTTCTTCGGGATAGCTTTCAATTGCCGCAGTGTAATCCTCAATCGCTCCTTTGATATCTCCTAAAGCTTCACGCACATAGCCTCTGTTGTAGCGTAGGTAAGTAAAGCTGGGATTAGTTTTTACCGCTTTGGAGTAATCATCTAAAGCTGCCTGATATTCCCCCAGTTCCCGATGAGCATTACCCCGGTTGTAGTATGCCATATCATAATAGGGCATTAACTTCAGCACTTGGGTGAAAGAAGCGATCGCTCCCTTATAGTTATTTTCGTCAAGCTTTTCTAGCCCTTGATTATAGAAGCGTAAAGCAGCGTGTTCGTCATCTGTAAGAAAGTGAAATTTTCCTGGAGGCGTACCTCTTGAACCAGTGTTGTTATGTTCCATAGGCGCTGATGTACCCATGTCCATCTGCATTGAGTTATGAGTTTGTGCCAGTGTGGGCGTTTCACGGACAATCGGAAGTAAGCCACCTAAAGTAGCTATTATTCCGATAGTTGTAATTGTTTTGTAAAAACTGTGCATAACTTCACCTTGTTGTTTTATTGACTTGTTAATTGCATAGCAATAACATCTCGATTAGTAATGTTGAGTCCTCGCACCCCCCTGGCCCCCCAAAAGATGTGGGGAATATAGCTCCCATGATTTTAATAGCGTAGCCTCCTCTGGCTTCCTCCTTTTTAAGGGGGACGGGAGGGAGATTAACTCTGTTGGGGGATCTCAAGTCTTAACCGAAAAGTATTGAATTGCATAGATAAGGCAGAGTAAGCAAGTAAAGAGTAGAGAAAATGCTTTTTCCCTACTCCTCATTTATGCTTGTGTCAATTACTACCTCCTAGGCTGGGAACGCTGGAGCGTATTGTGTTGGGTTGCTAATGCCTGCGGGGACAGGCTTTGGTGGAGCAGCATTTATCAGATCGTCTCCACCTTGACCAACTTCAAACTGCGTCATCATGTCGAAGTCTTCATGCACTGTGTTGTGGCAGTGCATCATGTATCTGCCCGGGTGCGGCCCATATTTGCCAACCACTCGTATACTTTCGTTAGGGCCAGCGTAGAATACATCTTTCCAGCCTTTCTCGTATTCAGACGGTGGTTTACCGTTGCGAGAGATGATTTGTTGATCCAGCAGGTGGATGTGTACTGGATGGAACCAACCACCACCACTGTTGTAAATCTCCCAAGTTTCCACGTCGCCCAAACCAGGATTAGCATCAACGCGGTCTTTGTCCCAAATCTTACCATTGATCGTCCACTCACCACCATTGCGGGCAAATTGCCATTTTCTAGTGCGTTTTGATTGTGAGATTAAGTCTTGAATTGGTGTAACTGCACGGATAATCTCGTTGCCTGCAAGCATATTCGTCAGTCTCGTGGGGTCTGACTCTGGGGGACTTGCATTATTTAAAGATGCATCAACATCAAACCGCATCACCAGGTTGGTGTTATCGTATTCGATATTGATAGGCAGATCGAGATTTTGCAACACAATCTGACTGCCATCTTTGTACTTAGAAAAGTCAATGATGAAGTCATAGCGCTCTGCCATACCAACTCGAAACTCACCAGTTGTTGGCGCTGCTTTTTGCTTTAGCCCTGCATCTGTACCAATAACGTAAATCGGATCGCCGGTAGAAAGTCCCAGTCTGTAAGAGCGCGAAATTGACCCGTTTACCATCCGGAAGCGATAGCGTCCTTGCGCCACCTTCATTTTCGGCCACGCTACACCGTTAACTGTGATCACATCGCCCATAATGTGGGTTTGACCGAGATCGTCATATACAGGCTGACCAGCATTATTAAACCATTTATCGTGCAGGAACAGTGTTACATCGCGATCGCCTTTGGGTAGGGGTAGACTTTGTTCGTAGTCGTCTACGACAAGGTACATCGCTGCTAATCCTTGGTAGACGTGATATGCAGTTTTACCAATCGCGTGGTCGTGATACCACAATGTTGCGGCGCGATCGTTGGGATAATAGTAGTCTTTGTACTGACCTGGTGCGGTTAAATCTTCAGCATATCCATCGTACTGTGGCAGTGATGCCATGCCGTGCAAGTGGACTGTAAATAAAGAAGGTTTTCCGTCTCTAGGATCTTTAGGTAGATTATTAATGTGACGAACAACTGCTTGCCGCCCTTTGCGTTGCTTAATTGTCGGGCCAGGAAATGTCCCGTTATATCCCCAGATCGTACTTGTGTATCCTGGTATTATTTGCTGTCTACCAGGTCGTTGGGTGATTACATAGTAGTCAGTACCCTCGAAGTCTTGCTCTCCGTTACTACCTGGCGTATTGGTAGATTTAACTGGCTTCAGTACCGGTAATCTCTTGAAGTCAAGCGTAAATGGCTTGGTTACTGGGCTATCATCTGCACCTTTGGCATAACCACGGCGCTCAAGTCCTATAGGTAATAAAAGTGAGCCACCTGCTAGTGCGCCAAACTTTAATGCTTCCCGTCTAGTAATTCTTTTGCTACCGATGTTCATGCTAGTAGGCTGAGGCGTAAGTTTACATATCGTTTTTAGATGTTCAGAACCTTCCCTTTATACGTCCATCGAAATGGTTTCGCCATCGTGCAATTGAAGTAATCAATGAACTGAAAAATACGAGTTT
>JAESFL010000739.1_pt1 | contig 18157 bp, 10 predicted proteins | sample 9269401 | NCBI WGS metagenome assembly JAESFL01 (sample SAMN14506025, study PRJNA617098) | algae metagenome | isolation source: Gloeocapsa sp. UFS-A4-WI-NPMV-4B04 and co-occurring heterotrophs from desert... | place: USA: Utah | collected 2006-10-01 | reverse complement strand
TCGCCGAGCCAAAAGTATGTTTCGCTATGGCTTTGACCATATCCGCACCATTGTCCTTAATTTGGAGCAGAAAGCCAACGAATTTGTTGAAATCTTACAATTTTTGTCCTGTACTTAGGTACAGGACTTAAGGGGTTGGGAATAAGTTTTAAATTCCTAACGCATTTTTTTGTGTGGCTAGTATTGGGTAGCGCTCTCGTTTTGAATTTGTAGCTCAACAAGAGCGATCGCGGCAATATATGATAATATCAACATCCGGCAAACATAGTAAAGATATTTAGAAACCAGTAAACCAGTGCTGTCTAAGAACGGGCATTGTCAAAACAAGTAAACAAAAGCAACGAGCCGTGAAGCCTCACAGGTAAGCTCCTTTAAAGACTAAAGACGGTCGATTAACGGATACAGTTTTGACTTCAGTTTAGTTGACACTTCCACTTCCACAGATCGTGTCATCTCTCTATTGTTATTTTATTCGAGGCTCACGCCTCGATCTACGGTTGCCAATACTTGCTCATATTTTGAAAACCAATGTAGGCGATCGGCTGACAACATCCCGGTCATTAAATTTCAACTCAGCTATAATCTGCTACTGTAAGTAAACTTAGTGCTACATTTAACCAAGCCAAGTTACTTAAATTTTTCTTGGTAATAATTTTGCTAGTGTTCCTTAACAGATTTTTGATGTTAAATATAGTATAAGTGTTTCTATCCAACATCATAATACAAATCGGCAGCAGTGCTTTAAATGTTCCACTACGGTAGCTTAAAGGCTAATACTAAGTAAATTATGTTACAGTCAACCATAACAATCAAGAGGAAGGATAAGTTTACTTAATACTAAATCTTGAGTTCTGGTACTGAGACGAATAAAGTAGTTTAAAGAACAATATAAAATAGTTCCTTAGATATTGATTTAAACACTAAATGTCCTTATCTTTGTGTAAACCAACAGTGGAGTAAATATCGTGGTTAATAATGCAACAGACCCCAACGCCAGTTTAGATCCAAATGCTCAACAGTCGGGGTTTATGGTTGAGCAAGATCCGCTTGCTCTTAATACTACCACTTCCAATAGAACCGCTAGCAGCGCCCAAGCTCTAGTTGCAGGTCCGAATCTTCAAATTGTTACCCCTGATCAGGAGGTAGTGCAAAACCGGATGGTTTTCAGCACGGTAAATGAAGAGGTGCGTGGAGCTAAACCACTAATTCTGCGTAATACAGGCGATGCAGCTTTAACAATTACGCTGAACTTGGGTGACTCGCAGGAAAAAAATAATGCAGTTCCGGGGCGACTTATCGACCACGAAAGGGCTGCTGATTTTAGAATCTTAAATACTCCAACAGGTACACCTTTTACCCTGAACCCTGGAGCTTCGCTCAATGTCTCGGTTCAGTTTGCACCTCAACGACAGTCTTTAAGCACTCCTACCGGAATAACCGACACGCTCAACGGTGAGAACTACGCCTCACTTAACATTACCAGCAATGACCCTGATTTGGGAATAGCAAGAGTGAATCTGGCAGGGCTTAACGCTGGCGATTATGAAAGTTCTAGAGAACCTTCAGTAGCAGAGATCAGCCGTACTCTTGGGTATGGCATTGATATAGGTGCAGAACATGATCCCCTGATCAGCAGTAAGTTGCTTGGCGATGAGGTTTACTCCCCTTACTGGGTGCGTGCTGATGCTAATAGTGCTGCGGAATTGTTCCCAGTGGCTGTATTTAGTAGTCGCTCGGATGTCCCACACGACCGTGTAGACTTCCGGCTTAAAGGCACTACTAAGGACAATCTACTTTATCTTTTTGCAGGTAGGAACGACGACGACAATGTGCCAGGCAGTAACAATCTAAGCGGTGGTGAGAATCAAAAGTTGCTGCCCAAGATCATGACAACTCCGTTTAGCGATAGCGTAACGCCTACAAGTAACACGGTGGATTTTAGCCCATCGGGTCCTTTTACCCTAAAGCGTGGTGATGGCTTTATGGATGATAATCTGAACGGTCCAGCGAAAACACATGGTTTCCGAACTTACGCTATGCGGGATGCCGATGGCGTTATTGTTCCTAATACATGGCTTGTTACTACTGATATTGGAACCAATGTCGGCAGAAATGGTGATTACCAAGACGTTATGTGGGTAATGAAGAATGCTAGACCAGAGAACGCAGCCTTAGATCCCGCAAGAGGTGGTTTAGTACCTGGTGCAGATGGTTTGATCCAGAACTTCAACCAAGCTTATCCAGGTAGCCTCAAAGACAAAGATGGGCAAACTATCGGCTTTACTGGTGTTCAACTAAATAACACCGACGGCTATACGCCAACAACATCTTATAAGCCAGCTTTATTAGACATAGATCCAAATACAAGCGTGCTGAAAGTTACTAGCACAGCAGGCGGCAACGGCAGCGACAATAACCTGGTGAATGGTCTCCAAACTACGTTCGACGGTAGGGCAGGTAGATCTGTGGTTAGTACCAAACTGCTCGGTGACCTCAGTTATCTTAATGCAGGCTTTGAGCAAGCAGGTGTAATGATTGGCCCTAACGATGATAACTTCATGAAACTGGTAGCGCGTGCTTTACCAGGCGGCGGCGTGGGTCTAGAGTTTTATAAAGAGATTCAGGGAGTCGGCGATCGCATGGGTAATCTGATACCGATTGCTAACCCCTCAGCTTTGCAGTCATTGGAGTTAATGCTATATACTGACCCACAGGCAAAAACAGTACGAGCTGGCTACAATGCAATCTACAACACAGGCGCAAACTCAGGCGTAGTACCATTGTCTAGCTTCGTATCGCTTAAGGGTGATGATTTCGGTCGTTTCCTTACTGCTCAAAGCAAGGCAGGAATCCTGACTAGCAATAAAGGTGGAACGCCTTTCACGGCAACCTTTGACAGATTTGCTGTTGAGCGAAATGAGACACCAATCGCCGCCCGCAACGTCCTAGCTCGTTATGATGTAGGCAGTAATTCTTCATTCCCAGCTCCTACTGGTTGGAGTTCAGACGCAGGTTTATTCACCCCCAGTGACGCACCTTCTGAAATTGGTGCTGGCTCCCAAGCGGACATTGCCAACACCACAAATGACACGATTTATCGCACTTACCGGGCAAGAATTCCTGGTGTATCACAGACGACAGGAGAGGCTGTTCTCTCGTACAACTTCCCGCTTGCATCAGGAAAGTATGATGTGCGTCTGCACTTTGCGGAGATATTCTTCGGTGTTCCAGGCGGGGGTCCTGCTGGTAGTGGCGTTGGCAGTCGTGTCTTCGATATCAATATAGAAGGTAAGAATTTGCTGCAGAACTTTGACATTACAGCAGCAGCTGGAGGTGCCATGACTGCCATCGTAGTACCGATTGAGGATATTCAGGTCAATGATGGTGTTCTTAATCTCAACCTCAATGCTGATGTGAACTATGGTGCTATCTCAGGTATTGAGATTCTAAAGAAAGTCTAATTAAGGTAATTAATTAGCTTGCCCTGCTACTAAATTTGAAGTTGGAACTTAGCAGGGCAATGGTGACAATAATTTTAAAGGTGGCACTGTAGATAGTGCCACCTTATTTTTTATGATTGAGATCCATTCATGAGCCTTGACGAAGGAAGCTTTTTCTCAGCGCGATTCCACCGCCGCTTAACACAAGCTGGGTTAGCAAAAATATTTTATGCTTCAGCACGCTGGCGCTGATACAACGACCAATACAGACCTTTTTTCTGCATTAACTCGGTATGGCTGCCTTGCTCCATCAGTACACCTTTCTCTAGCACGATAATTAAGTCTGCTTTCTTGAGTGGCTCAAATCGGTGAGCAATCATAAAAACAGTGCGATTTTTAGCAATGCGCTGAATATTTTGTAAAACTTGCTGTTCAGTCTCACTATCTAAGGCAGTAGTCGCCTCATCCAAAATTAACAGTGGTGCTTGAGATAAAAATAGGCGTGATAGAGCTATGCGCTGACGCTGACCGCCTGATAGCCCTGTACCGCGTTCTCCAACAGGATTTTCGTATCCTTGTGGTAATTCACTAATGAAGTCATGGGCTGATGCCATTCGCGCTGCTTCCACGACTTGTTGCGCTGTAATATCTGGATTACCTAAAGTAATATTTTCCAAAATCGAGCCGTTGAACAAAAAATCTTCTTGCAGAACTACGCCGATTTGTTCCCGTAAAGAGCCTATATCAGCACTTTTGATATCAAAGCCGTCAATCATAATCCGACCTGACTCTGGCAGGTAGAGTCGCTGTAAAAGCTTAGAAAGGGTACTTTTACCAGAACCGCTACGACCGACAATTCCGACAAACATTCCTGGTTGAACTGTGAAAGAAATTCCGCGCAAAATTGGTTCTTGGTTAGGCTTGTAGCGGAAAAATATCTGATCGAATGTTACTTGACCTTTCAGGGGAGGTAAAACTAAACCAGATCCCGCCTCTGCTTCTGGGGCAGTATTAAGTACATCTCCAAGGCGATCTACAGAAAGAAAAACTTGCTGGAGGCTTTGCCAGAGTTGAACTAGGCGTAAAAGCGGCCCTGTAACCCTCGCAGAAAGCATTTGAAATGCCACAAGTTGACCGATAGTTAATTGCTGCTCGATCGCTAGTTTTGCTCCAAACCAGAGAATCAGCAAAGTAGAAAAACTGGTTAAAAAAGTGCCAATATTACTACTAATTTTTGAGGCTGTGGAAGCTTTAAAGTTTGTTCGCACGTAACGAGCAAATAATCCTTCCCAACGTTCCCTAGAGGTTCTTTCTGCGCCATGTGCTTTAACTGCATGAATTCCAGTTACAGTTTCGACTAAAAAAGATTGACTATCAGCGCTTTGGTTAAAACTTTCATTCAACCAATTACGCAGTAAGGGAGTTGATACCAGAATCAGGATCGCAAATAAAGGAATAACAGCAAGAGCAACCCAAGTGAGTGTCACACTGTAATAAAACATCAGTGCTAGATACATCACCACAAACAGGCTATCCAAAATCACTGTTAAAGTTGTGCCTGTGAGAAACTCCCGAATATTTTGGAGTTCCTGTACTCGTGCAGCCGTGTCTCCAACGCGACGTGATTCAAAATAAGCCAATGGCAACCGCATGAGGTGACGAAACACCTGAGCAGATAAACTCAGGTCAAGGCGACGAGCAGTGTGAGTAAAAATAAATATCCGTAAGATGCCCAGAATCGCCTCAAATACAGCAATACCAAGAAGAGCGATCGCCATCACATCTAAAGTGGATAAGCTTTCTTGTACCAGCACTTTGTCAATGATCACCTGAGTGATTACTGGCGTTGCTAACCCAAATAGTTGCAACGTAAAAGATGCTAACAGCACTTCGCCGAGTAATTTTCGGTAGCGCCAAACCGCAGGTAAAAACCACTTAAGTCCAAATTTCTCTTGTTTTTGGATTAGTTCTACTTGCCAAAGTTGCCCATTCCAGGCTGCTTCCACCGCAGTTCTAGGGACACTTTCACAAGTTCTACTCGGATTAAGCGGATTAGCGATAATTAAGCGATCGCCCCTAACTCCATACACTACAACCCAGGATTCCTGTTGCCAATGCAGCAACAGGGGAAAAGACAATTGCCGCAAGTCACTCCAACTTGTTTGTAATCGTTGCAGTTGTAGCCCTACTTTTTCACCAGCTTCGATGACATTTTTTGGGCTTTGTCCTCTTAGCTGACGTTGCACCCACTCTAACTGAGCTGGATTTTGCAGGTGTTGAGTCACCATTGTCAAGCTAGCAGCCGCAGTGTTGAGACTGGAGACAAACGGATAACCCGCTACTGGCTGGGGTGCATCATCGGTTTGCGGCTGGTAACGGAATTTCACAGCAGCCCAAAATTTCTGAATGTCTGGCGAGGAAACTGTATTCCAAAGCTCTGAATTCCAACGTAGGATAATTACATCTTTGCTAGACGCTCTAGCTTTCCACGCTCCCGAAAGTTCCAGTAGATCGCCCAACCAATCACCTTTCTGCAAAATGACAGAATCACCTTGAGAAACCAATCGTACCTTACCAGAAACTATTAAGAATTGACCTTTAGAATTGCTGCTACCATTTTCACCGCTTGGTGAATCTGTATCCCAGATTATTTCTCCAAGTCCATAGCGACGAGTTTCAGCTTGATGTTTAAATTTGACTTGCTGTTCGGGAGTGAGCAAGCTAAGAGGCAACTGATCCCATGCTAAATTTTTAATGTCATCAGCTATCATGAATTCACCTGAAGCTTAATATTTAGTTTTTGCATTTTCTCTCCCAGCCATTGTTCAAAAAGCTGATTTTCTAGCTCTTGCTTTACTTGACCTTCTAATTCTGCTGGCAGAAATTTCTCAACTCGAAATAAGCAGTACCACTCTTCAATGTTTACGGGTCCGATTATTTCGCCTGGACTTGCTAGATCAACTAAAGCCCTAACTTGATCTGGCAATTGTCCGCGGCTAACTGCTCCCATCATGCCGTTGACAATGCGATCGTCTGCTACAGAATATTCTTGAGCTAACTGATCAAATCTAGCTCCTTCTAAAAGCTGGCTATGTAATTCTTCAGCTAGTTCTTTATCAGTAACAACGATCCGAGAAATTATTACCCGATCTAAAAATAGCTTTTGTTCAATAAAAAACTCTTGTAGTCTTGGCTCTGTAATTTGAAATTTTAGTTTTTCCAGCTTAAAGCCAAAACCAACTTGCCTGTGAAAAGCTGCATAATCTAACCCGTTACTATTGAGCCACTCTTGAAACTTATTGGCATCTGTAAGTTGCTGCTGTAAGCGAAAATCGATCACTGACTGCTCAATCACGCCTGGATTAATATTAAGATCCTCTCGCGTTTCTATTTCTTGCTCTATAATTCTTTGGCGTAAAATATCTAATATGAAATTTTGAAGTTTTCCAGATGATTGCAGATATTTCAATGCTTCAGCTAGAGAAATAGGCTGATCATCAACTATTAAAAATCCTTTAGGTTCTAAGTCTTGCATATAATTAGATTTAAGTTATTAAAACTACTGGACATTTCTGGAGGCTATTTTAATCTTGGATGCCCTATATCTGGGTTGAAATTTGGGAACTTGAGCCACTATAACTTTAAAATATGGAGCAAGTGTGGATCTAAGCATTTAACAAAGGTGCAATCAACGCTTGATTAATTTATTTCCTGCTTGTAATGGCGATAAAGATAGTTAAGCAACTATTTAGAAGCATTTTAAAAAGTATTTGTAACAATGTTTATAATCGGTGATGGTTTGATTGAATTAATCGGACAGCTATCCAAGAGCCACAGACCATTGCGATCGCTGTCTAATCTGTCCATATTACGCCAAGGAAGCTTTTTTAGTAAGCTCAACACCAGCAGTTATCTAATTAAATATTATTAAACCTTATACGTTGCCGATCTTAGAATCATAAGAATATTAAATCTGCTAGAAAGTTACCTCCTTAATTTTTATAATGTTCCTTCTAGATTAAGCAGCTATTAAAGCTATATTATTCGATCTAATTTTTATTTTAAAACAAACATAGTAAAATCACGGCTACTTGACAATAACTTCATTTTCCACTTAATGTCAATTTTAAAAGATACTTGATAGCCAATAGCAATTTATCTCAGCTTGCGAGTTGTCACAATATCATTAGCAGCTGCCCATTGAGAAATATCCTGACGCGCGATCGCAGCAGCCATTAAATCAGGGAATTGATTGGGTGTACAAGCAAAAGCGGAAATGCCAAAGCTAGCGAGTGCTTCAGCGATTTTGTGGTCATAAACCGGAGCGCCACCGTCATTAAGTGCCAATAATGCGATAAACTGCACACCAGAACTAACAAGAGCCGCGATCCGCTTCAACATTTCGGGCGCGTTGCCTCCTTCATACAAATCACTGATTAGCACCAAAATTGTTTCCTGCGGTTGTTGCACTAATCCTTGAGAATATGCCAAAGCTCTGTTAAGATTTGTGCCGCCACCAAGTTGAGTACCAAATAACAAATCTACCGGATCTTGTGCTTCGTCTGTCAAATCTACAACGGCGGTATCAAACACAACCATCCGAGTTTGTACTGCGGGTAATGATGCTAGCACAGCCCCAAAAATACTAGCGTAGACGACAGAAGTTGCCATCGATCCGCTTTGGTCAATGCAGAGGATAATATTCCGTAGAGCGCTGCGCTTGCGTCCATAGCCGATGCGGATTTCTGGAATAATTGTGCGATATTCTCGTTGATAGTGTTTAAGGTTAGCTCTAATAGTTCGATTCCAGTCAATTTCATTATGGCGGGGGCGACGGTTGCGAGTTGCGCGGTTGAGGCTTCCCATGACGGCTTGGCGCATCGGGTTTGCTAGTTTGCGTTGCAATTCTTCGACGACGCGACGCACTACCATCCGGGCAGTTTCTTTAGTTTTGCTAGGCATAACGCCACTTAAGGCGAGTAGATTTGCCACTAAATGCACATCTGGTTCAACTGCTTCCAGCATTTCTGGTTCAAGCAACATTTGACGCAAGTTGAGGCGCTGGAGTGCGTCTTGTTGCATTACTTTGACTACAGAGGTGGGAAAATAGCTGCGGATGTCGCCTAGCCAACGCGCAACCTTGGGAGATGAACTACCCAGTCCACCAGAGCGATCGCTGTCATATAATGTGCTCAAGGTGTTATCTATTGCTTGGTCAGTGCCACTCAGCGTTAAGTTATTATCATCCGAACCAGTGCAAATTCCATCAGCTTGTCCGCCTCCTAGAATTAGCCGCCAGCGTCGTAGACGTTCGTTGTCAGATTGCGTTATATCTAATAACCGTAAATATGTAGAGTAAAGGTAACTATTTTTTGTTTAAGCGATCGTTATTCTATTTTTGCAGCTTCTTCTGATATTTTTGCTTGCCGGATTTGCTTAACATAAGGTATACAAGTAAACTTTTGAGCTTAAAAATAATACTGACTAATTGCACATCAAATACAATCTAATTTATAACCATGTGGAAAAAAAACCGTATTTTCCACGGGTACTGTAAAAATAAATAGCCATTTAAAAAATAAAAACTCTGTTTAATTTTCTACCAAATTTTGCTCAAGTCAAAGACAAATCCAGGTAATTCTGGATCGCCACTGACTGTAACAGGATTGTCTAAACATTCTACTGACATTTGAGGACGGTAAATATAGACTTTTCTATGTTTGCGATCAATCAGCCATCCTAGTTTCGCTCCGTTGTCGATATACTCTTGCATCTTGGCTTTTAGAACTATCAAATTGTCACTGGAAAATCGCAATTCCACTACAAAATCAGGACTTATAGCGGCAAATTTTTCTTGCTGTTCAGTTGAGAGGGCGTTCCATCGTTCCAGCTTAATCCAAGCGGCATCAGGAGAAACAGTTGCACCATTGGGTAAAATAAAGCCTGTACTGGAATCAAAGCCTATTCCAGTTTTATTTTGCTCAGTCCAGATAAATAATTGACCAATTAGTCTAAAATTGCGCCCACCTGCTCCTGTTCCAGTTGGTGGCATAATCAACAATTCTCCCCTCGCAGTGCGTTCAAAACGTAAGTTTTGGTTGAGTTGACAGAACTCAAAAAATTGGTCATTCGTTAATTGAACTACTGGATGCAGATACAGAACTAATGGAGAGTTTTCAATTTCAGTTGAATTGATTAATTTAGGCATTGTAAAAAACTTTATATCCCGTTATCTATACTTTAATTAACTAATCTGCGTCACCACTTAAATGTCTAAAAAACGCACACAGCTATTTGATTAGAAACAGTGATAAAGTCGATGTTTATAGCCATTCATTTTTGGTCTAAATTGAGTATCAATTAAACAACCTTTTACGTCTGGCTGGGGTGTAGGAAAGAAATTTACTACCCATAAATCTATTGGTTTTGGTAGTTGACTGATAGTTTTTTGAAGTACGTCTATAGAGGTTTGAGAATCTGGTTCTAGATGAGCTAAGAGAAACAAAGGAGGATTTGTTGCTGCTGGATTTAGATGACGGTAACTGCGTTTAAATTCTAAGCCTAATCCCATCATTTCACCGATTTGTTCGTGGGTGAAGTGAGCAGTAGCAATTAAAACTGGAACCTGAGATACTTTTTGAATAATGGGAACTAAAAGGTCGGGGCGATCAGGCTTTTGATAACCAAAATTGGAGACAACTGTTATGCTACCAATAAAGCCCATTAGCAAAATTACTGCTACTGCTTTTTTACCCCTAGCTCTGAGGAAATGTAGCAAAGATCGTTGACGAGAAGTCCATTCTAAGTCATGTGCTGCCATAGAAGCATTCCAACAAAGCGCGATCGCAGCTGCTAGCAAAACTATCACAGCCGGAAAGTAAAAGAAGTGATAACGCGCAGCAATAGTTAAATCAGCACCTAAGCCGTAGGTAATGCAAAATAATAGTGCGATCGCAGCCATTACATAACCGCCCAAAGCTTGAGTTTCTTGACGAGTAAGCGATCCTAGCTGAAATTTAAGTCCTCGAGTGAATATTGGCAGCGCCCAGAATCCAAAAATTACCAATACTGCACCAGAAGCGATCATAATTGATTGACTTGTTCCTTCTATGGGTAGCAAAGACAGCATAGTGATCATCCAAGCCAAGACTCTCGCAATTGTTCCTAGCCAGTCATTTAAGGAATTGCCGTCGTAAATCCATTGCGTTACTTGATTGTCAGGTACATTTTGCCAAGCTGGTAGCCATACTAAGCCTCCGATCAGGGTTCCAGCAGCAACAGCGTAGATTCGCCACCAAGGGGTGCAGGGGTGCAGAGGTGCAGGGGAGGCTCGGGGCCCCCCTTGAGGATAAGGGGCAAGGAGGGGAGAGGGGTGATAGGGAGATTTCTCTGGTTGTGTGCGATTAATCTTATAACGTAAATCTTGAAGCCAAAATCCGCTCAAAACTAATCCTTCTGCACAAAGAGTAAGTGTGAAAAAGTAATGAACAGCAATGCCTAAAGAGTTAACTACTACCCAAACTAAGCTTACCCAAATAGGTAGGGGGCTTTGGCGGTGGATAGCCCGCGTAGCTATTACTAGGCAACACAGAGAAGCGATAATTAATAAAATCGCTAAAGTATAATGTCGGGCTTCTTGTGCTAGATATATACCAAACGGCGACACTGCCATCATTGCTGCCGCTATTTGTCCCACTAAGCGAGAGCGAAAAGCAAGCCAGCCTAAACCAAATATAGCTGGAATCGAGGCAACACCTAAAATAGCACTTAGCGATCGCGCTGCCCAAAATGATGCAAGTCCGTCTACTGTAGGAAATAGCTGCATCCACAGGTGATTTAATCCAAAGTAGACTGGCGGATGGGTACTTTCTGTCATTAAATTGTGGATGACATCACTAAAACCAGCATCAGGATTGAGTTGTAACGGCTTTAAAAGTACATCAAGAGCGATTGCTTGATTTATTGGTAGTGTACGAAAACTATTACCTAAACTAAAAACGACAGTGGCAAACTCATCATTCCAAGGAGGTTTTGCTGCTAGATGAGTAAATCTTAAACCAGTACCAATGGCTAGCCACAGTAAAAGCAGTATGAAATGAAACCAGCCACTATGGGACTTGAATAACCCATTGTTTTCGTAGGTAGTAGATAGGCGGTAGATGGGTTTCATCAGTATTCAAGATGTGATACTACGCAAATTTTGTCCACTGGTAGTGGAGAATCTTTTACTTATAGCTCACACCCAACAACTGAGCTACAATTGGCAGTACAGCATCAGCACTACGCTGATCAAAATCAGCATCTACAGACGAGATATCTAGACGAACGTTTCCTCGTTTCACCCGTTCTCCCATCTGGCGACGCTCTGGATGTGAAAATGTAGAGAAGGTACGCCGTAACAAGGGTAGTAATGCTGTGAAAGTATCACCGGATAACTGACTTACCCAACTATCTAAGACTTGCCATAATTTGTCGTCGTGCAGCAGTAATAATCCGCTACCTTTTAAAAATCCTTCCACCCATGCAGCCGATTGAGGCGGTTCGTTGGCAGTTGATAGCGCTAATCCCATTCGCCGTGCTGCCTCATCTGCATCAAATTTACCCGCATCCAGTAATAACCGACAGCAGCGACCAGATATAATACCGTTTAATCCTTGTTCTGACATTTGAGTTAAAACTTTGTGCCAGGATGCTAGATGATCATTGTTTTGTAGTAGAGTTATCGCGCTATTAACACAATTTAGCTTTTCATACATTGCCGTAGCTGCATCATCATCCAGCGATGCACACGCGCCGGGTAGTCCGATGCAAATTCGCGCTACTAAGCCATCTACTACATGGCTCACCATCTCGGTATCAGTTTTACGAACATTACCATAACGCAGTATATTTGTCAAGGGTGGCAAAGCTGCCATCAGGTGGGCAATATCACTCGCGATCGCTGCTTCTGTTTGCAAGCGTGTCATGAGGTGCGAGAGAGCATGAGGTAAATCAGCCAACAGCACTTGATTTAACAAGCGGGTGAGGATAGGTAATTCCTTAGCGCGATCAGCTATATCACGAGCGTAGCTAGCAGCTGCTTCAGAAATAGTATTACCCCAAATGCCAGACGAAATCAAAGTAACGACAAATTCAGGTTGCCATTGCAAGCGCCATAGTTCGTGAAATGTGCCTTTTTTGCCGCTTGTGCGCTGGAGTTCTCCCCAAGCAATGCCTAGAAGTGTTAATCGGTGTAATAAATGCGATCGCTCTAAATCGTTTGGTTTTCGTAAATCCAGATCCAGAGTTTTCTGAGTCACTTCTGCTGGCATTCGTAGCCGTTTTTGTTGCTTTACCAAATCTTGCTGCAATGGAATCATTGGCGTATCATCTGGCACTTCCCCCAATCTTTCACCCACGATCAATTTTTCGTGGATGAGACGCATGGGTAGATCACTACCAAAGCACAGCACAGCTTGAGTAGCTTCATTTAACTCTGCTAAACCGGCCAAGGGGCGATCGCGTAATGCTGCCAAAGATTCAGCTAACCGCACAGCCTCAATTAGATTAGCTGATGATGCGTCTAAATCTTGTTCTCGCAACAACTGGGCAACTTCCACAATCCAGCGAATTACTACTTGATCGGGCGTAGTCCATAGATGATGATACCAACCAGGCGATTGAACGCCAGCACCGTAGCCGCTACTGTATGCCAACCTTCCATAAGTCCAAGGAACCCAAGTTGCCTGTACTTTAATTTTGGGTAAACCCTTAAGTAGCACATTATCTTCTTTTTCCGGCGGCATCTGAGCCAAAGCTGGAGAGTGCCATGCACCGCAGACAACAGCAATTTTTTGATAACTTTCACTAGCAGCACGAATACAAGAACGCATATAAGCTTCACGCTGCGCTTCTATCGGTTCTTCAGACTGCTGTGTTTCCCCGCGTAAAGCGCTCATCGCTTCCAGAATGGCGGCAAATAAATCAACACTATTTCGTCGCTGTTCTACCATGTGTTCCCACCAGCGTTCACCGTCGCTGTATCCTGCCGCTTTCCCTAGCCAGCCAAGCGGATCAAACCGAATTTTATCTGCTTCAGTATCTGAATTATTTGGAACATTGTTTATAGCGTCGCTTGGTTCAGGTGTTGGCTGATCAGTGCTAGTCGGTTTATCTGCTAACTGGTGCGCTTGGGGCAAATCTATAAATCGCACGGGGATATTATTGGTTAAGCCGTAATGAAGCGCTTGCAACTCTGGAGAGAAGACTGCAAACGGATAATAAACACAACGATGTGGCTGATCTGGCACATAAAGCAGTAGTGCAACTGGCGGCTGCATCTTAGGTGCAGTTAGTAGGGGTAGCAGTGGATCAGCGTCAGGTGGCCCCTCTACTAAAATTGCATCGGGTTGTAATTGCTCTAAAGCATCGCGTAAACTCCGCGCTGAACCAGGACCGTGATGGCGAATGCCAAAGATATGTACGCTCACTGTATTATTTATTTATTATGATTTTGAATCGCGAAAACGCAGAGAATGGCAAGAAGGGTAGAAATTATCTTGTAGTTTCCCAGTTTTACATTTCATCTCTGCAAGCGCGATATAAATCTTTCCAGCCGTCACGCTCTTTAACGACTGTTTCCAGGTACTCACGCCAAACAACGCGATCTTGTACGGGATCTTTAATGACTGCACCAATCAATCCAGAGGCAATATCCGCAGAGTGTAAGCGTCCATCACCAAAGTGAGCCGCTAGTGCTAACCCACTATTCACAACAGAAATAGCCTCAGCAGTGCTAAGAGTGCTACTAGGCGATTTAATCTTAGTTTTGCCATCTTCAGTAATACCGCTACGCAACTCGCGGAAGATAATGACGATGCGGCGGACTTCTTCTAATGCAGGTGGTTCTGCGGGTAATTCTAAAGCGCGTCCTAAACTTTCGACGCGGCGCTGGACGATTTCTACTTCTTCTTCAATAGTTTTAGGCAGAGGTAGAACAACTGTGTTGAAGCGGCGTTTAAGGGCGCTGGAGAGGTCATTTACTCCCTTGTCGCGATCGTTCGCTGTCGCAATTACACTAAATCCTCTGTTTGCCTGCACTTCAGAGTTTAATTCTGGGATGGGTAGTGTCTTCTCTGAAAGAATAGTAATCAGCGTGTCTTGGACATCAGCAGGAATGCGAGTTAATTCTTCCACACGAGCAATTTTACCGTCCTGCATTGCCCGCATTAAAGGACTAGGAACTAAAGCTTGCATCGAAGGGCCATCAGCTAATAGACGGGCATAGTTCCAGCCGTACCTAATAGCTTCTTCGCTTGTACCAGCAGTACCTTGAATCAGCATAGTAGAATCACCTGCTACAGCAGCTGATATATGCTCTGAAACCCAAGATTTCGCCGTACCAGGAACACCAATCAGTAGTAAAGCGCGATCTGTTGTCAGAGTGGCAACAGCAATCTCAATGATGCGGCGATCGCCTATATACTTTGGTGACACCTCAAAACCATTATCCAGCTTGCCACCCAGCAAATAAGTAGTCACCGCCCAAGGCGACATTTTCCAATTCGGCGGACGCTGGCGAGTGTCAACCTTAGCTAGTTCCTCTAGTTCATGGCCAAATTGCTGTTCCGCGTGTTCCCTCAAAAGAGTTAGCGTTACCGTCCCCTCTGTTTCCTTTTCTACAGCCGTTTTCTTCCTTGGTGTTCTTGGCGTCTTGGCGGTTCGATTCTCATCACTCATGACTTACTTCCTAATGCCTGTAGCATTTCATATCGAAATTGCAAAATAGCCAAAAATTCATTAATAGCATTCATCCAAGGAGTCCCCTCTTTAGCCACAGTCGATAAAGCAGCTGCCTTGTGAGTTAGAGAAGGCGTAATGTAGCAAGCGAACTCTTTAAGCGCTAGGAGTAACGGCCAATAAGGCACACCGTTACTGTTTTCTGTGTAGAGATACACACCCTCCAGAACAGCGTGCGAGAATTCAGCGCTCCAAGGCTCTCGGTAATAACATAACAGGTGAAATCCTCCTTGATCTTTACTACTCAGTCCTACGCTATTGGATGGTAAAAGGTGACGGATAAAGGCTTCCCGGTGATCGCGTGGTAGCACTTCTATCAATCCTGCAATTAGTTGCTCATCTGTAAGCAGCAAATAGCTATATAACCTACTAACCAAAGCAAGCTTAGACACAGTAGGAAGTATTGCTTCTGCCCAGTCTGAGTCCTGATGTCGCAAGGCTGCGATCGCCCAGCCTTTAATCAGTAACGATTGCCAATCACTACGATCAACTACCTGGATTAACTGAGCTGGGTTTGTTTTCCAAGTAGAACACCAAAAGCTGGGAGGAACATTTGCTAGCATTTGCAGTAGCCAACCAGCTTTTTCTCCTAGATTGTGAATTACTTTTGACTCGATAGCATCGCGGCTCATTGCCTTGTCGCAAGACTCTGGCAAAATCACTTCTAGGTACAGTTCTCCTTCTTGCTTAAATATTAATAAGGAACGCGATCGCTCAATCATCCGCAGACACAATCGAGACTTTGGAAGTCTTGCTAAAAGTTGGGCTGCAACTCGCCTCACCTCCTTACTACGCTCATCTAAGGCGGCTTCCAAAAACGGCTCATCCTCCACACTCAATCCTGTCTGGAAGGTTTCTAGAAAAGCTACTTTTTCCTTTGCTCCTTCAGAAGCCCAAGTTGTAGCCAATCGTTCCCTTGCGGCTGATGGATTTTCAGCACGAAGGTTTTTTAGGATTAATTTGCGGGCTGCACGGCTACCAGTTTGCCAGGTTTCCTTTACATCCCCGACTACATAATTCCAGTCTAGGTTTTGGGAAGCTAGCCAATATCCGCGCTTGCCCAATACTGGTAATATTGCTTCTCGTAGCTCACTCTGCTTACGACCTAATTCCAGCAAATCAGGTAAATTGAGATCCGGTACTCGTTTACCAACTTTAGCTGTTGCTGCCAACCACTCTGGTAGTAGTTCTTTGTATTCTCCGTTCAACATTAAATCTAGATGATGTCCAGCACGGGAACTACAACAAGGCTGATCGTCTAGTTCGCATTCTTTGGGTAGTGGTTGGGAATCTTTTACAGGTAATTGTCCAGCTTTTTGATAAAGCGCGATCGCACCCGCCGCACTTAATAAACTTCCTTCTGCATCAGTGCTATCTAGCCGACGCAATAATTCACCTAGCTTGTTGTTAGGTGGTGTGAATGTTAGAGATTGGCGTTCCGTACCGACTAAAGCTGCTGTCACCACATCTTGCCACACTGCACACCTCGCTTAAAAACTTGTTGAAATTAAATTCAAAACTATATCTACAGGACAATAAATTGACCCGAAACCTCCACGCTTAAGGGTAGGAGATAGTCACCATTCCATTCACCAAATAAGCTTAGTGGATGTCCACCGCTCAGGGCTAATAACTGCCAACCACGTTCAAACCGTGGCATAAGCGGTAGGTGGTGTCCCGCTAAGTCACGCACAAACCACAATTCGTTGTGGTGGATAGGAATCACGGCGACTAATGGAACTGGGAATTGTTCTAACCAAGGGTTGCATGAGAGAGCTTGAGCATATGCTTTGATCATGTCTGCGATCGCACTATAGCCAGGTATTCCTTCAATCTGGAATGAGCCGCTATGACGAGTTTTAAGTATTGCCCTTAGCGGATAAGCACTCTCGAAAAATACTAACTCTGCCTCGGCAATTGTTCCAGGTAAAAAGCTTGTTTCTAATGGTTGACTTACATGAGCAAAGTTGAGGATTAAAGCAGCGCGATTACTTTCTTGTCCCCATAACCAAAGCCTTTGGACACGCAGATTGTCTTCTTCTACTCGTTGACCTAAAATTAACCAGTGAGCATTTACAAGATCAGCCGGATCACTGGCTAATAATTTATCCTGATGTGTCCAACCAATTAAAGTTCTAATATCAGCTTGAGTAGCACTTGGCAGCGTATCAAGACGTTTGAAGCCTTCAAGTAATAAATATAAACGCCCTAGCTTTTCCAATACCCGTTCTTGCCAGCCTGCACCAGAGTGAGGAATACTTGCCATTTCCCGCAATTGCCGAGCCACTCCTGGCGCTTGGGCATCTACCATCCTCGCTGCTACCCCATCCCAAAAGCTGTAGGGTTTTCCTTGTACAGCAGCTAATCCTTGACGTACCAAATCCCGCAGCCAGAGTTCTAAATCTTGGATTCCTGCGGCTACTTTGTTGTAGCGCTGTTGCGTGCGTTTCGCTTGAGTAGCTGGATCAACTTGTGCAGTTGGTGAGTCACTTTTTTTGGTGCGTTTTTGGGTACGAGTAGCCAGCCACTTTGTTACCCATTCAGGAGGTGGATCAGGAGTTAAATGCAGCAGGTTCGTTGCTTCTCAGGAGTAACAGCCCTAAACCGTGTTTACAGGGAAATTTACGACTAGGACAACTGCATTTAAACGCTATTTCTGTTAAGTCAATCTGCGTTTGGTAGGGGGTTTTGCCGCTACCCTGACACTCACCCCAAATAACTTGTTCGTTTTGCCCTAGTGATACCCACTTACGCAGCGTTGCTAGAGTTTTACCATTTTTAGCTGAACTTGCATCTGGGGCTAAAGCTAAAATTTGGGCGTTGGTAAATGGTGAGATGAACTAGGCGGGAACAGGGATATCTCTGAACTTGAGGTAATGGATCAACAAGCGGAGGGAATGCTTCAGCATCTCAACTGACTTGGAATAGCACAAGGTCTT
>JAESFL010000738.1_pt1 | contig 18172 bp, 18 predicted proteins | sample 9269401 | NCBI WGS metagenome assembly JAESFL01 (sample SAMN14506025, study PRJNA617098) | algae metagenome | isolation source: Gloeocapsa sp. UFS-A4-WI-NPMV-4B04 and co-occurring heterotrophs from desert... | place: USA: Utah | collected 2006-10-01 | reverse complement strand
TGTCGCGCGGCGGATGTCCTTGATCACGGCTTCTGCCGGCTTCCGTACCGGCCCGGACGTCTGTTTCATCTTCGCTCCTGGAGGCGACGATGAACCAGCTATCCTCCGTTCGTGAAGACCCTCAGTATGTCTCAGGAGTGCTGACGGCGGACAATTCCTGCTGACAGTCTCGCCTTCCAGAGCGTGTACGAGTTCCAGGGGTCGGATCTGCGTGGCCTCGGCTTGGGTGGTGGCGTGACCTATGTCAGCCAACGCGTGGCCGGCACTGCGCTGTCGACCTTCCGATTGCCGGAGTACACGGTCTTCAACCTGATCTCGTACTACTGGATCACGCCTGAGGTGCGGATCTACCTCAACGTCGACAACCTGTTCGACGCGACCTACTACGACCGCGCTTTCCAGAGCCGCTACGCGACACCGGGCGCACCCCGCACGATCATGGGCGGTGTGGCGGCCCGCTTCTAACGAGCATCATGGCTGCGGGTAGAGCTTTCCCCGGCAACAAGTTCGCAGTCCCATGTCCGCAGCAGTAGTCCCACGGTTTGGAAACAGACCGGCACGAAGCTGCGCCATTCAATTAGAGGTCGCTGCCGAATCGACAGCCTGTCTTACAGCGGGCCATTCTGGAGTCTGCTCAGGGTCGGAAGGTGACCCTTCTGGCCTGCGCGACTGGCAATTCATCGACCTGCGTCGTGTAGCGTGGCGTGCGCATCTCAACCTTCATCGTCCAGGCGCATCGCTGCCACTCCAGCCCACGCCAACACCACGCTGCCACACCCGTAGAAGGCACTGAAGGCATTCATCGCACCCAATGAGCCGCGTCGAGCACGCAGCTCGGGCATCATGCGCGTGCTTCAACCCTCCGAATGGCATGTCGTCGGAGCAACCGTTGATGTGCGTCAAAGCACATTCGTCATAAATTGAGAATTGCCGGTCGCATCTTTCGGGATTGTAGGCCGGCCTGCCGACGTTTGCCTCTGTATAGGATCTGTTGGAGGAGAAACGATTGTCAGTGCCGGTTCGCAGCGCCGCAATGGTTATGCTCATAATTTTCAGCGTTGCTGGCGGGACGACCGTTGCGCTCGGACAAGTGCAGCCGAAGACCACCTACAACAGCAGCACGGCGCAGGATGCGCCGCCCAGCGGTCCGTTCACCCTCACGCCGGGAGCCCGTGCCGAAAGCGGGAGCGTGGCGCCGTCAAGCGATCAGTTGCGCGGCTCCGTGTTCGATGCCCGAACCGGCCGCGTGCGACCAGGCAATCCTTCGCCTTCCGTTCGATAACGGGCGCCGATATCGAGGTTTTGCGATGCGTGAGGATGGCCTATCCGTCCTCATCTCTACTTAAAGAATCCGAACAAACCGGATGGCTCCGCGTAAATCCCCGGGGCTGAGGTCGATGCCTGCCAGCGGATGGCCCCGATGATTGCATCACCACACCAGCCGGAGCGACCGCCGTTGAAGTAGCCACGGTAATCGCCCGTAAAAGTGAAGCACTGCGTTGGTGTGAGATCAGTCGTATGGTATCTGAAATCGATCAGTATATTTTTGTAATTATATGATATTCCAATGTTGCCGTAATTGTAACTCGGCAAGTCAACGGCGGCGAAGCGCCCGATCGATGCATCGAATCCTGTCGCTGAGGTCTTCGCTGCGCCGATGAAGTAGTGACCGCCTTCAGCGGAGATCGAGAAGCCCCCGGCGTAGGCCTCGGGCAGGAACGAAAACCAGTTGGCTGGAAGTGTGTAGGCGATCGTGCCGGACGTGTAGGTCGCAGTGGCGTGCTGCCCGAAGAAGCTGGGCGCATGGATGATATTCGCTCCGACGATAAGTTCTGGCGTAATTTGATAGAGCGCCTTGCCGGCATACTCGATGAAGTCACTGTTGGCAGTCGTCAGGAATGCGCCGTTGGTCGGGTTGATGAGCCGTTGTTCGTTGGGGTAGAAGTAATACACGACACCAAGATCAAGTGACAGCTTGTCAAAAACCGGACGGATGCCGGCGGTCAGATCAAACTCGAAATCAGGCCGTGTCGGCAAGCGCACCTGCCATGTATATAGGCCCGTATAGGCAAAATTGTTGAAGAACTGTGCTTCGAAGAACGTCTGAAAACTTCCCTGCCGATTCGATTGCGAGACACCTCGAAAGTTGTAGTCTGTCGCATATTGCGAGTAAAAGGAGAAGCCGATGAGTGGATCGGCGGCCTTGGCCTCGGGCGGCATCTGTTTAGGTGCCGATAAGCGGTCGGCGGCGAGACCGGGTGGACCGGAGAGAGCGAGCGCTCCGCTCAGTAATAGAGCGCGAAGATTGATTTTCGACATAACTTTATTTCCCCTTGCCATGCTGTTCCCGATAGATCTATTCCTAAAAGAATATTCTAGTCGCAAGGGAAATTTTGGATAATTGCGACAAGTCTGATGTTTTTGAATAAAAAGTAGTCTCAGCGAGTCGTTTATGTCCCAGGTATTTCGAAATATGCAGTTATTTGAGCTTTTTGAGCGCTGATCCACCTTGGAGGGTGGCGGATGAATTTATCATACTGAGAATAACAAGGAGTCAATCTGCGCATAAATTGTCAAAAAACTGTTAAAACCTCAACGAATATTTGTACGTACTGATATCTCGAAGACATCGACTGGGCACGCATCGATGCAGCTACCGCAATTGAGGCAATCCTGATTCAGGATCGACATCGTTCCACGTCCCTTCAGGGCCGGCGTGATGACGTGGGGCTCTGTGCAGATCTGAAAGCACGCCCCGCAATCGGTGCATGCCTCCCGCCGCGATGCGGCGACCCGCACGACGCTGGCCTTGCCCATGATTCCGTAGAAGGCGCCGACCGGGCAGAGATGACCGCACCAGCCCCGTCGCGTGATCAGCAGGTCGAGGAGGAACACGGCCGCGATGATGGTCCAGCCCGCGCCGAGTCCGAAGATCAGGCCGCGCTGCAGCAGGCTCACCGGATTGACAAACTCCCAGGCGACCGTGCCGCTCAGAAGCGAGGCGAGCAGTGCACCGCCCAGAACCCAGAGCCGCGTGCGCCGGTCGAGCTTGCGGTCGCGCGTGATGCCGAGTTTCTCCCGAAGCCAATAGGCTGTATCGGTGACGATGTTGACGGGACAGATCCAGCCGCAATAGGCGCGGCCTCCCACCACGATGTAGAACAGCGTGATCAAGAGGGCGCCCAAGAGGGCGACGCGTGCCGGCACTGCACCGGCGGCGAGAGATTGGACGGCGATGAAGGGATCGCTGAGCGGCAGGAGTCCGAGGATTTCGCTCGACGCGAAATTGCCCCGGACGAGCCAGATCCCGGCGAGCGGGCCGGCCATGAAGACGCCCAGCGCCGTGAGCTGCGTCAGGCGGCGCAGGATCCACCATTTGTGCGCGCGCACCCAACCCTTGGCCGCCACGCCCTCCCTTCGCGCTTCCGCTGTCAGGCTCAGGCGCATTACACCGCCCTCCCCGCCGGGTTGCGCCCGCGGCCGCCGAGCCCGAGTTCGCGCGGCAGCACCCGGATCGCGGCGTGGCCCAGCACGCAGTGCTTCTCGCAGGTGCCGCAACCGGTGCATTTGTCGGAATGCACCGTCGGGATCACCATCCGGCGTCCCCTGATCGTCTGCGGCTCCAGCGTGATTGCCTCGTCGCGGATCGGGCAGACGCGGTGGCAGATGCTGCAGGTGATGCCCTTGTAGTTCAGGCAGCTCTCGTGGCCGACGAGGACGGCGACGCCCATGTCGGCCTGCCGGATGCTCGGGATGTCGCGGTCGAGGGCGCCGGTCGGGCAGGCCTTGGCGCAGGGCACGTCCGCGCACATGAAGCAGGGCGTTTCGCGGGCGACGAAGAAGGGAGTGCCCAGCGGCGCCTCCTCTCCCAACTCGGCAAGGCGCAGGGTGTCGAACGGGCAGGCCCGCACGCACAGGCCGCAGCGGACGCAAGCCCCCTGGAAATCGTCCTCCGGCAGGGCGCCGGGCGGGCGCAACGCCGTCGCCTCGGCCCTGCGCGCCGACTCGACGTAGGCCGTGAGCGAGAGGCCCGCGAGGCAGGCGACGCCGGCAGCCTTGGCGCCGCTCGTCAGAAGGTCCCGCCGCGACGGAGGGTTCGGCTTTGCCATGGCAGGCCTCCCGGCGTCCTACTGGCTCGCGGCCTTGTCGGCGACATCGAGTTCCATCCGGATGATGGGATGGATCCAGCAGCGCACGACGACGTGGCCGGCTCGGCGCAGCACCGCGTGCTTGGTCGTGCGCGGCGGTTGCGTGTCGAGGGTTTCGACCTGACCGTCCTCGTAGGTGAGGTACAGGTTGTGGGCGATGTCGGCATGATTGACGAAGCGGATCGTGTCGCCCACGCGGGGCTTGATCGTCACCTCCTGCAGTTCCGCGTGATGGATCATGACCTCGAACTCTTCGGCACTCGCCGGCGCGGTCAGCACCGCGAGGCTCAGGGCGAAGCCAGCGGCAAGGCGACGGAATGCGGGATCAAGGGCCATCCGACCGTTCCTCGTCATGGCAAGTCCTCTCACGGCAGGTGCGGCAGGGTGAGGGCGGCGGGTTCCGCCGCCAGGGATTCGAGGAAGGCGGTGAGATCGCGCCGCTCCTGCGCGCTGAGCGCGACCGGTTTCATCTCGAAGGACAGGCTCGGACGCCGCTCGCCGCCCTCGACGTAGTGCTCGATCACCGCGTCCAGGCTGCCGAGCTGGCCATCGTGCATGTAGGGGCCCTGCATCCGCAGGTCGCGCAGCGACGGCGTCTTGAAGGCGTAGCGCATGGCCGTCACGGAGGGCGGCGCGAACTTGCCGCGGCCGAGATCGTCGCCGGCCTTCAGGCCGATGTCGTGGAAGCTGTCGTCGGTGAAGCGCCATCCGGAATGGCAGGCCGCGCAATTGGCCTTGCCGGTGAAGAGAGCGAAGCCGCGACGGGCGTCGGCCCCGAGAGCCGCCTCCTCGCCCTCGACCCAGCGATCGAACGGAGCCTTGCCCGAGACCAGCGTCCGCTGGAAGGCGGCGAGCGCCGCGGTGACATTGCGCGCGCTGATGGGCTCCTCGTCGCCGAAGGCTTCGCGGAAGAGCGGGGCGTAGCCCGGCACCGCCTTCAGGCGCTCGACGACGAGATCCATCGACATGTTCATCTCGTCGGGCGCCGTGATCGGCATCCGCGCCTGCGCCTCCAGGCTGTCGGCCCGGCCGTCCCACTGGAAGGCGGAGCCCCAGGCGAGATTGCGCACCGGCGGGGTTCGCCGCGGCAGCAAGACCATGCCGAAGCCCACCGCCCGGGTGAGACCGTCGCTCCAGCCGAGGCTCGGATTGTGGCAGGTCGCGCAGGAGACGCTGCCCGAGCGCGAGAGCCTTGGGTCGAAGAACAGAGCCTTGCCGAGCGTCACCTTTTCCGGTGTCGCCGGGTTGGCTTTGGGGTGCGGCACGCCGTCCGGCCGGCGGAAGCGCTCTTTCAGCGCGGTGATATCCTGTTGTGAGGGGCCGTCGGTCGCCGTCGCGGCGTCCGAGCGTGCGGTCACGACGTAGGTGCCCCCGCAGAGGAGGACGGCCCAGGCAAGCAGGACGGGGATCGGCAGGATCGGCCGCATGGCCCTCACTATCCTTGGCGCTCTGGCCGGGATCAGGAAGCGAGCGCCAGATCGGCGCCGCGGCGACGCGCGATCTCGCGCAGGAGCGTCTCGCGGGCGGCGAGGTCGGCGAGGCTCGCCATGTGCGCGAGACGCCAGCGCGCCTCGCCCCGCAGCCCCTGCGCGCCGTCGCCGGGGGACTCCAGATCCTGCAGGACGGCGTCGCGCCAGACCTCCAGGGCATCGACGAGGACCGTCAGCGGCTGGTCCTTGAAGGTCACGGCGCAGCCAAGGGTGCCGCTATGCACCAGCATCTCCAGGGTCACGGTGGGGACGGGCCGCGGCGGCTTTGCCGGGAAGGGAGCCCTGCCGGCGCGCCAGCATGTCAGCACCGCGTAGGCGTTCAGCAGGCGCCAGGCCGGGTCCGAGGCGTTGCGGGCGCGCTGGTAGACGCGCAACAGCGGCTTGAGGTCGTCCGGCGCGAAGGCCACGGCGTCGAGGTCGAGGTCGAGCGCGCTCGGACGGAACGGGGTGCAGCGCCAGCGCGCCTCGTTGGCCGGATCGGCCACGCGCCAGCCGGCGACGGCCATGCCGCGTCCGAGTTCCAACGTCCAGCGGGCGAGCCGGTCCTCCAGGTCGTGCCGGCAGGCATCGAAGGCGGCGTAGGGCTCGGCGCTTTTGATGCGGTAGATGATCTCGCTGAGCTTGCCCGACGCGTCGCCGTAGCAGGCGATCTCGGCCGGCATGCCGTCCAGCGCGACCGTAAGCACCTCCTTGGCGGACTCGGCCCGGATGTCGATCTCCCAGCTCTGGGTGATGGGATTGCGCACGAAGAAGCCGACCAGCACGTCGCGAACGGAGCGGTCCGCCTGTGAGCGCTGAAGACTCGCGGCCGATGTCTCGCCCTTGAGCGAGCCGGTCAGGTCGTAGGGAATCCACATCGGTGCACCTTGCGCGCTGACGGGCCCTCCTCGACGGATCGGGGGGCATTCGAGTCTCGGGGGCGGTACGGCGGAGGAAGGCCGGCAGGTCGCGGTCCGCTCGCGTCGGAGACCTGCCGGCTTCGTCGCTACTCGACGACGACCTTGCCCTTCATGAAGGGATGGGGCGTGCAGATGTAGTCGTAGGTGCCCGGCGTGTTGAACTGGACCGAGAAGGTCTGGTTGGAGCGCAGCATCGGCCCCTCCAGCTCCTTGTCGACGCTGCCGCCGGGCTTGAAGTGCACGTTGTGCGGCAGGGCCTCGGTATTGGTCCAGGTCACGGCCGAGCCCGCCTTGATGCGGACCTCCGGGGTCGCGAACTTCATCTTGGCGATCTTGACCTCGGTGCTGCCGGCAGGCGCCTCCGGCACCACTTCGAGCGCGCCGGCGGCAAGCGCCGCACCGGCGGAGAGGGCAGCAAGCGTTGCTGCGAGAACGAGGACGCGCATGGGGTTCGACTCCGATGTCTCAGGGCTGTCCGGGAGCCGCGGCCCGCAGGCCGCGGCCGGGGATCAGCCGGCCTTTCCGACGATGGGCGAGATCGTGCAGTGGTAGGTCATGGCATCGTCCTCGGCGCCGAAGCACCAGATGATGTCGTTGCCGAATTCCGGGCGGTAGACCGGCAGCTCGCCTTCGGTGTTCAGGCACGAGCACCGGGTGGACATGTTGGCGCCGCAGCAGTCGCGGTATGAGATCAGGTAGCTCTGCTTGTCGGTCGGGTTGTAGCAGCTGGCGACCCAGGAGCTGGACGCGAGCTTGGTGCCGGGCGGGCAATTGGTGAGCGAGCCGCCGGAACAGTCGCAGATGTTGCCGTCGATGGAGCAGTGGCGCCAGTAATCGCAAGCCTGCACGTCATGGTCCTGCGGCGTCCACTTGCCCCGAGGATCGCCCGCGCTCTCAGCGGCATTGGCGCGGCTGACGCGCCCGCGGCGGTCGACCGGAAGCAGGGGCACAAGCGCCACGCCGGCCACCGCCGTGCCGACGCGTCCGATGAAGCCGCGGCGGCTGGTATGTCCCGCCACCTTGCGGGACATCTTCTCGAAGAGATCGTCGAATTGGGATTTTCCGAGCATCGTTTCCTCGTCGCTGTTCTGGGTTTGCGGACGCGGGCGGCCTGCGATCAGGCGGCCTTTTCGATCAGGCGGCCTTTTCGATCAGGCGGGCTTTTCGATCAGGCGGCCTTGGCGCCGTGGCTGTGCTTCCGGCTCGTCATGAATTGCTGGATCGACGCGAAGCCGCTCTTGTCCGCCTCAAGCAGACTCTCGAGATGCTCGCGGGTGTTGGTGAGGCCCTTGGCGCGGATCACGCCCTCGGCATCGAGCAGCACGCCGTAGGGGATCTTCCCGACCTGGAAGGCCATGCCGACCTCGGCCGAGACGACGTAGCGGATGTCGCCGAGCTCGTGCTTGGCCAGGAAGCGCTGGTGCTCGTCCGGCTGCCCATCGCTGATCATCACCACCGCGAACTTCTCGGCCCGGGCGATCGACTTGATCAGCGGGAAGAGCTTGTCGCAGACCGGACAGGTCGGGGCGGTGAACATCAGCAGCGTCGGGCGACCCTCGGCGCTCAATCCGCCGATGCGCACGGTGGCGCCGGCATGGTCGGGAAGGTCGAAGACCGGCGCGGCGTCGCCGATGTCGGGACCGTGATCGGTGATCATGGCGCCCATGGGCGAGGAGCGTTCGTGGAGGAGGCCGACCTGTCGCAGCAGGCCGAGCAGGAGCACGGCGCAGCCGATCAGGGCGAGCCAGAGCAGGACGTTCGAGGCGATCAGGAACTGCATGGTCATCGCAGTCAGCCTTTCGAAAGGGAAGAGGGGCGCGCGCCGGCTTGAAGCCCGTTCAAGAGCGAAGCGCCGTAGCCGATGAGGAGGGCGAGGCCGGCGGCCGCGAAGCCGACGGCAAGATCGAAGGGGCCGGCGGCGGGCGCCGCCGGCAGGATCCAGGCGAGGCCGAAGGCCGCGAGGGCGAGACCGGCGTTGCGGCCGACGAGCAGCCAGCCGAGCGGCTGCCGCATGCCGTTGCGGAAACATCCGCAATCGATCGCTGTCCGGCCGCGGACCACGTTGATCGCGATGGCGAGGCCGAACAGAACCAGCAAGCCGCCGAGGCCCGCCGCGGCGATCGCGGCCGTCGCCGGGACCGCGAGACCCGCCGCGAGCGCCAGTTCCGCGAGGGGAAGCACGGCGGCGAAGGGGCGGGCCATCGCCTCGGGCATCAGCCGGAAGTTCCGCACGACCCCGAAGAACTCGTCGGCGTGACGCAGCTTCGGCAGGGCTGCGGCGACGAAGAGCAGGATCAGGAACGACCGCAGGAAGACCGTGACGACGGGCTCACCGAGGAGCGGCAGGGCGATGTCGGACAGGGCGATGGCGGACATGATCGTCACATGTCCGAGGTCGTGATGACCTGCGGGCCGGCGCCGAGCTGGTTGACGCTCGACATCTCCTTGCCGGTCTCGGGATCGAAGATGAACAGCGTCTTGGCGCCGGTGGAGAGCGCGTAGAGCTGCGGCTTGGCATCCTGGCTCACGCCGACCGAGTCGATCTCGTGCTTGAGCTCGATCTTGCTGAGGCGCTTGCCGGACTTGGCATCGATCACGAACAGGAAGCGGCTCGGCGCCTTGTGCTTGGAGGCCGCGCGCTGGTCGCCGAGCAGGAAGATGCGGTCGCTGTCGCGGTGATAGGCGACCTGCTGCCAGCCGCCCGGCGCCCAGCCGTCCTTCTTCTCGGCCTCGGTGAAGGCCTCGATCGCGGGAAGGAACTTGGCCTCCTGGGAGGACAGGTCGACCTGGAAGATCTTGCCCGTATAGGTCGGCCAAACGAGGCGGCCGTTCTTAGGCGAGTAGGCCGGGTGATTGATGACGTACTCGTTCTCCTTGTGGAAGATCTCGGTCCGTTTGGTCTGCGACTTGCCGTCGGCTCCGATGCTGACCTTCAGCAGGCTGCCGTCGCGGCAATGCATGAAGAAGGTGTCGTTGCTCGACGGGAAGATGTGGTAACAGTCCGGCACCTCGATCATCCGGTCGAATTTCTTGCCGACGAGGTCGACGACGCCGACGGCCGGCTGCGGCGAGAACTGGTAGAACAGCAGCGTCTTGTTGTTGGGCGTCAGCGCCGTCATCCAGGGATAGGTGCCGACGAGGAAGCGGGGTGCGTTCGGCAGCTCGATGTCGGCGATCGGGTCCGCGGTCCGCGGGTCGAGCAGCTCGACGTAGTCGGTGCGCTTGCCGCGGGCGATCCGTGAGAACACCGTGTTGGCGTGGCCGAAGAAGGAGCCGTCGCTGGCCACGATCGGATTGCCCATGAAGCCGCTATCGGCCGTGCCGAGGACGCGGGCGGTGTCGCCGTCGATGATGAAGCTCTGCGAGATCGCCGCGAAGTGCTTCGGATCGTAGACGTAGACGCGCCGGGCATTCGGCGCGGGCGCCTTCAGCACCACCGGATCGTCGGCCTTGCCGGCGGCGAGGTCGGCGGCGGCCTGCTTGGCGGCGGTACCCGGCTCGGCGGCCGCGACCGGGCCGGCGGCCATCAGGGCCGCGAGCGCCGCGGCACCGAGGGCGGACGAGCCGTAGCGGAAGGCGTGCCGAAGCGAGGCATAGGCGTGCGTCATCATTCTCTCCTTGAGGCGAGTGCGAAAAACCGAAGGGCGGGATGGGTGAGCGGGCGCCGGCCCGCTCGCGCTCAGAGCACGGCGAAGGTCAGCAGCGCCGCGCCGAACGCGATCAGCAATCCACCGTCGAGAAAAGCTGCACTTTCCTGGCGGCGGGCGAGCCAGTTCTGCACGGCGATGTCACTCACCGGCAGGTAATTCACCGCCATGGGCAGGAAGCGGCCCGCGTTGAAGGCCAGGAACAGCACGATCGCGGAGGTGACGTTGCCGCTTGCCACGGCCGCCGCGGTCACGAGGTACAGGATCGGGGTCTGGACGTAGGTGAGATAGTTGAGGCCGAGCGAGATCCCGTAGAGGCCACCGATGAACCACATCGGGAAGCGCTGCCGCGCGTCGTGCGGCACCTGGGCCCGGCGCTGCGGATAGGGGACGCGCAGGAAGCCGAGCTGATGCGCGCCGTAGACGAGGCCGGCGAGACCGAGCGCGGCGAGCGTGAGAACCGACGCGCCGGCAAAGCCGAGGAGCCCCCCGGCCAGCCCGAGGACGAGGCCGAGGATCACGGCCCCGAGGGCGTAGCCGGCCCCATGGAGCAGGAAGGTGGGCGTGTAGGTGATGAGGGCGCTGCGCGCGTGCCGCCCAACCGGGCGCAGGAGGCAGAGGCTCGAATAGCCGCAGGGCGACCAGGTCGAGAGCAGGCCGCCCACGAAGGAGAAGCCGAGGATGAGGGCCGGCAGGGCGCTCGCCTGCGCATCGATCCGGGCGATGAAGGCGGCGCCGGCGGCGCCGGTCAGCGCGGCGCCGACGAGGCCGGCCAGTCGCGTCCGACGGGAATATTCCTGAGCGAAGATAAGACAGTCCGCGACGCCCTCGGAGCGCGTCGAGACAAGCGGCATCGCTTCACCTCCAGCCGGAGGCGTCAAAGTGGTCATGCCACGATCTCCCTGAGTGTTTTTATCGAACGCCGCTCACGATGTTGCGACGTCCCTTCGTTGTCATATTCCCTACGGGATACAAATTTTTTCTTCAAGCGAAATGTTGCCTGAAAACAGGTCATCTGCACGGTTTTCAGACCGAATTGCGCACAATTTGTGCAACGCAATGTCATCGAATCAGGTCGACCGACATGGACGTTTCCGGTTGTCAAGATACGTGAGAAGCACTGGCCTGGAGGCTGCATCGGGTCATGGCGTCTCCACTCCGACGCGGCGAATTTCCGGAGGCTTTGCTGCGCGGCCGCGTCTGTGCCGGACTTGGAGCGCGGTGCGCCGATCTTTGCGCTGCATCGCGCCCTCCGTTCACTCCACCTCACCTGCACCGGTCAGGCCCGCTCATCCAGCGGATGGGTGCGCAGCCGGTTCGGGTCATAGAACGGGATACGCACGACGTGCGCGGTGAATGAGCCCTTGTCCGAGCGCACCGCGAACTCCGTCCCGAAGGCGGTAAGATCCGACGTGACCTGAGCGAGCGCGATCGACTTCATCAAATGCCGGCTGTAGGTCGTTGAGTTGATCCGGCCGACGGTCCGCCCGTCCCGGACCAGCCTCGCGCCCGGTTCGATCGCCCCGTTGGCATCGATCTCCAGGCCGACATTGGCGTAGCGCACCTCGCGCCGGCGCCGTTCCAGGGCCACTTTGCCGTGAAAATCCGGCTTGGACAGGTCGACTGTCCAGTCCGCGCCGACCTCCCAGGGCGTCTCGTCGCCCTGCGGCATGTCGAAGGGGAAGAACAGCAGGGCGCCCTCGACCCGGACGATGTCCAGGCAATCCCACGACGCGGCGCAGATCCCGTAGGGTTTGCCAGCCTCCATGACCTTGTCCCAGAGGAACTCCGCATCGGCAGCCGCGCAGAACACCTCGTAGCCCCGCTCGGCCGAGTAGCCGCCACGGCCGATCGAAACACTTCTGCCGAACAGAGTCGTTGGCGCGTGCTCGAAATACTTGATGCCGGTCAGGTCGAGGTCGGTGTGTGGCCTCAGGATATCGAGCGCGGCGGGGCCTTGGAGGGAGAGGATATGGACGTCATCGTCCCGATCGCAGGTCGATTGCGAGCCCTCAAAGAAGCTGGCGATGACGGTATCGAGCCGGCCGCCGCCGTGGCTCACGCGGAACGCGGTCGGGCCGTCGCAATAGACGAGCACGTCGTCGATCAGCGCGCCGTTCTCGTCCACGATGTTCGAGATCGACGACTGTCCGGGCTTCAGCTTGCCCACGTCCGAGGTCAGCATCCGGTTCAGCACCTCGGCGGCATCGGGACCGGAGACGTTGATGATCCGCAGGGCCGATACGTCGAACAGCCCGGCCTTCGAGCGAACAATTGCGACCTCCTCGTGGGGGTCGGTGTCGTAGTGCTGCGGGATCAGCCGCCCATTCCACTCGGTATCGAGCTTCGAGCCGAGTTCGTGATGCCGCTTCGCCAGGGCGTTTTTGCGCGGAAAGGTGTCGGTGGTCATGACTCGTCCTACCTTCAGGTATGCGACGGCGCCGGGTGACGCGGTCTCGAAGACGTCGGTGCGGTTGAGAGGAGCGGCGACGGGTGCCGCCACGGGCGTCAGTCGGGTGCGAAGCCGGGCGAGGTCGGCGCGCCGTCGTCGTAGCGCGACAGCCACGCCACCGTCTTGTCGCGGTAGCGCGACAGGCCCTTGTACTCGGCGAGCTCACCCCGCACGTCGCGCAGCACGCGGTGGAAACGCCGCGCCCATTTCGGCACCGTGACGAGTTCGTCCATGCTGATCATGTAAGCCCGGATCGAGAACACGATCGCATTCGACCGCGGCAGGCGCCACATTGCCTGAAGCTCGACGCGCAGATGGACCTTGTCACCGACATTCTCGGGCGTCACCGTCGTCCGGTCCCGGCCCCACTTGTCGTAGTTTTCCGGCGAGGTATCGAGCCGAGGATTGATGGTCATCGTCCAGTTGAGGCGCCGGACCGGCCGTCCCTGCTGTAGATTGAGCAGGAACTTCAAGGCGCGCTCGAACACGCCCATGTCCTTCGCGAGCGGAACTGGCGCGTGCCATTCCATGAAGTTCATCCCGATGTCGAAATCGAGCGACCAGTCGGCCTGACCGGTGATCATGCCGGAATCCATCCAGAGATTGCCGAGCCGCTGGTCGAGCAGCGCGAAATCGCCCTGGCACTGGCGGGTGATGTACTCCATCGGTGGGCGGGGAAGGGTCGCGGTGTCGCCGAAGGTGAAACGCTGGTCGATCCCGAGCGGCCGGTTGACCCAGTGCCAAGCGTCGCCGTCGCGTGTCAGCTGGAAATGTTCGGGATAGTGCTTGGCCATCGACTCCATGAGGAGTTCGACGAGGTCCCACTCGGCGGTGATCATGTGCGGCAGCGACTGGCACCGACCCGGATCCTCCTTCAGGACGAGTGCCCGGTCGTGCATTTCAGCGAGGTAATGCTCATCGATGTCGATCGGAAATTCGAACGGGGACTTTGCCGGTCCCGGCATGTGCTGCTCGATATTGACCGAGTACATGTACTCGTCCTTCTCGAACGGGAACGGGAAGCGGCGGATCGCTTCGGGCGAGTTCGAGAACGTGAAATCGTCGCGGAACGATTCCTTCTTGAAGTGAAGGGTCATCGGCGTTTCCCCTGTCGTTTCGTGAGACGGTGCGGCGCCGGGCGGTGTCGCGTCCCGGCGGGTTCGGGGCTCTACAGATCGAGAACCAATTCCCGCCCGGCGAGGCGGGAGACGCAGAGCATGATCTTCTTGCCGGAGGCGCGCTCGGCCGGCGTCAGGTAATGGTCGTTGTGGATCAGCTCGCCGTCGGCTTCGCAGACATCGACTGCGCACTGGCCGCAGGCGCCGCCGCGGCACAGGAAGGGCGCGTCCACGCCCGCCGCCTCCAGCGCCTCGAGCAGGCTCTGGTCGCCGCGCACCTCGCAGGTGATCCCGGCCCGCGCCAGCTGCACCGAGAACGGGTCCCCGGCCGGCGGCGCCTGGAATCGCTCGGAATGGAGGTTCTCCTCCGGCCAGCCGGCCGCGCGCCCTTCGTCGAGCACCGACTCGATCATCCCCGCAGGGCCACAGACGTAGAGATGCGTGCCGAGCGGCTGGTTCGGCAGGATATCGCTCATGACCAGGATTTCCTGGCAGTCGTTGCGATAGAGCCGCAGCCGGTCGCCGTGGTGCGCGCGTAGTTCGGCGATGAACGCACCGTGCGCCTCGCCGCGCACGGCGTAGTGGATCTGGTAATCGGCGCCGGTGCGCCGCAGTGCCTCCGCCATGGCGTAGATCGGCGTGATGCCGATGCCGCCCGCCACCAGCAGATGCCGGCGCCCGGGCAGAAACAGGGGGAACAGGTTCACCGGCATCGTGATCCTGAGCTCGCTGCCGACGACGACGCGCTCGTGCATGAAGCGCGAGCCGCCGCGGGACTTCTGCGTGCGCAGCACGCCGATCCGGTAGCTCGAACCATCCTCGGCGCGGTCGACCAGCGAGTAGGCGTTGCGGATGGTCCGGCCGTCCGCCGGCATCAGCACGACGACGTGGCTCCCGGCGGCGAAGGGCGGCAGCGTCCCGCCATCCGTGCGCGCCAGCCGGAAACGCCGGATCGTCGGCGTCGCCTGCTCGATCTCGGTGACGCGGACCGGGATTTCGACGCCGCTCATCGTGTCAGCTCCTGTGCGGGGGGAATGTCGCCGGGCATCTCGGCGTCGATGCGCACGCCCTGGAAGGCCGAGAGCCGGCGCGAGAAGTGATCGCGCACGAGCAGGCTCTGTCCGCAGCCCGGGCAGCGGTAGGGGGAAACGGTTACCGCCTCGGCGACGTGCTTGCAGTGCACGCACTGAACGCGGCGGGCGAGTGAGCCGCGCGTCTCGGCAATGACGGAGTGCGGCACTACGCCGAAGCCCGCAGCCCGCGCGATCACCGCGCCGACGAAGCTCTCGGACCCGGCGGCGTAGAGGCGTGTGCCCATGGTCGCGGCCTCGAGCACGCTGTCGAGGTCGGCGAGCAGGGCGCTCCAGCTCGCTACCGGATGAAACGCCGCCCAGCCGAGGCAGGCGAGCGAATCCGAACGCTGCGCGCCAAGATCCCCGGTCTCCGCGTAGAGCAGGATGGCCCGCGAGCGCGCGCCGCTCGCCCCTGTGAAGACGTCGAGGATGGCGCCCGCGCCCTCGTCCTCGGCGGCGATGAGGTGGGTCTTAGCCCTCTGATCGAGGGCGAGGCGGCCGTAGGTCGGCCGGCTGTCGAACTGGCTGATCTCGATCACGGGGATCTCCAAGTCTTCGACGGTCCCGGACGGTGCGCGGCAACGCCCGGGTCGGTTTCGTCAGAGCTGAAAGAGAAAGTTGGCGAGGAGGACGGTGGCCACGCCCGCCGCCAGTGTGAGGTAGGGAAGGAGGCCGGCCTTGCGCCCGCTCAGCAGCGCCTCGGTCCGCGTGACGCCGAGATCGTGCAGCATCTGCGGCGGAAACTGGCCGCGGTCCTGAACGTAGTGGCGGAACAGGAAGACCGGGATGATCGCACCGGCCGTGACGATCCCGGCCCACAGCGCCCAGGGGTGCCACACCTTCGCGCCCGCCCCGAGGAACACCGCGTTGGTGAAGCCGAACAAGGTGCCGATCGCGACGAGGAGCGTGGGCGCCCGGTAGGGCCGCTCAAGATGCCCGTTGTCGATACGGTGGATCCAGCCCGAATTCAGGTTAAGGAAGTTGAAGATGATGTAGCCGGCGTTCGACACCGCGAGGATGAAAAAGAACGAGGCCGAATCGGCGCAGGCGATAGCCAGCAGGCCAAGATTGACGGCGAGCCCGGTCCACATCGCGGCGATCGGCGCTCCGTGCCGGTTCGCCCGGCCGAGATACTTCGGCAACCAACCGTCGAGCGAGCCCTGGTAGAGCGTACGCGAGGCACCGGCCATGGCCGTCATCAGGCAGAGCAGGAGCGCGAAGATCATGAGCATGACGAGCGCGCTCGCCACGACCGGCCCGCCGCCGACCATGCGGGCCAAGGCGGCCGCGACGCCCGAACCGTCCACGATCGACGGATCCAGCATGCCCGTGAGGCCGAGCTCGCTCTGGAAGGTGAACGGGACCAGCAGGAAGATCGTCAGGCAGAGCAGGCCCGAATAGAAGATCGCCTTGAAGGTATCGGTCTTGGGGTTCTTGAACTCGCTCGTGTAGCAGATCGAGGTCTCGAAGGCATAGGTTGACCACGCGGCGAGGAACATCCCGCCGAGGACGAGGGTCCAGCCGGTGGCATTCCAATCGCCGGGCGCCGGCTTGTTGGCCTCGGCGAGCGGCACGAAGGGTGTGAAGTTGGCCCAATTCACCCCGTGCTGCAGCAGCGGAGCGACGCCGATGACGAGCAGCGGGATGATGACAGCGAGACCGATGATGCGCTGGACTTGGGCGGTGCCGCTGATGCCGCGAACTTGCACGGCGAAGGCCGAAAGCATGAGCGCGACCCCGATGAAGAAGGCTGCGTTCAGCGAGAAGGACACGGGACCGATGGAGCCGGCGGCTAGCGTCCATGTCCGGATCGTGGCGTTCGGGTCGGGCACCAGGGCATTGAGGATGTAGGCGGCGGCGATCGTGCAGCCCAGCGACAGGACGGGCGTCCAGGCGATCCAGTTGCACCACACCAGCAGCGGCGAGATTGGCCGGGCGTAGCGCATCCAGGCGGCTGCGCCGTAGACCGACGATCCGCCGGACTTGTTGGGGAAGAGCCCAGCCATCTCCGCGTAGACGAAGGACTGCAGGAAGCCCATCAGCATCGACGCCGTCCAGATCGCGAAGGCAGGCGTGCCGGTCGCTCCGGCGATGCCACCGATCGAGAATAGAACGAGGGGCGGCACGCCGCTCGCGACCCAGAACGCGCCCGTCCAGGATATGCTTCTCTGCAGGTGCCCTTCCTCGGCGGGAACGGGCGACAACTCGGCCGTTGCGATCGTCACGACTTACCCTCCCAAGCGATGCACGCCGTTGTTCGGCGTCGGAATGGATATTTCGGCAATATTGACGCACTCAATAAATTCAGCGACAAACACTCTCAATGGCAAGAATTCGTTCACGGCACGAGAGCTATATATTTGTGTCGATGCTCCCGATCGACTCATAACGCGGACGTCGCCGGCCTTTCGATGCCGCGCTTGGGGGAGAGCCCGCGCGGCCTCGCGCGACGAAGCCGCGCGGGATTGAGCGTGCGATCTACAAATTCTGGACCGGGTTCAGCGCACTGGAGGAGATTGTCGATATTCGATAAAATACTGAAATCATGGAGAAAAAATCAGTATTAGTGCGACATGCGGCATGCCTTTGCCTAGGCTCTCCTGTCAGAACGCACCAGTAGCTTTGCACGCCCTGCGATCAAGAACTTTTCTTCCGGGTCACAATTGCCGCGGCTGCACAGGAGTGCAATGGTGCAATTTGGCACCAACGGTTTGCTCAGCACCTGCCATTCGTCGCGGCGCAGCGGCTGCACTTGTCCGAAAGGACCCAGGATCGATGGCTCGGAAGTAATGGCACGGTCCCGATCTGCGAACGCTTCGAGCATCTTCAAAACGCCCGCGTGGAACCTGCATATCGGCAAGGTTATTCAATCCATCGGCTCGCCTTTTTTTCACGAAGAACTCATCGGCCTTCTCGACATGACGGTCGCGAGCGATGCTTTCTGGATCATCCGATATGCCGGTGAAACAAATCCAGACGTTGTGTTCACGCGCGGGGTCTCAGCACAGACGCGACGCGTGTATTCCAAGATTTGCGCGTCGATCGACCCTTTCTCGGCGCGATGGCGAAGCGAAAGGCAGTCAGGCATCTTCACGCTCGATCAGCTGCGATCGAACGATGCTGCATACAAGAGATACAGCGATGTATTCTTGGCGGCGGCCGGGATGGACGACGAGTTAGGCATCATTCTACCGATCACGGCCCATAGCTGCTTCGCGATCTTCCTGGAAAGGAAGCACGGCTTCTTCACCGAAGACGAGGTTCGCAATCTCGAAACCGTCTATCCGGCGATCGAAGGGTGCTGCCAATCTCATCTCGGCCTGCTCTTCAACGAAACGCGGAAAT
>JAESFL010000737.1_pt1 | contig 18176 bp, 15 predicted proteins | sample 9269401 | NCBI WGS metagenome assembly JAESFL01 (sample SAMN14506025, study PRJNA617098) | algae metagenome | isolation source: Gloeocapsa sp. UFS-A4-WI-NPMV-4B04 and co-occurring heterotrophs from desert... | place: USA: Utah | collected 2006-10-01 | reverse complement strand
GTGCGGGTCCGCGACGGCAAGGTCACGATCCGCCCCATCGCGGGTACCCGCCCGCGCGGGGCAACGGCCGCCGAGGACCGGGCCCATGCGGAAAGCCTGCTGGCCGACCAGAAGGAGCGCGCCGAGCACCTGATGCTGCTCGATCTCGGCCGCAACGATGTGGGCCGCGTCGCCGAAATGGGCTCCGTGGCGGTCACGGATTCCTTCTTCCTCGAATATTACAGCCAGGTGATGCACATCGTGTCGAACGTGGAGGGCCGTCTCGACCCGAGCTTCGATGCCCTCGATGCGCTCATCGCGGGTTTCCCGGCCGGCACGGTCTCAGGTGCGCCGAAGGTGCGCGCCATGCAGATCATCGACGAATTGGAGAAGGATAAGCGCGGGCCTTACGCCGGGTGCATCGGCTATTTCGGCGCCAACGGTGAGATGGACACCTGCATCGTGCTGCGCACCGCCGTGGTGAAGGACGGCCGCATGGCCGTGCAGGCCGGTGCCGGGATCGTGTACGATTCAGATCCGGCCTCCGAGCAGCAGGAATGCATCAACAAGTCGAAGGCCCTGTTCCGGGCCGCCGAAGAGGCCGTGCGCTTCGCCAGCCAGGCAAGGGTCGGGCAATGACCTTGACCCCCTCAGCGGCATTGCTTCCCTTGACCGGGGCTGTCGCATACGCGAACGTCGGCGCGCCATGACCCGCGTTCTCGTCATCGACAATTACGACAGCTTCACCTGGAACTTGGTGCATCTGCTCGGCCCTCTCGCCACCTCGGTCGACGTGGTGCGCAACGATGCGCTCACCACGGAAAAGGTCCTCGCCTCCCCGCCGGATGCGATCGTGATCTCACCGGGCCCAGGCACGCCGAACGATGCAGGCATCTGCCTCGATCTTGTGAAACGAGCCTCGCCCGAGATCCCGACCTTCGGCGTGTGCCTCGGCCTGCAGACCATCGGCCAGGTCTTCGGCGGCACAGTCTCGCGGGCACCCCTGCCCATGCACGGCAAGGTGTCGGAGGTGGAGCACGGCGGACAAGCGGTGTTCCGGGGCATCAACGGCGCCTTCAAGGCCACTCGCTATCACTCCCTCATCGTGGATCGCGAGACCTGCCCGGACGACCTCCTCGTGACCGCAGAAACGGCCGACGGCCTCGTGATGGGCCTGTCCCACCGATCCCTGCCCATTCACGGCGTGCAGTTCCATCCCGAGAGCATCCTGTCGGAGCATGGGGTGACGATCATGCGCAACTTCTTCGAGCTCGCGGCGGATTGGAATGCCAAGCACCGCGCGAACGGCGGCGCTGCCGCACCAGCAGGACACTGAGCCGATGGAATCCTTCAAATCCTACCTCGCCAAGGTTGCCACCGGCGCGTCGCTGACGCGCGACGAGGCACGGGATGCCTTCGACGACCTGCTCTCCGGCGAGGTGACCCCGGCCCAGGGCGGCGCCTTCCTGATGGCCCTCAGGGTTCGGGGCGAAGCGCTCGACGAGATCATCGGCGCCGTCACCGCCATGCGTGGGCGCATGCTGCGGGTCAACGCTCCCGAAAACGCTGTCGACATCGTCGGTACCGGCGGCGATCACAAGGGCAGCTACAACATCTCGACACTTGCCTCGATCATCGTGGCCTCCTGCGGTATCCCCGTTGCCAAGCACGGCAACCGGGCGGCTTCCTCCAAATCAGGAACGGCCGATGTTCTGGCGGCACTCGGGGTGAAGCTTGGCCTCGATGCGGCCGGCCTGGAGCGCTGCCTCGCCGAGACCAAGCTGTGCTTCATGTTCGCCCAGACGCACCACGCCGCCATGCGCCACGTGGCGCCGACGCGCGTGGAGCTCGGCACACGCACCATTTTCAACCTGCTCGGCCCTCTCGCAAACCCGGCCGGCGCCAAGCGGCAGCTTCTCGGTGTCTTCTCAGAGGCTTGGCTTGAGCCTCTCACGCAGGTTCTGAAGGAACTCGGCTCCCAGAAGGTCTGGACCGTCCATGGCTCTGACGGGCTCGACGAGATGACCACCACGGGCCCGACCTTCGTGGTGGCGCTGGAGAATGGCGCCATTCGCCGCTTTACCGTCACACCCGATGAGGTTGGCCTGCCGACCGCATCCCTTGACGAACTGAGGGGTGGCGATCCCGAGCACAACGCGGCTCAACTGCGTGCTGTGCTGGAAGGCGCTCGCACGCCCTATCGCGACGTGGCTCTGCTCAATGCTGCCGCATCCCTTGTCGTTGTGGACGAGGCTGCCAACCTGCGCGACGGCCTCGAGCGCGCCTCCCGCGCCCTCGACAGCGGGGCCTCCAAGGCCACTCTCGAGCGCCTCGTCCAAGTGTCGAACGATTGAGGACTAAGCATGAGCGATGTTCTCAGCCGGATTGAAGCCTATAAGCGCCAGGAGATCGCAGCCGCAAAGGCCGGCGTGCCGCAGGCCATGATCGAGCGCCGCGCCCGCGAGGCCTCACCGCCACGCGGCTTTGCCAAGGCAATCGAACGGCACCTTGCCGAAGGGCGGCCCGCGCTGATCGCCGAGGTGAAGAAGGCAAGCCCTTCCAAGGGGCTGATCCGCGCCGATTTCGACCCGCCGGGCCTCGCCCGCGCCTATGCCGAGGGCGGCGCCAGCTGCCTGTCCGTTCTCACCGACGAGCCCTCCTTCCAGGGCCGGCCCGAATACCTTGGCCAAGCCCGCGATGCTTCCGGCCTCCCGTCTCTGCGCAAGGACTTCCTGTTCGAGCCCTATCAAGTCTACGAGGCCCGTGCCTGGGGTGCCGACTGCATTCTTGTGATCATGGCGAGCGTCACCGACGACGAGGCCCGCGCCCTGATCGACACGGCACACGGCCTAGGCATGGACGTGCTCGTCGAGGTGCATGACCGGGCGGAGTTGGAGCGCGCTCTGCCGCTGGGCACCAAGCTGATCGGCATCAACAACCGCAATCTACGCACCTTCGAGGTCTCGCTCGGAGTCAGCGAGGAACTGGCGCCGCTGATCCCGCCCGACCGCATCATCGTCGGCGAGAGCGGAATCGTCGCGCTCCATGATATCGAGCGTCTGACGAAGGTGAACATCCGCACCTTCCTCGTGGGCGAAAGCCTGATGCGTCAGGCGGACGTGGCGGCCGCTACGCGAAGGCTTCTGTTCGGCGAGGCCGCATGACGGGGCTGACGCACCTCGATGCGGCGGGCGAGGCCAACATGGTCGACGTCTCGGACAAGAATGTCACGAGCCGCACAGCGGTCGCTGAAGGGTGCGTGGTCATGCTGCCGGAGACGGTCGCCTTGATCCTCCAGGGCGACGCGAAGAAGGGCGATGTGCTCGGGACCGCGCGTCTCGCCGGCATCATGGCCTCCAAACGCACGCACGAATTGATCCCTCTCTGCCACCCTCTCCTGATTTCGAAAGTGAAGGTGGACTGCACTCTCGACGAGAGCCTTCCCGGCGTGCGGGTGAGCGCCGAGGTGAAGGTGTCGGGCCAGACCGGGGTCGAGATGGAGGCGCTGACCGCCGTCTCCGTCGCGTGCTTGACGATCTACGACATGGTGAAAGCCGCCGATAAGGGCATGCGAATCGAAAACATCCGCCTGCGGCGCAAAAGCGGCGGACGATCTGGAGATTACGAGGCGCCATGAGCCTGATCTCGGTCGAGGATGCCCTGTCCAGGGTGCTGGCGAATGTGGAGAAGCCGCTCGAAACCGAGCATGTCCCCCTCGCCTCCTGTGCCGGACGTACCCTCGTCGAAGATCTCAGCGCCCTGCGCGACCAGCCTCCTTTCCCGGCCTCCGCCATGGACGGCTATGCGGTGCGCAGTGCCGACTGCACCCAGATTCCCGTAACCCTGCAGGTGGTCGGCGCCAGCGCTGCCGGATCCCGGTTTACCGGAGTCGTTAGCCCCATGGAGGCCGTTCGGATCTTCACCGGCGCGCCCGTGCCCGACGGCGCCGATGCCGTGGTGCTGCAGGAGGATACGGAGCGCTCAGGCGATCGGGTGACAGTGAAGGAGGCAGCCCAGCCCACCCGCCATATACGCTCGGCGGGTCTCGACTTCCGTGCCGGCGACATTCTCCTCCAAGCAGGTCTGCGCCTCGATTCACGCCACATTGCTCTTGCGGCAGCCATGGGTCACGGGCTGCTCCCCGTTCATCGAAAACCCAAGGTCGCCATCCTCGCCACGGGCGACGAACTGGTGCGGGCAGGCGAGACGGTCGGTCCCGACCAGATCACCGCCTCAAGCCTACCGGCCACAATCCTGATGGTGGAAAAGGCCGGAGCCGAGGCAATCGACCTGGGCATTGCCCGCGACGATCTCGCGGTGCTCGAGGAACGCATCCAGGCAGCGCGCGACGCTGGCGCCGATATTCTGGTGACCCTGGGCGGAGCCTCTGTTGGCGAGCACGACCTGGTGCAGAAGGCTCTGAGCCGCCAGGGCATGGATCTCGGATTCTGGCGCGTGGCCCTGCGCCCAGGAAAGCCCCTGATGCATGGGCGCCTCGGATCGACCCTGCTGCTTGGCCTGCCCGGCAATCCCGTCTCATCCCTCGTCTGCGCCGTCCTATTCCTCGTGCCCGCCATTCGTGCCCTCCTGGGCGACCAGCGGGCCGGAGACGATCCGGCGGAGGATGCCATCCTCGGGGCGGATCTGCCGCCCAACAAGGAGCGACAGGACTATATGCGTGCCTCGCTTGCGCTGAAGGACGTTCCCTTGAGCCTCGCACAGGGCCCCGCACGGCTGATGCTGCCGGTTGCGACGCCGCACCTCCTGCAGGATTCGTCCATGCTGAGCATCCTGGAGCGCTCCGACGCTCTCCTCGTGAGGCCGCCTCACGCCCCTGCTTCCACTGCCGGAGAGCCCTGCCGGATCATCCGTCTGGAGCGGTTCTGCTAGTAATTCACTCGGCAGGGTGCCCGACTGAAAGCTTCTCAAAGTCGAACTCAGCAGCGTGCGATCCTGGATCGCATGGTGTGACCTTTTACTTCATCCGATGCATTTCAGGTCGATCTTTAAAAAACTGATGCAATGTTACAAGTATAAATCACTTCGCAAAGCTTATGGCACCTTAACAGCAGGCTTGCAGAACACAGCAAGAACGGCTACCTTGTTCTTGATTTGTTTCAGAATCGCCTTTTTCAAGGCAGTAAGGGCCAGCCATGCTGACGCGCAAACAGCACGAATTGCTCCGCTTCATTCATGAGCGGCTGCGGGAAACCGGGGTTCCGCCGTCCTTCGACGAGATGAAGGACGCGCTCGACCTCAAGTCCAAGTCCGGCATCCACCGCCTGATCACGGCGCTCGAGGAGCGCGGCTTCATCCGCCGCCTGCCGAACCGGGCTCGGGCGCTGGAGGTGATCCGCCTGCCGGAGAGCACCAGCGGGGCCGGCAGCCAGCGGCGCTTCACGCCGAGCGTGGTCGAGGGCGGGCTGGCCGGCAAAGCCAAGGCTGCTCCCCAGTCGGCTTCCGATCCGCGCGATCGCGAGATGTCGATCCCGGTCATGGGCCGGATTGCCGCCGGTACGCCGATCTCGGCCATCCAGACCCGCAGCCACTCGATCACCCTGTCAGGCGACTTCCTGGCCCAGGGCGATCACTTCGCTCTCGAGGTTCGCGGCGACTCCATGGTCGAGGCCGGTATTCTCGACGGCGACCTCGTGGTGATCCGCCGGCAGGACAATGCCAATACGGGCGACATCATCGTGGCCCTCATCGACGAGGAGGAGGCGACCTTGAAGCGCTTCCGCCGCCGCGGATCCTCCATCGCGCTCGAGGCCGCCAACCAGGCCTACGAGACCCGCGTGCTCGGCCCCGACCGGGTCAAGATCCAGGGCAAGCTCGTCAGTCTGGTTCGCCGGTACTGATCTCGTCTTCGGGAAGATCCTGCTCAGGGACAGGCCTTGCAGGCCTCGGCCTCCCCTGAGCAGTCACGCCTTCGGTCTGGATTGTCGTGTCGCCGGGCCAGGTCATCACCTCGCGGCCTTTCCTGACGGACGTGATTTCGACCTCGCCCAAACTGAGGCGCAGTGTCGTGGCTCCGCGCTGCTTCAGCGCCTCACCGTCCAGAACAATGGGCTGCCGACACGTGGGTGGGGCCAGCAAGCGTGTAGCGATCACTTTTGCCCGACGGCAATCCTCCTCGAAAGCCGCGTGTCCTGGACAAAGGCAATCTGCCGTTCATCCGCCGCAACGACGACGCAGCCGGCGCCGTCGCAGCGTGCCTCACGCCTGAGGCTGGCATCGTCGGCATCCCTTGCATCGCCGTCGGCGCGCAGCCATTGCTCGGTCACGAAGTCCGATGGCCGCCCGACAAGGGCCAGTTGTCCATCGCTGCCGCGAATGGCCGCCCCTGCCCCTTCACGGTCGATGAAGACGTCGTAGCGATCCGGAGCAGCCGCGAAGGCAAGGCCCATCCCTGCAGGCAGCAGAGCCAACCATCGCAGCGACGAGGCTGGGATGGTGAGGACGAGCAGGCCGAGGCTCAGCAACGCCAGGGCACCGATGCCCAGTGCCGGCACCACCAAGGTCGAACCGCTGAAGGATCCGACCCAAGCCGATACCGCAAGCACCTGCTCAACGGCCGCGCCCATTACCTGCCAGACCGGACGGTCGAGACCGAACGGATAGGCCAGCACGCCGAGGACGGCAGACGGCATGACCACAACCCAGACGAGCGGCAGGGCGAGCGCATTGCCGATGAGACTGTATGGATTGAGCGACTGGAAGTGATAGGCGGCGAATGGCGCCGTGGCGACGCTGGCTACAAGCGTCGTGGTCACGAGCCCGAGCATCGCCCGGCCGGACCAGCGGAAGCCTCGTTCGAGAACGGTTGCAGGCGCCCCCTCGCCCGGCCTCCCGTGCATCAGCGGCACCAGGGCCATCATGGCGGTGACTGCTCCGAACGACATCTGAAAGCTCGGACCCAGCAGCGCCTCGGGCTCGCGGGCGAGAACGATGAGAGCGGCGATCGCGAGATTGCGGATGCTCAGCGCAGCGCGGTCCACCAGCACCGCGCCGAACATCACGAGGGTCATGATGAGCGAGCGCTCGGTTGCGACATCGGAGCCCGAGAAGATGCAGTAGATGGTCGCGCCGACCATCGCCGCCACGGCGGCCATCTTCTTCACCGGCCAGAGGAGGGCGACAGCTGGCGTCAGCGCCAGTAGCGCACGAACAAGCCAGAAGAACGTGCCGGCGGCCAGCACCATGTGGAGGCCGGAGATCGACACGATGTGATAGATCCCGGCCCCGCGCAAAATGTCATTCGTGGACTCAGGGATGAGCCCGCGCTTGCCTGTGACCAAGGCAGCCCCGACACCACCCGCCGCGCCGCCGATGGATGTGGCGATGCGTTGGGTCAGCGCATTGCGGGCTTCGTCCACGCCGGCTGCCAGCTGCAGCGACCAATCCGCTGGACTCGGTGAGCTGACCCACCTCACCTGCCCCACCATGGAGCCGACCGCGCCGATCCCTTTGTAATAGGCATCCTGGGCGAAGTCGTAGCCGCCGGGCCATGCCGCCTCCGGTGGCGGAAGCAGGCGGGCGGTGCCGGTGACGAACTGCCCCGCCGTCAGCCCTGCCCCGGCGCGCACGGATACGCGCACGAGACGGGGCCGCTCAGCCTCCGCGACGTCCTTCATCTCCACAATGCGGATGAGAAGCCTCTGCCCCTCTTCCCGGTCCTCCACCGCCTCCACAAAACCGGCAATCGTCGTGATGGTGATGCGGGTGAGGACTGAGGCCGCGACGCTCCGGGTGCGGATCACGCCTGCCGCGAATCCTGCAAAGACGGCCGACAGCGCGATCATGGCAACCACGGCCGCCATGTTCCGGCGCAGGGCGACACCAGCCGCTACGCAAAGAGCAAAAGCTCCCAACGGTGCCCAGAGGGCGGGGGCGCCATCGGCCTGGAAGAACAGGAGGATGCCGATGCCGAAACAGACTGGGATCCAGGGGAAGAGCCGGCGCTGGACGACCTCGTGGGTGATGGCCTTGGACAGCCAGCCGCGCCCGTCGAGGAGCCCCCACTCGATGCTGGAGCTCCAGGAGCGGGGCAAAGCCATGGCCCGCGCCAAACTGCGCGGGGTCCGGTGGGTCTTTGCTCGGTTGTCTTCCATCGCGGCTTCGGCTTAACGCGGGTTCGGTTGCATGCTAGACGACCGCACGCTCTGCCCCAAGCCGCCCTGTGGATTGAGTCGGAAGGCTGCGGCAGCACGGCCGCGCGACCCAAAGTTTCTTTAGTCAAGGTTCCCCTGCGATGACCGTCGTCACCCGCTTCGCCCCCTCTCCCACCGGCTTTCTCCATATCGGAGGGGGACGCACGGCCCTGTTCAACTGGCTCTATGCCAAGCGGCATGGAGGCAAGATGCTGCTGCGTATCGAGGACACGGACCGGGAGCGTTCAACAGACGCCGCCATCGCGGCCATTCTCGACGGGCTGCAATGGCTCGGCCTCGATTGGGATGGCGACGTGGTCTACCAGTTCTCCCGGGCCGCCCGCCACAAGGAGGTGGCCGAGAGCCTGCTGGCCCAAGGCCGCGCCTATTACTGCTATGCCTCCCAGCAGGAGCTGGAAGAGATGCGCGAGACTGCCCGCAAAGAAGGCCGTCCACTGCGCTATGACGGCCGCTGGCGCGACCGGGATCCCGCCGAGGCTCCCAAAGACGTGAAGCCTGTTATCCGCCTCAAGGCACCGACCGAGGGCGAGACGGTGGTCGAGGACGAAGTTCAAGGCCGCGTCGTGTGGCAGAACAAGGATCTCGACGACCTCGTGCTCCTGCGCTCGGACGGCACGCCCACCTACATGCTGGCCGTGGTGGTGGACGACCACGACATGGACGTGACCCATGTCATCCGTGGCGACGATCACCTCACCAATGCGGCGCGCCAGACGCAGATCTATCAGGCGCTGGGATGGGACGTGCCCAAGATGGCGCATATCCCACTCATTCATGGTCCCGATGGAGCCAAGCTCTCCAAGCGCCACGGCGCATTGGGCGTCGAGGCGTATCGCAGCATGGGCTACTTGCCTGAAGCGGTGCGCAACTATCTTGTGCGCCTCGGCTGGAGCCATGGCGACCAGGAGATGTTCTCTACCCAGGAGATGATCGATGCTTTCGATCTCGGCAGCATCGGCCGTTCCCCGGCCCGCTTCGATTTCGCAAAGCTCGAGAACCTCAATGGCCATTACATGCGCCAAGCCGATGACGAGCGTCTGGTGCAGGCTCTAGAGGATCTGCTGCCGGAGTTGGACAAGGATGAGCACCATCTCGGCCGCACCTTCAAGCCTGCCCTGCGGGAGAAGTTGATCGCCGCTATGCCGGGCCTGAAGGAGCGCGCCAAAACCCTCGTGGAACTCCTCGACAGTGCCTACTACCTCCATGCCCAACGGCCGCTCCGACTCGACGAGAAAGCCGCCGGCCTTCTCGCGGACGGCCGCGCACGTCTCACCGGAATTACCGAGAAGCTCGAGGCCGTTTCCGATTGGTCGGCCCAGAGCGTGGAAGCCGTCGTGCGTGAGCATACGGAAGCTGTCGGAGCGAAGCTCGGTCAGGTGGCGCAGCCGCTTCGGGCAGCGCTGACTGGGCGCGCGACATCGCCGGGGCTCTTCGACGTGATGGCGGTTCTCGGCAAGGACGAAACCCTGTTGCGGCTGCGCGACCAGACCAAGGATGCGCCCGCTGCATAGTGGGCGAATCTCGCCTTTAGACGTGCTTGCCCCCTCCCAACGGATAAGCTACCGAAGGCGCCATAAACCGACCGACCGGCAAACCCTGGCTCGGCAGCCCCGAGGGCCTACTCCGCTCCCCCGGTTGCTCTAGGTTCTGCCCGGCCTCCTTTTGAAAGGGCCATGACGCATGAGTTCCAGCTCCAGCACCATTTCTGTCGACGGGAAGTCCGTGGAACTGCCGGTAAAAGAAGGCACCATCGGCCCGAGCGTCGTCGACATCTCCAAGCTCTATGGCCAAACCGGGATGTTCACCTACGATCCCGGCTTCACTTCCACGGCGGCTACCGAGTCGAAGATCACCTATATCGATGGCGACAAGGGTGTCCTGCTCTATCGCGGCTATCCTATCGACCAGCTCGCCGAGCACGGTGACTTCCTCGAGACCTGCTACCTGCTCCTCTACGGAGAGCTGCCCACTGCCGCCCAGAAGGCGGACTTCGACTACCGCGTCACGCGCCATACCATGGTGCACGATCAGATGAACCGGTTCTTCACCGGGTTCCGCCGCGATGCGCACCCGATGGCGATCATGGTCGCCTCCGTCGGCGCACTCTCGGCCTTCTACCACGACTCGACCGACATCTCGGATCCGCACCAGCGCATGATCGCGTCCATGCGCATGATCGCCAAGATGCCGACACTGGCCGCGATGGCCTATAAGTACTCGATCGGCCAGCCCTTCGTGTATCCGCAGAACGATCTGGACTACACGTCCAACTTCCTGCGCATGTGCTTTGCGGTGCCGGCCGAGGAATACAAGGTCAACCCGGTGCTTTCGCGCGCGCTTGACCGGATCTTCATCCTGCACGCCGATCACGAGCAGAACGCCTCGACGTCGACCGTGCGCCTCGCCGGCTCGTCGGGTGCAAACCCGTTCGCCTGCATCGCGGCCGGCATTGCCTGCCTGTGGGGCCCCGCACACGGTGGCGCCAACGAGGCGGCCCTGAAGATGCTGGAGGAGATCGGCACGCCGGATCGCATTCCGGAGTACATCGCCAAGGCCAAGGACAAGAACGATCCGTTCCGTCTCATGGGCTTCGGCCACCGGGTCTACAAGAACTACGACCCGCGCGCCCGCATCATGCAGAAGACCACCCACGAGGTGCTCAACGAGCTCGGCATCAAGGACGATCCGCTCCTCGACGTGGCCGTGGAGCTCGAGCAGATCGCACTCAAGGACGAGTACTTCGTCGAGAAGAAGCTGTACCCGAACATCGACTTCTATTCGGGCATCACCCTCAAGGCGATGGGTTTCCCGACCTCCATGTTCACCGTGCTGTTCGCCCTGGCCCGCACGGTCGGCTGGATCGCCCAGTGGAGCGAGATGATCGAGGATCCGTCCCAGCGCATCGGCCGTCCGCGCCAGCTCTACACGGGCTCGCCGGAGCGCGACTACGTGACGGTCGCTCAGCGCGGGTAAGGACTGTCCGAGATGATGAACAGAGAAGGGGCCGAAAGGCCCCTTTTTCATGTCAGATGGCAATTGTCGGCACCGTCTCTTGGCACGTCATGGAGCAGCGCTCAGGTACGAGCTGACAGCACCTCTTCCACAATCCGGGCGGCTCGTTCGCTGGGAGCCTCATCCCCTATCTTCATCAGAGTGTCGAGCCTGCCGAACGCTTCGATCTGACGTTGACGTTCCGGGGTGTCGCTGAGCAACGGCAGGAGAGCCTCGATCAGCTTCTCCGGGGTGCAGTCCCACTGGATGAGTTCCGGAATGACGTTCTCACCGAGCACCAGGTTTGTGAGCACGATGGACGGCGCCTTGATCAGGTACTTCAGCACTTCCTCGATTTTCGATACGCGGTAAGCCACCACCATCGGAACACCAGAAAGCCCGAGCTCCAGGGTGACGGTGCCCGAGGCGGCGAGTGCCGCATCGGCCTGTCGGAAAGCGGCCCATTTGGCGGCTTCTCCCTCAACGATTCGGGGCTTCACGCTCCACGACTCGGCCCGCATTCTGATCTCATCCGCAACATGAGAAACCGCCGGGATCGTCACCTCGAAAGGGTGCGCCGAACGCTCCTTCAACAGCGCCAGGGCGGCGCCGAACGGCTCCATGAGACGGCTCACCTCGGAGCGGCGGCTGCCGGGGAGGACGAGCAACTTGATCGGTTCGCCCGCACTGCCACCGCGCTCTCCAGGAGCGGGCCTGATCTCGGAAAGGCGCTCAATGAGCGGGTGTCCGACATAGGTGGTGGGCGGGCCGTCAAGACGCCGATGCGCCTCGGGCTCGAAGGGCAGAAGCGCCAGGAGGTGGTCGACATAGGCCCGCATTTTCGGAGCGCGTCCCGGACGCCAGGCCCAGACGGAGGGGCTGACGTAATCGACAATGGGAATGTCCGGTGCACGCTGTCGCGCGGCCTTTGCGACACGGTGGGTGAAGTCCGGGCTGTCGATGATGACCAGCATGTCGGGCTTTGCCGCCACCACAGCATCTGCCGTCATCCGGATGCGTTTGAGAATGGCGGGCAGCCGCGCGATCACGGCGGAAAAGCCCATGACGGCGATCTCCTCCAAGGGGAAGAGAGAGTTCAGGCCTTCCTGTGCCATGGCATGCCCGCCGACGCCGCCGAAGCGCAGGCGCTCGGGCCCCAGCCGCACCTTCAGGGAACGCATCAGCTTGGCGCCGAGCTGGTCGCCCGATTCCTCGCCCGACACGATCCAGATCGTTAGCGGCTTGCTCTCAGCCAAGAGGCTTCTCCATCCACGGCAGATCGACAGCGATGAGGAAGAGGCCGAGGCGGTTGGCCGTCCGCAGAGTTTCCTCCTGCTCCAGCACGAAGGTCGAGCCAGCACCGATGGCGACTCCGGAGAGTCCTGCCTTTGCCGCCTCTGCCACGGTGCGTGGGCCAATGGTCGGCATGTCGACCCGTAGGTCCTGACCGCGTTTGGCGGCCTTGATCAGCACGCCGCCCTCCTCACGTCGGCGCAGGCCGAACCAGGACTGGCGGAGGCTCCTCACCCGCCGGATCATGCGGTCGGTGCCTTCGGGCCCCTCGATGGCCAGAACATGCCTGCGGTCGACCACGGCTCCCTGCCCAATGTCGAAGTCCGACAGGGAGACAAGAAGCTCCAGCCCGAAGGCAATAGCCCCATGATCGTCGGCTCCCGGCTGCCGCGCACCCGTGAGCGTGCGGGGCGCTACGAGATCAGGGGCAAGCTCGTGGGCACCGACGACCCGGTGCCCACGCTCCTCCAGGAGCATCACGGCACCGCGCAGCACCTGATCGTCCCCACGGGCGATGACCTCCCTCACCTCGTGCCTGTTGCGGAGCAGGGAGTAGGCGCTCAGCAGAGCGGAGAAGCCGGGCCTGCGCACGGCTCCGACCAGGGAGACGGCCTGTGGCCGCCAGCCCTCGAGGGTGCTCATGATGGTCTTGAGATCGAGAAGATCGACGGTGGCGTGGGCGCGCCGCTGCAGCTCCCCCTCTGCAAAGCCGCGGAAGGCGAGAATCCGGACGTCCTGCCCCGTCCGCTCCAGATGGCTCAAGAGCTGGATGGGAAGCTGCCCGGCCCCGGCGAGGATTGCGATGGGGCCTTTAGGTATCATCCGGCTGAACTGACCGGATCCCGCGGCGTGCAGATCGCCCTGTCGCCCCCGGCACGGATGAAATCGAGGATCTCGTGCACGAAGGGGTGGCTTTCGAACTCGCCCGCCACGTCTTCGACACGCTCGGCCAGAGTGCCCTCATCCGCGAAGAGAAGCCGATAGGCGCGGCGGATCTCGTGGATCTGCTCGCGGGTGAAGCTGCGGCGGCGCAGGCCGATGATGTTGAGGCCGGCGAGATGCGCCCGATTGCCCATGGCCATGCCATAGGGGATCAGGTCGTTCTCCAGGCCCGACATGCCGCCCACGAAGGCGTGGGAGCCGACGCGAGCAAACTGGATCACCGCAGATGCACCGCCGAAAATCACGAAGTTGCCGACCGTCACGTGCCCTGCCAGCATGACGTTGTTCGACAGGATGCAGTCGTTCCCGACCTTGGTGTCGTGACCGACATGGGAGCCGGCCAGAAAGGCGCAGCGATCGCCGATGACCGTTCGAAGGCCGCCGCCCTCGGTGCCCGGGTTCATGGTCACGCCTTCGCGGATCATGCAATCGGCGCCGATCTCGAGCGTCGAGGCCTCGCCCTTGTATTTCAGATCCTGCGGAATGTGGCCGATGGAGGCGAACGGAAAGATCCTAGTTCGCGGGCCGATGGTGGTGCGCCCTGCCAGGGCCACATGGCTGATGAGCTGGCAGCCCTCGCCGAGTTCCACCTCGGGACCTACCGTGCAGAACGGGCCGATCTTCACGCCCGGACCGATCTTGGCGCCGTCCTCGATGATGGCGCTTGGATGAATGACCGTCTCCATCATTCGTTCACCAGCATGGCGCTGACTTCGGCCTCGCAGACAAGGACGCCATCGACCTTCGCCTCGCCCTTGTACCACCACATGTTGCGGCGGTTGTTCAGCTTGCGCATGTGAAACTCAACCCGGTCCCCCGGCTCCACCGGCTTGCGGAACTTCACCTTGTCGATCGTCATGAAAAACACCTGCTTCGGCTTGGCCATCTGGGCCATCTTGGCCTTCACGCAGATGGCCCCCGCCGTCTGAGCCATCGCCTCGATCAGAAAGACGCCCGGGAAGATCGGCCGCGAGGGGAAATGGCCCGTGAATTGTGGCTCATTGAAGGTGACGTTCTTGATGCCGATGCACGAATTGTCGCCGTCGATCTCGATGATCTTGTCGACCAGGAGAAAGGGATACCGGTGCGGCAGAAGCTCCAGGATCTCCATGATATCGGCAGTTTGAAGCGTGGTGGGCGCTTCGGACATGACGGGAACTCCGAACGGTAAGAAATGCCTTCAAAGAACGTTATGAAGACGCGTCGTCGTCTTTGGCGGAATCGTTCCCGGATGCAAGCTTTTTCAGCGCCGTGATCTCACGGAACCACTCCCGCATAGGCCGTGCCGGGATGCCGCCCCAGCGGGCTCCCGCCGGCACATCGCCGTTGACGCCGCTGGTGGCTGCGATCTGAGCGCCCATGCCGATCCGGACATGCCCCTTCACGGCCACCTGACCGCCGATGGCCGCATAATCCTCAACCGTGCTCGAACCGGCGATTCCGACCTGGGCCACGATCACGCAATGGCGGCCGATCACCACGTTGTGGGCGATCTGAACCAGGTTATCGATCTTGGTGCCCTCACCGATCACCGTATCGCGGCTCGCACCCCGGTCGACCGTGGTGTTTGCCCCGATCTCCACATCGTCCTGGATGATGACACGCCCAACCTGCGGCACCTTCAGGTGGCCCTGCGGTCCCATGGCAAAGCCGAATCCGTCCTGGCCGATCCTGACCCCCGGATGGAGAATGACCCGGTTGCCGAGATAGGCATGGGTGACGGTGACGTTGGCCGCGATGGAGCAGTCCCGCCCGATCCTTACATTGGGGCCGACCACCACGTGGGCACCGATCAGGGTGCCCGATCCGATCTCCGCATGCGGTCCGATGACGGCGCCCGGATCGACCCGGACACCATGCTCCAGCCTAGCTGAGGGGTGGACAAAGGAGCCGGGTGAGATTCCGGTCGCGGCAAAGGAGGATTCCGGCCGCATGGCGGACGGGAACAGGATGGCCAGGACCTGGGCGAAAACCCGGTAGGCTTGGGGCGTGACCAGAGCGGCCGTGCCGGACGGCACCTTGGAGGCATAGCGCGGCGTCACCAAGCAGGCTGCGGCTCGGGTCGCCGCCAGGGCTCCGACATAGGCAGGGTTGTCCATATAGGCGAGATCGCCAGAACCCGCGCTCTCGAGGGGGGCGACCCCACGAAGCAAAAACTCCCCGTCGGTGCCGTCGGGGAGCGCGACATTGGCCATCTCCGCCACCTGACGCAGATTCAACGTCTGGCTTTGCGGGAAGAAGTGCGATTCAGCCATGGAGAATAAGTGAGGGCGCCTCTGGGCGCCCTCCCCGACTAGAAGCGGGTACCGCCCGTGAACCGGAAGGCCTGGGTGCGGTCGCCACCGATCCGATTGCCATTGGCGTCTAGGACACCCTCTTCCTTGGTGAGTGCGTACGCATAATCAAAGCGGATCGGGCCGAGCGGAGAAGTCCACAGGATCGAGGCACCGACTGACGAGCGCAGCTTGCTGCTGTCGAGGACGTCGATTGTGCCGCCATCGACGCCCTCGAACACCGTCGGGCCGTCATAGCCGTAGAGCGTACCGGCATCGGCGAACACGGCACCCCTCAGACCCAGCTCGCGGGGCAGAACTGGGATTGGGAACTGCACTTCGAGCGAGCCGCCGAAATAGGTGGTGCCGCCAAGGGCGTTCGCCCTGCTGTCGGAAGTCGAGATGTCGCGCGGGCCGATGCCGTTGGAGGCGAAGCCGCGCACCAGGGACGGCCCCATGAAGAAGTGGTCGATGATGCGCAGATCACCGCCCGCGTCTCCATTGTCGCCAAGGCCCATGATGTGGCCACCCTGAACGCGGGCGATACCGACCACATCCTCAAAGAGCTCGCGGTAGTAGCGGGCGTCACCCGTCACACGGAAGAAGCGGGAGTCACCGCCAAGTCCGGCGAAGTCCGTCTTCACCTCGGCATAGAAGCCGTTGCGCGGGTTACGGATGCTGTCGAGGGTGTTGTAGTTGAAGGTCAGGCCCGCTAGGGAGGTGATCGTCTCACCCTGGGCGTTCTTGATCGCGAGAGACGCCTCGCCGTTGCCTTCGCACTCGGCGCGGGTGATGACGCCATCCCCATTGGTGTCCGTGAAGCCAGGAATCGGGAACGAACAGTCGTTATACGGCCGATCCTCATCGTTCGGGATCGTAATTTCCTGCTGGTACAGCGAGTACCGGGCTGTGATCGTGAACTCTTCCGTGAACGGAAGGCCCAGGCGCAGCGTACCGCCGGTCATGCGGTTCTCGTAGCGCGAGTACCGAGTCTGGTCGCTGAACTTCGAGAACAGGTCGATACCCGCCGACATCCGGTAGCCCAGGAAGTACGGCTCGGTGAAGGAGAAGTCGACACCATGAGCGCGCTGGCCGAGCTGGCCTGCGAGGCGCACGAACTGGCCGCGACCCAGGAAGTTGGTCTCGGTGACGGAGACTTCGCCGATGAAGCCGTCGGCCGTTGAATAGCCGCCCGAAACCGAGAATGCGCCGGTGGACTGATCTTCCACATCCACGTTCACGACGACGCGGTCGGCCGACGAGCCGGGCTCGTTGGAGATGCGGACCCGCTTGAAGTAACCGAGGTTGTTCAGGCGGCGCTCGGCACGGTCGACAAGCACCTGGTTGTAGGCATCGCCCTCGCCGAGCTCGAACTCGCGACGGACGACATAGTCACGGGTGCGGCTGTTGCCGCGCACGTTGATCCGCTCGATGTAGATCCGCGGCGCCTCCTCGACCACATAGGCGAGGCTGATCGTGCGGGTCGATGGATCGCGGCTGCCGACCGGACGAACCAAGGCGAACGGATTGCCCCGACGGGCCACATTGGCAGTGAGATTCTGAACCGTCCTCTCGACGGCTTCGGCGTTGTAGACGGAGCCCTCGGAGGTCGCGATCCCGCCACGGATGGACTGGGGATCCACCCCGGGAAGCCGGGGATCGACGCTCACGCTGCCGACCCGGTACTGCTCGCCCTCTTCGACCGCGATGGTGATGACGTAGCCGCCGCCATTGGCGTCGAACGCGACATCGTTGGAGACGAGGCGGAAGTCTGCATAGCCGTTCTTCAGGTAATAGCGGCGGATCAGCTCCAGATCGTTCGCGAGACGGTCTGGGTCATAGACGTCGGTGCTTTTGAAGAAGCTCAGGAGATTCGTCTCGGTCGTCTGCATGACGCCGCGCAGGCGGCTCGCCGAGACCTGATTGTTGCCGACAAAGCGGATTTCCTTGACGCCAGTCTTGTCACCCTCGACAACCGTGTAGACCACGTCCACCGTGCCGTTGGGGAGGTCGACCACGCGCGGCGTGACCTGGGCAAGCCCGCGTCCGGACTGCCGGTAAATCTCAAGGATGCGGCCAACGTCGGCATCAACGGCGGCCTGGTTGTAGGGAGCGCGGGCACGGGCCTGGAACTGATCCTGGAAAGCCGCGCTCTCGATCTTCTTGTTCCCTTCGACCACCACGCGGTTGACGATGGGGCCCTGTGCGGCCGAAGCCCGGCGATTCCTTGGGGCCACCTGCTGCGCGAAGGCGCTCTCCGCGGCAGTAATTCCGGCCATCAGCGCGCTGATTGCGATAACGGCGGTGGCGGCCGGCTTCTTCCGGCGAGGCGTGGTCGTCGACATCATCAACTGGCCCGTTCTTTGTCTTTAAATCCCTAGCGGAGGTATCCCCGCAGGCTGGAGACGCGTGCCCCCAACCTTATCCATGTGAAGCGCTTGTACAAACTTTCGCCCCTATTGCAAACGGCACGTCCACAACAGAGTGGCGATTTTTATCCTGCGTGGCGTCCTTGTCACGTTCCTGG
>JAESFL010000736.1_pt1 | contig 18184 bp, 15 predicted proteins | sample 9269401 | NCBI WGS metagenome assembly JAESFL01 (sample SAMN14506025, study PRJNA617098) | algae metagenome | isolation source: Gloeocapsa sp. UFS-A4-WI-NPMV-4B04 and co-occurring heterotrophs from desert... | place: USA: Utah | collected 2006-10-01 | reverse complement strand
CTTGGCTCAACCGCTTCCGTGGCATCCTCATCCGCTGGCCCAAAAAGCCCCGGAACTACCGAGCCCTCGTCCACTTCGCCTGCGGGATCATCGCCGCTCAACAAACCCTACCGGAATAGGTTCTAAGCGGCGCCCCATAGGGCACCGCCCAAAACTCCCAAAAATTACTTCCCGAACCGCTCGAACTTCGGGAAGCTGCGGGTCATCAGCGTGCCGGCATCGGAGCGGTGGCCCATCCACTTCTCCAGCATCGCGCTTTGAGCGAGCCGCGCCTGGCCCGAGCCGTCGCGCCAGGGCAAGCCCTCCGCCAGGGTGAAGACGCAGGCATCCGCGAGCTGGCTCTGGCGGCAGCGCTGCAGGCGCACGCCCTTGCCGCGACCGAGTTCCGTCACCTCGGAGGCCGGGAAGACCAGCATCAGCTTGTCGGAGGAGCAGACGGCGATGTGGTCGCCCTCGGCCGGCACCAGCAGCACCGCGCTCGCCCCCTCGTCGAGGCCGAGGATCGCCTTGCCCTTGCGGGTGTTGGCGACCAGTGCGTCGGACGGCGCGATGAAGCCGCGCCCGTCCGAGCCGGCGATCAGCAGCTTGCTCTCGGGCTTGTAGGGCAGAGCGGCCACGATCTCGGTGCCGTCGTCGAGATCGACCATCAGCCGCACCGGATCGCCAAAGCCGCGCCCGCCGGGCAGCTTCGAGGCTTCGAGGGTGAAGACCTTGCCGTTCGAGGCGAGCAGCAGGATCTTTGCCGTGGTCTCGCTGAGGAAGGAGACCTTCAGGGTGTCGTCGCCCTTGAAGGCCACACCCGACAGCTCGGTCACGTGCCCCTTGAGCGCGCGGATCCAGCCCTTCTCGGACAGGATGACGGTGATCGGCTCGCGCTCGACCATGGCGGCGGTGAAGTCGATGCCGGCGGTGTCCGGCGGGTTTTCCAGGGTGGTGCGCCGCTTTCCGAGTTTCGTCTCCGGCCCGAACGTCTTCTTCACCGCGCGGATCTGCTTAGTGATCTCCGTCCACTGGAGCTTCTCGGAGCCGAGCAGCGCCTCGATCCCCTCCTTCTCCTTGGTGAGTTCCTCGAACTCGCGCTTCAGCTCCATCTCCTCGAGCTTCCGGAGCGAGCGCAGGCGCGTGTCGAGGATGGCGTTGGCCTGGACCTCGGTGAGTTCGAACCGGGCCATCAGGGAAGCCTTCGGGTCGTCCTCCTCGCGGATGATGCGGATCACCTCGTCGAGGTCGAGATAGACGATGAGTAGGCCGCCGAGGATTTCGAGGCGCCGTTCGATCTGGCCGAGGCGGTAGCTCGAGCGGCGCTGCAGCACGACGCGGCGGTGATCGACCCATTCGCGCAGGCACTCGGCGAGCCCGATGACGCGGGGGACGACCCCGCCGACCAGCACGTTGAGATTGAGCGGGACCCGCGCCTCCAATTCCGAGAGCCGGAACAGCGATTCCATCAGCATCACCGGATCGACCGAGCGCGAGCGCGGCTCCAGCACGACACGCACGTCCTCGGCCGACTCGTCGCGCACGTCGGCGAGCAGCGGCAGCTTCTTCTCCTGGAGCAGGTCGGCGAGCTTCTCGATGAGGCGGGCCTTCGGCACGCCGTAGGGGATCTCGGTGACGACGATGTTCCAGGTACCGCGCCCCTGCTCCTCCTTGGCCCAGCGGGCGCGGACGCGAAAACCGCCGCGGCCGGTGCGGTAGGCCTCGCGGATGGTCTCGGGCGTATCGATCAGGATGCCGCCGGTCGGAAAGTCCGGTCCCTGCACGAAGGTGCAGAGCTGCTCGGACGTCGCCTCGCGGTTCTGGATCAGGTAGAGCGCCGCGTCGCAGAGTTCGGCGGCGTTGTGCGGCGGGATCGAGGTCGCCATGCCGACCGCGATGCCCTGGCTGCCGTTGGCGAGAAGGTTCGGGAAGGCCGCCGGCAGGACGACGGGCTCCTCCTTCTCGCCGTTGTAGGAGGGGCGGAAATCGACCGTGTCCTCGTCGATCCCGTCGAGCAGCAGCCGGGCGACCTCGGTCAGCCGCGCCTCGGTGTAGCGGTAGGCCGCCGGTCCGTCGCCGTCGATATTGCCGAAATTGCCCTGGCCATCGACCAGGGGGTAGCGCTGGGCAAAATCCTGGGAGAGGCGCACCAGCGCGTCGTAGATCGCCTGATCGCCGTGGGGGTGGAAGTCACCCATCACGTCGCCGACGATCTTCGCGCACTTCTTGAAAGCCGAGGTCGGGTCGAGCCGCAGCAGGCGCATGCCGTAGAGGATGCGCCGGTGCACGGGCTTGAGGCCGTCGCGGGCATCGGGCAGCGCGCGCTGCATGATCGTGGAGAGCGCATAGGCATAGTAGCGCTCCTCCAGCGCCGTCTTCAGCTCGACGCTCTCGATGCCATCGCTCGGCGGCGGCAGGACGGGCTGGCCCATCACTCACTCCACATCGTCAGTTCACTCCGGGCGCCGACCCTGCGTCGGCGTCCGCCACCGTTCTCCGTCTTGACGGGTCACGGTGCCTCTCGAAACGCACCAGAACATAACACGAACACGGTCAACTCTGGCCAGTGCCGAGTGCGACGAATCGTGCGCGTTCCTGCGGCGTGTCTTGCGCCCGTGGGCGCCAGACATGCTGATCGAGGAAATACCCCGTCAAGGTAAACCCCTCCCGAACGTCGCCGGCGTCGGGCGTGCGCCAGCCGCTGCCGGGCTGGTCGCGGTCGCGCAGGAAGGGTGGCAGCGCCAGCAGGCGATCGCGAAACGGCTCGCCAGCCGAGGCGCTGACCGCGCGCCCGCTCTTCGGGGACACGTAGACCAGGGCGTCGTTGGCGCCTGTGGCCGCGCAGTGGGAGAGGTCGAGACCGAAGCCGAGCCCCGCAAGCAGCGCCAGTTCGAACCGCACCATCAGCGCGGGCGCGATCTCGGGATCGTCGAGATGGCCGATCAGCACCTGTGCCGCCGCGTAGAGGTCCGGATGCGGGTCGCGCTCAGGGAGAAGCCGCAGCAGCGCCGAGAGATGCGCGACACCGTAGAGCGCCAACCCCGAATCCATCAGCCGCGAGGCGTTCATGTTCAGCGGCTCGACGGCGTAGGAGCCGAGCGCCCCGTCGAGCCGCGCCCGCCACGTGGCGCGCAGCGTGTTGCCGGGCTGAAGCATCGGCTGCATCCGCCGCGAGCGGCCGCCATGAACGAGCCCGAGATGGCGTCCGTGCTCCGGCGTCATCAGTTCGAGCACGATCCCGGTCTCGCCGTGCTTGCGCAGGCCGATCACGAGGCCATCGTCGGTCCATTGCATGGAAGAGAGATAGTCATTCCGAGGCCGGAACGGGACTGCTTTGCACGCCGAAATCGGGGTGCGATGGCGAATCCATTTCCCGCCCTGATCGAAACCGCTAAGCTTTTCCCGCAATGGGAGATTCGGCGATGGTCGGGCGGCGCGGCGGGGTGGTGCTGGCGATGGTCCTCACGGTTGGCGGCTGCACCGCGGCCGCCGCCCCGCCTTCGCCCTCCGCCTCCACCGGCACCCTCCGCGAGCGGATCGCGGCTTTGGCCTTGCGTCAGGTCGCCTTCGGCTCGGTCTCGCTGATTCCGGTGCGGTTCGCGCACAGCCGCATCGCCGGCCCGTTCGAGGATGGCGGCCGCCAACTCACCTGCGTCTCGACCCGGATGAGCGGCCGCACCTTCGGCAAGCCGGAGCGACCGAAGCTCGTGGTGCGGGAGGAGGCCGGCGCCCTCACCGTCCTGCGCGACGAGGAGGAAGTCTGCGAGGGGCACCGCAGCGAGCCGTTTCCGGAGCTGGATTCGCCGGGGGGTTGAGCGCCTGGCTGCCTGAAGCGCTTGGAAAACGCCTCGCTCCTCATGCCGAGGTGCCGAGCGAAAGCTCGGCCTCGAAGCCCCCCGGAACGGCCGCTCCCACGGAACGGGTGCCGTTGAAACGGGGCGGCGTGCTTCGAGGCTGCTGGCGTATCTCCTCAGCATGAGGATTGTTGGAGACGCCAGTCCAGTTCGGTCAAACAGGCCGCGACACCGGGGTTGCGCACGCGCACGCAAAAATGGTCCCTTCCGGCCTGATGGCTTCCCGCCCCCTGTCGCTCTCCCTCGACCTCATCGCCCGTGCCCATCCCGACACCGTTCCCGACGATCCGAACGCGTTGACGCTGCTCCCGGACGACGACCTCGCGCCCGAACTCGAAGCGATGCTGGCGCGGCGGGCCTCGTCTGAGGGCGGACTTTGGGTGTTCGCCTACGGCTCGCTGCTGTGGAGCCCGGAATTCGCCTTTACCGAGCAGCGGCTCGGCCTCCTGCGGGGCTGGCACCGCCGCTTCTGCCTGCTGCAGCGGCGGTTTCGCGGCACGCCGGAGAAGCCGGGCTTCGTGCTCGGGCTCGACCGGGGTGGGACCTGCCGCGGCGTCGCCTTCCGCCTGGACGAGACCGATCCGCACGCGACCCTGATGCCGGTCTGGCGGCGGGAGATGAAGGGCAAGGGCTACGAGGGGCGCTGGGTCAAGGTAGAGACCGCGGCCGGGCCGGTCACGGCGCTGACCTTCATGGTGAACCGTAGAAGCGACCGCTACGCCGGGCGCCTCTCCGACGAAGAGATCGCGGACAGGATCGCGGCGGCTTGCGGACATCTGGGCCCGAGTGCCGAATATCTGTTCCGCACCGTGGAGGCTTGCGGCCGGCTCGGCATCCACGATCGGCACCTGTGGTCTCTCCAGGCGCTCGTGGCCGAGCGCCTGCGGGACGGGCGCACCGCCCGCGGGTAGGTCTCCGTCATCGCGAGGCGAGGCCGAAGCGATCCAGGGCGCCGCCCGATCCGGCACGGTCGCGTCCTGGACGGCTTCGCGCCGCTCGCCGTGACGGCGAGACGGACTACTGCCCGTCGATCCGGGCGCCGAGGAGCGCGATGGCGCGCTGGTAGACGCCGGCCGCGTTCCAGCCCTGGATCGCGGCGAAGTTCGGCTCGCCGGGCTGGTAGCCCGCGCCGCGCTGCCAGCCGTGTCCCTTGAGAAAGTTCGCCGTGGAGTTCAGCGCGACCGGGGCGCTGTCGAGGCTGCCGCCGACGCCGTAGGTCAGGACGTTCTTCGGCAGGAACTGGGTGTGACCGACCTCGCCGTGGGCCGCGCCGCGGGTCGAGGGCGTCAGCACGCCGCTGTCGACGAGCTTAAGCGCGGCGTAGAGCTGATCGGTGAAGAAGGCCGAGCGGCGGCAATCGTAGGCCAGTGTCGCGACCGCCGAGAGGGTGTTGACGTTGCCCTTCACAGCGCCGAAGCCGGTCTCCATGCCCCAGATCGCCAGGAGCGGGCCCGGCGGCACGCCGTAGCGCTGCTCGATCGAGGCGAAGAGCGCCGCGTTCTGCGCCTTCAGGGCGCGCCCGCGCGAGACGATGGTGTTGCCGCCGCGCTTGGCCAGGAACTGATCGAGCGAGAGCTTGAAGCTCTTCTGGCCGCGATCGGCCGAGATGGTGGCGGTGGAGTAGGAGGTGTTGGCGAGTGCTGCGAGCGCCGCCGGGCTCGCCCGGCCCTTGGCCTCGGCGATGAACTCGTCCTTCCAGGCCTCGAAGCCGGCGGCATTGTTGCCGCACTGCGCCGCCTGCGCCGTGCCGGCGAGCCCCATCAGGGCGGCCACCGCCACCATTCTCAAACCGTGTCCGGTCATCCCACACTCCATCAGGCAGCGGCCTGCTCGGCGCCGCGGCAATCGCAGGGCTTCAGCCGCTCCGCGGAGCCGAGCGCGTTCCACTCAGGGGAATGCACGCCCGGTCTCCGACTTGGCCGAACCATACCTTGGCAGAATCACCGAGCTGTGGCGGCGGTGAGGCACGAAGGGAAGTGTCACACCCCTATTTGGCGGACGAGATCGGTTTGGTTACCGGAGTGTTGGGCCGGCCGCGGCCTCAGTTCACCTCGACCTGCACCACGCCCGGCACGGCGCGCAGCGCGCCCGCGACCTGCGGGGTGGCCTGATAACGGTCCTTCAGGCGGACTTCGACCTCGCGCTCGCCGCCGTCGAGGATCAGGATCAGCGAGACCTCGCCCTCGCCGCGCAGGGTCAGGCGCTGCTGGACCGAACTCAAGGCGCGGTCGTCGCGCAGGAAGATGCGCATGCCCTTCTGGTGGCGGGCGGCGGCCTGATCGAGGGGCTCGGCGGTGGTGATGCGGGCGCGCACGTCCTCGCCCTCGAGGTTCGCCTGGATCGTCAGCACCAGCGGTCGGCCGGGCTCGAGGATGTCGCGGTACTGGTTCAGCCCCTCGGAGAAGATGATCGCCTCGAAGTGGCCGGTCTGGTCCGAGAGGATGACGATGCCGAGCTTGTTGCCGCTCTTGGTGCGCCGTTCCGAACGGTCGAGCACCGAGGCGGCGATCCGCCCGACACTGGCCGTGCCCGCCCGCACCGCCCGGCAGAAATCGGCCCAGGACTGAACCCGCAGCTTCTGGAGGATCGGCCCGTACTCGTCGAGCGGATGGCCCGAGAGGAAGAAGCCGATGGCGTCGCACTCGCGCTTGAGCTTGTCGGTGTGGGTCCAGAACTCGTGCGGCGGAATACGAAGCGCCACGTCGGCGGAAGCGACGCCGCCGAACATGTCGGTGATGCCGGAGGTCTCGGCCTCGGCCGCGCCTTGGGCCATCTTCATCATCGGCTCGACCGCGGCCCAGGCCCGTGCCCGGTCCGGCTCGATGCAGTCGAGCGCACCGGCCGCGATCAGGTTCTCCAGCGTGCGCTTGTTGACGTGGCGCGGGTTGAGACGCCGGGCGAAGCAGGCGAGATCCTTGAACGGCTTGTCGCCGCGGGCTTGGACGATCGACTCCACCGCCGCGCGGCCGACGCCCTTGATCGCGGCGAGCGCGTAGAGGATGCGGCCCTCCTTCACATCGAAGACCACGCCCGAGGTGTTCACCGAAGGCGGCTCGACAGTGATCTTGAGGCGCTGCGCGTCCTGGCGGAATTCGGCGAGCTTGTCGGTGTTGTCGATATCGAGCGTCATGGCCGCGGCCAGGAACTCGACCGGATGGTTCGCCTTGAGATAGGCGGTCTGGTAGGTCACGAGCGCGTAGGCCGCGGCGTGCGACTTGTTGAAGCCGTAATCGGCGAACTTCGCCAAGAGGTCGAAGATCTCGTTGGCCTTCGCCTGAGGGATTCCGCTTTCCAGGCAGCCCTTCACGAAGCGGTCGCGCTGAGCGTCCATCTCCGCCTTAATCTTCTTGCCCATGGCGCGCCGCAGCATGTCGGCCTCGCCCAGCGTGTAGCCGGCCAGAACCTTCGCGACCTCCATCACCTGCTCTTGGTAGACGATGATCCCGAAGGTCTCCCGCAGGATCGGCTCCAGCATCGGGTGCGGATACCAGCTCGCCTCGTTGCCGGCGTCGCGCCCGAGCTTGCGCTCGCAATAGACCGGGATGTTGGCCATCGGGCCCGGCCGGTAGAGCGCCACCAGCGCGATGATGTCCTCCAAGCGGTCGGCCTGCATCTCGCACAGCGCCTTGCGCATGCCGGCGGATTCCACCTGGAACACCGCCACCGTCTCGCCGCGCCCCATCGGCTCGTAGGTTTTCGGGTCGTCGAGCGGGATTTGAGCCAAATCCACCTCGATGCCGCGCTGCTTCAGCAAGTCGGTGCAGCACCGCAGCATGGTGAGGGTCTTGAGGCCCAGGAAGTCGAATTTGACGAGGCCGGCCTGCTCGACCCACTTCATGTTGAACTGGGTCACCCGCATGCCCGTCTTCGGGTCTCGATAGAGCGGCACCAGTTCCTCGAGGGGCCGGTCGCCGATCACCACGCCGGCGGCGTGGGTGGAGGCGTGGCGGTGCAGGCCCTCCAGTTTCTTCGAGATCTCGATGAGGCGGGCGACGATCGGCTCTTCCTCGATCGCCTGCTGCAGCTTGGGCTCGCCCTCGATGGCTTGCGCCAGGGTCACGGGGTTGGCCGGGTTCTGCGGCACGAGCTTGGTCAGCTTGTCGACCTGCCCGTACGGCATCTCCAGCACGCGGCCGACGTCGCGCAGCACGCCGCGGGCCAGTAGCGTACCGAAGGTGATGATCTGCCCGACCTGCCGCTCGCCGTAGCGCTGCTGCACGTAGCGGATCACGCGCTCGCGGCCCTCGACGCAGAAATCGATGTCGAAGTCCGGCATCGAGACGCGCTCGGGGTTGAGGAAGCGCTCGAACAGCAGGCCGAAGCGGAGCGGATCGAGATCGGTGATGAGGAGCGACCACGCCACCAGCGAGCCCGCGCCGGAGCCGCGGCCGGGTCCCACGGGGATGTCGTGGTCCTTGGCCCACTTGATGAAGTCGGAGACGATCAGGAAGTAGCCCGGGAACTTCATCTTGACGATGACGTCGAGCTCGAACTTCAGCCGCGCGCGGTAATCCTCTTCCGTGAAACCCGGCGCGGTGCCGTGCTGCTTCAGGCGTAAGCCCAGCCCGGCCTCGGCCTGGCGGCACAGCTCGGTCGGCTCGTCGGCGGCCACCGCCTGGACCGGGGCGTCGGCCGCTTCGGCCAGCACCTCGGCCATGGGCGGAGCCTCGCCCGCGGCGACGCTGGCGAAGTTCGGCAGGATCGGCTTGCGGGTGCGCGCCCGGACGGCGCAGCGCATGGCGATCTCGACGGAGGCCGCGAGCGCGTCCGGCAGATCGCGGAACAGCTCCATCATCGCGGCGCGTGTGGTGAAGGCGTGCCGCGGCGTCAGCCGGCGGCGGCGCTCGTCGGAGACGAGGCGGCCGTCCGCGATGGCGAGCAGGGCGTCGTGGGCGTCGTAATCGCCGGGCTTGGCGAAGAACGGCTCGTTGGTGGCGACGATGCCGAGGCCGTTGCCGTCGGCGAGCCGCAGCAGCTCACGCTCGACGGCTGGGCCGTCGTCGAGGCCGTGGCGCTGGATCTCGACGTAGAGGCGCTCCTCGCCGAACGCCGCCTTCAGCACCTCCAAGCGACGCGCCGCCTGATCGGCGCGGCCGGCGCGCAAGGCGGTGTCGAGCGGGCCCGTGAGCCCGCCGGTCAGGCCGATCAGCCCGTCGACATTGCCCTCGAGCGCCGAGACGGCGAGGTTGGGAGCGGCGCCGAGCGGACCGTCGAAATGGGCGCGGCTGCCGAGCCGCAGCAGGTTGCCGTAACCGGTCTCGTCCTGAGCGAGCAGCACGATGTTGGCGCAGCCGGCCTGCGGCATCCGCGCCATCGGGTCGGGCGCCTCGAAGCAGACCGTGAGCTGGAGGCCGGCGATCGGCTGGATGCCGGTGCCGGCGGCCTTCTCCGAGAATTCCAGCGCGCCGAACAGGTTGTTGGTGTCGGTGAGCGCCAGCGCGGGCTGCCGGTCGGCGGCCGCCGCCTTGACGAGGTCAGCGACCTTCACGCCCCCTTCGAGCAGCGAGTAGGAGGAATGGACGTGGAGGTGGACGAAGCCGACTTCTTTGAGCGTGCGCGCCATCGGGATCTTTTTGCTCGGCCTCACGGGGCCGGCCAGGATCCCGATTCAGGGTCACGGAGTCGATGCGCTTCGGTGCATGGGCCACGGATATCCACCGCCCGTGCCCCGGCCGCATCAGCTCGGGCGGTCGATTTCCCGCTTTCGGCCAACAGGCTCCGCTTTCCTGTGCATCGCCCGCCGCCGCCGGGAACGAAACAGGATCGCTTAACGGATCGGCGCCAAAGCTACCGCCCAGAGCGCAACGGCACCGAAGAGCAGGCCGAAGGCGGTGAACTCGACGACGCTGGTGAGGAACACGCGCTTGGTCATGGCTTCCACTCCCTGTTGATGGAGTGATTTTTGTTCCTGTTTTGTTCTGTGTAAAGCCTGGGGACGCGGCAACTCAGCGGAAGGGTGAACGATGTGTTGCTAGGGCCACAAGCGACGCATGAGGGCGCGAGCGCCGGATGAGTCCGGGTGCGCTCTGGGTCCAGTCCAGGTGCGTAGGACGAGGCGCCGCCTTTTCTCCGTCATCGCGAGCGCCAGCGAAGCGATCCAGCCGCGTGACCGTTCCGGACGGAGCGTGATCTGAATCGCTTCGGCTCCGCCTCGCAAATGCAGCGGAGCGGATCGACCGGCAGCCCGCATCGGCCGGGGGTACGAGGTTGAAGCGGGCGTTTCCGAGCGTCGCCCCTAGCCCACCTGCTCGATCATGCCGTCGCGGATCGTCACCCGCCGGTCCATGCGGGCGGCGAGCTCCATGTTGTGGGTCGCGATCAGCGCCGCGAGACCGGAGGCGCGCACGAGCTGGAGCAGGATGCTGAACACCCGGCCCGAGGTCTGCGGATCGAGATTACCGGTCGGCTCGTCGGCCAGCAGCAGGCGGGGGCCGTTGGCGACGGCGCGGGCGATGGCGACGCGCTGCTGCTCGCCGCCCGAGAGTTCGGCCGGGCGGTGCGGCAGGCGGTCCTTGAGGCCGAGGAAGCTCAGCAGTTCGGCGGCGCGGGCCTCCGCTTCCTTGCGGGCGAGCCCGCGGATGAGTTGGGGCAGCACCACGTTCTCCAGCGCCGAGAACTCCGGCAGCAGGTGGTGGAACTGGTAGACGAAGCCCATCTCCTCGCGCCGCAGGCGGGTGCGCTCGCCATCCGACATGCCGGCCGTCGGCTGGCCGCCGATATAGACCTCGCCGCCGTCCGGCCGCTCCAAGAGGCCGGCAATGTGGAGCAGGGTCGACTTGCCGGCCCCCGAGGGCGCCACCAGGGCGACCAGTTCGCCGGGCCAGATCGCGAGATCGGTGCCGCGCAGAATCTCGAGCGCGCCCTCCCCCTGCTGATAGCGGCGTTGGACGCCCGCGAAGAACAGGGCCGGCACGGGCTGGGCGCCGCCGGCATTCGTCTGAGCCATATCGGGGCGTTCCGTCAGCCGTAGCGCAGGGCCTGCACCGGATCGAGCCGGGCGGCGCGCCAGGAGGGATAAAGTGTCGCCACCAGGGATAGCAGCACCGAGGTGACCACGATGATGACGACCTCGTTCGTGTTCATCTCCGCCGGAATCTCGGCGAGGAAGCGCACGGTCGGGTCCCAGGCGGTGGGAAACAGGGTGCGCTGGATCGGCTTGATGTTGAGGGTGAACAGCACCCCGCCGATGAGGCCGATCGCCGTGCCGACGAGGCCGATCAGCGCTCCGTTGATGAGAAAGACCCGCATGATCGTGCCCGGCGTCGCCCCCATCGTGCGCAGGATCGCGATGTCCGAGGACTTGTCGCGCACGAGCAGGATGAGCCCCGAGATGATGTTGAGGGTCGCCACGATGACGATGAGGTTGAGGATCAGGAACATCACATTCCGCTCCACCTCCAGGGCCCCGAAGAAGGTGCGGTTGGTCTGGCGCCAGTCGGTCAGTAGAATCGGCCGCTCGGCCGCCATCTCCAGGGGCTCGCGCATCTCGCCGACCGCGTCGGCGTTGTCGATGTAGATCTCGATGACGCTGACGTCGCCGTCGCGGTTGAAGAAGGCCTGCGCCTCGGCGAGCGGCATGAAGGCCATGGTGGTGTCGAAATCGGTCACACCGATCTCGAAGATCGCCTTGACGGTGTAGGCCTTGGTGCGGGGCGCGGTGCCGAAGGGCGTGCTCGCCCCCTTCGGCGTCGAGAGGGTGACCTGATCGCCCGCCTGGAGGCCGAGGGAATCGGCGAGCCTTTTGCCGAGTGCGACCCCTTCGCCGGTGTCGAAGCCCTCCAGCGTGCCGCTCTTGATCGCGCCGGAGACCGCCGGGATCTTCGGCAGGTCGGCTTCCCGCACGCCGCGCACGAGCACGCCGGATCCGCCATAGGGCGAGGAGGCGAAGGCCTGCCCCTGCACCATCGGCACCACGGCGCGCACGCCCGCGACCTTCTCCAGCCGGTCGGAGAGATCGACGTAATCGGTGAAGAGGCGGTCGATCGGCGCGGCGAAGACGTGGCCGTTCAGCCCGATGATCTTGGAGCGCAGTTCCGAGCGGAAGCCGTTCATCACCGAGAGCACGATGATGAGGGTGGCGACCCCGACCGCGATGCCGAGCACCGAGAACAGAGCCACCACCGAGACGCCGCCGCCCCGGCGCCGCGCCCGCAGGTAGCGGCCGGCGATGATCCACTCGAACCCGGCGAAGGGCGGCGTGGAGGCGCTCGCGCGGGCGTTCTTCAGCCGTGCCAAGACGCCCTTCAAGGAGACGCCAGCCTTACCCAACGCGAGCGCCATCGCGGCCGGTCCTCAGACGCGACGGATGCGAGCGGGAAGATCGACGGGATCGAGGGTCTCGCGCTCCCCGCTGGCGCGGCGCTTCAGCTCGATCTTGCCCTCGGCCAGCCCCTTCGGGCCGACGATCACCTGCCAGGGCAGGCCGATGAGATCCGCGGTGGCGAACTTGGCGCCCGGCCGCTCGTCACGGTCGTCGTAGAGCACGGAGAGGCCGGCCGTCTCCAGCGCCACCTGGATCTCGGCGCAGGCCCCGTCGCAGGCGGCATCGCCGACCTTGAGGTTGATCAGCGCCACGTCGAAGGGGGCGATGGCGTCCGGCCAGATGATGCCGGCCTCGTCGTGGCTCGCCTCGATGGTGGCCGCAACGAGCCGGCTCGGGCCGATGCCGTAGGAGCCCATATGGACCGGCCGCTCCTGGCCGTCGGGACCGGTGACGACCGCCTTCATCGGCGTCGAGTACTTGGTGCCGAAATAGAAGATGTGGCCGACCTCGATGCCGCGGGCGGAGAGGCGCGCGGTCTCCGGCACCTCGGCGAAGACCGCCTCGTCGTGCATCTCGTCGGTGGCGGCGTAGTGCGAGGTCCAGGCATCGACCACGCCCTGCAAGCCCGCCACGTCGTCGAAATCGACGGACGGCGGCGGCACCGGCATGTCGAGATAGGCGCGGTCGCAGAAGACCTCGCTCTCACCGGTCTTGGCCAGGATGATGAACTCGTGGCTGAGATCGCCGCCGATGGGGCCCGTGTCGGCGCGCATCGGAATGGCTCGAAGGCCGAGCCTCTCGAAGGTGCGGAGATAGGAGACGAAGACCTTGTTGTAGGAGTGGCGCGCGGCGGCCTGATCGAGGTCGAAGGAGTAGCCGTCCTTCATCAGGAACTCGCGCGAGCGCATGGTGCCGAAGCGCGGGCGCACCTCGTCGCGGAACTTCCACGAGATCTGATAGAGGTTCTTGGGCAGATCCTTGTAGGAGCGCGCGCTGGCGCGAAAGATCTCGGTGACAACCTCCTCTGCCGTCGGCCCGTAGAGCAACTCGCGCTCGTGCCGGTCCTTCAGGCGCAGCATCTCCTTGCCGTAGGCCTCGTAGCGGCCGGATTCCCGCCAGAGATCGGCGGCCTGGATCGTCGGCATCAGGATCTCGATGGCGCCCGCGCGGTCCTGCTCGGCGCGGATCACGTCGCAGACCTTGTTGAGGACGCGCAGACCCAGCGGCAGCCAAGCGTAGATGCCGGCGGCCTCCTGGCGGATCATGCCGGCGCGCAGCATCAGGCGGTGCGAGACGATCTCCGCTTCCTTGGGCGTCTCGCGCAGGATCGGCAGGAAGTAGCGGGAGAGACGCATCGTTCGACCTTGGAAGACGGCGGGCGCAGCCGGGGAGGAGCTAGGCCAGCATGCGAGGGCACACAACACATTGCCCCCGCAAAACACAAGCGCCCTGCGAACACAGGATCGGACGGCAATGAGGCGGAAGGAAGCCGGCGAAGCGCCGGTGGGCCGCCGCGTCGACCAGCTGAAGAGACGGTTTGCCGCGCCCCTTGCAAAAAAGCGCTGCGAACCGTCTCTCCCCTGATGACACCGGGAAATCTTCTTCCTATAAGCAGCGCCGTGATGGTCGCAGTCCACGAGGCAGCGCACGGTCCGGGTCTTGGGAGGAACAATCAGCCAACGCGCCGCAAGCAATGCGCGATATAATCTAGGCTGAAAAATACTTCGGTTTTCCAAAGCAAGGCCTCGTGCCTTGCTTTTTGTTTTTGGACTGTGGCTCTTCTCGTGCCTTGCGGGATCCTCGGCCTGCGGCGTCCGTCGCCTTTCGCGACTACAGGCGGGCGAGCGGGAAGATCAGCAGCGCGACGAAGAAGGCGAACGCGGCCAGTACGGTCGTCAGCAGCGCTTTCTCGCGCAGGCGCGGGCTCGCGGGCGCCCCCGGATCCTGGCCCGGCACCAGCCGGTGCGGATCGGCCTCGGCGGCATTGCCCAGCGGCAGGATCGCGAACAGGAAGGTCCACCACAGGACGAAGTAGAGCGCCAGCGCGCCGAACACCGTCAGCTCGAACCCCTTCACGGCCACCGTCGCGAACAGCGCGACCAGCACCGCCACCGTCAGGAGAGTCAGCGGCGTCGAGGCGGTGACGGTGCGAAGAGGCGAACGGGTCATCGTTTTCAAACAATCATGCAGCGGCCGGGCCGGGGCCCGACCGATCTCCTCACTCTTGTTCTTGCATCGTCCAGAAAGCCGGGGACCACCTTTCGGGACGATGCTCTCGAACCGGAGGCGGTCGCTCAGACCTGCTCCAGTTCCACCAGCGTGCCCAGGAAATCCTTGGGGTGGAGGAAGATCACCGGCTTGCCGTGGGCGCCGATCTTCGGCTCGCCGGTGCCGAGCACGCGGGCGCCAGCCGCCTTCATCTGGTCGCGGGCCGCGATGATGTCCTCGACCTCGTAGCAGACGTGGTGGATGCCGCCGGCCGGGTTCTTGTCGACGAAGCCTTGGATCGTCGAGTTCTCTCCGAGCGGCGACATCAGCTCGACCTTGCTGTTGGGCAGTTCCACGAACACCACCGTCACGCCGTGCTCGGGCTGCGGCAGGGGCTCGGTGACCTTGGCGCCGAGCGTGTCGCGGTAGACTGCGGTCGCCGCGTCGAGATCCTTCACCGCGATGGCGACGTGGTTGAGCCGTCCGATCATCTTTTCCTGCCTCCCAACCCTGATCCCGTCATTGCGCGCGGCAGCGAAACAATCCAGCGGCGCGACATCGGGGAATGATGCGGATCGCTGGATTGCTTCGGCTTCGCCTCGCACTGACCGGGCGTGTCTTTAGACTATCACACCTCCACCACCTGCACGTGGCAGGCGGGCTTCTTGCCCCAGGCCTCGTTGACGGCGGAGCGCACGGCGCGGTCGACCGCGATCTCCACGGCCTCCGAGTCCTTCATCTTGCCGCGCGACAGGCCATTGATCGTTCGGTTGACCGTATCGACCACGGTGTCGAGCAGCGGCTCGCCGCTCCGGCCGCGATTGGGCAGGCCCATGATGTCCACCGCCGGATCGCCGGCCATCTCGCCGCGCTCGTCGATGGCGAGCGCCACCGAGACGATGCCGGTCTGCGAGAGCTTACGCCGCTCGGGGATCGCCCGGTCCTTGGAGTCGATCAGGACATTGCCGTCCTTATAGAGCCGCCCAGCGCGGACGTGCTCGACCACCTCGGGCGTGCCCGGCGCGAGACGGACCACCGCGCCGTTGCGGGCCTTGATCACCGACTCGACGCCCTGCGAACGGGCGAAACGCGCGTGCTCGTCGAGATGCAGCGCCTCGCCGTGAACCGGCACGACCGCCTTCGGCCGGGTCCAGGAATACATCGCCACCATCTCCTCGCGGCGGGGATGGCCGGAGACGTGGACGAGTTCGGTGCGGTCGGTGATGACCTCGATGCCGTCCTCGATCAGGTCGTTGATGATGGCGCCGACATCGCGCTCGTTGCCGGGAATGGCGCGCGAGGAGAAGATCACCCGGTCGCCGGCCGTCAGCGAGATCGCCGGATGGTCGTGGCGCGACACCCGCGACATGGCCGCCCGCGGCTCGCCCTGCGAGCCGGTGAGCAGGCAGACCACCTTGTCGCGTGGGATGTGCGAGAAGGAATCCGCCGAGAGGAAGTCCGGCAATCCGTCGAGGTAGCCGCATTCGCGGGCGACATCGATGACCCGGTCCATGGCGCGCCCGACGGCGATGACCTGACGCCCGCAGGCCTGGGCGGCTTCCGCCACGGCACGGATGCGCGCGACGTTAGAGGCGAAGGTCGTCACCGCCACACGATGCGGCGCGTTCTCGATCAGCTTGCGCAGAGTCGCGGAGACCTCGGACTCGCTCGGCGAGCGGCCCTCGCGCAGGACGTTGGTGGAATCGCAGACCAGCGCCAGGATGCCTTCGTCGCCGAGCCTGGTGAAGGCTTCCGGCGAGGTCGTGTCGCCGGCCACCGGCGTGTCGTCGAGCTTCCAGTCGCCGGTATGGAGCACGAGGCCGTGCTCGGTGCGGATCGCCACCGCATTCGACTCGGGAATCGAGTGGGCCACCGGCACGAATTCGATCTCGAACGGACCGACGGTGACACGCCGACCCGGCTTGATCTCGCGCAGATCGACCTTCGGCGCGCCGGGCTCGGAGAGACGACGTGTCTCCAGAAGCTGCTTGGCGAAGCGCGTGGCGTAGACCGGCGCCTTGATGCGCGGCCACAGCTCCGAGATGGCGCCGATATGGTCCTCGTGCGCGTGGGTGATGAAGATGCCGAGGAGGTCCTTCTTGCGCTCCTCGATGAAGGTGAGGTCGGGGAACATCAGGTCGACACCCGGCAGCCCTTCCTCGCCGGCAAAGCCCATCCCGCAATCGACCATGATCCATTTGCGCTGCTTCTCGGGTCCGATCCCGTAGAGGCCTGCATTCATGCCGATCTCGCCCACGCCGCCGAGCGGCACGAAGACGAGTTCGTCCTGCCGTGTCGTCATCTTGTCCGTCTATCCAGTCTCAGGCCGCCGTCGCGGCACTTCCGAAATGCACCTCGCCCGCCGTCACGGTTCGTCGGGTTCCATCCGGGGCGAGGATCACGAGCCGCCCCCCCTCGTCGATCGTTTCAAACATGCCCGTCAGCGTGGCCTCGGCCATGCGAACCGACACGGGGGCCCCTACCCCCGCCGCGCGCTCAAGCCACCGCCGCCGGATATTCGAGAATCCGCGCCCCTTGTTCCAGATCCGGACGGCTTCGACAAATCGTTCCGACAGGAATTCGAGCAGCATCGGCGCATCCGCCGCGGAAAACGCCGAGAGCGCCGCCGCCGGATAGGGCAAACACTCGGGTGTGGCCGCGATATTCACACCGAAGCCGACCACGACTGCCCGTCGCCCACCCGGCAGCGTCTCGGCCTCCAGCAGGATACCGGCGAGCTTTTGGCCGTCAGCGAGGACGTCGTTCGGCCATTTCAAATGGATAGCGGCGTTTGAGGGAGCAATGCCCTGCGGCGCCAGCGCATCCCCTCTCTCCGCATGCGGGGAGAGGACTTCGACGACGACGAGGTCGTCACGACCCTCTCCCTGCCTACGGGGAGAGGGGGCTGAACGGCAGGCGTCGCGCAAAGCGTCTACGAGTGCGCAACCGGCGACGAACCCCAGGGTTGCCACCATCTCCGGCGCGACACCCGCCACCGGCAGCAACAGGCTCGCGGCGAGGTTACCCTCCGGTGAGGTCCAGGCATTACCGCGGCGGCCGCGGCCGGCTTCCTGGCGTTGGGCCGTGACCCAGAGCGGGCCCACCTCGCCGCCATGGGCGAGGCGCATCGCCTCGCTGTTGGTCGAATCGAGCCGGTCGTGGCTGTGAAGCCGGTATCCCTCGGACCGGGCCGCCTGACTTAAGCGGAACTGCATCCGCCTCAGAACAGCGCCTTTGCCGCATCACCCGCCGCCGCGACCAACGGGGCCGGGACGAGGAAGAACAGCACGACGACGGCGCTCGACACGCCGAGCACGATGGCCGAGCCCGGCGGGATCCGCTCATAGGGGGCCTTGGCCTCGTCGAAGTACATCACCTTGACGAGGCGGAGGTAGTAGAACGCACCCACCACCGAGGTCACCACGCCGACGACGGCGAGCGTCACCAGCCCCGCCTTGATGGCGGCGGCGAAGACGTAGAACTTCGCGAAGAAGCCGGCGAGCGGCGGGATGCCGGCAAGCGAGAACATCATCGCGGCGAGGCAGAAGGCCAGCCACGGATGCGTGCGCGAGAGGCCCGAGAGATCGTCGATCGTCTCGAACATCTTGTCCTTGCGGCGGAGCGACAGCAGCACGGCGAAGGCGCCGAGCGTCATGGCGAGGTAGATCACCATGTAGATGATGACGCCGCGCACGCCCTCCTCCGAGCCGGCGGCGAGCCCGATCAGCGCGTAGCCGACATTGCCGATGGAGGCATAGGCCATCAGGCGCTTGATGTTGCGCTGGCCGATGGCGGCGAAGGATCCGAGCGCCATCGAGGCGATCGAGACGAACACGATGATCTGCTGCCAGACCGCCGTCACGTCGGGGAAGGCGCCGAT
>JAESFL010000735.1_pt1 | contig 18188 bp, 18 predicted proteins | sample 9269401 | NCBI WGS metagenome assembly JAESFL01 (sample SAMN14506025, study PRJNA617098) | algae metagenome | isolation source: Gloeocapsa sp. UFS-A4-WI-NPMV-4B04 and co-occurring heterotrophs from desert... | place: USA: Utah | collected 2006-10-01 | reverse complement strand
CACCCAAGATCTCGGAATACGGGTAGTTATACAGAAAGCCGAGCTCCGGCCCCCACGCGACGAACATGGGGAACTTGGAGTTGAGCAGCAGGCCCACGACGGAGCGCAGCGACTGCGGCCAGGTTTCCGGCGCACCCAAGGGAGAAAGCGACCAGTCTTGCGTCCCCATCAACGCACCGGTCTCGCCGCCGCCAATCAGGAAGTCCAAGGTTGGGGCGGTTAGCTTTGCGGCAGGCAAGTACGATCCTCTCGACGCGGACGATAGTCAGTTATCAGCGGCAACTTGCTGTAACCATGGCGCTTTGTTGATGGCCCCGCAACGTGAATGCTTTCGACCCTAACCGGGCATTCGGTTGCGTGCGATGCCGGGAGATGCAAGCGTAGCAAGTATGTCGCGCTGGTGGCTTGTTGTTGTCCTGATTGCCGCAGTTCTGCGTGAGCTAATTGTCCGAAGCGGCTATTCCTGGCTGACAGGCACCGTGATTGCCCTGCTCCCGCTTCTCGGGTTCTTCGTCTTCATGCATCGGCGGTCGCCCGAACGCTGAAGGAGCAACATCCGAAGCTCCGCGAAGGCACGGCCCTAGGCCTGCGGTACGGTACATTGTGCGAAGGCGCGCTGAACGCCATGGGCTCACTCCAGAGGGCTGCCTGCCGCCGGCTTTTCCAAAGTCGGGAACTTGATACCCAGCTGGTCCAGATAAGTCGGGTAGCGAGCCGGATCGTAATAATATTTGCTGAGCTCAGCCTTGTACCGGGCCATGACGTCCGTATTTATCTCGATCGCGGGTTTGTCGTTCGCGCTGATCATCGGCAGATACTTCTGCGTCTTCGTCTGGACGTTGGTGAAATAATCCTTGGCGGCGCTCCGCAGCTTGGCATTCGTCAGCAGGTCCAGCGTCGTCATCGCCACAACCTTCGCGCCAGCCACGATGCCCTTGTGTGCGATCGGAGTCGCCATGGCGATCGCGTTCGACCAATTGTGACCGGGCAGGTTAGGGATATTGGACGGATAGCCGATCGTGATCGTCGGGACGGTCCAGGAAACGTCGCCAATATCGTCCGATCCGCCGCTCTTTGGCTCTTCCAGCGGCGGCTCGAGCTTGGCGAGCTCGACGGCAAGCCCCTCCTGCTTCTCCGCCTTTACATTCTTCTGGACGAGCTTGGCGAACGACTGTTCGCCCGCAGTCCAGCGGGGCAGGCCGACTGCTTTTATGTTCGCGTAAGCGGCCTCCGCCATCGGCCGGTTGAAATGTCTCGGCGCGGCGGTGCCGACGATGCGCCGAGTGACGTTCGTGTCGGTCATCTTCGCCGCACCGTCGGCCATGGCATTGCCGACGTCGAAGCTCTTGCGGATGCGCTCGAAATCCTGCTCGCGGAAGAAGTACCAGACCGAGGCGGTTGAAGGCACGACGTTGGGCTGGTCGCCGCCGTCCGTAATAACATAATGGGAGCGCTGCTCGGGCCGCAGATGCTCGCGCCGCATGTTCCACCCCATGTTCATGAGCTCGACGGCGTCGAGAGCGGAGCGGCCGCGCCAAGGAGAAACGGCCGAATGCGCGCTCTCGCCGGCGAACGTATATTCCACCGAAACCAGACCCGTGCCGGACGCCTGGCCCCAGGCGGTGGCGAGATTATCGCCGACATGGGTGAACAGCACGGCGTCCACATCCTTGAACACGCCCTCGCGCACCATGAAGGCCTTGCCTGCAACCAGCTCTTCGGCAACTCCGGGCCAGAGCATAAGGGTGCCGGCGATGTTGTGACGCTGCATCAAGTCTTTCACGGCAAGGGCGGCAACTATGTTCACCGCCTGGCCCGAATTATGGCCTTCGCCATGGCCGGGAGCTCCCGCGACGAGCGGCTCGCGCCAGGGGATGCCGGGCTTCTGATTGGCCTTGGGAATGCCGTCTATATCGCTGCCAAGCGCGATCACCGGGCCGCCGGACCCGTTGGTCCAGCGTGCGACCCAGCCGGTCGGAAGGCCGGCAACGCCGCGCTGGACCTGAAAGCCTTCCTTCTCGAGCAGGTTGGTAAGATATTTGGATGTCTCGAATTCGTGAAAGGCAAGTTCGCTGAAGCTGAAGACTGAATCATTGATCTCCTGGCCCAGCTTGGCCCGAGCCTCGACGCCTGCGACCGCCTGGGATTTCAGCGCGCCGGTACGAGGCGCCGCGGATGCGCTGGCCGCTATCGCCCCCAAGCAGATCAAAGCAGCCGCTCGAAAAGCGAACCTCTCCCCGGTCATTTCACATCCCCTCTTTTGTTTGCCCTGAAGCTGTTAGCCGCGGCATCGCCCGCCGACTAGCTTTCCTGCCGAACCGAGGATCGATTGTGGCTGCTCGGCACGGACGAGCGCTGAAGTTCTGCGTCTTCAGCCAGGAAATTCCGATAGCCGCCCTACTGCATTGCGGCCGGGCAAAGAGCTTCCTTCGCTTTCATACAACCGTCGCTTTGCTTTTCAGAGGCGCTTCATGTCCGTCTTCCGTGCGCAGGGACGGAGGAGGCAGCGGTTGCTCGCTACCTGCGGCTCGCCGTGTGAGAATGTCCGCAATGGGTTGCCAATTCAGCCGGCATCGAGTTCAAAGCGTATCGCTGAGGACCAGCAGCGCACCAGTCACAACAAGCAGCGCGGAGATGAAAAGGCGGAGCGAGACCGGCGCAGCCTTCTCCGCCAGAACCAGCAACGCGAGAGCGGCGATCCAAGCGAGGTTGGTAACGCCGCCGACGAACAACAGCAGCATCAGCGCCCAGCAGCAGCCGAGGCAGTAGGCGCCATGCACCAGTCCCAGTCGTACCGTTCCGCCGAAGCCCGGCCGCGACAGCCGCAAAATGAACGAAAGTGGGGAGCGGCAGGCGTCGAGGCACGCCTCTTTGAAGGGGGAAAGCTGGTAAACGCCGGCAGCAATCAGCAGTCCTCCGGCAAGCCCACTGCTGCCAAGCACGAGCGTCGCTTCCGTCACCAAGCCTGAAGCCACCATCAGTGCCTGGCCGAGGGATGCTGCCAAGGAAAACAGGGCCCAAACGGCTAGGTAGGAACCCGCGAATAGCGCCACATGAGAGGCTCTGCCGCCCTTTCGAGGCACCCTCGCGAACAGCAGGATCATCGGAGACGCGGACGGCAACATCATCGCCACCATCATGACCGCCCACATAGCGAAGGTGGGAACGAGATAACCTGCCGACCAGACGTCCAGCGGATGCGTTGCCATATCCATGCCGTCGCCCCCCATCCGGGCAAGCCACCACCAGGCGAGGCCGCAGGCCACAGCAAGGGCGCTCCCAATGATGAGCGTCTCGCCGGCGGACTTCGGCCCTGGTCGCAAGCCGAACGCGCGGCGGTATGCGGTCTCAGGCCGCTCCATGCGTGGACAGGTCCAGCCTCGCCAGGTGCGCGTGACGCCCTTCAAAGTCTAGGGAGATCGAACCATCAGCCCGCGCGTTGCCGCTTGCATATTCCGCTTCCCGATATTCAAAGCCGCCGGGAAGTACGACCCGCGCGCGATGCTCTTCGCCCGTGATGGGGTTGCGGATCGGCTCGATCACGCTCTCCACGAGCCCGGCGACCGCAACCCGGCCGGTCCGCCGCTCCTGATCCCAGTCAAACTCGATCGGGCGGAACTGCGGTTCATGTACCTTTGCGAACGTCGCCGCGAAGACGTTGAAGATGGTCGCCCCCGGTTCTGTCTCACCGCCGCTCAGGATGGTGAGCAGCGCCTCCCGCTGCGCTTCGTCTGCGGCCTCGTCGATGATTGGCAGGACCTCACCATTGCCATGGTGGATAGGTCCCGGCCAGGCGACGAGCGTGGCGAAGCGAAGACCCGACAGGTCCGTGTCCTCAAAGTTGCCTTCGTCCACGTGCATAGCGACGACCGCGCGGCAATCGCCGTATGTCGGGAGAGCATTGAACTGGCAGGGACACCCCCATGCGCAATTGCAGTTGGTGATTGAAGGGCCACGGATCCGCCAGCTCTTGTACGTCATGGCTGTTCCTCTTGATGATCCAGATTAACAGAGACAGCCGTGGCGTGAAAGGCCGCTGAACATTGCCGGCCAACGCACATGGTCACAATCCGCTAAGGCGCCGATGCGGCAAAACAGCTAGCGCTATATGCCCGCCCATGGTGCTTCATCTCGAGCCATGAAGGCTTAGATTCGCTGCCGATGGCGCAATCTGAGCGGATGCCAGCTAACGAGATCGCGATGGGTCTACTGTACGGCAGGTTGGCGTGAAGGGGCCTATGGTTCTTTCAACTGGCTGCGTCAGTCGGCTTAGCGGAGACGCTCCGCCGACGGCGGGCCGACTCCAGCCCTCATCGGACCTCCGCTGCACTTCGGTGCAGCGACAATCCGCCGGGGCTATGGTATGGAAGATGTTGGAGGTTGCTCCAATGAAAGCACTCATCTTCGTCTCGGCTCTTTCACTTGCTCAGCAGGCGCCGCACGAACACGAGGCGCATTCCAATCAGCTTGGTAAGGTGGCCTTTCAGACGAGCTGTAGTCTGGCTGCGCAATCGAGCTTCCTGCAGGGCGTCGCCTGGTTGCACTCGTTCGAATATGAGCAGGCCGAAATGAGTTTCAGTCAAGCTGCCGCCGCTGATCCTTCGTGTGCCATTGCGCACTGGGGAGTCGCAATGAGCCTCTACCACCCTCTATGGGCCCCGCCGACGCCCGCAGAGCTCGGAAAAGCCCGCGCCGCCGTCGCACGGGGGCTCGCAGCGCCGGCAAAGACGAAGCGCGAGAAAGAGTATGTGGACGCCATTGCCACCTTTTACCGTGGTTCCGACAAGATCGACCATAGAACCCGCGTGTTGTCGTATAATTTGGCTATGAAAGCGCTTCACGAGCGCTATCCGGCCGATCGCGAAGCTGCGGTTTTTTATGCCTTGTCGCAAACGGCTGCAGGCACGCTGGATGCCGACCCGACGTTCGCTCGCGAGAAGGATGCAGCCGCAATACTCGGCACGGTCCTTGAAGCCGAACCCGATCATCCTGGCGTCGCCCATTACTTGATCCACAGCTTTGACTATCCGCCGCTTGCGGTGCTCGCCGTATCGGCCGCCAAGCGTTATGCCGGCCTCGCGCCCGATTCCGCACACGCCCAGCACATGCCTTCTCACATTTTCACCCGTCTTGGCATGTGGGAGGAATCAATCGCTTCCAACATAAAGTCGGAAGCGGCAGCGCGCGCATTGATGCGGCGGAAAAACTTCCTCGGGGGTTCGCGCGAAGAGCTGCACGCGATGGATTACTTGGCCTACGCCTATCTGCAGACCGGACAGGACAACGAAGCAAGAAAAGTGCTCACCAAGCTGAACGCGATGCGGATCGTTGATGAACCGATCTTTTCTGTCGCCTATGCGGCAACCGCCATCCCGGCACGGGTCGTTCTAGAACGACGGCAGTGGAAAGAAGCGGCCAATCTTCAACTGCCGGACAACGTTGAAAGGCTTGCCCCGCTGGAAACCTTCCAATGGGCTGCGGCGCACATTCATTTCGCACGCGCGGTTGGCGCTGCGCGTAACGGGAATTCCGCCGCAGGAAAGTTCGAAGTAGGGAAGCTGACTGAGATCGAGCAGAAGCTGCAGGTTCTGCCTGGCAGCTATGACTGGAAAGCACAGGTCGGGATCGGCCGCCAGATCGCGGCCGCCTGGCTTGCACGGGCGGAAGGCAGAAATGACGATGCGCTGCGGATGATGCAGGCGGCAGCGAAGCTCGATGACGCTCTGGAGAAGCATCCGGTGACACCAGGCGCGATCCTCCCGGCTCGCGAACAACTTGGAGATCTGCTGCTCGACCTCCGACGCCCTGCTGAAGCGCTTGTGGAATTCGAAGCCTCGCTGAAGCGGGCCCCACTGCGCCTCAATGGCTTGTTCGGCGCGGCGCGAGCGGCGGACCTTGCCGGCAATCAGCCAAAAGCGCGTAAGTACTATGTCCGCTTCGTGCAGCTTACGAAGAACGGCGATGCGAACCGGACCGAGATCCAAGAAGCCCGAGCGATCGTACAGAAACACTCCGCGCACTAGAAATCGATCTAATGTTTTCGCATCGTATGACGCAGCCCTTCCGTTCCGAACCGCCTGCAGCTTCTTCGACTTAGGCGGGGCGATCCTGACCGGCGGGATGAGCTGATTTGATGTTGGGACCTGCGGGCATGCCGCCCGACTGCCCGCTGTTGGGAAGCTCACCGGCTTGAGCCAGCGGCTGCTTTTGGCGCTTAGCGGAATGGCAGTATCTGGCCATTACCAGAAGGTCCGCTTTGGGGCATCGTGAGCATCAAACCAGCCGTTCGGCGAGCAAGCACGGCTGCCGTCCCTAGGAGCCGCCAATTTCGCCATAGCCCACGTCCCCACGCCACCGTCCCCACGGCGCACCTTGTTCGATGCCAGCTCCTATCTCGTGGGCGCGTTGAGGAACTGGAGGAAATCCGATCAGGAGTTCGCTTGCTTGCCTCTTGAGGAACCATCAACGCGGCCGGCGCCGAACGTCGTTCGTAGCGCTTCCCCGCCCCCACCTGGGTTCAATTGTCAGTAACGAAGCTCAAGCCTGATGGAGGCGTCTGCGCAAGGTCCGTTTGACTAGCCATCCAAAACAGCGTCCACTGCCTCTTCGTCGTAGAGTCTGCGGCTCGCGATAAGGGGGAACGTTATGCACGCGTTGAACTTACGCTGTGGCAAGATAGGTGCTGCTATGCTGCCGGTGGTCTTGGCGATCGGCTTCTCAGTCGGTACACCAGCCCAGCCGGCTCAAGCGCAACAAAAGCCTCCGGCCGCCGCGGCCAACGCCGGCAGCTACCACTGCGTCTTCTTTATCAACAACATGCTGCAGACTGTGCCGGGGTTCACCCTTCGGCCCGGCGGGCGCTATACTCACCAGAACGGCGGCGGTGGTACCTACAAGGTCAATGGCGGGGTGATCGAATTCTCGGGCGGGCCGCTGACCGGCCAAGCCGGCAAGGTGAGCACCAACAAGGTTCACCTATTTAACAAGTCTCGCAGTCGTACCGTCATCGACTGTGACACTAAGTAGCGAAACATCCCGCTTATCGCAGAGGCGAGCGCCCCTAGTGCTGGTAAGGACGCTCACCTTAACCTACCTACGGGCGACCTCAACCTGATCGGGCTGACGCGGGCTAGGAAAAGAAACGCCGCTGATGCCGTACCGGCCTCTGACCCAGCCCTTCTTTTCTCTGAGTTCGAACGTGGTGCCGTCGCTGTCCGACCCACTGATCAATCGATAATCTGAGTAACTGCGAACGGTGTATCGCAGCGTTCGACCTTCGCTGACGAGTACATGTTCCGTCGCAGCGGGAAGCTCCGCGAGGGCAGGAGATACGGTTGCAAAGAAAGCGGCGGCGACAACGAGTTTCTTCATGGCAGAGATCCTTCTCATCAAGGTTCTGCCTGTCAGGTCCGCTCCCAGCCCTTCTGCACCAGACATGAAAGGTGATTCAACATTTCACCAGTGCGAAGAGAGAAGTCGCGATTGCGGACGCTGCATCTGAAGGTAAAGCAATCGCCGCTGATGTCCGACCCCATGCCTTTGCACATGAAGAAACAGAACTTCGCGTGAGCATGCCGCGCGAGCAGCTATGGGAGTCGCCCATGTCAAAGGTCTGGATGAGGTCGGCACCTACCCCGCGTTGTTTGCCGAGCTTGCACGCGGTGGATGGAGCGACGCGCACCTGGCAAAGCTCGCTTGGGTTCACCCTTCTGCGGGTGATGAGCAAGACCGAACAGGTCGCGCCTCGTTGCGATCCAATCCTCCGATCAAGCAACCGGATGCGAGCCCGGCGCCGCGGTCGTGAAATTGGCGAGCAGTCCAGCCGCGCCACGTCCGCTTTTTGGCTGACGCCGGTATAAGGCTGGTGTCCGCCATTTGCTTTTAGTCGAACAGCGAGTTTCGCCATAAGCGGACCGGCGGGTCCAGCTACAGGTGCAGGTCCGCTCATACCCGCACTTTCGCCGTTTCAGTCCTGGGTCCTGGCGCCGAGCTCTTCCGAGGGACGTCGTCGCTCAGCATCACCGGATCATGATCGGCTAGGCCCCAGTCGCCGTCTCGTCTGCTCGCGAATGCCCGATCTCGCGGCGGCAGAGGGGGCAGGCGCTGTCGAACCAGATAGTAGGCTCGTACGATGGGTTCGGGAAGAAGAAGCTGCGGAGAGGGGCGCAGGATCCCGCGGTCCGGAAGCCCACCGGGCCCAAGCCGCTCGACAGGGAAGGCGAGGGCGTTACACGGTCAGACGATTCAATCGGAAGGTCGGCATGGTCGGTAGCCAAGACTTCGTGAACGATGCCCGTAACCGCGACGTGCTGGCGCTGGTCGATGGCGAACTGGTGCCCGCCCGCGACGCCACCGTGTCGATCTTCGACGCGGGCTTCGGGCTGGGCGACGGCGTTTGGGAAGGGCTCCGCCTGCATCGTGGCGCGTTGCCGTTCCTCGACGCCCATCTGGACCGGCTCTGGGATGCAGCGGCGGCGCTGCAGATCGAGATCGGGCTGACGCGCGCGGCGCTCGTGGAGGATCTGAAGCGCCTGCTGCGCGCCAACGACATGACGGATGGCGCGCATTTGCGACTGATGGTGACCCGCGGACGCAAGCGCACCGTCAATCAAGATCCTCGCAATTCGCTGGGACGAGCGACCATCGTCGTCACGGCCGAGTATAAGGCGGCCGCTCCGCTCGCTCCGGGCGGTGGGCTGAGCTTGCGCACATCCTCCATCCGAACGACCGGTCCAGAGATGTTCGACATGCGGCTGAACACCCACAGCCGGGTGAGCCTCATTCGGGCGCTGCTGGATGTGATCGACACGGGCGCCGACGAAGCGGTGATGCTCGATCCGCGCGGCTTCGTCGCGACGTGCAACGCCACAAACCTGTTCTGGGTGAAATCGGGGACGGTTCATACGTCCGGCGACTTGTACTGCTTCAACGGCATCACACGTGCGAACGTGATCGCATTGTGCCGGTCCGGTACCGCGCCGCTCGAGCAAGGCGATTTCCCCGCCGAAGCGCTGCATGCTGCCGACGAGGTCTTCGTCACGGGAACGATGGGCGGGGTGACGCCGGTGCGAGAGGTAGATGGCCGCCGCCTGCCGGGCGCTGGGGCGCCGGTGACGGCGCGGATCGCCGCGGCCTATCGAGCGCTGAAAGACTTGAACGCGATGCAGAACCCCCTCGCATGACCATCAGGATCGCGATGTGGTCCGGCCCTCGAAACATCTCGACGGCGATGATGCGCTCCTTCGAGAACCGGCCCGATTGCACGGTCTCCGACGAGCCGTTTTACGCAGCCTATCTGGCGCAGACGGGCCTCGACCATCCGATGCGCGCCGAGGTGCTGGCATCGCAGCCGCAGGATTGGCGCGCGGTGGCGGCGGCAATGGCCGAGCCCGCCCCGGACGGCGCGCCGATCTGGTACCAGAAGCACATGGCGCACCACATGCTTGCCGGCATGGGACTGGATTGGACGGGGGCGTGCCGCAACGTCTTCTTGATCCGGCGTCCAGAAGGCGTGCTTGCATCCTATATCGTCAAGCGAGCCGAGGTGACGCTGGAAGACATCGGCTTTGTCCGGCAGTGCGAAATCTTCGACCATATCGCCGCGCAGACCGGCGAGGCCCCCGTCGTCGTCGACGCCGAGCAAGTGCTGGCCGATCCTCGCGCCACCCTGGAGGCGCTGTGCAAGGCCATCGACATCCCGTTCTCGGACCGAATGCTGCACTGGCCCGCGGGACGGCGGTCGAGCGACGGGATCTGGGCGCCGGCCTGGTACGACGCCGTCGAGCGTTCGACGGGCTTCACCGCCCCCGGTCCGGCGGCGAGGCTCGACGACCTTCCGGAGGCAATCAGGCGGATCGCCGATGCCGCACAACCCTATTACGACCATCTCGCCGGCCACCGCTTGATCGTCTGAACGCCGGCCGCAGGAGCGAAAAATCCGAAGGGGCGCAAAGCGGACCCGAAGCAAGACGATCGGGGAAGGTCCGCCCTCAGCCGACGCGTTCGCCGTTCCAGTCCTGCGCCATGGCGCCGAGCACTTCCAAGGGGATGTCGCCGCTCAGCAGCGCCAGATCATGATAGGCTTTCAGATCGAAGCGGGCGCCCAGCCGCCGTCTCGTCTGCTCGCGAATGCGCAGCATCTCGTTGTGGCCGATCTTGTAGGCGGTCGCCTGGCCGGGCCTGGCGACGTAGCGGTCGATCTCGCGCTCGGTCGAACCCCGGTTCCGGCCGACGGTGTTCATGAAATATTGGATGGCCTGCTCGCGGTTCCAGCCCATGGCATGGATGCCGGTATCGACGACCAGCCGCGCCGAGCGGAACAGGAAGCTCTGGATCATGCCGATCCGGCTCAGCGGATCGTCGCGGTAGAAATCGAGTTCGTCGACGAGGGTCTCGGCGTAAAGGCCCCAGCCCTCGGCAAAGGCCGAAATGCCGGTGCCGCGGTGGAGCATGGGAATATCGCGCGCGGCGTTGACGATCGCCCCCTGCCACAAATGCCCTGGTATGGCCTCGTGCGCGGTAAGGGTCGGCAGCCCGAAGCGCGGGCGCGCGCTCACATCCTGCAGGTTGATGTAGAATATGCCCGGCCTCGTGCCCTCGATGTCGGTCGGCTGCGCATACGCTCCGGCCGAACCGACTTCGATCGAGACCGGGACACGCCGGACCTCCATCGGGCTGGTCGGGATCGAATAGAAGAGTTCCGGCATCCGCGCACGGAAGCGGTCCATCCAGCCCGAAATGTAGGAAAGCAATTGCCGGCGGCCGGAATCGTCGTTGGCGAAGAGCTGTCCGGGCAGCCGTTCCAGCCGGGCGATGCGCTGGCCGATCGGGCCGTCGCCAATCCCCTGCCGCCGCAGCAGCGGATCGGCTTCGGCGGTGAGCCGCGCCACCTCCTGAAGCCCCAATTGATGCACTTCGGCAGCCGACATGCCGGTGCTGGTGTAGGTGCGGAGCGTGTGGGCGTAGAACTGGTCCCCCTGCGGCAGGCGGTCGACGCCGGCCTGGCTGGTGGCGCGGCGCCGGACCGCGTCGAGCCATTCGGCCTGGCGCCCGAGCGCCGCAGCGACGGCGCCATCGACGACGCGCACCGCCCGTTCTTCCCAATCCCCGGGAAGGTTCCGCGCCCGCGCCCGCTCGACCAGCGACTTGACGAGCTCGTTCTCTGCGCCGCGCCCGGCCAGCGCGGTCCGGGTCTGGAGGATCGACTTGTCGAGGATGAAGTCGGGCGGGACGATGCCGGCGGCCGCATCGGCGCGCGCGAGCGCCACCTCGGCATCGATCAGTCGTGGATAAGCTTCCAGCCGCTCGAGATAGGCCTCGGCGTCCGCTGCGGTCTCGATCTTGTGCTGGACGTCGAGGAAGTTCGGCACCGACACATAGGATCCGTAGTTCTGGGTGATGACGTAAGGGGCCGTTTCCATGCCGTAGGAAAACGAGCGTCGTTCGACCGCGCGCTCGCCGAACCAGATGGCGGTGTCGCGCAAAGCCCGCGCCCGCAGCGGCAGGCGGGCCCGGTCGATGGCGCGTAGCCGGGGAAGCGCGTCGACCAAAGGCCCCCACCAGCCGTTGCGGCCGGTGACGGTGAGGTCCTTGAGGCGCGTCTTGAGCCCTGCCCGAGCGCCCTCGTCCACACCGAGGTAGGTTGCCGCCTCCGGTTCGAGCCGGAGCATCTGCTCGAAGATGCTGTCATAGAGGGCGCGGGCCTCCTCGTCGGCGGATGCGCCGGTGCGTGCGGGGCGGGAGAGGGGGGCGCAACCGGCCAAACCCGCCGCCGCCGCCGCCAATATGAACAACCGCCGCTCGATATTCGCCATGCTCGCTCCTCAGCCACTTTCCTGGGATAAAACGCAGTCCATTTGTGCGGCGACGCTGCGTCAGCGAAGGTAAAAGCGCAAGCGGATGCGGGCGCTCGCCATCGGCGAGGCTTTGGCCATTTACGGCTATTAATCCACTTCGCCGGGCTGCACGTCGCCGTTCGCGCCGATCCGGGTCGCCGAATGGTGCGGCGGCAGTCGCCCTTCCGATCGGCCCGCACCAACGTGAGCCATCGCGGGAAGGGTCGATTGGGGATCGCGATTGAACCGGGGCCGTTGGGCTGCGTTTGCCGCCCATGCCTCGATACTTCCTGAACATTCGCAACAGCAGCGGGTTTGCCGAGGACGAGGAGGGGCAGGAACTCGCCGATCTGCAGGCAGCGCGGGCAGAGGCCATAGCGGGGATCCGCTCGGTTCTCGCCGAGGAGATCAAGCGGGGAGTGCTCGATCTGCGCGGCCAGGTGGAGATTACCGACGAAGCTGCAGCCTTACTGGCCGTGGTGCCGTATCGCGAAGCACTCGAACTCCAGATGGAGGTAGAACCGGCATGATCCACAGGCACCTGCTGAAGATCAGGGCGCGCGATGATCTCAGTCTCGAGGAAGAGCAGGCCCTGCGGGCCGCGATCGCCGATGCCCGGGAAGAGCCGGCGGACAGGTTGCTCATCCGAGCGGAACAGGAGCTCAGCCACAGTACGCTTTTGCTCAAGGGCGTGGCGTGCCGCTACAAGGACCTGCGCGACGGCCAACGGCAGATCACCGAACTCCACGTCGCCGGCGACTTCCTCGACCTGCACAGTTTCACGCTGAAGCGGCTCGACCATAATGTGATGACGCTCACCGCCTGCACCATCGCGGTGCTGCCTCACGACAAGCTGAAGGCGATCACCGAAGAATATCCTCACCTCACGCGGATCTATTGGTTCGGAACGAACCTCGATGCCGCCATTCATCGCGAATGGGAGGTCTCCCTGGGCCGCCGCAGCGCGCTCTCGCGGATGGCGCACCTCTTCTGCGAGCTGCAGGTCCGCCTCGGCATCGTCGGGCTTGCCGATGACAGGGGTTACGAACTCAGATTGACCCAGATGGAGCTGGCCGAATGCCTCGGCCTGACCTCGGTCCACATCAACCGCACCTTGAAGGAGCTGCGCGAGCAGGGGCTGGTCGAGTTCCGCGGCGGGCGCGTGGAAATACAGGACCCGGCCGGGTTGAGGCGCGCGGCGGAGTTCGACCCAAGCTATCTCTATCTGGAGAAGCGCGAACGCTAGAGCGTCAGGGTCAGCGCTCGATGGACCGACCGCCGGCCGATGCGGCGAGGTTGCTCCAATCTATACCCGTGCCGCTTATTGCTGAGCGGGTCGGCGGCGATGTCACGAAATTGGGTTCCCGTTCGTCTTGAACGGAACGGGCGTTCCGATCACACCCCACGATGGAAGATTAGCCCGACCGCGTATGATTTCATTCCGCGCTTTGTCGACGCCCAGGCCGCTCACTGTCGTTGCGCCTCGATGGCGTCGTCCAATGGGTAGGTTTCCGCGCTGCCGCCGATCGCGAAGACCGAGCTTGGCGGCTTCATTCTTCCAGCGGACGGAGCGGGTGGCGGGGGTGGCTTTCGCGATCATTGAGGGGCGCAGGCGAGTTCCATTCGCGCCGTCCGGGACCGCTCCGATCGAGGAGGAGGTCGATCGCCGGCCGGCCGGTCTGCTGGATGAGCGCGGCGTAGAGGACGCTGCGTTCAACGGGTGACGGACAGCTCATGGTGCGATGCTCCTGAGATCAATGGGAAAGCCGACGAAGCGGCGGATGCTTTCGGCGGTCCAGGGCGCGCGGGCGCCGGCCGCGCCGGCCCGCTGGCGGTTGGGCATGTCTTCGAGGCCGAGCTGATCGCAGATCACGTCCATCGCCTCTAAGGGCTTGTGCGAGCGGGGCAGGCGCTCGCACTCAGGGTCCGCCTCGATGTCGGCGAGCAGGCTGGCGGCCACCGCCTCCCGGACCCGGTTGATCGCATGACATTCCGCGAGCGTCAGGCAGATCTCGAAGGTCGAGTGCCGCTCGCCGGTCCAGGCATGAAGCGCGGAAAGGCTGACGCGGTCCGCTTTGGTGCGGCTCGTCGATCCGGTCATGTGGGAATGGCCCGCAGACGTTCAGCCATTTCGATCCTCCGATGCCTCTCGCCATAATGCATTAAGCATCAGGTCCGTGCAAGTGCAAAATGCACCACCTCGGGGGGCAGCCAGTGGTCGGGAGCGGCGGCAGGAACACCGCTTAGGATTCATCCTTGTCTTATAGGAAAATTCCTAAGAGAACATAATAAGAACATCTTAGGTGATTCGTCATGGCCGATCAATTGATATTGAGCGAGCCCGCCTGCGAGGCAGGGTGCGCCACCTGCCTGATGGGCTGCGCTATTCTGCCGGCCCGCCTGATCTGGTGGGAGCGGGAGATCGAGCGGATCTGCCGCGAGCGTTCGGTGCGGCCGCGCTGTCCGCAGCTGCGCGATCAGCTCGATACCGCCTTAGCTGCTCACGCAACACTGGAGCGACGATACGCGGCAAGTCCGAGAGGCGCGTTTCCACGGTCACGCCTACGTCCAAGGCACTTTTCAGCATCTCGGCAAGCTCATCTTCACTAGGATCGAGCCATGCGGCGTCGCCGCCGCGGCCGGTGAGAAGCCAGTCGAGCGACACCTTGAACTTCTCGGCATAACGGTCGGCCGCCTTTCGCGGAATGCCGCCGAGGCCACGCGTGTCGTTTTCATGCTGATTGTAGGTGGCGCCGGAGATGCCGAGCGCCCGCGCTGCCTCCGCCGCCGTCTTGTATCCCGCGTTGATGCGCGCCCGGCGCAGCCGTTCGTTGGGAGTTTCCATCCCGCCGACAATAGCGCCAAAGATGATGCAAAAGGCACTTGCTTATGCAAAGTGCATAATGCATCATATCAGCATGACTCGGTGTGCAGATGATCAAAGGCAGGACCGGCCTCACAGGCCGATCGGCATGACCTGGGCGCAATATCGCCGCCGCGCCTGCTCGTTCGAAGGGCGCGAAGTTCCGCTGGGGCCGATCGCCGCCGAAATCGTCAGCACGTTGGTGATGCACGGCGGCCGGGACGTGGCGCTGACCGAGCTGTTGGAGGCCGTCTATCCGGACCCCGACCTGGAGCCGGACTGGGGGGTGAGCTGCATCCACCGGATCATCAACAAGCTCCGGAGACTGATGCCCGGATCGATCGCCACCCATGGGTGGCACGGCTACAGCATCGCGCCTCCGCGGACCGACTATCGGGAGGCAGCGTAGATGCGTGAGGCTCCCGCGCTTCCCGGCCGGTCGCCGGTCGCCGGCCTTGTCTTCTCCGCCCGCCACCTTCCGCCTGGCGGCGCCGTCGAACCGGCCCGTCCTTCACCTTCTGCGGCGGGATCGATCCTTTGTCTCTGCCGGAAATCTCGGGAGCGGCCGCTCTGCAAAGGGCCGCTCCCGAGCCTCGCTTCGGCGGGGGTGGGTGAGGGCGGCGGCCGGCCTCGAGCGCCTGCGCCGCTTCACCGGGCCTTGGCGGTCGCGGGCCGGCCGGAGGACCGACATGCGCTGGTATAAACGCTGCGGCGCCGATTTCATTCACGGCACCATGATGCTCTCGCTGGAGGAGAAGGGCGCCTACAGCCTGTGCCTCGACCTCATCTACGACCGCGGCGGCCCGATCCCTGACGACGCCCGCTGGCTTTCCGGCGTGTGCGGGGTGTCGATGCGGAAATGGACGGCGATCCGCGAGCGCTTGCTCGCCCTTGGCAAATTGGCTTGCGAGGAAGGGTGCCTGACGAATGCTCGAGCAGCTTTGGAGCTGGTTTCAGCCGAAAGATCGGCCCGAGAACGAGCCGAAAGCGGCGCCAGAGGTGGGCGAAAGCGAGCGGAAAACGCAAAGCCAACTCCAGAAAACAGGGACTTGGACCAAGCTGAGCTTAAGCCAGGAGAGAAGATAAGAGAAGAGGAAGAAGAGCCCCCGCTGCCCCTTGTGCCGGCAACATGTCGGAAGCCGCGCACGGGTGGGCGAAGCTGCCTTCCCGAAGACTGGGCGCTTCCCGCCATCGCCGATCTTCCGCCGCGGGCGCGGGCCTGCGCCGAGCAATGGACGCGGGAGAGCTACGAGACGCGCGGCGAGGAGTTCGTCAGCTTCTGGCGCTCCCGAGGGCGGATGATGAAGGACTGGCGGCTGACCTGGGCAGGTCGCGTCGTCGACCTGCACAGCCAGGTGATGCGCGATCAATGGTCTGGCCACGCGCCCGCCGCGCCAGCCGACGATCTCGCCCGATGGACCGAGGAGGCGAAGCAGCGAAAGCTTCGGGAACTTGCCGATGCCGATCGGCGCGGGGGCGTTCGGCCGATCGGGGCAGTGGCGATAGTGAAGCGGATGGGGAGGGGAGCGGGACATGGCTAGAGCGAGGCGGAGCAAAGGCGGAAGGCCGAGAAAAGCGGGTGAGCGGGCCAAGTCCGGACGGCTCATCTTGAACGACAAGGGCAATGACGTCGTCCAGCGGCGGCAGGCGATCTTTGCTGCCTTCCAAGGGGGCAAGGCCAACCAGCAGGTCCACGATCCGATCGGCCGCGCCTGGGCGGTCGGGCTGCTCGACGGCTACGATGCCGATGCCGCGACGATCCGCGATGCGGGGCGGGATTATGCCTTCCGCTATTGGCGCCATTATCCCACCGACTCCGGCGTTTCCAATTACGACCGGGAGGACCGGCGCGGCGGCGGGGGAGGGGGCACGTTCCTCACCCCCGATCCCGGCGGCGAGCGCTTCCAGCGTCTCGACCGGATCGTGCTGGACGCCGGCCGGGCCGCTTATGATGCGATGCAGAGCCTGTGCGTCGACCATTATTGGTTCGACGACGAGAACCCCGCCTGGCTCGATCGGCTGATCAACGAGCAAAGGGTCAAGCGCGACGCGTCGGTGGCCGGCATGCTGCCCATGCGGGGCGACAAGGAAAGGCTCGACCTTGCCGTCTCCGCCTTGCTGGCGATCGTGCAGGGGACGAGGAAGCGGAGCGGGGATGTGAGCGGCGGCAGGCCGGGGTGACCGCCGCTCTGCGAGCTCCCGTGGGCAAGTCTGCTTCCGGCCCATCGGGAGATTGGCGCGCCAGCAAGAGGGGCGCGTGCCGCTTGCATCATGCCTCGCTGTCCCTTGCGGCTTTGGCGAATGTGGGTCACGCAGCAATGCTTCGATCCCTCGGCAAGGACCGGGGTGAGGAGCCACTTCAACGGCTTGCGGGCCCATCGGCGTGGACAGCGAACAATCCCTATGCTGCACAACCAAGCACTCGTTGAGCCTGCTCCGCCGCCTTGCTAGAGCAGGGGCATGCTGTCTTTGCCTGTCATCGCTGCTTTGGCTTCGACTTTCCCCGCGGCGGGAATTTATCTGGCCCAATCTGAAGCGAGCCAAGGATTGCCGGACGGCGTCCGCTCCATGATCGAGGCGGCGATCGCCAGCCGTGAACCTCAGGCGATCGAGACGGTAACGCGGTTCGCCCGCGAGACCCATCCTGGTGCAATAGCCGAGATCGACGAGGTGCTCGCCGAGTGGCGGAGGCAGCAGGCCGCCGTGGCGGGGCAGAGGCCCGAACCGGAGGCCGTTCTGGCGGCCCAGCAGCCGGAGCAGCAAGCGTCCGGCGGCAGCCAGCAGCCGGATTGGAAGGGGCAGGTCGAAGTCGGCGGGTCGCGGTCAACTGGGAGGTCCAGCTATGTCGGCGCAGTGGGAGCTGTCGCTCTGGAGCGGGAAGGGCCGCGCTGGGACCACAAGACCCAGGTCCGGATCGAAGTGCAAAAGGGGCGCAACGTCACCGACGTCGAGCGATTGATCGCGTCCTGGCAGCCCAATTACAAGTTCGGCGATTCCCTGTACGTCTACGGCCTGGGGGAAGTGGAATCCGACCCCGCCCAAGCCTATCGTCGCCGCTATACGGCGAGCGGCGGCCTTGGTTACACCGTACTGAGCAGCGAAAGCGCAAAGCTCGACCTCGAGGGCGGGCCGGCGTTTCGCTACGTCGAGGAAAGCGTCGGTGCGCCCAATTCGAGCGTCGCCGCCCGGGCCTCGTTCACCCTCCGCTGGACCGTCTCGCCGACCCTTGAGATCAGGCAGGCGAGCGCCCTGTACGTCGAGCGCGGCAACCGCAACGCGAACGCCCTAACCAGCCTCGACGCGCAGCTGATTGGCCCGCTGAAGGCACGCCTGTCCTATGACGTGCGATATGAAGATCGCCTGGACTTGGACGGCAGCTATCTCGACACGCTGAGCCGCGCATCGCTCGTCTACAGCTTTTAGATTCCTTTATTCGGGTGGGGCCACATCGCCGTTGTGAGCGATTGGGCGAGATGGTGCCTTCTCTGACC
>JAESFL010000667.1_pt1 | contig 18270 bp, 19 predicted proteins | sample 9269401 | NCBI WGS metagenome assembly JAESFL01 (sample SAMN14506025, study PRJNA617098) | algae metagenome | isolation source: Gloeocapsa sp. UFS-A4-WI-NPMV-4B04 and co-occurring heterotrophs from desert... | place: USA: Utah | collected 2006-10-01 | reverse complement strand
TGCCGCGAGGCCGAAAGGCGAGGCGGTTCAGTGAGGAGACGCAGGATGAGCAGGTTTGTGACATCGGTCTCGGCCTTGGCGATGCTGGCGCTCGCGCCGGCCGCGCTGTCGAGCGCCGCATACGCCAACGACAAGCTGGTCGAGTTGTCGAAGAAAGACGAAAACTGGGTGATGCCCGGTAAGAACTACGACTCGGACAACTACAGCGAGTTGAAGCAGATCAACAAGAGCAACGTGAAGCAGCTTCGGCCGGCCTGGACGTTCTCCACCGGTCTGCTCAACGGCCACGAGGGCGCGCCGCTCGTCGTCGACGGCAAGATGTACATCCACACCTCGTTCCCGAACAACACCTTCGCGCTGGGTCTCGACGATCCGGGCACGATTCTGTGGCAGGACAAGCCGAAGCAGAACCCGGCCGCCCGCGCGGTGGCCTGCTGCGACCTCGTCAACCGCGGCCTTGCCTACTGGCCCGGCGACGGCAAGACCCCGGCGCTGATCCTCAAGACGCAGCTCGACGGCAACGTCGCCGCGCTCAACGCCGAGACGGGCGAGACGGTGTGGAAGGTCGAGAACTCCGACATCAAGGTCGGCTCGACGCTCACCATCGCCCCCTATGTCGTCAAGGACAAGGTGATCATCGGCTCCTCGGGCGCCGAGCTCGGCGTGCGCGGCTACCTCACCGCCTACGACGTCAAGACCGGCGAGCAGGTGTGGCGCGCCTATGCCACGGGTCCGGACAAGGACCTGCTGCTGGCCTCCGACTTCAACATCAAGAACCCCCATTACGGCCAGAAGAACCTCGGCACTGGCACCTGGGAGGGTGACGCCTGGAAGATCGGCGGCGGCACCAACTGGGGCTGGTACGCCTACGATCCGGGCACCAACCTGATCTACTTCGGCACCGGCAACCCGGCGCCGTGGAACGAGACCATGCGTCCGGGCGACAACAAGTGGACGATGACGATCTTCGGCCGCGACGCCGATACGGGTGAGGCCAAGTTCGGCTACCAGAAGACCCCGCACGACGAGTGGGATTACGCCGGCGTCAACGTCATGATGCTCTCCGAGCAGAAGGACAAGGACGGCAAGACCCGCAAGCTGCTGACCCACCCGGACCGCAACGGCATCGTCTACACGCTCGACCGCACCGACGGCTCGCTGGTCTCGGCCAACAAGCTCGACGACACGGTCAACGTGTTCAAGTCGGTCGACCTGAAGACCGGCCAGCCGGTGCGCGATCCGGAATACGGCACCCGGATGGACCACCTCGCCAAGGACATCTGCCCTTCGGCGATGGGCTACCACAACCAGGGTCACGACTCGTACGATCCGAAGCGTGAACTGTTCTTCATGGGCATCAACCACATCTGCATGGATTGGGAGCCCTTCATGCTTCCCTATCGTGCGGGTCAGTTCTTCGTCGGTGCGACGCTGAACATGTATCCGGGCCCGAAGGGCGACCGTCAGAACTACGAAGGTCTCGGCCAGATCAAGGCGTACAACGCGATCACCGGCGACTATAAGTGGGAGAAGATGGAGCGCTTCGCCGTGTGGGGCGGCACCATGGCCACCGCGGGCGACCTCGTCTTCTACGGCACGCTCGACGGCTACCTGAAGGCGCGTGACTCCGACAACGGCGACCTTCTCTGGAAGTTCAAGATCCCGTCCGGCGCCATCGGCTACCCGATGACCTACAGCCACAAGGGCACGCAGTACGTCGCCATCTACTACGGCGTCGGCGGCTGGCCGGGCGTGGGCCTCGTGTTCGACCTCGCCGACCCGACCGCCGGTCTCGGTGCGGTGGGCGCCTTCAAGAAGCTTGCCAACTACACCCAGATGGGCGGCGGCGTGATCGTCTTCTCGCTCGACGGCAAGGGTCCCTACGACGATCCGAACGTCGGCGAGTGGAAGTCGGCCGCCAAGTAAGGCCAAGCAATCGGCAGACGAGCCTCCCCTCCCCCTCGCGGGGGAGGGACAGGGCTGGGGTGGTGCGGGCCCTCAAAACGGTCCGCACCACCGCGCTCCACTCTCCGCAGGACGTTTCCTCGAACGTGCCGATGCCCCGGCACCGGCGACGATCTGCACGGGAGATGCGTGGTGGGCAGGCCCGGATCGTCCCGGCGGGACATCCGACGACGTGCCTGAGCCCCGCGCCAAGACGTCATAAGAATAATCCAGAGGAAACGAAGATGTCGCTCGTGAACGGACGTCGCCGAGCCGTCGCATCGGCCGTCGCCCTCGCGGCCTTGACCGGCCTGTGCGCCCCTGCCCTGGCGCAGGACAAGAAAGCCGCCGAGGCTGCCAAACCCGATGCCGGCACCTTGCGCATCTGCGCCGCCGAGCAGCCGCCGCTCTCGATGAAGGACGGCTCGGGCCTCGAGAACCGCATCGCCACCGCCGTCGCCGAAGCGATGGGCCGCAAGGCCCAGTTCGTCTGGCTGGGTAAGCCCGCGATCTACCTCGTGCGCGACGGGCTGGAGAAGAAGACCTGCGACGTGGTGGTCGGGCTCGATTCCGACGATCCCCGGGTGCTCACCAGCAAGCCGTACTACCGCTCCGGCTACGTCTTCCTCACCCGCGCCGACAAGGATCTCGACATCAAGTCCTGGTCCGACCCGCGCCTGAAGGAAGTCAGCCACATGGTGGTCGGCTTCGGCACGCCGGCCGAGGCGATGCTCAAGGACATCGGCCGCTACGAGGAGGACATGGCCTACCTCTACTCGCTGGTGAACTTCCGCGCGCCGCGGAACCAATACACGCAGATCGACCCGGCCCGGATGGTGAGCGAGGTCGCCACCGGCAAGGCCGAGGTCGGCGTGGCCTTCGGGCCCGACGTCGCCCGCTACGTGCGCGATTCCTCGACCAAGCTGCGCATGACCCCGGTGCCCGACGACACCACCCGCAGCGACGGCCAGAAGATGCCGCAGAGCTTCGACCAGTCGATGGGCGTGCGCAAGGACGACACCGCCCTGAAAGCGGAGATCGATGCCGCCCTGGAGAAGGCCAAGCCCAAGATCGAGGCGATCCTCAAGGAGGAGGGCGTGCCCGTGCTGCCCGTCTCGAATTGAGCCGCCGCGCGATCGCTTCCGTGATGAGGACCAAGACCAAGACAATGATGAACCGGACAAAGATCGGTACCGCCCTCCTCGGCTTCGCGCTCTTCGGCGGCGTTCTGGGCAGCCTTCCCGCCCTGGCCCAGCCGCAATCGGGCCCGCAATCGGGCGTGGTGTTCCGCAACACCGTGACCGGCGAGGCGCTGGACGTGACGCAGGGCAAGGAGGGCGGCCGCGACACGCCCGCCGTGAAGAAGTTCTTCGAGACCGGCGAGAACCTCTACATCGACGACAAGTCGTGCCTGCGCAACGGCGAGAGCCTCTACGCGACTTCGTGCTCGGGCTGCCACGGGCATCTTGCCGAGGGCAAGCTCGGACCAGGTCTCAACGACAATTACTGGACCTATCCGTCGAACACGACCGATGTCGGCCTGTTCGCGACGATCTTCGGCGGCGCCAACGGCATGATGGGCCCGCACAACGAGAATCTGACGCCCGACGAGATGCTGCAGACCATCGCCTGGATTCGCCACCTCTATACGGGGCCGAAGCAGGACGCGGTCTGGCTCAACGACGAGCAGAAGAAGGCCTACACGCCCTACAAGCAGGGCGAAGTCATCCCGAAGGACGCCAAGGGCCAGTGCAAGCCGCTGGAGGAGTGATCCGTTCGGGATTCGGGCCGGATCGACCGGCGCGATCGAGGGGGCGAGGACGCCGCTCGCCACATCCCACGAAAGCACGTCCCAAGAAGATCAGGCTCACCCAAGAGCACGTCTCAAGAAGTGGAGGAAACCATGAAGTCCACGCTCATCATCGCCGCCGCCGTCGCCCTGTCCGGCCTTGCCGCCCCGGCGCTCGCCTATGACGGCACCAAGTGCAAGGCGCCGGGCAATTGCTGGGAGCCGAAGCCCGGCTTCCCCGAGAAGATCGCCGGCTCCAAGTACGACCCCAAGCACGACCCCAAGGAGCTGAACAAGCAGGCCGATTCCATTAAGCAGATGGAAGAGCGCAACAAGAAGCGCGTCGAGAACTTCAAGAAGACCGGCAAGTTCGAGTACGACGTGAGCAAGATCTCGGCGAACTGATCCGCACCTCCACCCTCCCCCACGGAGATCGGGCCTGCCCGATATCCGCATTCCTGAGTGCTCAGCCGGGCAAGCCCGACGTGAGACGGGGGAGGGTGCCTGCGAAGCAGGCGGGAGAGGGGCCGGCTCCGAACTCTCCGGACGCGGCGCTCCCCTCTCCCGATCCTCGCTCACGCGAGGGCGTCTCAGTGTCTCTCCCCCCCGCTGCGCCGTCATTGCCAGAATGACGACGGTCAGAGACTGGGAGTTTTGTGAGGCACTCTAAACAAGAAACAAAGGCCAACCGCCGAATGAATACCCTGCGCCCCGGCGACGCCATGCTCACCGACTGGCGGGATGCGGCCGCGCGCTTCGAGCGCGAGGTCGGCAAGGTCGTCGTCGGCCAGGAGCGGGCGATCCGCCTGCTCACGATCGCGATCTTCGCCCGCGGCCACGTCATGCTCGAAGGCGATGTCGGCGTCGGCAAGACCACGCTGCTGCGCGCGGTGGCGCGGGCTCTCGGCGGCGCCTATGAGCGCGTCGAGGGCACCGTCGACATGATGCCCACCGACCTGATCTATCACACCTATCTCGGCGAGGACGGCCGCCCGCGGGTCGAACCGGGCCCGGTGCTGCGGCAGGCGGAAGACCTGTCGGTGTTCTTCTTCAACGAGATCAACCGCGCCCGGCCCCAGGTCCACGCGCTGCTCCTGCGCATCATGGCCGAGCGCAGCGTCACCGCCTTCAACCGCGAGTACCGCTTCCCCAACCTCCAGGTCTTCGCCGACCGCAACCGGGTCGAGCGCGAGGAGACCTTCGAGCTGCCGGCCGCCGCCCGCGACCGCTTCCTCATGGAGATCGGCATGGAGGCGCCGCGCGATGCTCAAGCCCGCCGCGACCTCGTCTTCGATCCCCGCTTCCACGACACCGACCGGCTGACCGGGGCGGTCGCGGCCGGCGTGCTCGACCATGACCGCATCGGCACCATCGCCAGCGCGATCCAGCACGCGATCTCGGCCGAGCCGGCGATCGAGACCTACGTCGTCGGCCTGTGGGAGGCGCTGGTGCGCCCCGGCCCCGCCGGCATCCGGCTGCCGGGCATCGACATGGACCGCCTGATCCAGGGCGGCGCCTCGCCCCGCGGCGTCGCCTTCCTCGTGCGCGCCGCCCGCGTCCGCGCTTGGCTGGAGGGCCGGGACTGGCTCGTGCCGGAGGATATCCGCGCCGTCTTCCCCGAGGTGATGGCCCACCGCGTCTTCCTCGAGCCCGTCTACGAGATGCGGCGCGCGCAGATCGTGCCCGACCTCATCCGCGCGGTGTTCGAGACGGTGCCCGCCCCGTGAGCGGCCCGGAGGACGGGGTCAGCGACACGGCCGACATCATCTACTGGCCGCGCTGGCGGCCCGGCGGACACCGGGTCGGCGCCCATCGCGGGCGCGATGCCGGCGGCCTCGGCACGTTCCGCGATCAGGTCAGCTTCTCACGCCTGCCGGATGCCCGCCGCATCGATCTGCGCGCGTCGCTCCGCGACCCGTTCGAGGGCGTGTTCGTGCGCCGCTTCGAGGCGCGCAGCCCGGTCGAGACCTATGCGCTCGTCGATCTCTCCGCCTCGATGCGCTTCCGCGGCCGGGCCGACCGGCGCGAACTGGCGCAGGCCTTCTGCGCCACGCTCGCCCGCTCGGCGACGCGGATCGGCGACGGCTTCGGCATGATCGCCTGCGACAACACCCTGCGCGACGACCTCACCCTGCCCGCCACCCGCCACCGCGCCGCCGCCCAGGCTGCCGCCGCGCGCCTGGGCGAGGCGATCGGCGATGGACGCGGCGCCGAGGGCCTGCTGGAGGCCGCGCGCCGCCTCGCCGGGCGCCCGAAGCTGATCTTCCTCGTCTCCGATTTCCGCTGGCCGGAGGCGCTGATCGAGGCGGTCTTCTCGGCGCTGGCGCTGCACGACGTGACCCCGGTGCTGCTGGCCGATTCCGCAGAGGCCGAAGACCTGCCGGCCTGGGGCCTCGTGGAGCTCGATGACCTGGAGGGCGCCGGGCGCCGCCTCGTCTTCCTGCGCCCGTCCTTGCGCCGCCGCTGGATCGCCCGCGAGGCCGCGCGCGTCGAACGCTTGCGCCGGATCTGCACCCCCTTCGCCCGTCCGCCCTTCCGGCTCGCCGACCGCTTCGACGCGGAAGCCTTGAGCCGCCACCTGATGACGACGTGAGAGCGATGCGCGCGCTTGGTCTCGCCCTCCTCCTCGCGCTGGTGTCGCTGCCGGCCGCCGCCCAGGTGCGCGGCGTCGAGCTGCGCACGCCCCGCGCCTTCGGCTATTTCCAGGGCGATCTCGTGCAGGTCCAGGCCGAGATCCGCACCGATCCCGGTTTCACCCTGCAGCGCCCTTCCCTGCCGAAGCCCGGCCCGGTCACCTACTGGCTCGACCTGCGCGACGTGCGCACCGAAGAGAGCCGGGGGGCTGACGGCGCGCATGTGATCCGCCTGCGCCTGACCTATCAGGACTTCTACGTGGCGCTCGATGCCCGCACCCTCGAAGTGCCGGGCTTTCCCGTCACGGTCGAGAGTGCCGGCACGAACGGATCGACCACGGCGGTGGCGCAGGTGCCGACCTGGAAGATCGGCGTCTCGCCCCTTCGCGAGGTGCAGCCCGAGCGGCGCGACGACCCGGCCGAGTACCTCCGGCCCGACGGACGCACCCCGCGCCTCGATCCGCAGCCGGCCCTGGCCTCCGCCGCAGGTTTCCTCGCGCTCGCCGTCCTGGCGCTGGGGCTGCTCGCCTACGACCGGGCATGGTGGATTTTCGGACATCGCCGCGGCCGGCCCTTCGCGCAGGCGCTGAAAGCGCTTGGCCGGGCGAAACGGCAATCGCAGGGGGAAGCCCTGTACCGCGAGGCGCTGCTCGCCCTGCATCGCGGCCTCGACGCCACCGACGGGCGCCGGGTGCTCGCCGACGACCTGCCGGATTTCCTGGGGCGGCACCCGGCTTTCCAGGCTCAGGCGGAGGGCCTCCAAACGTTCTTCTCCGCCTCGCGGCTGGCCTTCTTCGGCCGGGACACCGCCGGGGCCGGCACGACGCTGCCCCTGCCCGAGGCCGAGACCCTGCTGCGCCGCCTCGGCGCGGTCGAGCGGAGCGCGTGACGCGGGTGACGGCGCTCCTCCCCTCCCTCGGCGTGGCCACGCCCTGGCTGCTCTGGCTCCTGCCGCTGGCGCTCCTGCCGCTGCTCCTGTCCGTCACCCGGCGCAGCGCGGTGTCCTCGGTCGCGGCGGCGCCCGAGGATCCCCTCTCCTCCGGCCTGCGGATCGCCCTGACCGCCGCCGGCATCCTGGCGGTCGGCGGCCTCGTCCTGGCACTGGCCGGGCCGTACCGCGCCGGCGAGCGGGTGACCCGCACCGGCATCGGCGCGCAAGTTTCGATGCTGATCGACCGCTCAGGCAGCATGAACGAGACGTTTGCCGGCCGGCAGCCCTCGGGGGCGGAGGAGTCGAAGGCCATGGCCTCCCGGCGCATCCTGCGCGACTTCGTCGGCGAGCGCGCCCACGACCAGTTCGCGGTGACGGCCTTCTCAACGGCGCCGATGCTCGTCGTGCCGATGACCGACCGGCACGACGCCGTGCGCGCGGCCATCGCCGCCATCGACCGGCCGGGTCTCGACTACACCAACGTCGCCCGCGGCCTCGGCATGGCGCTGTCGCAATTCGGCGCCGGCGCGCCGGGGGTGTCGCGCGCCCTGCTGTTGGTCTCGGACGGGGCGGCGGTGATCGATCCGCGCATCCAGGCGCAGTTGCGGGCCGAGTTCACTCGGGTGCAGCCGAACCTCTACTGGCTGTTCCTGCGCACCAAGGGCTCGCCCTCGATCCACGACAAGCCCGCGGGCGAGGACACGCCGCAGGCCGCGCCCGAGCGCCATCTCGACCTGTTCTTCAAGAGCCTCGGCGTGCCCTACCGCGCCTTCGAGGCCGAGGGCGCCGACGCGGTGGCGAATGCCGTGCGCCAGATCGAGGCGCTGGAGCGCGATCCCATTCCCTATACCGAGGAGCGTCCCCGCCGCGACCTCAGCGGCTGGGCCTACGGGATCGCCGCCCTCGGCCTGCTGCTCCTCGTCCTTGCCAAGCTCGCAGAGACGGATTTTGTCCGCACGCCCGCGCGGCTGTCGTCGAAGCGCCGCGCTGATCCGGCTCCGGCCACCGATGGGGCGGCCGCCGTGCCGAAAAGGGCCGCCGCATGATGCCCTCCGCTCTCGCCCCCGCGCATTCTCAATCCCCATCGCTGCGCACCCGGATCGGCGCAGGCGTGCGCCAAGTCTGGCGCAGCCTCCGCCCGATCCTGCTCGTGCTGCTGCCGATCCTGCTCGCTGCCGCCGCCGCCGCCCTCGCGCTCGCGGCGTGGCGGGACACGCGCACCAACGCGGCCATCGCCGAACTGGAAGCGGGGCGCGACATCGCCGTCCTGCCCGACGCGCCGGACGCGCTCCTCGTCGCGCGGGTCAAGTTCCTGGCCTTCCGCGACCGCCTGGGCGAGACCGAGCCGCTGCTGGAGACCCTCGACAACCGCAGATCCGGGGATGCGGCGGCGCGCGCCCGCTACATCGTCGCCAATGCCCGCATCCGCGAGGCCTTCCGGCTGATCGAGCGCAGCGAACTCGACAAGGCGGGCCCGCAGGTCACGCTCGCGCGTCAGGACTACCGCCGGGCGCTCCAGGCCCGGCCCGACTTCTGGGACGCGAAGTTCAACTTCGACGTCGCCTCGCGCCTGATCCGCGACTTCCCTGAGTTCGACCGCAAGTTCGGCGACGAGCTGAAGGCCGAGCCCAAGCAGATCTGGACCGACATCCCTGGTCAGCCCCGGGGTGGGCCATGAGTGTGTGGGCCGAGTTCCCCTTCGGAAAAAACCTGCGCGACCGCCGCTTCCAGGCGCTCGCCGCAGCCCTGCTGCTCGCAGGCCTGGCGATCGTCGTGCCGCCGCTGCCGCTCACCCGCTCGGGCGTGTCGGTGCTGGCGGTGGTCGACATCACCGGCAGCATGAACGTGCGCGACTATACGCGCGACGGGCGCCCGGCGAGCCGGCTCGACATCGCCAAGGCGGCCCTGCGCGATCTCCTGCCGGAACTGCCCTGCGGCTCGCGCCTGGCGCTCGCGCTCTTCACCGAGCGGCGCCCGTTCCTGCTGTTCGCGCCGATCGAGGTCTGCGCCGACTTCGCGCCGCTGGACGGGGCGATCGCCGCACTCGACTGGCGCATGGCCTGGGAGGGCGACAGCCGCGTCGCCGCGGGCCTGCACAGGGCCATCACCATGGCCGGCGAACTCGACACCGACCTCCTGTTCGTCACCGACGGCCAGGAGACGCCGCCCCTGCCCGCCAACGGCATCCCGCCCTTCGAGGGCAAGCCCGGCGCGGTGCGCGGCCTGATCGTCGGGGCGGGTGGCCACGCGCTCGCGCCGATCCCGAAATTCAACGATCGCGGCCGTGAGACCGGCTTCTACGCCGAGACCGACGTGCAGCAGGAGAACCGCTTCGGGCCGCCGCCCGCCGACGCGGAATCGCGCGAGGGCTACAACCCGCGCAACGCCCCCTTCGGTGGCGCCGCGGCGCGGGGCGAGGAGCATCTCTCCTCCGTGCGCGAGCCGCATCTGAAGGCGCTCGCCGCCCAGACCGGCCTCGCCTACGCCCATCTCGACGGGCCGGACAGCCTGCGCGCGCCGCTGCTTGCGGCGGCGACCCCGCGCCCCCTGCCCGGCCGGCTCGACCCGCGCCCCTTCCTCGGCGCGGCGGCGCTCGCGCTCGTGCTCGCCAGCTTCCTCGCGGGTGCGCGGCGCGCCCGCCTCACACCCTTCACCCCCAGCAGGATGTTATAATGCGTCTGTCCCTTCTCGTTCTTCCGCTCGCACTCGCCGCGACCGCCGCCCTCGCCCACGGCCCGACCCCGCAGAAAGTCTCCCAGTCGATCACGATCAAGGCGAGCCCGGACGCGGTGTGGAAGGTGGCGGGCGACTTCGCCGGCATCGGGAAGTGGCACCCGGCGATCGCGAAGGCGGAGGGCAGCGGCTCCAAGGAGAGCGGCACCCGCACCCTCACCTTCAAGAGCGGCGGCAAGATCGAGGAGAGCCTCGACGAGTACAAGGCGGACGCGCGCACCTATTCCTACCGGATGGGCGAGCCGGACCTGAAGGCGCTGCCGGTCTCGTCCTACTCCGCGACCCTCACCGTGAGCCCGGAGGGCGACGGCGCCAAGGTGGAGTGGATGGGCCGCTTCTACCGCGGCGATACCGGCAACGAGCCCCCAGAGAACCTCAGCGACGAGGCCGGCAAGGCGGCGATGAACACGTACTTTTCGGAAGGGCTGAAGGGCCTGAAGGCGGCCGTGGAGGGTGGCAAGGCCAAATGATCCGTCCCGCCCTCGCCGCGCTGCCCATCCTCCTGCTCGCCGGCCTGCCGGTGCGGGCCGCGACGGTCTACGTCGCGAGCCAGCAGGGAGCGCAGGTCACGCGCGTCGAGGCGGGCGCGGTCGCGGGCCACGCCACCGTCGCGGGCGCCCCCGCGACGGTGGCGGCGGGCGGCGGGCTCGTCTTCCTCAGCCATCCCGACGGGCAGGCGATCACGGTCGCCGACGGCGCCACGGGGGCGGTGCTGCGCCGCCTCCCCTACAAGGGCCAGGGCTTCGGCCTCGCGGCGTCGGCGGACGGCCGGACCCTGTTCGTCGCCGACTGGTCGGGCCACCGCGTCGATCGGCTCTCGGCCGCGGACGGCACCGTCGAAGCCTCCGCCGAGACCGGCCGCGACCCGGCGCACATCGCCCTCGACCGCGCGGGCCGGCTCTACGTCGCCGACCGGGAAAGCCACCAGGTCAGCGTGTTCGACGCCGCCCGGATGACGCGGATCGCGACGATCTCTGTGGGCACCGCGCCCTTCGCCCTGGCGCTGAGCCCGGACGGGCGCCGCCTCTATGTCGGCAACGTGCGCAGCAATGACCTCACCGTGATCGACACCGGAAGGCTCGAGGCGCTCGCCACCGTCCCGGCCGGCGCCATGCCCTACGGGCTCGCCGTGAGCCCGGACGGGGCGCGGGTGTTCGTGACCAACCAGCAGGCCGGCACGGTCACCGTGCTCGATGCGGGCACCCTCACGATCGCCGCGACGGTGGGTGTCGGCCGCTATCCCGAGGGCATCGTGATCGAGGGCGGCCGGGCCTATGTCGCGAACTGGTTCTCCGACAGCGTCTCCGTCCTCGATCTCGCCACGCTGAAGGAGGTGGACCGCCTCTCCGTCGCCGAGGGCCCGCGCAGCCTCGCCGTCGCTACCCCCGCACAGGACATCCCGCGATGAGATCGCCCGCGGCCCGTCTGATCGCCGGGCTCGCCGCCCTGCTCCTCCTCTCCGCCTGCGACCGCGGCGCCGAGACGTCCACCGAGACGGCGAGCGCGGCGCCAGACCGCGGCGACGACGGGGCGATCGTCGCCTCGACCGCGGAGGATCACCTGCCCGACTGGCTCTCGCCCACCGACGGCACGGATCCGGCGCGCTGGCTCGCGGGGCGCGAGGCGGGACACCCCTTGCCCGCGGACGCCGCCGCGGTCAGGGACTTGCGCGAATCCCTCGACCGGGCGCGCAGCGCCTTCGTGGAAGACAAGCGCATGATCGCCAACCGCACGGTGCAGCTCGGACAGATGCTGTCCGAGATCGGCAAGACCGAATCCTATCGCGGCCTGATCGACGGCCTCGGCGCGATCGCGGCTTTGCGCGGTCGCCACAAGAGTCTCTACGGCGAGATGTGCCAGCATTACTACAACACCCGCGCCCAGGGCGCCGACCACGCTACGGCCCTGGCCCGCCTCGAAGCCCGCGAGCGGCCTGAGGTCACCGCGCCGGAGCTGCCGCGTCAGCCGGGAGGGCAGCCGTGAGCAGCGGACGCGCCGCCGCCCTGCCCCGGACCGTGCCGGCCCGGCCGGAGACGCTCCTCGTCATCGACGACCACCCGATCGTGATGCAGGGCGTGCGCCGGCTGGCGGAAGCCGCGGGCGTGGGACGGGTCTACGAGGCCGCCGACATCGTCTCGGGCTACCGTCTGTTCCACCGGCACCGGCCGGCCCTCGTGGTGGCCGATCTGAGCTTTCGCGATGATGGGCTGTCCGGGCTGTCGCTGATCCGCCGCATCCGGGCGCTGGACCCCGCCGCACGCATCCTGGTCTTCAGCATGCATGCCGACCCGGTGCTCGTCTCCCGCGCCCTGGAGAGCGGTGCGCTCGGCTTCGTGCTCAAGGATGCCGGGTCGGACGCCTTCCTGGAGGCGCTCGACGCCGTCCATGCCGGGCGGGGCTACCTGCCGCACGCGCTCGCCACCGACGTGGCGATGCTGAACCGCAGCGCCCGCCCCGCCCCGCTCGCCACCTTGAGCGCGCGCGAGTTGCAGATCCTGTCGCTGCTGAGCCAGGGCAAATCCTACGACGCCATCGCCAGCGCCATGGCCGTGAGCTACCGCACGGTGATCAACGCCAGTTCCAGCATGCGCAAGAAGCTCGGCGTCGAGTCCCGCGCCGGGCTGGTCCAGATCGCGGTCAACCGGCGCCACGCACTGCTGTGAACCGGTCAGCCGTCACTCGGTGCGCCGCTCCGGCACGGGTTCAACGATCGAGGCCCGCGAGCGGGCATCGCCCGCGGGTGTGGCGAAGGGCAGCGTCAGCGCCGCCGCGACCAGCACGGCGGTGATCCAGCGCTTGGGCCGCTCGGGAGCGGAGGCCGCGAGGCTCGGACCGCCGAGCCGGGGCCGCGCGCCCTCCCCGCAGAGGGGTGCCGGACGCAGGAGCCCCCCTTCCGGCACCCGGTCGAGGTCGCGCTCGACCGCACCGAGCAGCGCGGCGGCCTCCCCGTCCAGGCTGTCCCAGTGACGGGTCAGGACGCCGCGCTCCGCCGGCTCGGACGCCGCGGCGTCCGGGCCGGTCTCCGTCGTCCGTTCCTCGGAATCCGTCCTGGCGCCGGTCATGGCGGGTGACGTCAGGCGCGGTGGTAGGCATCCTCGAGGCGGACGATGTCGTCCTCGCCGAGGTAGCTGCCGAGCTGGACCTCGATCAGCTCGACATCGTCGTTGCCGGGGTTTTCGAGGCGGTGGATCGCGCCGAGCGGGATGAAGATGTGCTCGCTCTCGCGGTAATCGGCGACCGTGTCGTCCACGGTGACCCGGGCGCAGCCGCGCACCACGACCCAGTGCTCGGCGCGGTGGCGGTGTTTCTGCAGCGAGAGCCGCCCGCCCGGCGCGACGGTGATCCGCTTGACCTGAAAACCGTCGGAGGCTTCCAGCACCCGGTAGCTGCCCCAGGGGCGGTGCGAGGAGGCGTGCCACTCGGCCTGGGGCCGGCCCTTGCTGCGCAGGATTTCGACCATCTTGCGTACGTCGCCGCAGCGGCTGCGGTCGGCTACCAGGATCGCGTCCTTCTCGGCCACGACCACGAGGTCGCGCACGCCGACGAGCGAGGTCACCATGCCCTCGGACGACACGAAGCAGCCCTCGCTGTCGAACAGTTCGGCCGCGCCGCGGCTGACATTGCCGAGGTCGTCGTGCTCGCTGATCGCCCAGAGCGCGTTCCAGTTGCCGACATCCGACCAGCCGCAGCGCATCCGCGCGACCGCGGCGCGGCTCGTCTTCTCCATCACCGCGAAGTCCAGCGAGGTCTTGGTCGTGCCGGCAAACCCCGCGGCATCGAGGGCGAGTGCCCCGCCCTCGTCGGCGGCGGCCTCTACCGCGAGGGCGGCGGCGGCGGCCGTCTCGGGATCAAATGCGGCATACTCGGCGCACAGGGTGTCGGCCCGCATCAGGAAATTGCCGGAATTCCACAGCCAGCGGTCCGAGAGGTAGCTGGCGGCGCGGGCCGCGTCCGGCTTCTCCGCGAAGGTGTGAACCGCGTGGCAGCGCGCCTCGACCCGCGCGCCGGGGCGGATCCAGCCGTACTCGGTGCTGGGGTGATCGGCCTCGATGCCGAAGGTGACGAGGCGCCCGGCCCGCGCCGCCGGCAGGGCGGAGGCCACCGCCCGGCGGAAGGCGCGCGGCTCGGTGACGATATGGTCGGAGGGGAGCACGAGCACCACCGCGTCCGGATCTTGCCGCGCGACCAGGGTGCAGGCGGCCAGGATCGCCGGGCCGGAATCGCGCCGCTCCGGCTCCAGCAGCAGGGTGACGGCGGCGTCGATGGCTGCCGCCTGCTTCTCGACCAGGCAGCGGTGATCGCGGTTCGCCACGACGATCGGCGGGGCGAAGAGCGGGCCCTGGAGCCGCAGCAGGGTCTGCTGGAAGGTCGAGTGCGGCCCGAGCAGAGGCACGAACTGCTTCGGCAGCGAGGTGCGGGAGGTGGGCCAGAGCCGCGTTCCCGAGCCGCCGCAGAGGATGACGGGCTGGATCCGTGCAGGCATCGACGGGCGTCCTTTTGTGCTGGGACTTGGAGGAGGGAATCGGAGGCGGGACTCGGAGAAAGGGATCAGGGGGTCTCGATCGAGCGGCGCAGGGCCGGCGTGGCCTGCGAGACGGGACCGGGCGCGGCCGCCCCGTCTCGGGTGGGGGGCGGCCCCTCGCCGGTTCCGGCCTTGGCGGGCGAGACCTGCACGACGTCGCCGGGCAGCAGCACCGAGGTGAGCGCGGCCTTGAAGGTCACCGCTCGGTCGCGCAGGGTCCGGGTGACCTCGATCGTCCAGCCGGTGGCCTCGCTGCCGCCGTCGGAGGCGGAGAGCCGCCGGGCGCGGCTCTCCAGGAGGTCGCGGGCGATGGGCAGGCTCGCCTCGGTCTCCAGGAGCTGCTGGCGGGTGGCCTGGAGGTCGGCCACGACCCGGCGCCGGTGGCCGTTCTCGGTGTCGCGCTGGCGCAGGGTGATCTCGCCGGTGGCGGTCCCGTTGCGGGCGAGGTCCGCGTCGATCCGGGCGAGTTCGGCCCGGACGCGGGCGTTCTCGCGCTGCCGGTCCACCATGATCGTCTGCAGGCCGTGGCCGTTATCGGTCAGCCGCGCGTAGTTGCGGACCTGGGCCTCGGTCAGTTTGACCTGCTCCTCGATGAGGGTCCGCTGCTGGCTCAGCGATGCCCGCTCGGTCTCGAGTCGCTCGATCTGTTGGCGCAGCAGGCCGACCTCGCTGCGCTCCGTCTCGCGCTGGAGCGAGAAGATCTCCTGCTCGCCGCGCAGGAGCGCGATGGCCTCGGGGCCGATCAGCTCGTCGGAGACGAAGCTCGTCCGCCCGTCCCGCTGCGCCTCCAGGCGCAGGAGGCGGGCGCGCTGGGCGAGCCGGGCGAGTTCGAGGCTGCGGAGCCGCTCGCGGGCGGTCAGCACCTCGGCCTTGAGCTCGGTGATCGAGCGGTCGCCGACCCGCCCGCCGCCGGCCAGAGCCACCGCGCCGAGCACGGTGAGGCCGTAGCGGTAGGTGTAGCTGCCGGGTGAGCGCACCTCGCCCAGCACGTAGACCGGCTTCATCTCGGAGAGCCGCAGGCTGACGGTGGCCGAGCGCAGGAAGCCGTCGTTGAGCCGGGTGCGGACCAGGCTCTCCGCCTGCTCCGGGCTCAGGCCCGCGACCCGGATGCGGCCGACCATCGGCAGGTTCAGGTCGCCCACCGCATCGACGACGTACTCGCCGGTGAGCTCCGTCTGGCCGAACACGACCATCGTCACCTTGTCGCCGCTCGACAGGAGCAGCGCGGCCTCGGCCGCAGGCTCCGGCAGCAGAGTCTCGGCCGCCATCGGCGCGCCGGTGGGCCAGAGCGCGAGCACCGCTCCGAGCAACGCCGCAAGCCATGCGCCGCAGCGACGCCCGTCGTTCCCAGACCGAAAAGTCCTGAAGTCGAGCATGCCTTCGCCTCTCGAGGCCGCGGTGCGGGCGTCCGGCGTCCCGGAGAATACCGGCTTCGGCGCCGGCCTTCGGTGCCTGCGCCGCCTCCGCCGTGCCCGGAAAAGGGCCAAGCCGTCGCGGCGCCCTGACTGAATGCCAGAGCCCCCACCCGTTTTGTCCTGGCTATTCGGGCCCTCCTCGGTTCGCGACCGGGTTAGTCCGACGGGGCCGGCACCGGCCCGCGGGCGCGGTTGGGAACGATGTCCGCGCCGATGGGCCGGCCGGAACGCGAAAGGGGCGGCGGCCGCCCGGTGGCGGTACGTCGCCTTCGCACCATGAGGCGCCTCGTCTTCCTCGAAACAGCAATGCCGGGCGCGGTCACCGTCTCCTAATCTGTCATCGAACGACAATGGGAGACGTCGAGCGATGAAGAAGCGTATTCTCGTGACAGGTGGGGCCGGATTTGTCGGCAGCCACCTGTGCGATCGACTGGTGGCGCAGGGGCACGACGTGCTCGCCGTCGACAATTTCTACACGGGAGACCGGTCGAACCTCGCAGGGCACCTGGGCAACCCGCGCTTCGAGGTCATGCGCCACGACGTGACCTTCCCGCTCTACGTCGAGGTGGACGAGATCTACAATCTCGCCTGCCCCGCCTCCCCGGTCCACTACCAGCGCGATCCGGTGCAGACGACGAAGACGAGCGTGCTCGGGGCGATCAACATGCTCGGGCTCGCCAAGCGGCTCGGCATCCCGATCCTCCAGGCCTCCACCAGCGAGATCTACGGCGATCCGGACGTGCATCCGCAGCCCGAAGACTATCGCGGCCTCGTCAGCGTCAGCGGCCCGCGCGCCTGCTACGACGAGGGCAAGCGCTGCGCCGAGACCCTGTTCTTCGACTACCAGCGCCGGCACCACGTGCCGATCCGGGTGGCGCGCATCTTCAACACCTACGGGCCGCGGATGAACCGCGACGACGGCCGGGTGGTGTCGAACTTCGTGGTGCAGGCGCTGCGGGGCGAGCCGATCACCCTCTACGGCGACGGCCGCCAGACCCGGGCCTTCTGCTTCGTCGACGATCTCGTCGAGGGGCTGATGCGCCTGATGAACGTCGAGGGCACGCTGGACGGCGCGGTCAATCTCGGCAACCCGACCGAGGTGACGATCGCCGAGATCGCCCAACGGATCATCGCGCTCACCGGCTCGCGCTCGGAGATCGTCTACCGCCCGCTGCCGCAGGACGATCCGCGCCAGCGCTGCCCCGACATCAGCCGGGCGAAGGCGATGCTGCACTGGAGCCCGAAGGTCGATCTCGACGAGGGTCTGATGAAGACCATCGCCTATTTCGAGACGCTGCTCTCGGCCTCCGCCTCGAGCGTGACCCCGTTCGAGCCGGCGCTGCCGGAACTCGCGAAGACCGGCTCATGAGCGCGCCGCTTCCCCGCGTTCCGATCCTGGGGGTGCCGGTCAGCGCGATCACCCTGGACGATGCGGTGGCGGCGGTCGAGGGTTGGATCCTCGGCCGCCAGCGCCACTACGTCTGCATCACCGGCGCCCACGGCGTCATCGAGTGCCAGACCGATCGCACCCTGCGGGCGATCCACGAGGGAGCCGGCCTCGTCACGCCGGACGGGATGCCGCTGGTCTTCATGGCGCGCCGGCTCGGCTTCCCGCGCACGCAAAGGGTCTACGGGCCCGACCTGATGCGCGCGCTCACAGCCCTGTCGGCGCGCAAGGGCTACCGGCAATACTACTTCGGAGGTGCCTCCGGTCTGCCCGAGCGGCTGGCCGCGCGCCTCACCGAGCAGTTCCCGGAACTGCCCGTCGCCGGCACCTTCTCGCCCCCCTTCCGCCCGACGACTCCGGAGGAGGACGCCGGCATCGTCGCTCGCATCAACGCGGCCAAGCCCGACATCCTGTGGGTGGGGCTCTCGACCCCGAAGCAGGAATACTGGATGGCGCGCCACCGCGAGCGGCTGGAGGTGCCGGTCATGGTCGGCGTCGGCGCGGCCTTCGACTTTCTCGCCGGCACCAAGCGGCAGGCGCCGGTCTGGATGCAGCGGCGCGGGCTCGAATGGGCCTTCCGCCTCGGCACCGAGCCGCGGCGGCTGGGGCGGCGCTACGGGCGGATCGTGCCGGAATTCATCCTGCGCGCCTCGGTCCAGCTCGCGAGCACGTCGCGGCCGGCACCGGCGCGGCCGCGGCGCTCCTTCTGAGTGTCTCTCACGAAACGCCCGCCGCCCGGCGGGAGCGCACCCGATGATCGGAAGCCCCGCCAGGCACTCCGAAGGGCTAGATGAGCGCGAAAGTATGATCGCCCATCGAGAAGATATGCTCAGTCAGCCCGCGAAATAAGAATGGA
>JAESFL010000734.1_pt1 | contig 18301 bp, 16 predicted proteins | sample 9269401 | NCBI WGS metagenome assembly JAESFL01 (sample SAMN14506025, study PRJNA617098) | algae metagenome | isolation source: Gloeocapsa sp. UFS-A4-WI-NPMV-4B04 and co-occurring heterotrophs from desert... | place: USA: Utah | collected 2006-10-01 | reverse complement strand
GTCCGTCACGGGCTGAAGGGTCTCCGCCCCCTGCGCCGGAATTTTGCTGGCACGGCCTTCCAGGTCGACGTTCCACAAATCTGTTCCGACTCCGACCGCGAAGGAGCGCGGCAGGGTGGCGATCAGAGCGGCGGCGGGCTCGGCCAGTTGCGTGGTGAGCGGGCGCGGAGTCGCGCCTGGAGCGATCTTGTACCATGCCGCTCCACCGCCGGCACCGGCCGGCTTTGCCAGCATGATCGGCGTGCGCCCGACCCAGGCCGCGCGAACCAGCGAGAGGCTGTCGTCGACGGGGTCAAAGACCGGACGCACGGACGCGTCCGTCAGGGCTGCCGTCCGTTTCGCCGCAGGATCTATCCGGTAGAGCTGGCCTTCGCGCCATTCCTGCCCGTCGCCGCGCGCATAGATGAGGAGTTCGGCACCGGTTGGGGACCAGGCGAGAAGGTTCCCGATCACGTCGCAGCGCGAGCAGGCCTGCCACACCTGCCCCGAGGGCATGTCGATGATCGCGAGCCGCTGACGGCGCCAGGCGGTCGCCCCGGTGATGGGGCGGTCGAGGCGGAGCCGAACCGGATCCGATGTGTGAACGACGGCGAGGCTGGATCCGTCGCTCGATAAAGCGAGATCGGTCGCCTGGCCCTCGAAAAGCGTCCGTGTCTTGCCGTTGCGAAGGTCGGAGAGCAGCACCGCCCGGCCTTCATCGTCAATCCCTGCCTTTGCGAACCGGCCGCTGCCGAAGACCATCTCGGAAGGCGCAGTACCCGCCTGCTGGCGCGCCCATGCCCGGTGCGAGCGCTTCTGTGTGCCGGATCCAAATCCAAGCAGCAGCGGCAGCGCGCCCGGCTTCAACCTCGAGTAGACGAGCCGCTGCTCGTCCAGCCAGATCGGCGCCGGATTGGCGAGCGGAAGGTCCGGCGTCTCGGGGAGCCAGCGCACCCGGCGCGTCTCCAGGTCAAGAACCCCGAGGCTCAGCTCGTCCCTGTAGAGCCTGAATATCGTCAGCTGCCGGCCCGAGGGCGAAAAGCTTCCCATCCAATAGCCGGCATCCGGCTGCTGCTCGAACAGCGGCGAAAGGCTGCCTTCCCCGGCCAAGTCGACGGCATAAAGCTTCGAGAGCAGCCGCCTGACGAAGAAGCTGTAACTGTAATTGTCCGCTTCGTCGTAGGCGTCGCGTCGCTCGACAATGGCCAATGAGCCGCCGGGGACGATCTGCGCCTGACCGTAGCTCTGAAGCTTCAGCACGTCTTCGACGGTGTATGGGCGGGCGCCGGCGGCGCAGGAAAGCCACAGGCAGGAAACGGCGATCCATGAAAAGCGCATGGTCCAAACTCCAGTCATTGATCTTGGAAAGGTGGGTTCAGACGGCGGTCACCAGCTTTTCACCACCTGCAGCGCGACGAACCGGCCGAGCGGATCGGCATTGGTGGCGTCATATCCGAACCCCGCGCTCCGGTTGACGAAGGGCGGATCGTCATCGAGCAGGTTCTGGACGCTAAGCGAGACGATGAGCCCGCGTCTCCAGTCGGTTGCCTTCGGTTCGTAGCGGACCTGAAGGTCGAGGGTGGTCCAGCTTTCGATGCGGCGGGAAGGGCTGCTGACATTGTCGGTATAAGCGCCGGCATGGTTGATCGACGCGGTGGCGCCCCAGTCCCTCCAGCCGAGGTTCCCGGTAGCGCGAAGGCGAAGGTCGACGGGATTGCCCAATGTGTCGACCCGCTCGAGGAGCGGCGCCAGCGGCGTGACCTGCCGCTTGAAGTCAAACAAATAGGAGCCGTTCGCGCCGAGCGTCGCTTCGGCCTCTCCGAGCCGGAAGCTCTTGGTGAGAACCAGGTCGATGCCGCGGACGATGACTTTCGCCGTGTTGACATAACGTCCGTCGACGATCGCGCCGAAGACCTCTGGCGGAAAGAAGGACGGCACCGATGCCCCGGGCCGGCTGATCAGATCCACGACAGTGGCTCGGTCGGCCGGGTCGTTAGCCGGACTGATGAACTCGACGAAGGGCGAGTAGATATTGTCGCGCAGCACGTTCAGAAGATCCTCGAATGCGGGCTGGCCGATCCGGTTCGAGAAGCGCGTGTGGAAGTAGTTGGCCTCAGCGCGGAAGCCTGCCGCCGCTGGCGGGGCGAATTTTACGCCCAGCGTGATCGACCGCGCCCGCTCCGGTTCCAGGTCCGGATTGCCTCCGCTGAGAAACAGAACGGGCCGGAAGGCGCCCGTCGCGTCCGGCAGCTGGGTCGCGCTGACGCTGAGCGGATCGCCGCTTTCCCGAAGCGCCGGAGCACGAAAGGAGGTGCCATAAGTGCCGCGAAAAGCGAGGCCGCGGACCGGCTCCCAAAGGAGACCGAATTTGGGGTTGGTGCTGCTTCCGAAGTCGCTGTAATTTTCGTGCCTCACGGCTGCCGATAATTCGAGCCGGCGAAGCGCTCGCCGCCCATTGCTGCTTCCGAAGATCGGGACGAGCAGCTCCCCGAAAACGGCCTTGATCGTGCGGTCGACATCGGCACGGATCAGCGGCTCCACCGCATCACCGAAGAAAAAGCTCTCGCCGCGGCGGAAAAGCGCTTCCCGCCGATAGGTCGCGCCAAACGCGGCGCGGACGCTGCCGCCCGGCCACTCGAACAAGGTTCCGTCCGCCTTGAAGTTGACGGAGGTGATGTCGCTGTCGATCCTCTCGTCCGAATAACCTTGGCTGATGAAATCCAGAATCTCGGCGCTGTTGACGGCTCCGTCCCCATAAGGGTTGAAAAACCCGCCATTGCTGGTGCTGAATGGCGTGTCGGGATCGTCGGCGATATTGCCGAGCGCCTCGTCCAGATAGGACGACTGCAGCGCATTTTCGGTTCTCGAGCGGGTCTTCTCCCGAGCGTGCATCAGGTAGGCGTCGAGCAGCCAATCCCCGCCAAGCTCGAGCGCGCCGCCGCCCGTCACGCTCCATGCCTCCGCGAAGCCCCTGGTGGTGATCGGGTCGAGTTCCTTGCTGAAGGAATAAGCCACGAGGCTGGACGGGCTGCCGTCGGGGCTGACGAAAAACGGATTGGCCGACGTGACCAGCATCAGGGCCATGGAAGAATAATTGTTGTTGAAGAAGCGACGATGCGCGTACCGACCTTCCAGGAAAAGCCGCAGCGAGGCGCCGACCTCCTGCTCGGCGGTGACATAGAGACCATGGCGGGTCTGCCGCGGCAGCAGGTCGATGCCGGCATTCTGGTTCTCGAGGTTCTGGCCGGGAATGAAGTCGCCGGGCTGCAGGTTCGTGCCGTCCTGGCCCGCCGGAATGGCGTAGCTCGGGACGAGATTGCCCGTGGCGGGATCGAAGCCGAGCAATGTTCCGGGGTTCGAGAAGTAGAAGCGGAAGTCGTTTCCGCCCAGCGGCCTTAGGTCGGCCGATCTCGTATAACGTCGGTCACGGGCGGCCAGATTCTCGCGCCGCTGGAACTCGTAGGCCGCCAGCAGGTGGCCACCCCGCCAGGCGGTGCCAAGCAGCTGTCCCAGTTGATAGTCGGTGGCGCCGCCCTGCGTGGCCGTTCCCACCCGCACCCGCGACTCCCCGCCCTCGAGCCGCCTGCGAAGGATGATGTTGACGACGCCGCCGATCGCATCCGAACCGTAGAGCGCCGAGGCGCCGTCGGTAAGGATCTCGACCCGTTCGACCGCTCCCGTCGGGATGAAGGACAGGTCGGTGAAGTCGCCTTTGGCGCCCGAGCCGGCGACACGGCGTCCATTAACCAGAGTGAGGGTCGCATCGCTGCCGAGCCCGCGAAGGTTGACGCTTGATCCGAGGCTCGAATTCGGGATGGCCCGATCTGCGCCAGTCAGGCTCGTATCCTCCGTGGCCGTCCCGCCAAAATTCTGCGGCAGCGCGGCCAGCGCCTCCGCCACCGTGCCATAGCCGGACCGTGCTATATCCTCGCGCCCGATCACCAAAACCTGCGAGGCTCTTTCCCCCGCAGCCCGAATGTTGGTGCCGGTGACGACGATTTCTTCCTCGATCGCTGTCCGCCCTGCCTCCGGCTCCCGCCGGCCTGGCTGCCCCGCAGGCGCCTGCGGGGCGCTCGTCTTCCCCCTTGCGGGGCGTTGGACCGACCGTGGAGCCTGGGCGGCAGGGGATGGGGTAGACGCCGCCAGCACGAACACGTTGGGTCCGGCCGAACGGATGGCGATGTTGCTGCCCGCAAGCAGCCGTGCAAGTGCCTCGTCGGCCGTGAACCGTCCGCGCAAAGCAGGTGACCGGCGCCCGGCGACCAGCGCGCTCGGGTAGAGGAGCTGGCGCCGCGTTACTCTGGCATAGCTGTTCAAAGCCGCGCGGAGCGACCCCGCGCCGACGTGAAATTCATAGGCAGTGGGCGCCGCTGCGGCGGCCTGCGCGCTAAGGCTGCCGCTCAAGGCGAGCGCAAGCGGCACAAGCCTGAGGGCCTTGCGGCGAAAGGGTCGATGGTTCCAGCCGTTCACGAAATGCTCCCCGCTCCTGCAGCCGGCATTCCGGTCTGCCTGTGGTCTGCGGCCGAACAGTCCGGCCGCCACTCACGAAACGCGGCGAAGGCGCTCTGCCCCTAAGTGGGGAGGATGATAAATCTTCTGGACGAGCGGTGCTTACCGGGGAATTGCGGTAAGAATGATGTTTCCCTCAGGTGTCGCCTGCGACCGGAGCGGGAAAAGCGCGGCCAGGGCCGCGACGAATGCATCGGTATCTCCCGCCTCGAAGGACCCGTCCACCTTCAGCTCGGACAGCGTGGCCGAGCGCAGCTCGATCTTGCGCCGCGAGTAGCGATTGGCCTCGGCGACGGCGGCGCCCAGCGGCGTATCCTTGAACACCATCCGCCCCGACAGCCAGCTCGTCGCCAGCTCGACGTCGGTCTTGTGGATCTGAGCGGTCTCGCCGTGCTCCAGAACATAGGCATCGCCCGGCGCCAGCCTTGAGCCTCCGTCCGGACGGCGATCGTCCGATACGAGCACCGCCCCATGCACCAGGGTGACACGTAGATCGCCGTTGTCCTTGCGGACGTCGAAGTCGGTGCCGAGGGTCCGCACCACGAAGGACCCGGACCGGACGAAGAACGGGCGATGCGGATCCGCCCGCACCTCGAAGAAAGCCTGGCCTCGGTTCAGCTCAACCTCGCGCTGGCCCTCCGCATATTCCACGGCCACCTCCGTGTCGGTGTTGAGCCGCATCCGCGATCCGTCGTCGAGCGTGATCAGCCGCTGCTCGCCGGTCCCCGTCACATATTGGGTCGGCCGGTTGATCAGAAGGAACCCAAGCACGGCCGCGGCGATCGCGAGCGCACCGCCGCCAAACATTGTTCGGCGGCTCAATCCCTCAAGGAGGCCGGTGCGCTGCTGCGGGCGCTCCAGTGCCGCTTTGACAGCGCCCGCAACGTCCCGGTCGCCGCCGAGCGAGCGCGAGTCATTCCACAGGCGCTCCACCTGGCCATAGGCCTCCGCATTCGTCGGGTGCTGGCGCCAGCTGTAGAATTCTTGCAGTTCCTCGGTGGACACGGACCGCGAGTTGAGCCGCGCGAGCCAGTCGGCGGCTTGTTGGCGACGCTCATCCCAACCCATCCTGTCCGTCATGGCGTTCCGCCGTTCAGTCGCGCAGCCACGCCGCGCACATCGCCAGGGCCTTGCTCATCCGCCATTCGACCGTTTTCACGGAAATGCCGGAATGCGCGGCAATCTCCTCATAGGTCAATCCCGTGAACCGGCTCAAGACGAAGACGTCCCGGTAGAGCGGAGGCAGACGGAGGACGGCTTCCTTCAGTGCGAAAAGATATTCCTGTTCGGGATCACAGGCCGCCTCTGCCTCCGGCACCTCGCTGGCATCCACGGCAAGACCGCCGCGCACGACGTTTCGGCGCATATGATCCCTTGCGAGGTTCACGGCTATCCGCATCAGCAGCGCCTTGGGATGCCGTGCTGAAGCCTCGGGCGCATAGCGCGAGGCCCGGATGTAGGTCTCCTGCACGAGGTCGTCGATCTCGACCGGGCTAGACCTGAACCTCAGCGCGAGCAGCCGGGCAAGCCAGTCCGAGTAACGCCGATAGAGCGTCTCCAAGCTGGCGGCAGTGTCCGGCGCCAGCGACGCGACCACTGGATTGCGCTCGTCAGGGAAAGCCATTCCGCGTCCTCTCGCAACAAAGCCAGGGACGCGCCGGCCGTTTGGCCGACATGGAAAATCCTGTGATGGCACGACCCGCCGCTGTAGCGGAGCTCGATGCGCGCGAACTGACGACGGACAAAGGCCGCCCCCTCGTGAGGCCGACCTTCTTTCCTTCTGCACAGGGGTTTCCACGCCCCTGCCGCCCGTTCTCGGCGGCACGCTTATCGTGACTCATCCGCTCGGGCGGCGCAAGGGGAGGGGCCGGGTGTTGGAACCTCTGTGTAGAGGCCCGTTATTTCAGAACGATCCGACGCCTTTGCCCCGGCACAAGAATCGTCCCTATTTCACGGCACCCGGCCGCTGAAGCGTTGCAGCGGGAGAGCGTCGCGGCAAGTCGCGTTCCCGAAAAAGGTGCCGCCCCGAAGGAAGCGAGCTCGGCGACTCAGGCCGGCGCGGAATGGCGCAAATCAGGCACTTCACGGCGCGAATTCGGCGCAACTTGCCAGGTGCGGGCAGTATAAAGTCGAGGCCCTCGAAGCACTTGCGGAGACGGCCCGGCTCGGCCCGTGAAGAGCGGTTCGCCGGGTGCCGACGCCGCGGGCGTGGTTGTCTCATCCCCAAGGGGGAACAGGAGACACTTCATGGCCACCGCATTCCAGCGCCGGCACGAATGGCACGACCCTGTCGCCTATCGCCACCTCCTCGCGATGGACCGCGCTGGATTTGCGTGGGAAGTATTGCGGCGGAACCCGCTCTATCGAAGCGCCGTAGCGGCGAGCACCGACAAGCCGGGTCCGGAAAGGCTCGTGCCGGGAGCAGCGATCATCGGGGCGGCGGACGCTGTCGCTGCACAAAGATGGGGGCTGCTCTTTCCTCGAAGATCCCGATAAGTCGTTTGACGAGGCGCGCACATTTTGGGACCCGGCGATCGATCATCGGGTCGTGATGGTCGATGCGCTGCCCTGCGACACAAGTCAGGCCGACGCCATCGACCCGGCCCGGGCGCCCTGGGAAACGTTGCTCATCCGAGCCACTGACGGCCGTGAGCACGCGCTTCTTCGCCAGGGAGGAAGGCAGATCCAGCTGTTGCTGCGGAGCGGGACGTTCGCCAATGGCCCCGTCTATTTCCACTACGCGCTGGAAGGCTTGCAGACCCTCGAGGCAAAGCTGCTGACCTTGCGGCGACTGCTCGCGTTGCACGGGAGAGGTCGCTTCCCGAACGCGCTTTTTCCGGTTGAACGCAGAGCGCGACGGTGGATCATGATCCTTCGGACGATCGACGGATTACAGTCGGGAGCCAGTCAGCGTGAGATTGCCGTCGTGCTTTTCGGAGGAGAAGCCGTGCAGATCGGCTGGCGCGGTCGATCCGACTATCTGAGGCTGCGCGTCCAGCGCCTGGTGCGCGGCGCCCGCGATTTGGTCGATGGGAGTTACATTGCGCTCCTTGGAGAGCGAAGTGCGGCGGACGCCTGTCTGGACTCATAATGGCAGTTCTCGCGGGACCAGTTCAGAAAACCAGACAACCGCCAACCTTGGTGCTTCTATGGTACGCGTCTGCCCTGCCTCGCTCCCGGCACCTATCCGGGAACACCACGAGCGGAGAAACGACCGTTCTCACTCCGCGGCCGAACGCTTTTTTTAATTCTTCTTGAGGGCGAAGCGCTGGATCTTGCCGGTCAGCGTCTTGGGCAATTCAGAGGCGAACTCAATTTCGCGCGGATATTTGTAAGGAGCGATGGTCGCTTTAACATGATCTTGGAGTGCGCCAACCAAGCGTTCACTTGGCGTGTGACCCGGCGCCAGCACGATCACAGCTTTCACTCGACTGCCGCGAGCCGCACAGGGAACTCCGACGACCGCACATTCCTGCACCGCGGGGTGTCCGTAAAGCGCCGCTTCAACCTCGGGGGCAGCGATGTTGTACCCCGCCGAAATAATCATATCATCCGATCGCGCGATGAACCAGAAATAGCCGTCTTCATCCTGACGGTAGGTGTCGCCCGTCACGTTCCAGCCGCCCACCACATAGGCGTTCTGACGCTGGTCGTCGAAGTAGCGGCAGCCAGTGGGACCTTTGATCGCGAGCCGCCCGACGCCGTGGGGCAGGACACGATTGTCATCATCGAGCACGGCCGCTCGGTAGCCCGGCACCGCCTTCCCCGTTGCCCCAGGACGGATATTCTCGCCCGAGGCAGAGATGAATATGTGCATCATCTCGGTCGCGCCGATTCCATCGACGATGCGAAGGCCGGTGCCCGCATGCCACGCAGCCCAAGCGGGGCCGGGCAGGTGCTCGCCCGCGGACACGCAGGTCCGTAGGGAAGAGATGTCCTGCTCCCCAAGCATGCCGAGCAGTGCCCTATAGGCAGTGGGCGCCGTACCGAGTGTTGTCACGCGGAACTTTTGAATGGCTTCAAGGAGCGGCTTGGGGCCCGGCTGCTCAATCGTGACGGACGTGCCCCCGAAGCGCCAGGGGAAGATGAGCAGCATGCCGAGTCCGAAGGTGAAAGCGATCGGCGCCGAGCAGGCCCAGCGGTCGTCCTGTCCCGGCTTCAGGATGTGGCGGGCGAATGAGTCGGCAATAGCCAGAATATCGCGGTGATAGTGGACGCAGCCCTTCGGCGTACCGGTCGTTCCTGAGGTAAAGGCGATGAGCGCGGGATCATCGCGCAGTGTCGCAACGGCCTTGAAACCTGGCGCCATCGTGCGAAGCCGCGTCTCGAGCTCGCCCCTGCCGTGGTCGCCGTCGTAACGGAGGAGAGAACGGACCGTTCCCGCGGCCGTCGCACCCTCCCTGAAGTCGCCAATGTAGCGGCTGTCGACGATCGCATGGCTAACCTGCGCTCGGCCCAGAATGGTCGCAATTTCGGCGGGCCGAAGCATCGGCATGGTCGACACCACAATGCCGCCGGCCTTCAGAATCGCAAGCCAGGCCGCAAACATGGTCGCGCAATTGGGGCCACGCAGGAGCACGCGGTTACCGGGAACAAGCCCTTCCTCCTCAACCAGCAGCCTTGCGATCCGGTCAGAAAGATCGCGCATCTCGCCGTAGGTCCAGCGCCCTTTCTCGTTGATCACTGCCACCGCTTCAGGATCGCCCGCGTCGATCAGCTCGACCGCCGCGTTCATTCGCTCCGGATATTGAAGCTCGGGAAGCTCGAAGAGGAAGTCCGGCTGCTGCTCGGGCGTCGGCAGGCGGTCTCTAACGAATGTGTCACGATGTGCGGTCATGGTTCAGGCACCACTGCCGTGGTTTCAATTTCGAGCTTCGCCTCGGGCTCGATCAGGGCGGAAACTTCCACCACCGCCATGGCCGGGAAGTTCGGGCCGATCAGCTCGCGATAAATCGCGCCCATGGCGCGCGCCGAGGCCAGATATTCTTGCCGGCTGGTCACGTACCAAGTCATCCGGACGATATGCTCCGGGCCGGCCCCGGCTTCGGCCAGCACAGCCAGGGTGTTCTGGATCACCTGGCGGAACTGGCCGACAAAATCCTGGGCGGGAAACTGCTCTTGCGCGTCCCAGCCGATGATCCCGGCGGTGAACACCATTCGCCCTCGCGCCGCGATGCCGTTCGAATATCCGCGGGGCCGGGGCCAGCCCGGGGGTTGAAGACGGTCGTGGACGCTCATGTGATCGTGTCCTGGATGCGCGCGCGCCAGTCGTCCGGCCAGGCGATGAAACGGGTCTCGGCCACATCCACGAGCACTTGCTTGGGGCCCACTCTGGACCGCCGCTCGCCCGCCGAACTCACCTCGCTTGAGAGACGCGAGCGGCGCCCGAGCTCCTCGGAGCGTGGGGAAAAGTCGAGCCGATCGGGGAGCCGGCTGACGGCGCTGAAGTCCGCATGCAGATCGATGGTCGGCAGGGCGTAGCCCAATTTCATATGGAGCTTGCGGCGGGCGACGCCGATCACCGCCTCGGCCCAATCTTCGATGACGCCGTCGCACGGCTCGAAGTGGCGTGGATAGTAAGCGGTCCCGCCGGACCGCAGTCCGCGAAGCGAAGCCGCCGACGCATGTGAAAGGCGGCGCTCACCGAACGTGATCCTGAAGGTGCGCGCGGGCGATCACCACCTTCTGCACTTCAGACGCGCCCTCGTAGATGCGCAGTGCTCGGATCTCCCGATAAAGGCTTTCGACGATGATGCCCCGGGTGACGCCGAGCCCGCCGAACATCTGGACCGCCTTGTCGATGACGTTCTGCGCGCTGTCGGTCGCATGGAGCTTCGCGAGGGCTGCCTCGCGGCTGTTGCGAAGGCCCTTCACGTCGCGCAGCCAGGCGGCGCGGTATATAAGCAGCGCCGAGCTGTCGACATCGAGCACCATCTCTGCGAGCTTCGATTGGGTGATCGGATTGTCGGCCAACGTGCCGGAGCCGAGCCGCCGCGAAAGTGCACGTGTCGTCGCCTCGTCGAGCGCGCGGCGTGCAAAACCGAGTGCCGCCGCGCCCACCGTCGTGCGGAATATGTCGAGCGTGGCCATGGCCTGCGAAAAGCCGCGGCCGGGCTCCCCGAGCAGAGCATTCGCGCCAATGCGCATGCCGCTGAATCGCAACGTGGCTAACGGATGCGGGGCGATCACCTGAATGCGTTCGCTGTCATCGAGCCCGGGAGTATCCCGATCCACGATGAAGGCGGAAACGCCCTTGGCGCCAGGCGCTTCGCCTGTGCGCGCAAACAGCACGTAATAATCAGCGATGCCGCCATTCGAGATATAGGCTTTGGCGCCGTTGATCCGATAGACGTCGCCGTTCAGTTCGGCAGTGGTCTCCATCGAAGCGACGTCCGATCCCGATCCCGGCTCGGTCAGCGCGAAAGCTGCGATCTTGTCGCCGCTTGCGACGGCAGGAAGATAGGCATTCTTCTGCGCCTCCGTTCCAAACAGGGCAATCGTTCCCGAGCCGAGCCCCTGCATTGCGAAGGCGAAGTCGGCGAGACCCGAACGCCGGGCCAGCGTTTCCCGGATCAACGCCAGCGAACGCACGTCCAGCCGCGCGTGGACACCGCCATAGGCCGCAGGAACACAATAGCGGAGCCAGCCGCCGTCGCCGAGCTTGCGCACCAGCGCCTGGCACTCGGCGTCAACATCCTCGCCATGGCTCACCGGGATTTCGGCTTCGCACCAGGCCTCGAGCGCATCTGCCAAGCGCCGGTGGCTATCGTCGAAGAAGGGCCAATCGAGGAAGGATCGGTCCGCCATCAATCCCCCTTGAACTCGGGCTGACGTTTGGCGGCGAAAGCTTCGAAGGCACGGCGGAAATCGTTCGTGGCCATGCAGATCGCCTGAGCCTGCGCCTCCATCTCGATCGCCGTTTCCAGGCTGACGTTCCACTCCGCACTCAGCTGGGTCTTCGTGATGCCATGGGCGAAGGTCGGTCCGGCGGCCAAGGCCAATGCAAGAGCGCGGGCTTCTTCCAGCACCTGCTCGCGCGCCACGAGGCGGTTGTGGAAACCCCAGCGCTCGCCCTCCTCGGCGGTCATCGCCCGGCCCGTGTAGAGCAGCTCGGATGCGCGACCTTGGCCGATGATCCGGGGCAAGATCGCGCAAGCGCCCATGTCACAGCCGGCAAGGCCGACGCGTGTGAAGAGAAAGGCGGTTTTCGTCTCGGGTGTGGCGAGCCGGATGTCCGAGGCCATAGCAACGATCGCGCCGGCGCCGACGCAGACGCCGTCCAGAGCCGCAATTATTGGCTGGGGGCAGCCACGCATCGCCTTGACGAGATCGCCCGTCATTCGCGTGAACCTGAGGAGGTCTGGCATCTCCATCTCGGTGAGCGGCCCGATGATCTCGTGCACGTCGCCGCCCGAGCTGAAGTTGCCGCCCGCCCCCGCCACGACCACCGCTTTGACGGCGGGCGTGTAGACGAGCTCGCGAAACATATCGCGCAGTTCGGCATAGCTTTCGAACGTGAGCGGGTTCTTCCGATCGGGGCGGTTCAGCGTGACCGTCGCCACACCTCCCGCATAGTCCCAGAGGAAGTGGATCGGCTTGAAGGTTTCCGGGCTCACACGCTCTCCTTTTGCGCCGCTTCGCCGAGCGACCGCTTGAGTTGTCCAAGCGCGGCGTAGAGCGTTTCGCGCTCGTCCGTTCCAAGCCCGGCGAGAAGATCGTCGATCCAGCCGTGATGCGCGTTGGCGAGCTCGGAGAAGTGGCTTGTCCCCGCGGACGTGAGGCGGACGATCTGGGTACGGCGATCCGAGGGCAAGCGAGCGATCGTCACATGCCCGTCTCTCGCCAGTTTCTGCACGATCGCCGTCACGTTGCCATTGGAGACCAGCAGCGCGCGCGACAGCTCGCCCATCGCCATTCCGTCAGGCCGCCGCTCGAGCGCCGCCATCACGTCGAAGCGGGGAAGGGTGGTCTGGAACCCGTCGGCGAGCCGTCTCTGAACGATCTTTTCGATCGTCATCGTGCAGCTGAGGAGACGCAGCCAGAGGCGCAAGCTTGAGCGGCCGGCAAGCTCGCCGTCATGCTTCTCCGGAATGGCGAGCGCACGGCTCACATCACTTCTCCGCCGGCGACAGCAATGGCTTGCCCATTGATTGAAGCGCTTTGGGGCAGGCACAGCCAAAGCACCGCACCGGCCACTTCCCCAGGAGTCACAAGCCGGCCCTGCGGATTGAAGCTGGCAAGCTCCGCACGTGCTTCCTCTTCGGAGCGGCCCGTCTTGCTGCGGATCTTTTCGATTGCGCTCCCCACCAGCTCGGTGTCGGTGAAGCCGGGGCAGACGGCGTTGACCGTCAAGTTCGTTTGGGCGAATTCCACGGCCAGCGCCCGAGTGAGACCGACCGCACCATGCTTGGCAGCAACATAGGGCGCCGAATAGCCGTAGCCCTTCAGACCCGCTGTCGAGGCGACGGTGACAATGCGCCCGGAAGGTGCAGCCAATAGGTCCGGCATTGCGGCCTGGCAGCAATGAAGCAGCGCATCGAGATTCACCGCCATGGTTCGCCGCCATATCTCGGCCGTCAGCTTGGCGAATGGCAAGCTTTCCGCGGCTCCGGCATTGTTGACGAGGATGGTGATCGGCCCGTGCGCTTCCCGGGCGATAGCGAAGGCGCGGTCGATTTCGGTCCGGTCGGTGACATCCGCGGGCGCGATAAGAACAGACGGGTCGCCATTGGCGACTTGCTCCAGCTTTTCCCGTCGGCGACCAACAAGTGTCAGCTTCGCGCCCTCTTGCGCGAGCGCCCGAGCGATCGCAGCGCCGATCCCGCTGCCGCCGCCGGTCACGACCGCATGGGTGCCTTGAAGCCGCATCAGGCTTTCAGCGCCGCTTCTTGGTCGCGCTTCATGTTGCGCGCGAGCTGAGACATGCCGCCGATATAGGGTGGCGGCACGGCAATCCCTCGATACTCAAGACTTGCCGCGGCGCGCAGCGTCCACATCGGATCGACAAGGTGCGGGCGTGCAAGCGCGACCAGGTCGGCCCGGCCGGCCGCCAGGATCGAGTTCACGTGATCGCTCTCGTAGATGTTGCCGACCGCGATCGTGGAGACGCGGGCTTCGTTCCGGATCTGATCGGCAAAGGGGGTCTGGAACATCCTGCCGTAAACAGGGCTGCAGTCGGCCCAGGTCTGGCCGGCGGAAACGTCGATGAGATCCGCGCCGGCCTCGGCAAAGGCGCGCGCGATCGCCACCGCCTCGTCAGGCGTGACTCCCAGTTCGCCCATCCAGTCGTTGGCGGAGATCCGCACCGACATCGGCCTTTCCGCGGGCCAGACTGCACGCATCGCCCGGAATATCTCGAGGGGGTAGCGCAGGCGATTTTCGAGGCTGCCGCCATATTGGTCGGTGCGAGTGTTCTGGAGCGGCGTGATGAAGCTTGAGAGCAGGTACCCGTGGGCGCAATGAAGCTCCATCATGTCGAAGCCTGCTTCGATGGCCATTTCCGCCGCCCGTACGAACTGGCCGAGCACTTCGTCCATGTCTGCGCGCGTCATCGGCCGAGGCTTCTGATTGGCCGGCGACCACGGCACGTCCGATGCGGCGATCAGCGGCCAGTTTCCCTGCTCGAGTGGGGCGTCATAGCCTTCCCATCCGACGCGGGTTGAGCCCTTGGCGCCCGAATGGCCCAGCTGGAGGCATATTTTGGCGCGCGAATTGCCGTGGACGAAATCAACGATGCGCTTCCATGCGGCGACATGCTCTGCCGACCACATGCCCGTGCAGCCCGGCGTGATCCGCGCGGTCGGGGAGACGCAGGTCATCTCCGTAAAGACGAGCCCGGCGCCACCCTGCGCGCGGGTGCCGTAATGAACGAGGTGGAAATCGTTCGGCAGTCCGTCCTGCGCCGAGTAGGTCGCCATGGGCGAGACGACGACGCGGTTCTCAAGCGTCATCTCCCGGAGGCGGTAGGGCGCGAACATCGGCGGAGAGGGCTCGTTGACGGGCGTTCCGCGCGCCTTCGATTGGAACCAGCGCTCGACTCCCTCCAGCCATGGCTTGTCTCGCAACCGGAGGTTCTCATGGCTGACGCGCTGCGAGCGCGTGAGGAGCGAATAAGCGAACTGGATCGGCTCGAAATCAAGGTAGCGCTCCAGCGTCTCGAACCATTCGGTCGAATTGCGGGCGCTGTTCTGGAGCTTCAGCACCTCGATGTTCCGCTCGTCCTGATATTCGGCCAGAGCCGCCGCGCGGGACAGGCCGGGGCGGTTGAGAACCTCCGCCAGCTTGATTGCATCTTCCAGGGCCAGCTTGGTCCCCGAGCCGATCGAGAAATGCGCCGTATGCGCGGCGTCGCCGAGCAGGATGAGCTTATCATAGCTCCAGCAGTCGCTAATGATGCGGCGGAAGTTGAGCCATGCCTGCGGGCCGGGCAGATGCTTCGCGTTCGACTGGAGGCTGTGCCCGTCCAGATACTTGGCGAAGATGCGTTCGCACAGGGCGATGGCTTGGGGCTGATCCATCCGATCGAAGCCGAGCCGCGCCCATGTGGCGGGTGCCATTTCGACGATGAAGGTCGAAAGATCGTCATCGAACCGGTAGGCATGTGCCCATACCCAGCCGGCCTCCGTCTCCTCGAACGCGAAGGTGAAGGCATCGAACACCCTGTTCGTCCCGAACCAGAAGAACTTGTTCTTCCGCACCTGGATGTCGACGCCGAAATGCTGCTGGTAGGCGTTGCGGATCTTGCTGTTGGCTCCGTCCGCCGCAATCACGAGGTCGTGCCCAGACCAGTCGGCAAGGTCCGGGCTCGCTTCATGCTCGAAGTGCAGCCGCACGCCCAAGTCACGCGCCCGTTCCTGCAGGATGTTCAGCAGCCGCTTGCGGCCGATGCCGATGAAGCCGTGCCCCGACGACCGGATGGTCTGGCCATGGATGTGGACATCGATGTCGTCCCAATGTGCAAATTCATCGCGGATGACGGCCCCGGAAACAGGGTCGTTGGCCATGAGGTTCTCGACAGTCTGGTCGGAGAATACGACGCCCCAGCCGAACGTGTCATCAGGGCGGTTGCGCTCGAAGAGATCGATGTCGTGCGAGGGATCCCGCAGCTTCATCGAGATCGCGAAATATAGGCCGGCAGGGCCGCCGCCGAGGCACGCGATCCGCATAACGAACCTCCAAGTTGCTTTAAGCCTAAAATACATCGACGTGGGAAGCAACCGGCTAGAGTTGGAGGGTCGCTCGCATGGCGCGGGAAGCAACGCTGTCTATCAATTGGCCGATCACGTTCGCACTGTATGGTCATCTCAGCACCGCGATGGCTCAGTTGCCCGACGCGAAGAATCCGACAGGGAAGCGAACGGGCCCGAGCGGTTCCACCGCGTGCATGATCCCAGGACCCGTGGCGCCCCCTGCCGCCATCGAGCCCGTCAGTTGAGGCGCTCGATCAAGCTTCTTGCCTCTTTGAGATCGAGTGTAGTGGAGCGTCGCACCAGCTTCACCGCCGCAATTTTTCGGCCGTGAGAAAGAAGAGCGCGGACCTGGAATGCAACTTCAGGCGGTAGCGTCGCGCTTCTCGAAATCGTCACCCTTGAGGTGTCGTGAAGATCTCTTCTGCGGTTGATCGTCCTCATCACGATGAGCGCTGCCGCGCCGCTGATGAGCAGCCCGGCAAGGAGGATCAGCGGAAATGGAACGTACACCGTCACCTCCAATGATCTACTTGGCATTCCGCCGAGCTCGTCGTCTGTCGATCAAGCTCCCGAGCCAGAATAAAGCTGCAGCAATCAGCGCGACGCTCAGCCCGAAGAAGATCGCGTGATTGCCGTAGTACCCGAACGTATCTGGCATGAGAACGGATGAACCTGGCTCACTCGAGGAACGGAGGGCGACGTCCAGGAGTGCGGCTGGCAGCACCACCAGCATCAGCCCGACGTTGGCCAGCCCATCCGGCGGCAGCTGCCAGAAGTCCAACCAGGCGATGGCCGCAACGGCGCAATAGCCGCCGGGAAGGATGTGTCTGAGCTTCAAATCTGCCTCCCTCCGGAAGCTTATTCCATCTCTCTTAACGTTCGCTTCCTTTGACCTTCAGGCGGTTGCGGGACGATGGAAGATTAGCTGCGAGAACCGAGGAGCTAGATCCTTTCCGCCAATGCCCAGACCGACTGAGCTGCCTGGCCCCAGCCCCTGAGGCTTCGATTCCGGCTTCGCCTTGACAGAAGCTTCGCGTCGGAGATGCTGAAGTGGCTGGCAGCCGTAAACTCGTGCAGCTCTTCCCAGGCGACTGGAGCAGCAACTGGCGCACCTCTCCTGGCGCGGACCGAATAAGGCATGATCGCCGTCGCCGCACGCTGGTTTCGAAGGTAGTCGAGGAAGATGCGGCCCTTGCGGGCTGGTTTCGGGAGGCTAACCGTGAACCGCTCCGGATCGGCCAGCGCGAGCGAAGCGCAGAACTGCTTCGCGAAGGCCCGCACAAGCGTCCAATCTGCCGTGGGCGTCAGGGGGACAATGACATGGATGCCCTTGCCGCCCGTCAGGAGAGGGAAGCTCTGCAAGCCGATCGCTTCCAGCGAGCGTCGGACCTGAAGCGCCGCATCCTTCACCCGATCGAACGAAAGCCCCTCGTCCGGATCAAGGTCGAAGGCGATGCGGTCGGGAAGCTCGATGTCCCGAACTCTGCTGCCCCAGCCGTGAAACTCGACGGCTGCCGCTTCGGCGCACGCCAGAACACCGGGTGCATCCGCAACGTACAGATAGTTCTCGGTCTTCCCGTTCTTCTGGTGGACGGGAAGCTTCCTTATGGGGGGATCGAAAGTCTCCTCTGTGGCAGGATGGTTCTGGTTGCGCTGGAAAAAGCATCGGTGGCCGGTGCATCGGAAGAGGTTGAGCGGCCGATCGGCGAGCCACGGCAGCATAAGGGGCCCGATCTCCCGGTAGTAGGCGATCACCTCGTCCCTGTTCAGCTTCGGATTTGGGTAGGTCGGCTCCACCGACTTCGCTGCCGGCGGCTCCGTCTGCTGCGGCGTCAGAAGTGCCTTCACCGTGGCGTGACGAAGCATCTCCTCCCCGCGAAGGAACTGCGCCCGCACCTTAATCTCAGGGCGGAGCCAGGAAGTTTCCTTTCGAGGGTCCATCGCCAAAGCCGGAGTTTCGGTTTTCAGCTGCTCGTTCAGCCGCCAAAACCTCTCCCGCTCCGGATTCGCGAGCGTGACCATCGCCGCGCCGGCATATTCAAGGCCGGCGTCCGTTTCGCGGGCCAGCAGCGCCACAGGTGCGCGGTCACCTTTCGACGTGCCGATCACGACGAACTCGTCCTCGCCGAAGCACTTGATCTTCAGCCATGACTTTGAGGAACCGCTTCGGTATCGGCTATTCACCCGCTTGGAAACGATCCCTTCCAGCCCCAATCGATCCGCCGCAGCCAGAAAGTCCGCACCGTTGCCGACCACGTGGTCGCTGAAATGGATGCAGCAGCTTGGATCGTTCGTGCCGAGCAGCTCCTGAAGCAGCTGCCGGCGCTCGATCAGCGGCTTCGCCCGCAGGTCGCGGCCGTTGAGGGACAGGAGATCGAATGCCACGAACACGAGCTCTTCCGGCCGCGCCTCCATCGCTGATTTGAACGAGCCGAAGTCGGAGCGGCCTTGCTCGTCCTGGATGATCACCTCGCCATCTATGACCGCGCTGGCACACCACAGCTCTTCGGCGGCTCGGACGATTCCGGGGTACTTTGCCGTCCAATCATAACCGTTGCGCGTGAAGGCGCGGGCATGGCCGCCGTCGATCACCAGCTGCGTTCGATAGCCGTCATATTTGATCT
>JAESFL010000733.1_pt1 | contig 18320 bp, 15 predicted proteins | sample 9269401 | NCBI WGS metagenome assembly JAESFL01 (sample SAMN14506025, study PRJNA617098) | algae metagenome | isolation source: Gloeocapsa sp. UFS-A4-WI-NPMV-4B04 and co-occurring heterotrophs from desert... | place: USA: Utah | collected 2006-10-01 | reverse complement strand
CCCACCGAACTGGATCAGCCGAGCAAATGACCAGCCCAGAGATGCTGCGCCAGGGCTCCTCTCACCGCACCTCTCGTGAGGGAAAATCTCTCCGCCGTGTGCTCCCAATTTCCTCCGCCGTTGACACGCTCGAGAACGGTTCGCGCCGCTGATCAGAGTAAGGTGTTCATGGAGGCGCCGATCTGGCGACCTGCTTGCTGCCGCGCTCGGCGTCCTATCCGCGCGTCGAGTCGATCAAGTACTTTTCTCTGGTCGCCTTGCGCTCGTAAGCCCGAAGCACCTCTGGATCCAGCGCTTCCACCAGGCTAATCGTACGCGTGTAATGACTGGCAAACGTTGTGGTCAGTTCATCCACAACTCGCCGGCGCATGCGCGTCACACGATCGATACCGAAGCGTTCTAACATTGGCCAAAGCAGCCAACCCGATACGCTCCATAGCGACCCGAATGCAGGGCGGTTCAGCACTGTGGGCGCGGGATCCAGCCGTCCGTAGATGTAGAGTTGCTTGAAGGTGTTAGAGCCGTACTGACTGTACCCAGTACCACGGATAGCGGCCTGCTCGATGGTTGCTAGAATGTCGCTACCGAGCCGGCCGCCGCCAATGGCATCGAAGGCGATCGTGGCCCCAGTTTCAGCGATAGCATCCAGAAGTTTCGGTCGGAAGTCTTCATCTTGGCTGCTCAGGACGTGGTCCGCCCCAATCCCTCGTAGCAGTTCCTCCTGATGCCTGGAGCGAACGATGTTTACAAGCGGGATGCCGTCCTTCAGGCAGATCTTCTGGAGCATCTGCCCGAGATTGGAGGCAGCTGCAGTATGGGCGATCGCACGATGTCCTTCGCGCCTGGCGGTCTCCACGAAGCCCAAGGCGGTCAGTGGGTTCACGAACATGGCCGCACCATCTGCCGCAGTGGCGTCCTGTGGCAAGAGGACGACATCCTTCGCGTTGATCTTGCGGTAGTCGGCAAACATGCTGCCGCCGAACATGCCAACGCGCTTGTCCAAGAGTGCCTGGCAGCCTGCACCAGCCACGATCACCGTGCCCGCTCCCTCGTTTCCGACCACAAAAGGCTGATCAATGCGCGCAGCGACTATTGATTTGCGGTGCTCCGGAATGTCCAGCAGCAGAACCGGCCACGCGTCGGAGCCGACGCTCCGTAGAGTCGAAAGATCGCCAGGCCCGACCATCAATCCGACATCACTCGGATTTATCGGCGCGGCCTCCACCCTTACGATGATCTCGTCTGCACCTGGAGCGGTTAATGCTACTTCGCTAAGCGAGAGACGCAGTATCCCCTCCTCAGTCACCGTCGAAGTTAGCTGGCGGGACGTGATCGACATAGTCTTCTCCTTTAGCAAGGACGCAATCGACAGAAAGGTGCCTTCCTACTCCTGCAGCGCCTCCATGCGGCTGCGTCGGATGGTGGGCAGCAGCATAAAGATCAGTACCAGCAAGGCCACGGCCAGCAATGAGGCTGACAATGGTGAGGTGAAGAACACGGTCGGATCGCCGCGCGAGAGCAGCATGGAGCGGCGGAAGTTCTCCTCCACCTGCGGGCCGAGCACCAGGCCGAGCAGCAGCGGTGCCGGCGGCAGCTTAAGCTGCAGCACGGCATACCCGAGCACGCAGAACAGCGCGGCCTGGTAGAGCTCGAACGTGTCGTTCTTCAAGGAGAAGATTCCGATGCAGCAGAACATCATGATCGCTGGGTAAAGGAAGCGGTAGGGGATCGTGAGCAGCTTCACCCATAGGCCAACGAGCGGTAGGTTGAGCAGCACGAGGACAAGATTGCCTACCCACATCGAGGCGATGAGTCCCCAGAACAGGCCGGGATCGGTAGTCATGACACGGGGGCCGGGCTGGATATTGTGGATGGTCATAGCCACCACGATCAGCGCCATCACCGCGTTAGAAGGCAGTCCCAGTGTCAGCAGCGGGATAAAGGAGGCTTGCGCCGCGGCATTGTTAGCAGATTCTGGTCCGGCCACGCCAGCAATGGCACCCCTGCCGAAAGTCTGCGGTTCACGTGACACCTTCTTCTCCAGCGCGTAAGACGCGAAGGAGGCCAGTGCTGCGCCACCGCCAGGTAGTACGCCGAGGATCGTGCCAAGGGCGGACCCACGCAGGATTGGCGCTGCCATGCGGCGGAAGTCGTCGTGTGTCGGGAACAGGTTGGTGATCGGCTGCGTCAGCACCGAACGCGCTTGTGTATCGGGTTGCAGGTTCCTCACAATCTCGGCAAAGCCAAAGATCCCCATGGCGAGCGGCACAAAGTCGATGCCGTCGAAGAGCTGCGGGATGCCGAAGGTGAAGCGCTGCTCGCCTGTGTTTACGTCGGTGCCGACCAAGCTGATCATCGCACCTATGACAACCATTGCTAGGCTTTCGAGCAGAGGCCCGGTGGACAGCACCGTGGCAAGCAGCAGGCCAAGCACCATCAGCGAAAAATACTCCTTCGGGCCGAATTCCAGAGCGACGTCAGCTAGCGTCGGTGCCAAGGTGGCGATGGCGAGCGTCGAGACGCAGCCGGCGAAAAAGGAGGCGATGGCGGCAGTGGATAGGGCTACGCCGGCGCGGCCTTGGCGCGCGAGCTGGTAGCCGTCTAGCGCCGTCACTATCGAAGACGACTCGCCAGGCAGGTTGACGATGATGGCGGTGGTTGATCCGCCATACTGCGCGCCGTAGTAGATGCCAGCTAGCATGATGAGCGCAGCGTCCGGCGGCAGCACATAGGTCAGCGGCAGCAGCATCGAGATTGTGGCAAGCGGACCAAGCCCCGGAAGCACACCAATGAGCGTGCCGAGCAGGCAGCCGGCGAAGGCGTAGAACAGGTTGGTGAAGGTCAGCGCATGTTGAAAGCCGAGCGCGAGGTTGGAGAGCAGTTCCATCGTCGGCTCCGTCAGAGGCTGGGCAACAGGTCGAACTGGAGGCCAAGCCCATAATGAAACGCCATCACCGCGAGCACAGTCAGCACGACGATGCTGAGGAGCGTGCCGCGCCAGGTGAACTCTCGGCTCGCAAGGCTCGCCACCAGCAGCAGAACCACCAGCGCCACGAGGAACCCGGCGACGTCCAGCAGGAAGGCGAACAGGGCGATCGAGCCGGTGATCCAAGCCAAGCTGCGCAGGTCCCAGCCCCCGAGCCCCTCGCGTACCGCAGTCGGGCGGAGCGCGCCCGCCATCACCATCAGGCCAAGCAGGGTCAGCAGCGCACTCAGCATGCGCGGGAAGTAGCCCGGCCCCATACGCGCCGTGTTTCCAGGCTCGAGCGGCGACGACATCCATAGGTAGATCAGGGCGAAGGCCAGGAAGGCTGCTCCGGCCACGAAGGCACGGCGGTTCCGGATTTCCATGTCTAACTATCCCGGAAAAAGGGAGCGGGGCGGCGATTGGAAGTGCCGGCCGGAAGGATTCGTGGGGCGACGGCTGGTCAGATCATTCAGGCTTGATGTTTGCGCCCTCGATGACCTTCGCGTATTTCGTATTCTCGTCGATCACGAACTGCTGCATGACATCTGGTCCCTTGTCGCCGATCGAGGTCAAGCCAGTGGCCTTGAAGGTCTCAAGGACGGACGGGTCCTGCAACGTCTCCTCGACCGCTTTCGACAGCTTCTCGACGATCGTCGAATTGACGCCCGCCGGAACCGAGACCCAGCTCGATGCGACGTTGACAGCGTTGGGAAAGCCAGCTTCCATCACGGTTTCGGCGTTGGGGAAAGCTTCCAGCCTGTTCGGGCCCGTCGTGCCGATGACCTTCATCTTGCCGGCATCGACATACTGCTTCACCACCTGCACGTAGTCGAAGGACAGATCGATAACGCCCGACATCAGATCCACCATCTGTGCAGTGCCAGCCTTGTAGGGGATGTGTGTCATGTCGACGCCTGCTGCTGCTTCAAGCAATTCGGCGACTAGGTGCTGTGCGGTGCCGATGCCAGGAGAGCCATAGTTGACCTTGCCAGGGTTGGCTTTCGCGTATTCGACAAGCTCCTTGATGTTGTTGTACGGCACCTTGGGGTTCGCCACGATTGTTTGGCTCGACGACGAGACACCGCGTACATGTATGAACGCTTTGACTGGATCGTAGGAAAGCTTGCCCTTCTGCAGCTGTGGCAGGATCGACATGGGGCCACCCGACGCATAGATGATTGTGTAGCCGTCAGGTCTGGCGTTGGCGACGCTTTCGGTCCCTACGATGCCGCCGGCGCCCGGCCGGTTCTCTACCACAATTGGCTGCCCTAGCCTCTTGGACATGATAGTCGCCATCTTGCGCGCGACCGAGTCCGTAATGCCGCCGGCCGCGAATGGCACGATGAAAGTGATGGGCCGAGTTGGCCACTCCTGTGCAGTCGCAGCACCGCTCATCACAACCAGTGCGGCAATCAACGAAAGCATCTTCGAACGCTTCATCATCTTCCTCCCAGAAAAGGATGCGAGGCGTGTTGTCGCACACCAGGCAGATCGCACAAAGCTTTCACTACGATTCGGCGAGTGTTTCAGAAATGTGAAAGATGCCACCGTGCACTGACGCAGCTCAGATACGTGGCGATCGCGAGGCTAGGCTGTCTGGATGTGCGACCTCATTGGCGGCAGGCGTCGAGCCCTTCTCTGCCTCCGGGCATAAAGCTATAGCCTCAGCCGATCAGGCGCGTTCCGGGCCCGCTCATCCGCTCCTCGCGGCTCCAGCGCAGGAAAGATTGTCCTGGTGCCAGCCCCCAGTGCCATCGCCTATGACGAGGGCTGGCGCACGCCCCAAGAGCTCACGCTTCGTATATCACAAACGAGCGCGCGTGCCGCTGGGGCGGGTCCACTGAGAACCGCAACAGCCTGGCTCTAGAGATTGCCCGCGCCGTACGAGCGGTATGGCCGAAAGAAAGGGCACTTTGATTTCGGATGAACAGCACGGACTGGCGCGAAGACGGCGCCATTCCCAATGAGGCTGTAGCCCTCGCTGGCCGACTGAATGAAGCAGGTGTCGACTACGTCGCAATGTTCTCGGCCAACATCGCGCCTGGTATTGCCTTTCCGCCGGCTACACCCGGCCACCAGGTCTCGTTTGCCGCGGCTGTCAAGAACGCGACCGGCATGCAGGTGATGGCTGTGGGCAAGATTATCGAGCCAGGGCTGATGCGATCATCTTATCCAGGGATGCGGACTTTGTCGCCATCGCGCGCACCATGCTCGACGATCCACGTCATGTGCATCCAGACGCCAAGCCGCCGGCCTCGACGTTTCAACTGGACAGGCCGAAGAACGTAGCCTCTCGGAACCGACCCCAGGTGGCCTGAAGGGCAGCGCTATCTAATTGTTTGGACCGCCCAAAAACGTTCTTGTCAGGGCAGAGGGTCACATTCAAGCCGGTGGGTTGCGAGAGTGCGCAGCAACTTGTTCTGCGACATAGACCAGAGTCTTGCCAGTATTCTCGCCTGCAAGCATGCCCAAAAATGCGGGAACAATGTTATCAAATCCGCGATAGGCGTGCTCCTTGAATCTGATTCTGCCCTCCTCAAGCCAGCGTCTCATGTCGCTTTCAAAGGCGGGATAGTCGGCCGCGATGTCTGACACGATAAAGCCGCGGACCGTGAGGCGTCGCATTAGGATCAGCCGCAGATACTCGTCAAGCGCAGTTGGGTGGGTCGGCTGCTGTCCACTGTATTGGGAGATCAGGCCGCAAACGACTATGCGGGCAAAGTCGTTGAAATGCTTGGCGACCTCGAAGGAGACGGACCCACCGACATTGTCGAAATAGACACCGCACCCATCCTTGCACACTTGGCGTAGCTGCTCGCCGAAGTCGCGGTCACGGTAGCTAACGCACGCGTCGAAGCCAAACTCCTCAAGAACGGTGCGGCACTTTTCTTCCGAACCGGCGATGCCGACGACACGGCAGCCGAAGATCTTGCCGATCTGGCCGACGAGGCTGCCGACTGCTCCGGCAGCACCCGAGACGACCAGCGTCTCGCCCGCCCGTGGCTTACCGATCTCAAGCAGGCCCACATAGGCTGTCGCGCCCGTCGTGCCGAGTGGACCCAGCCACGCGCCGAGACTGGTGCCAGGCTCAATTCGCTTAGCATTGCTAGACTTAATTGCGGCGAAGTCCTGCCAGCCGCCTGAGATAACGACGATGTCGCCGACTCGGTAGCCGGGGTCTCTGGACTCCACCACTTCGGCCACGCCGCGTCCCGAAATCAGCTCACCAATCCGTAGGGGTGGCGTATAGCTGCGCCGGTCGTGCATCTTGAGGCGCAGGTAAGGATCGATCGAGAGCACGAGGGTGCGGCAGAGCAACTCGCCATCACCGATCGTCGGCATGGCGGCTTCGCGCTGGACGAACGCGCTCGCATCTGGAATTCCTTCCGGCCTTTTTGCAAAAGCGATCTGCCTATTCCTTTGATGCATGTGCATTGCATCTCCTGGTACACGAGCTGCGGGCGCGTATCGCGGAACCCGCCGACGAGGCCTTCGCCGCCAACTTCCAGCTTGCCTGGTAGAACCTCGGCCAGTTGTTGGTCCGGCGTGACGTGGAGGTTCTTCGACATGCCGCGGGGCTCCCATCCAAGACGGGTCTCAGGTCTCCGCCGATGGCTCACATAGCCATGCGACGGGCGTGCCCGGCGGCGCGGTCGAAGTCGAAATCCCGGTACTCCTGGCTGGCGGCGGCCGAACAATACTCGCGGTACTTGTTGAAGCCGGCCGTAAACATCGTCAATCCCTGCGGCTTTCCCTTCACGTTGGCGCCAACCCACCAGGTGTTGGCCTTGCGGACGAGCGACTTCTCAGCCAAGGTGACAACGAGCTGCATCCAACCCTCTTCCGCCTCGAGCTTCGGTTCCACGGCGGCAAGTCCATGCGTGGCCATGTGGGTCGTCAGATCGGCGATCCAATCGACGTCGTGCTCACTGATGGTGATGATGTTTGCGAGGGCTGCCGGCCCGTTGGGACCGCAGGTCATGAACAGGTTCGGGAAGCCTTCGGTCATCAGTCCGAGATAGGAGCGGGCGCCGCTCTTCCACTTGTCCTGGATCGTACGCCCGTTGTGTCCGACGACGTCGATCGCCATCAGGGCGCCCGTGAGGGCGTCGTAGCCAGTAGCGAAGATGATCATGTCGAGTTCGATCTCGCCGGACTGGTTAAGGATGCCCTTCTCGGTGATCTCAATAATCGGGTCGGTGAGGCAGTCCACAAGGTGCACGGTGTCCAGATTGTAGGTCTCGTAATAGTCCGTATCGAGGCATGGGCGGCGCGCGAAGATCGGATAGCCCATCGGTTTCAGCGCCTCGGCGGTCTTCTTGTCGTTCACGACCTGGCCGATCTTCTCGCGTACGAAATCGGCGACCTCTTCGTTGGCCTCGGGGTTGAGGAGCAGATCCGAGAAGGAGCCCAGAAAGGTGTGGCCGCCATTGATCCAGGCGTGCTCCATGAGCTGACGGCGCTGGGACGGCGGCAGGCTGAAGAACGGCCGGGTCGAGACCGGGCGCGTGCCGCCGGTCGGGTTGTGGCGCGCGGCCTCGCGCATGCCGGGATAATGACGCTTGATCTCCGCGGCGTATTTGGCGTCGATCGTGTGGTTGCGCATGGGAAGCGTGAAGCTCGGGGTCCGCTGGAACACGAACAGCTCTCCGGCCTGGCGGCCCACCTCCTGCACCACCTGGATTCCGGTGGATCCGGTGCCGATCAGGCCGACGCGCTTGCCCGCGAAGTCGACGGACTCGTGCGGCCATTTCTGAGCCCGCAGAATGCGTCCCTTGAAGCGGTCGATGCCCGGGACATCGGGGTCTTTCGGGATGGAGAGCGGCCCCGTGGACATGATGCAGACCGTCGCCTCGATGGTCTTGCCGCCGTTCGTGGTGATGCGCCACACCTTGCCGGAATCATCCCACGTCGCGCTGACCACCCGGGTGTTGAACTCAAAGTCTCTGCGCAGATCCAACTTGTCAGCGACGAAGTTGGCGTAGCGCAGGATTTCCTCCTGGCCGGCGAACTGTTCCGACCAGGTCCATTCCTGCTCGATCTCAGACGAGAAGGAGTAGCTGTAGTCGACGCTCATCAGATCGCAGCGTGCGCCCGGATACCGGTTCCAGTACCACACGCCGCCGACATCGCCGCCGGCCTCAATGCCGAGAACCCTCTGTCCCATTTCCCGGAACCGGTAGACCGCGTACATGCCGCCGAAGCCGGCCCCGATGACGACCGTGTCGTACCGCTTCGTCGCTTCGCGTGCGCTGCGATTTCGCTTGCTGTCGCTCATGATATCACCTCATTTTCGTTTTGGACATTGGCACTGCGGCCATGTCGTTGCCGGGCGCCGCAGCCTGAGCCTTTGCGTATCGCCGTCGTAGACGATCATTCAATAGCGTCTGCGACCATGCTCACCTCACTGGCGAAACCCGCATTGCCGAACGAGGTCCAGCCGCCGTCGACGTAGAGGATCGAGCCGTTGATGTAGGACGCATCCGGCGAGGCCAAGAAGAAGGCCGCGTCCGCGATGTCCTCTGGGTGACCTAGATCGCCCAGAGGAATGCGCCGGCGGATGGTGTCGACGTCGATGCCGCCGGAGTGTTCCAGCGCTGCCACGCCCGGCGTACGGATGTATCCGGGCGCCAGCGTCACCGTGCGCAAGCCCGACGGGCCCAGTTCCGCGGCCATGCAGCGTGTGAGGATGTCGATGCCCGCCTTCGACGCACCATAGGCATGGCGGGGAACGAAGGGCAGGAATGTGTTGATCGAGCCAAGATTGACGATCACGCTGCCAGGCCGCATCGTGCGAACGGCCTCACGAGCGCAGACGAACGCGCCGCAGAGATTGACGTCGAGGACGCGCGCGAGATGATCGGGCGTCTGCTCCAGCCCCGGCAGAAAGGTATCGGAGATGGCGGCGTTGTTGATCAGCACATCAAAACCTCCGAATCGCTCGCCGATACGACGAAACACGCCGACCACGGCATCTTCGTCGACGAGGTCGACGCTCTTGGCTACGCACCGGTCTCCTAGCGCGCTCGCTAGGGTGGTCGCCGCATCTTCATCCCGGTCGAGGATGACGACCGTGTCGCCGGCGTCGGCGAACCGGCGCGCAGTTGCGGCGCCGATCCCGTTCCCGCCGCCTGTCACGACGACAACGCGCGCCTTCTTGTCGGGATCGGTCGGGCAAAGTTCGGCGGCTGGGGCGCCGTCGACCGGGGGATGAGCGTCGCCGGGTTGGTTGAACGACATCCAGCCCCCGTCGACGGCGAGAACCGAACCAGTGATGTAGCGGGCCTGCGGCGACGCGAGGAAGCGGGCCGCGTGGGCGATCTCGTCGGGGCGGCACATCCGTCCCATGGGCACTCGCCGTCGCACCGCGGCTATGTCGGCCTTGCCGGTGCGCTCGAGCTCAGCGACCATCGGCGTGCGAACATATCCCGGCGCCACGGCACAGACGCGGATCCCCCGGCTCGCCCACTCGCAGGCGAGCGATTTGGTGAACGAGATGAGGCCTGCTTTTGAAGCCGCGTAGGCGTTGCGGCGCGGGTTTCCGAGCACGCCGGCAAGCGAGGCGATGTTGATGATCGCGCCACCGCTCGGCATGCGCCGCGCGGCCTCCCGCGCCATGACGAAGGGAGCGATGAGGTTGACCGAAAGCGCCCGCTGAAAATCTTCGAGGCTAGTGTCAACGGTCGGTGCCATGGTGGGACCCATGGCGGCGTTGTTCACCAGCACATCGACCCGGCCAAAGCGAGCATCGATAACCGAATAAAGCCGCGCGATGTCGGCAGCGGCCGAGAGATCGCCTTCGAACCCGAAATGGTCACCCCCCAGCTCGCTCGCGAGCGCAAGAACCGGCGTCCCGGGAAGATCCACCGCGACCACCGTGTCTCCGTCGGCCGCGAGAAGCTCGACAAGGGCCCTGCCGATGCCGCCAGCGGCTCCCGTGATCATAACGATCCGCTTTGAATCATTCATGCCACGTTCTCCTGAAGCACTCGCCTCGGCCCGGACAACATCAGTGTTCTCCTTCGAGTCGGCGGAACAATCCGGCGCGGTAAAAAAGCCCGTCCCTGTCGAGCGAGGACAGGGCGACGACGCGTCCAAAATAGACGTTGTGATTGCCCAGGTTGACGCTGCTTTCCACCTCGCAGTCGAAGCTGGCGACGGCGCCGACGAGCACCGGCGAACCGCTCACAAGCGAGCGCCAGCGGCCTTCGGCGAACCGCTGCGGCGCAGAGAGCTTCGGAGCGGCGAACAGGCGCGCAAGGCCATGCTGTTCATCCGCCAGGAAATTGACGGCGAAGGCACCAGCCCCCGCGATCAGCCGCTCGGCAGAGGCCTCGCGGTTGATGGAGACGAGCATTGTTGCCGGGCTCGTGGTCACGCAGCAAACCGCTGTGGCGGTCAGCCCATCGCATTCATCCTTGAGTCGTGCAGTCACGATGGCGACAGGTGACGCGACCTGTCTCATCGCCTGCTTGAAATCGACCTCGCGCATGGCGGACTTTCCGAGCGAGTGGGACTCCGGTGCCGGCGCCTCGGCGTCACCCCCAGTCAGCCCCTGCGTAGCGGCGAATCCGCTCACCGACTTCATGGTCCGATCGCCCTCGCGCCAGCCGGCTCAACCCGCCGCACCGATGCCCTATCACTCCGTGAAGAGACGCAGGAACTCAAGGATTTCCGAGTGCTTCGCGCGAACTTCATCCTTGTGAATCCCGCAACGAGGACAGTAGACCGTAGATTGGGTCAGCGGGCGAACTCGATCCGATGGGTTGCCGAGCTCCAAAGCGCTCCGCTTCATTCGCGTTCGGCGGCGTCTGTTCCTCGATCCAATCGTAGACGACCGTTCGATCGGCGACGCGCCATTCCTCGCCGCGCTTCTCGAAACGGTCGCAGTAACGCCCGCATAGGAACACCTGAGAGACAACGCCGTCCTTGCCAGGACCCCGCTGAAGCGCCGTGAAATAGCTTTCCACCGCGGCTTCGTTCGGTCCGGTGAACTCGATCAGGATGTTGGAGACCTGGTGAATGTTGCGGGGACCCGTCTTGAAGACAGAAACCGCAAGTTCGATGAAGCCAGCGGCGGATCCCGTATAGGTGCCGTGACGGTCGTGCGCGTCCGGCCAGTAGGCGCTCCGCAGCGCCCCTTCGTCCGCGCGATCGATGCCGCGGCAGTACCGGTACATGCAGTCGCGGATCGCTTCACGGTCAAGCAGTTCGGTCAGCTTCGCTTGATCCATCAGCGGCCTCCCTCCTGGCCCATCACGATCAGGGCGTCGAGGGCGATCACCCCCTGGCCGCGTTCGAGCACCCGCACTGGGTTGAGATCGATGCTCTCGATTTGAGCAGCGTTGGCGGCAGCGAAATGCGACAGGGCGGACAGCACCCTGGCCAGCGCCTCGATGTCGGCTGGCGGCGCGCCGCGGACTCCTTCGAGCATCGGAAAGCCGCGGATTTCGCGAATCATTCTGTCCGCCTCGGCGATATCAAACGGCGCAGCCCGGAAGGTGACGTCCTTTAATACCTCCACGAAGACGCCGCCGAGGCCGAACATCACGACCGGGCCGAACACCGGATCGCGTGCGACACCGGCGATCGTCTCGACACCCCCAAAGATCATTGGCGAGACGAGGATGCCGTCGATGCGCGCGGCAGGTGCCTTCTCGGCGACACGCGCCATAATCGTATCGCGGGCCGCGCACGCTTCAGCCGCATCCTTCACACCGACGATGACGCCGCCGATTTCAGTCTTATGAGCAATGTCTGGCGAGACGATCTTGAGCACCACCGGGAAGCCGACGGATTCGGCCACGGCGCCTACATCCTCGCCCGGTCCGGCCAGCCGGTCGGCGGGGAAGCGAATGCCGGCCTCACCCAGGAGGCGCTTCGCCTCATGCTCGCTTATCGGACCTGAAGGCAGATCGATCGGCGCCGCCTGGAACGTGGACGCGCCCCGCTCAACCGCCTTGTCGAAGCTTTCCCGAAAGTGCACCAGCGCGCCCAGAGCCTTCATCAGCGCCGAACCGTCCTCGTGGACCAGGAAGCCCTTCTCCTCGTAGGCGCGAACGATCTCCAGAGGCGCCGACATCGTCAGGGTCATGATCGTGTCACGCGATGCCTTCGACGCTGTCCCCAGAACCTCCCGGAGCTTGCCCGCGAAGGTAGGGCTTGCGGGTCCGCCGCCGAAGATGCCGCAGAAAAAGCCGTAGTCGCCCTTCTCGAGCATCGACTCGATGAAGCTGGTCATCAACGGGAGGTCGGTCAGCGCCTGCGCGGTCGCGTCCACCGGATTGCTCGGGGAGGCGTAGGGCAGCAACGCCTTCAGTTCGGCCTGCGCCGCCTCCGGCATGGGCGTCACGTCGAGGCACTCTGCCTCGGCATCGTCGGCCATCTGTATCCCGAGGCCGCCCGACATGGTGAAGATGCCTAGCGTGTTGGACTTTGGATAAACGCCGCGGGAGCACGCATAGGCGACGTCAAGCTGCTCGGCCGTCGTCGCCGCGCGCCAGACGCCGTACTGGCGGAAGACGGCATCGAAGACCGCATCCGAGCCGGCGAGCGCGGCGGTGTGCGAGCCAACCGCGTGGGCCCCGACGGCCGAACGCCCGACCTTCATGAAAATGATTGCCTTGCGGCGCTGCCGCGCCGTTTCCAGGGCGTCGATGAAGGTATCCCGGTTCCGGACGCCTTCGGCATAGGCCATGACAACGTTGATGTCCGGCTGTTCGACCATCCAGCGCAACGCCTCGGCCACTTCGATGTCCGCTTCGTTGCCGGTGGTGATGAAGTGGCCGATGCCCATCCCGCGCTGGCGGGCCAGGTGCGTGATGTGCGAGCCGTAGGCGCCGCTCTGCGACACGATGCCGACCGGCCCGGGCTCCACGAAGCCGGTGTCGAGCATGGCCGAGAAGGTGCCGTAGAAGGCCGCCCTCGAATTGAAGACGCCGAGGCAGTTGGGTCCGAGCAGCCGCATGCCGGACTCGGCCGCAATGCCCGCCATCTCGTCCTGCAGGGCGCGGCCGGCATCGCCCGTCTCCGCGAACCCGGCCGAGAAGACGATGGCTGCCTTCACGTTCCGCTCGGCGCATTCGCGCACCGCCTGGACGGTGCCTGCCGCGGGAACGGCCAGGATCGCGACGTCCGGAGATTGCGGCAGGGCGGCGATAGACGAATAGGCCGGCACTCCCTGGACTGTCTCGCGCTTGGGGTTGACGGGATAGATCGCGCCGCCGAAACCCGCCTCCCGCAGATAGCGCAGGGGGCGGCCACCGATCCGCGCGGCATCGTCCGACGCGCCGATCAGCGCGACGGAACTCGGGGCCAGAAGCGCGGTGAGGGATCGTGTACGGTCAAGCATATCAGTCAGCATCCATGGTTTGTTCTGCGCCTGCCGGGCCTGGAAAGCGGGCCTCCGGCAGACCGCGGACGCCAATCCCGTCGATGGCGAACAGCTTGCCGCCATCTGGGTGCTTGGAGATGGCGCGACCGGAACCGGAATCCCTGATCGTCGTGACGAACAGCGTGGCGAGATTGTCGCCCCCGAACGCAAGGGAAGAGGGCAGGTCGACAGGAGCGTCGATCAGGCGATCGAGCGTACCGGCCGGGGTGATGCGAGCGATCTTCCCGGCCCTGATCAGCGCGACCCACAGGCAGCCGTCCTCGTCGACGGTTGCGCCGTCGGGTCCAGAGCCCCACTGCGTCGTGTCGCACAGGATGCGCGGCGCGCCGGCCGGCGTCTCGCCACTGCTATAGGGATAGGTGCGGATCGTGCCTTCCAGGCTATCGGCGAAATACATCGTATCGCCCGACGGGCTAAAGCAGAGCGCGTTGGCGATCCGGATGCCGTCGGCGAGAACGTCGACGCTGCCCGTTCCATCGACGCGGTAGAGCCGGCCGAGCGGGTCGGCGTGAACACCCATGCTGCCGCACAGAAAGCGGCCGTCACGATCGACCTTGCCGTCGTTGAAGCGCACCAGCGGGTCGGCCGGATCGGGCTTGAACACGGGTCTTGTGGTGCCGTCGTTCAGGTCGAGAATATAGATGCCGTCCACCAGGCCGACGACGAGAGTGTGGCCTTCTCCGAGCGCCACGCATCCGACGGTGGAGGGGGTCGACCATTCGGCAAAGCAGCCGGTCGCGGGATCATGGCGACGGACACGCCTGGCGACCCCATCGACCCAGTACAGGCAGCGGTTCTCGCTATCCCACACCGGGCTTTCGCCGAGCAGGTCGGTCTCGTTCGATACCAGGCGTATAACGAGCGTCATGCCGCAAGGCGCCTTTTCAGAAGACCCAGCGGAGCCGAACGACCGGCTCCGCCAGGATTTAGGAGGCTCTTACTTCACGAGCGGGCATGTGCTCTCGCTAACGGGACGCCACGCGTCCTCGGCCGCAACAGTTCCAGTCACTGTGTAGTAGTCGTAGGGTCGCTTTGACTCCTCGGGCTTCTTGATGGTGATGGCATACATCGGGCGCATCACCTGCCCATCGGCGCGGATCTTTACGTTCTTCATGGCGAAGTCATTGACCGGCATCTCGCGCATCTTGGCGGACGCCGCTGTGCCGTCGTCGGTCCCGGCTTCCTTCACGGCCTTCAAGTAATGTGTGATGGCGCTGTAGGTGCCTGCCATTGCCTCGTTCGGCACGCGATCACGGAAGCGCTTCTTGAAGCGCTCGGAAAAGACGCGGGTCTCGTCGTTCAGATCCCAGTAGAACGGCGTGACGATCTGGAGGCCTTGCGCAACGTTGAGGCCGATGCCGTGGACCTGGTTGATCATCAGGCCAAGCGGCGCAAGCTTCTGCTTGCCCTTGGTGATGCCGAACTCCTGCGCCTGCTTGATGACGTTCGCGAAGTCGGAGCCCGAGTTGGCAAGCGCGATCACCTTTGCGCCACTGGCTTGGGCCTGCAGAAGATAAGATGAGAAATCCGTCGAATTAAGGGGATGGAGGACCGAGCCCACGACCTTGCCGCCTGCATCCTCGATGAACTTGGTCGTGTCAGCCTGCCACTGCTTTCCAAAGGTGTAGTCAACAGTAATAAAGTACCAGGAATTATCGCCGCTAGCGACCAAGGAACGCGCAGTGGCCTTGGGTAGTGAGTAGGTATCGAGCACCCACTGTGTACCCATTGGTGTACAAGCTTCGTTGGTGAGCGAAGAAGATGCTGTTCCAGCGAGCATGTACGGCTTCTTCTTTTCACCCATCATCTTCTGAATCGCGATGGCAATCGATGACGCGGAGCCGCCGACGATGGCATCGACGCCTTCCTGATCGACCCACTTCTGCGCAATCGAAGCGCCAATGTCAGGCTTGTTCTGGTCGTCGGCAACGACCAGCTGAATTTTCTTTCCATTCACCTCACCGCCGAAGTCCTCGACGGCCATACGGGCTGCTTCTACGGCACCTGGACCACCGTTGTCCGCATATGGGCCGGACTGATCCGCCATGATACCTATCTTGACTATGTCACCAGATATCTGCTGCGCAACAGCCGTGTTGGAAGCCAGCATCGTCGATGCAGCAAACAGTACGGCAGATGCCCTAAACGAGTTTGAAAGCTTCATTTCATCTCCTCCCTTTGCAGCTTCCGAGGCTCAAGGCCACAAAGCCTATTGCACAGCCGGCAGTTGGCACCGGCTGATCTCACGAGAACGCAAATGTCATTGCGCCGTCGACAAGCAGCATGTCTCCGCTGACCCAGCTGGATTCATCACTGGCGAAGAAGACGGCCGCATTCGCAATGTCCTCGGGCTCTCCAAGGCGGCCCAGCGGCACCTTCTGGCGCCGCCTTTCCCAGCCCGCCTCATCGACCACGAGATTGGCTCCGTCGGTGCGGGTAGACCCAGGCGCTATCGCGTTGACACGAATGTTCATCGGCCCGAACTCGGCCGCAGCGGAGCGCGTGGATGCCTGTACGGCAGCCTTTACAGAGCTGTACATGATGCCATGCTTGAACGCGATCAACGCAGCCGGAGAGGCAATGTTAATAATCGACCCGCCGCCAGCCTTCTGCATCTGTGGAACGGCCGCTTGGTAGCCCCAGATGACGCCCTTGAAGCCGACGTCCACGATACGCCCGATGGTCTCCTCGCTTTGCTCAAGAAGTGACCCATAACGGTTCCACATAGCGTTATTGACGAGGATGGTGATCGGGCCGAATTCAGCTTCTACCTTCTCGGCAGCCGCCAAAACGTCAGCGCGCCGGCCGACATTGCCGACGACAGGAAATGCCCGGCCGCCGACTTCCTTGATCGCGTCGGCTGCGGCTTCGGAAATCTCCGGCTTGAGGTCGAGCACGCCGACGGCCGCACCCTCCCGCGCGAAGGCTTCCGAGATTGCACGGCCAATGCCGCGCCCGCCCCCGGTCACCATCGCCACGCGCCCTTGAAGCCTACCTGCCATGCGCCGGAATCTCCTGATGATAGGTCTTTCAGCCGATCCTCGCCGTCTCGGCGAAGGTCTTGCGCGTGTCTATCAGTATTGCTGTGCCACGCGTCGAGTCGAATACTTGCCGCTTGTAGCGCCGAAAGCCTTCTCACCGGCGTGTGAGACCAATGCCGATCACGTCGACATTCAGCGCTTTCTCGACTTCGACCCGGGCCAGCTGCCGCTCGAGGAAAACGCCGAGCTTCAAGTAACCCTTCCTCCCGCGCCTTGCTTGATGCGCAGTCGGAGTGAGTCAGGCTCTCCTCGCTCTTGACGAGAGATACATTGTCATGTGCATTCGAAGTAGGCCAGTGCCAATTCGTATGTGCCGCGTACTTTCACATTTCTGAATTCGCGGCTGTCCCTGGGAGGTGTCGCAAATGCAGTCGGCACAGGTTAAGTCAGCAACCCGCGCGATCGAGATCTTCGAGTACTTCAATGGTGTTAGAAAGCCTCGCTCTATGAGCGAGGTTGCTGCGGTGTTGGGGTATCCTCAATCGAGCACCACAGTCCTCCTCAAGACACTTGTCAACCTCGGGTATTTGAACTTCGACCGCCTCGAGCGTGTCTACTTCCCAACGCCCAAGATAACCTCGCTGGGCGACTGGGTCCCACGGGCATTGTTCGGATCTGGGCGGGTCTTAGAAGCAATGCGCGACGTCCATGTGGCGACAGGTGAGACTGTTTCTATCAATACCAAGAATGATGTTTACATACAGTACGTTCAAGTCATTCAATCAGTCCACGCCCTACGGTTCCATGTGGACGAGGGAACCTTGCGGCCGCTTACCCTCTCTGGCGTGGGATGGACACTGATGTCGACCTTGCCAGACGATAAGATCGATAACCTCGTCCGCCGTGCCAATATTGCCACCGAGCGAAGCAGTCGGGTCACCACTGCTGAGATAATGGAGCGGATCCGTAACATTCGGCAGAGGGGCTATTGTTTCGCAGAGAACATTCCGTTCGTCGGCGGTGGAACTATCTGTCTACTACTGCCAACGAAGATCCAGAACCAACCCGCTGTCCTCGGGCTCGGCGGCACTGTCGAACGGATCCGCGAGAACCACAACCGGTACTTAGCCGTGCTGCGGCGGGCAGCGAAGGAGTTGAAGCAGAAGGATACCTTCGATCAGCCAATCGACATCGACTTCTGAAGGCCTCTAGGCCGAGATCAGACCACGTCCGCAGCAGATGCAGTCCGGGCTAGAGCACCGGACTGGAAATGAGACTCTTGGGCTTCTGCGCGGGGTGGAGCCATGATTCACTCTGTGGAACGGGAGGTGGATCATGGGCTACTGCTATTCTCTCGATCTTCGGGTGCGGGTCGCCGGCTTTGTCGAGGCGGGCCACTCCTGCCGGGCGGCAGCCCGCCACTTCAGGGTCAGTGACAGCTGTGCCATCAAGCTGATGCAGCGCCAGCGGCGGTTCGGCTCGCCGGCACCGGCCCAGCAAGGCCGTCCACCGGGAGGCGGCAAGCTGGTCCCTTTCGAGAGCTTCCTGATCCAGACGGTCGAGGCCACGCCCACCATCACCATGCCCGAACTGGCTGCAAGGCTGCTGGACCAGCATGGGGTGGTGGCGGCTCCCGCAATGCTCTCGCGCTTCCTGTGCCGGCGCGGCTTCACCTCTGAAAAAACAGCTGATGGCGGCGGAGTGCGCACGCGCCGACGTGCGGAATGAGCGCCGGGTCTGGCGAGACCACCGTCAGGTCCGCATGCGCGAGCAGCCGCACCGGCTGGTGTTCCTGGACGAGACTTACGTGAACACCAAGATGACCCGGCTGCGCGGCCGCTCTCGCAGGGGTGTAGAGCGACGGCGCAGACTGCGAGTAAGGCGACATCCAGATTTACGAGCTGTCGCGTCCGGTTGAGATCCTCTGACCGCACCGTTTCGGGGTGCGGAGGTGAGGATGAGCCGGCTCGGTACGGAG
>JAESFL010000732.1_pt1 | contig 18321 bp, 17 predicted proteins | sample 9269401 | NCBI WGS metagenome assembly JAESFL01 (sample SAMN14506025, study PRJNA617098) | algae metagenome | isolation source: Gloeocapsa sp. UFS-A4-WI-NPMV-4B04 and co-occurring heterotrophs from desert... | place: USA: Utah | collected 2006-10-01 | reverse complement strand
GCTCGTTCTTAACAGCAAATATCCTTTAACCTTAGTTTACCGTTTCAACTGGCGTTCTTTTAGTAGGACCGAACACACGACCTAAGCCAGTCACCGAGACGTATTAGCATTTTCCGGAGATGTCTAAAGCATTGCGAGAAACGGAACAGCAATTTACTCGTGCTGTTTTAGAAGCCCCATTTCCACTGATAATTCATGCAGAAGATGGCGCAGTTATCCAAATTAACCGCACATGGCAGGAATTAACAGGTTATCACCATAGTGATATTCCAACGATCGCTGATTGGACAGAAAAAGCTTATGGACAGAGAAAAGAATTAGTTAAGGCGGATATAGATAAGCTGTACAACCTGAATGCAAAGGTGCAAGACGGCGAGTATGTCATAACTACCGCTTGGGGTGAGACAAGAACATGGGATTTTAGTTCTACTCCTTTGGGCAAGCTGCCAGATAAAAGAAGATTAGTGCTAAGTATGGCAGTCGATATCAGCGATCGCAAACGTACCGAGCAAGCCTTACACGAGAGCTATAGTATTCTGCTGAGTGTGATAGAAGGCTCTACAGATGCGATCTTCATGAAGGATCTGCAAAGTCGCTATTTATTAATTAACTCTGCTGGTGCTAATGCTGTTGGTAAACCAGTTGCAGACATTATCGGACAAGATGATACAGCGCTATTTCCCTTGACAACTGCTTACCAAATTATCGAAAACGAGCGCAAACTTATTACCTCCCAAGGCGCTCAATATTATGAGGATATTCTGCCAATTAATAGCGAGTTACGGACATTTTTTGTTGCCAAGACAGTTTGTCGCAACGAGCAAGGCGATGTGATTGGGATTATTGGTATCGCCCGTGATATTAGCGATCGCAAGCGCAATGAGGAAGCTCTCCGGCGCAGCGAGGAGTTCTTACGCCGGATGTTTGCTAGCAGTGCAGATTGTGTCAAAGTTTTGGATGTAGACGGACGCTTATTGTCTATGAATACAGGAGGGCAAATGCTGATGGAAATTGATGACTTTGCGCCCTTCCTCAAAGCGTCCTGGTGTGACTTTTGGCAGCAAGGGGATCAGCACCTGGTTTCCACTGCCCTAGAAGCGGCAAAAACAGGGGGTACAGGGAAGTTTCAAGCGTATTGCCCAACCGCAAAGGGTACACCGAAGTGGTGGGATGTGGTTGTTACTCCGATTATGGATGCTCAAGGTAAACCCGAACAACTGCTGTCTGTTTCTCGTGACATTACTGAGCGCAAACAAGCAGAGCAACAAATCAAAGAACTGAACCAAGACTTAGAAAAGCGCGTAGTCGAGCGCACAAAACAACTTGAAGCTGCAAATAAGGAACTTGAAGCATTTGCTTATTCAGTTTCCCATGATCTCCGCACACCTTTAAGGAGTATTGATGGCTTTAGTTTGACACTACTAGAACGTTATACCGAGCAGTTAGATGACAAAGGTAAACACTATCTGCAACGGGTGAGAGCTGCTAGTCAACGGATGGGAGAATTAATCGACGATTTGCTGAAGCTTTCACGAGTAACACGCAGCGAGATGGTGTGCCAAAAGATTGATTTGAGTGTTTTGGTTGCTGCGATCGCTAAAGAAATACAACAAACTGAGCCGCAACGTCAAGTCGAATTTGCGATCGCATCCCCAGTAGTAACGCAGGGAGATTATAGGCTATTACGGGTGGCGTTTGAAAATCTGCTTAACAATGCTTGGAAATTTACATTAAATCAAACACATCCACAAATTGAATTTGGTACTTTGCCACAACCAGACGGCACAGATATATATTTTATTCGCGACAACGGTGCTGGTTTCGATATGGAATACGCCGATAAATTATTTGGTGCTTTTCAGCGTTTACATACCGTAGATGAGTTTCCAGGTACTGGTATTGGACTAGCAACCGTCCAGCGTATTATTCATCGGCATGGAGGTCAAATATGGGCAGAAGCAGCAGTTAATCAAGGTGCAACATTCTATTTTACGCTGTAATTTAGCTCAAATTCTGCTTATTTTAATCACTCAATTATTATGACCAAAAAAATCATTCTTTTGGTAGAAGACAATCGTGATGATGAAGAATTAACTCTAATGGCATTTGAACAAAGTGAAATTATGAATGAAGTAGCGGTAGTACGTGATGGTGCAGAAGCGCTGGATTATTTATTCAAGACTGGTAAATATACTAACCGCGCTTTAAGTGAAATGCCAGCTGTTATTTTGTTAGACTTGAAATTACCTAAAATTAGCGGTCTTGAAGTATTGAAACGTATCCGTGCCGATACTCAAACTCAGTTTGTTCCTGTAGTTATTTTAACGACATCCAAAGAACAAGAAGACATAATTAACAGCTATAAATTAGGCTGTAATAGCTATATTCGCAAACCTGTAAACTTTACTGAATTCATAGAAGCAGCAAGAAAACTTGGTTTGTACTGGCTGTGTTTAAACGAAGTACCTGGATAATTTGTGATGAGTAAACCTTTACATATATTGATAGTAGAGGACTCAGAGGACGACGCTGAGTTATTAATAAACCAAATAGAACGTAGCGGTTATAACCCTACATTTCAGCGAGTAGATAACTCTGTTGCGATGGCTAGAGCATTGGAACAACAATGGGATATTGTACTTGCAGACTACAATTTGCCCCATTTTAGTGCTACTGCTGCACTAAGTTTGTTGAAAGAAAAAGGGCTAGATTTACCGTTCATTATTGTTTCAGCCACGATCGCTGATGGAATCGCAGTAGCAGCGATGAAAGTAGGAGCAAGCGACTACATAATGAAGGATAATTTGGCGCGGTTAGTCCCTGCTATAGAACGAGAATTGCAGGAAGCAGCAAATAGACGCGATCGCCAACAGATCCAGTCAGCACTTAGAGAAAGTGAAGATCGTTGGCAGTTAGCTTTACGCGGCAACAATGATGGCATTTGGGATTGGAATATTCAAAGTAATCAAGTTTTCTTCTCAGCGCGATGGAAGGAAATGCTTGGTTATACCGAAGACGAAATCGGCACTAATCATCAAGAATGGTTACAGCGAGTACATCCAGACGATCACAATTGGCTAACTGAGGCGCTTCAAGCCCATCTTGCGCGGAAAACACAATTTTATCGAACAGAGCATCGAATTCAGTGCAAAGACGGCACTTATAAATGGATTTTGTCACGAGGTCAGGCACTTTGGAATGAAGCCGGAAACCCAGTACGGATGGTCGGTTCGCATACAGACATTAGTCCTGCCAAGCAAATGGAGGAGACGCTGCGGCAACAAGCTGAGACTCTGGCAGAAGCGAACCGCCTGAAAGATGAATTCTTGGCAATTGTCTCTCACGAACTTCGGACACCACTCAATGTTATCCTTGGCTGGTCTCAAATGCTGCGTACTCGCAAATTTAATGAAACTAAAGCGGCTCAGGCACTTGAGATGATTGAGCGTAACGCCAAGTTGCAAATACAATTGATTGAAGACCTCTTAGATGTTTCACGCAGTATTCAGGGAAAGCTGAACTTAAGAACTTCGCCGACTAACCTTGTACCGCTTGTTAAAGCAGCAATTGAGAAACTGCAAACGGCGGCTGATGCAAAAGCAATTGAAGTGCAGGTTTTGTTCGATGAGCCGATGATATTAGTTAGAGGCGATGCTAACCGTTTACAGCAGATGATCTGGAATTTAATTTCAAATGCGATTAAGTTTACACCATCAGGAGGAGATGTGCAAATTCAGCTAACTCGCGCTGGTGATGATGTTGAACTCCACGTAAGTGACAACGGGATTGGGATCAAAACTGAGTTTCTACCGTATGTTTTTGACTGCTTTCGTCAACAAAATAGCTCACTTACAAGGTCTTATGGTGGTTTGGGACTGGGGTTAGCGATCGTGCGTCAGTTAGTAGAATTACACGGCGGAACGGTTCAGGTTGCAAGTCCTGGTGAAGGACAAGGAGCAACATTCACTGTTTGTTTACCACTAATAAAAGACGAGCGGCAAGAACTCAAATTCTTATCTTTTGCTCCTAGCTCTTAGCTTTTTATCACTTATGGGTTATAAAGTTTATCAAAATTGATAAATAATCTCAAACTATAGGTTGAGCAATACTTCGGTCTAAAGAGCGAAAGCATTTTAATTCAATACTGTTATTCTATTAAAAGTAAATTAAACACATTGGATGGGCGTTATACCGCAGTGGCCCAGAATCATACATCGAAGGAGAGCGATGTCAGATGTATGAACTATGTCAATAAACGCCTTGAATAGACGGTGTGGAGTTTCTATCGCTTCCTCCACTTTGTCGCTACCGAGGGGGAACTCAACTTCCCATCAGAGCGGTCTTAGGTGCGATCGTCGAGCGTTTAATTATTAATTTACTTATAATAAATTATAAATTTTAGTCTTAGTTTTGCTACGAAACTAAGATTTTAAAATTTTGCTAATACAATTATTATTAATACGTTATTTATCATATATTAATAATCAACAGGATGTTGCCCATAAAATGGCAGCGCCTCTGACCATTCGGAAAGCTTGCCTTGTTGCCAATTTAGATAAGCTAATTCTAATACGCTGGAAACAGATGTGCCTAAATTAGTTGGTGCATGAATTATCTGGGAAATAGTAGGGAATTGAGCTAATTTTTGCTGCCATGCTTCAGGCATTAAAACAGTATCTGGCAATAATTCAATTAGCCCTAAGTTAACTTGATTAACTTGATATATTGCTGCAAATAATTGACCACGTTGAGCAGGCAGATCAACTGCTTTAACCAAGTCTGTAATTATTGCATTTTTTTCTAAGCTGGATGCCTCGTCTATATAGTGTGAATAAGCTATTGCTGCCAAAGTAGAAATAGCAAATAAAGGAATACCCAACTGTTGCGCCAGGGTTCGGGCAGTAACTAATCCAATGCGAGTGCTAGTGAAGCTACCTGGCCCCTTTGCTACGGCAATAAAAGCCAAATCTGTCCAGGTTTGAGGCTCGATAAAGTCGGCTAAGTGTTGGTGTAAATGGGTGGAAAGCGATCGCCCTAAGTCCCAAGTGTGATCGCGTGAGTCACCAGCAAAGTTACTCAAAGCTAGTCCTAATTCTGGACTACTTGTATGTAGCGCCAGACCATATTTATCCATAATTGTTTAATTAGGGGCAGTTTTCGGCGTTGTTTTATTTAATACTCACCTTACAACAGCCCCTTACTATCTAAGCGCAATCCCATTAATTTCATGTTGGCACAAGTTCACCGGGACGCAGCTTCGCCCATTTGCCAGTTTCCCGCTTAAAGCTAAGACAACCAACAACATCGTATTCCATTTCAATCACATCCTCATTGGTACGGATATTTACATTGATACTGGGTTCAATTGGCTCAAACTGTGGATCTTCAGTTAAGTGAGGCTGTTGATGCTGAGTTTCTACTGCATGATAAGTGATGCAGTTGTCTACATAATGACAATTTATGCAAATACACATAGAACCGTCTCCAGAGGCTTCTCTGTTAATCTAGCTCAGACAAAGCTAATGTTAGTTAGCTAATCAGTTGAATTTTTGTTGCAATGTCGTCTTGTAGTGTTTCTAGTTTAGCGGACATAAACTGGCCCTTTAGCCTGGAATTTTTGCCCCAACCAGCTTATCTGGTGGGTGGTGCGGTGCGTGATGCAATGCTAGAAAGACAATCTGAATATCTGGATCTAGATTTTGTGCTACTAGATGCAGTGAAAACAGCACGGGTGATCGCAAGTTCCTATCAAGCTGGCTTTGTCTTACTCGATCATCAACGCCAAATCGCTAGAGTTGTATTTCCCCACGCTACAGTTGACTTTGCCGAACAAGAAGGAAACTGTCTAGAAACTGATTTGAATCGGCGAGACTTTACAATAAATGCGATCGCCTATAACCCGCACAACGGCGAAATAATTGATCCCCTCCAAGGCTGCGCTGATTTGAAACAAGGCTTACTCCGCATGGTCAAAGCAGCAAATCTACAGGATGATCCTTTAAGGCTATTACGAGCATACCGCCAAGCTGCACAGTTGAGTTTTGCGATCGAACCAGAGACACAAGCAACTATCCGCCAGCTTGCACCAGAATTGAGTAAAGTTGCATCAGAACGGGTAAGAGTAGAACTAAACTATCTCCTTGGTAGTTCTAAAGGAAATCGTTGGATAAGCGCAGCGTGGGAAGATGGATTACTTGAGATTTGGTTTGATAATGTAAAGCGATCGCCTCTATCTCAACTCACAGCAATTGACACAGCAGCTGTCGCACTATCACAAAATTTCCCGCTTCTAGGCGTGGAACTTTCCCAAGCAGTTCGTAATACTATCAAAACCTCCTGGTTAACAATTGCTAAACTCGCCACCCTTGTTAATCCAGATCCTGAAACTGCTGAAATACAACTAACCCAACTAACCTACAGTCGCGCCGAAATTCAAGGCGTAACTATAGCACTCAAACTTTTACCTCAGCTGATATCAAATACTGTCCCACTCCTTCAGATATCACCACAAGAGCAATATTTTCTGTTTCGTACAGCCGGAAGGGTGTTTCCAGTTGTAGCAGTGCTAGCAGTAGCAAATGGGGTAGCAGTAGAAGCGATTTTGCCCTTAATTAACCGCTACCTCAACCCAGACGATCCTGTTGCTCATCCTACAGCACTTGTTACTGGGAAAGAGTTAATGCAAGCCTTAGAAATACCATCTAGCCCCACTGTGGGTAAACTACTTAACGATATTACGTTGGCAAAAATTGAGGGTAAAATCTCCACACCTGCTGAAGCCCTAAATTTAGCATCCCAACTACTTGACACCTTGTAATTTATGTATTACGTTTGTAGCATAAAGTTCACAGACGTAAGAGGCATTTACGAAATCATCAAACTTAACTGTGTAGATCAAACTTAAGTTAAAAGTCATGTGGCGGCTAGCTCAATGGTAGAGCGCCAATTTTTATCCGAAAGGGTCGAAGAATGAGGATTATCGTTAAGCACGTAAGAACCTTATTCGCCGGAGGTGCGGGTTCAAATCCCGCGCCGCTACACCAATAATCTTACAGCTATCAGCTAATAGCTTGTAGTTGTTGGAAGAAACTTATTAACTTGAAATTTATGTAGCAGATAGTCTAGAGGCTTAGAACACCAACAACATCCTTGTTCATAACTTGCCTGAAAAGGACGACGAATTGAGGGTTATCGCTTGACACGCGGGAGACGCAGGTTCAAATCCTGCTCTGCTACACCAATTTATTATGGGGCGGGGACTCTAAAGGTTGGCTATTTGACAACTTGAGGAGAAAAATTCCTTGTTCACAAACTTGCCTGAAAAGGACGACGAATTGAGGGTTATCTGGTATATAGGTTCGACTCCTAACCCGCCCCCCTATTTTATATTCTCCTGTAGCGGGTAGCTCAGTGGTAGAGCGACGGACTGGTTAATCGCCAGTCGCCCTTAGTTCACAATCTTGCCTGAAAAGGACGCAGAATTGAGGGTTATCGTTTGGGACGCGTTGGTCGTAGGTTCGACTCCTACTCCGCTACATTCCATTTTTGCCCGAAAGGGACGGGAGGTAAATTAATGAATTACAAGTTTTTCAATCAGAAAAAGACTAACACGCCGCAAACCCAGCCTATCCCTGGACGAGAAGCAGAAATGATTCAGGGACGTTCTGGCGGATTTATGTTTGATGCTGGCATTTGGCAGATGCTACGGCGTTGTTTGCTGGTTGGTACAGCTAAAAGCACTTACTATGCTGGAAAGCAGGAATTAACTGATGATTTTGTTGGAGTAGTACGGGATGCGATCGCCCAAGATCCTGCTCGTGTAGCCCAAGAAATAATTTACGCTAGCGATGGACGCGCTATCAACAACAGTGCGCCAATTTTCGCCCTAGTGCTGTTATCAATGGGAGAAACACCTGAAGCGAAAAAAGCATTTCAGGAAATATTCTCTACTGTTGTCCGTACTGGTAGCCACTTCTACGAATGGCTGAACTACACTAAATCTCTGCGCGGATTTGGCAAAATCGTTCGTGAAGCTGGCAAAAATTGGCTATCGCGGGAAGACGTTAAAGGATTGGCTTATCAGTTGTTGAAATATCAGCAACGCCTTGACTTCTCACATCGAGATGCTTTACGCCTATTCCATGTCAAACCGCCTACAGAAGATCACCAACAGTTATTTAACTGGGTGGTTAAAGGTTGGGAAGAATTACCGTCTCAAATTCCATCTGACGCACTAGCGCAGATTTGGTGGTATGAGTGGCTCAAGCGGAATCCTGATCAAACTCACAAAGCTATTTCTCAAGGACACCTAACCCATGAAATGGCTGCACCTGTGGGCAAAATGGATAAAGCTGCTTGGCAGTTGCTATTCGATGAAATGCCAATTGGCGCTATACTGCGTAACCTGGGTTCATTAACTGAACTGGGTGTGTTGCAAACCGCAAATACACGCCGTAATTTAGATCGCGTCGAGGCTGTTCTCAACGACAAAAATCGCTTACGCAAAGGACGGATTCATCCGATTGATGTGCTGAAAGCGCTCAAAACTTACCAATCTGGAGGAAAGTTAGGACGCAGCCAGAAAACCTGGAACCCAGTATCTCGCATCGTGGACATTCTCGAAAAAGCCCTAGAGTTATCCTTTGATGTCGTAGAACCAACAGGTAAAGTGTTCATGCACGCTGTTGATGTTTCTAGCTCAATGTCTTACGGTGTTGTGCAGTCAGTTGGACTTAGCTGCTGTGAAATTGCCACAACAATGGCACTGGTGACAGCTAAGGCAGAGAAAAACTACATGATTCGCGGTTTTGCTACTGATTTCCGTGATTTAGGTATTACTGCTAAAGATAGCTTCAGTTCTGCTGTGAAGAAAGCGAGTAATCAAAACTTTGGCGGTACAGATGCCTCTGTGGCTTACGACTGGATGATTAAAAACAAGTTTAAGGCGGATGTCATCTGCTTTTGGACAGATTCAGAAAGTTGGGCGGGATCTAAGCATCCAAGCCAAGCACTGGCTAAGTACCGGGAAAAAGTAAATCCCAACATTAAGGCAGTGTATGTCACCCTTGCACCCTACCAAATTACCTTAGTAGATCCTCAAGATCCGTTGTCTTGGGATTTGGGTGGCTTCGATCCTGGTATGCCTCGGATTATCCAAATGTTGGCTACAGGCGAAGTATAACAAACTTGTGGCGGGTTATCCTGATTCACTACTTGCCTTTAGGGGACGAAGAATTTAGGGTTATCGGTAACATCTCCACCAAAGTGGGGATTTGCGGGTTCAATCCCCGCACCCGCCGCCAGCATTTTATTAGTAGGCAATCAGTTGTGGAAAAAACTAAGAAAAATATCTAGCTTATAGTGCTATTTATTAACAGTGTGCTGTTTTAGCTCATCCAAAGAAAGATGTTCCAGAGCGGCTGCATGAGTTGATGATAAAATTACGGGTGGAGCAACGCCAGCATCTAGGGCTTCTTGCCATCGCGCGGCACACAAACACCAGCGATCGCCAGGTTTTAGACCAGGGAAATTAGACATTGGGTTTGGTGTGCTTAAGTCATTCCCCACGGACTTAGTAAATTCCAGGAATTCTTGTGTTACTTCTGCACAAACAACGTGAACGCCAAAATCACCCGCTCCTGTGCTACATATTCCGTCTCGATAAAACCCCGTCATTGGCGAGGTGCAGCAGGTTTCTAATTCTCCTCCGAGGACGTTCTGAGCATTTGTCATAGTTGCAACTTCTCTAGCTTAATTATAATTATGTTACCTCCGCCTGCCCGTCCTCAAGCCGCTAGGGTAGGAATTACATAGAAAACAGCAGGGTGAAATTTGGTCTGGAGAATGTCACCGAACTTCTGAGTAAACCACTGTTCTACAGCATCACTGAACAGATGGAGCAAGCGATAATGAAGTTAGTAGTAATTGAAGACTCAGATCGAGTATTAGGCGCTTATATGGTAGGAGGACACCCAGCCGAGATTATTGAAAGTCTCGCGGTTGCAAAAAGAATAGGGAATAACCAAATAAGAACTTGATGCCACAATTAGCATACGCCCAACTATGGAAGAAAAGTTTTTGGTGCTGAATTGAGTCAAGGCGCTTTTCTTGAGAAATTTAGAGAGTATAGATAGTAATAAAGTTCTGTTTCTTTTGCACTCTTTGTTGTCACGTAAGGAATATATTAAGTCATGACATACGACTACGACCTATTTGTCATTGGTGGTGGTTCAGGTGGTTTATCAGCTTCAAAACGGGCTGCTAGTTACGGAGCTAAAGTAGCGATCGCGGAAGAATACTTAGTCGGTGGTACTTGTGTTATTCGCGGCTGTATTCCCAAAAAACTGATGGTGTATGGTTCTCACTTTCCAGCACTATTTCACGATGCTGCTGGCTATGGTTGGTCTGTTGGTGAGACAAAACTAGACTGGGAACGCTTCATTACAAGTATTGACAAAGAAATTCGGCGGCTGTCGCAATTGCATATTGGCTTTTTAGAAAAAGCTGGAGTGGAATTAATCCAAAGTCGGGCAACTTTGATAGATCCGCACACCTTAGAAGTTGACGGACGTAAAGTTACAGCTCAAAAAATTTTAATCGCCGTTGGTGGCCGTCCAGTCAAACCCGATTTACACGGTATGGAATACGCCATCACCTCCAACGAGATTTTTCACCTGAAAGAGCAACCGAAGCACATCGCAATTATCGGTGCTGGTTATATTGGCGTGGAATTTGCCTGTATCATGCGTGGACTTGGTTCTGAAGTGACACTGATTATCCGAGGCGATCGCATTTTGCGTGGATTTGATGATGACATCCGCAACAATATTCAAGACGGGATGAAACATCACGGGATTCGGATCATTCAAAATACAGTGATTGAATCAGTTGAAAAAGTTTCTGAAGGATTGCAACTGAAGTTATCCGGCGAGTCCCAAGAAACATTAATTGCTGATGTGTTTCTCGCCGCGACTGGACGCGCTCCCAACGTCGAAGGACTTGGTTTAGACAAAGTAGGAGTCAAGGTTGTTGACGATAATTCCCTTGAAGGACCTGGATACAGCATGGCAAGTGCGATCGCTGTCAATGAATACAGTCAAACTTCGCAACCACACATTTTTGCTGTCGGCGATGTCACTGATCGAATTAATCTCACACCTGTAGCTATCGGTGAAGGTCGAGCATTTGCTGATACCGAGTTTGGCAACATTCGTCGGGTGTTCGATCACGAAAATGTACCATCGGCTGTATTTTCAACTCCCGAAGCCGCCACAGTGGGTATGACTGAAGCTGACGCACGGCAGAAATTAGGAGATGAGGAAGTAAAAGTCTATCGCTCTCGCTTCCGCCCGTTGTTCCACAGTTTGACGGGTGCAGACGAAAAAACAATGATGAAGTTAGTAGTAGATGCGAGTACTGAGAAAGTGTTAGGCGCTCACATGGTTGGAGATAACGCAGCTGAGATCATTCAAGGCGTGGCTATTGCAGTTAACATGGGAGCTACCAAGAAAGACTTTGATGCTACTGTCGGCATTCACCCCTCAGCAGCAGAAGAATTTGTGACTATGCGGTAATAGTTAGTTCAACTCAATAAAGTTACCTGACACACTACACTGCACCAAGCGGTAGGCTGAAGCATATAAGCTGTGTCCGACAGATAATCTGCCGCTTTTGAACTTAACCATTAATCTAGATTAAAGAAGTTGCAGTTTATTTATCTTCACGGTTTTGCTTCAAGTCCAGATTCGGCGAAGGCTAAGTATCTACGCGATCGCTTTGCCAGTATCCAAATAGAACTTAAAACCCCTGATTTAAACCAAAATGATTTCTCTCACTTGACGATAACGCGCCAACTGCATCAAGTAGCAGCGCTATTTTCGCTTTCTACGCCTGTAACTTTAATCGGTTCCAGTTTAGGCGGGTTAACTGCTGCATGGTTAGCAGAACGACAGCTACAAGTTGAGCGATTGATCTTGCTAGCGCCAGGGTTCGGATTTTTATCTCATTGGTTGCCCCAGTTAGGAGCCGAAAAGCTACAACAATGGCAAAAAGAGCAGTATCTGATGGTTTACCACTACGGGGAAAAGTCCTCGCTTCCCCTAAGTTATGAGTTTGTCTTAGATGCTGCTCAATACAGAGATGAACAATTATTACGCTCCGTTCCTACTCTAATTTTGCATGGTTACCAAGATGAGGTTATTTCGATCCAGGCGAGTCGTGATTTTGCCCAACGTCCTTGGGTTGAGCTAATTGAACTGAACAGCGATCATTCTTTAGGTGACGTTTTGCCAGAAATCTGGCAAGCAATTCAAATTTTCTGCGAGTTACATTGAGGTTCTAAAATAAAAAGCATTAGAGGATAGTAAAAGTCTCTAGTTCTACCGCCCCTTTTAGCCAATGCTGCCATTCATTCGGTCAGACTTAGCCCAACTTACTGCCTACACACCGCATCCCGGCGGCGATTCTGGGAAGCCAGTCGAGGTATCCATTGATCGGCTAGATACTAATGAAAGCCCCTATGATTTACCCGTTGCGTTAAAAGAAAAGCTGGCTTGGACATATCAACAATTAATTGAGACTAACCGCTATCCAGACGGTGGACACGCAGCTCTAAAAGAGGCGATCGCTCAATACGTTAACGAAGCGCCTAGACTAAATAACGCAATTACAGCCGCTAATATTTCAGTCGGCAACGGTTCAGATGAGCTAATTCGTTCTTTATTAATAGCTACTTGTCTAAGTGGATGCGGATCAATATTAGTCGCTAATCCAACTTTTTCTATGTATGGAATTCTAGCTCAAACGCTAGGTATTCCTGTTGTCAGTGTAGAACGGGGAGCAAATTTTGAAATTGATTTGGCGGCTGCACAATTAGCAATTGCATCAACTCAAAATCCGCCGATTCGAGTTGTTTTCGTCGTTCATCCTAATTCACCTACTGCCAATGCGCTTACGTCCTCTGAATTGGAGTGGCTACGCACTCTGCCAGAACATATTTTGGTAGTAATTGACGAGGCTTATTTTGAATTTAGCCAAACAACAGTTGTCAGTGAATTATCACAAAAACCAAATTGGATCGTATTGCGGACATTTTCTAAAGCTTTTCGATTAGCAGCACATCGAGTTGGCTATGCGATCGCCAATCCTGAGTTAATTGCCGCTCTAGAAAAAATCCGCTTACCCTACAATCTCCCCACCTTTTCTCAAGCCGCCGCTATGCTTGCTTTGCAACAACGGCAATTACTCCTATCATCAATTCCGCAAACGTTAGCTGAAAGAGCAGATTTAATCAACGCTCTCACTCAGCATCCAGAATTACAAGTATACGAAAGCGCCGCCAATTTTATTTACTTGCGGTTACAACTCGACTATCAAAAAAGCGATCGCTTAACTAAGCTTAATCAACAACTACGAGCCAGTGGTACTCTTGTGCGCTTAATTAACGGCGGATTGCGAATTACTGTAGGTAGCAACGCGGAAAATTTACGCACACTTAACCGATTGCAAGCTGCTTTAGCTCAAGAAAACGACAAATAGTTATAAGTATTTAAAATTTAAGTTAAAAATTGATTACTGTTAATTTCTTGACCAATCAGTTATCAATTTCAAGGGTTGTTCATTGATTCTGACTCTTTAAGTCAAGGCAGTGCAGCAGCCCCGCGTACCATTCTAACTGTTTGTGGTAGAACACCTACTAAACCAGCAAACGCTTCGTCTGGGAGTTGAGCTACCGTTTGAGATTCAAAATACTGTTCAAATTGCTCAAGAACTTTCTGAACTCGCTGCCCAGCCACTGGTTTTTCAGTAATTTGTTTCATTAAACGAATCCACTGTCGCCGAATTAAGTAAGCCTTTTGACGCTCTTCATGAGATTCAGGAGACAATAAAGAAAGATTCCCCACAGGTACTGCCCACTCACAATCTCTGTCATAAAAGCTGCCTACTGCTGCCCCTGGCCCGGCAAATTCAGCATGATAACGTTTGTAAAGGATCAAGCCATTCCGACGACGACTATTCACCATGAGCATTTGACCACTATGCAGGAGTTTGAGAAGTTCTGAGCAATTCTCGTTATTACTGCGTTTCATGTCACCAGAACCATAGGAACTGTTAACACACATACCGCTAAAAGGGAAATCAATCACTGCTGTAGCAATCTGGTAGCGCTGCTGGTTTTCGCTATCCATCGGGTTTCCTACTCCATATAGGTTCCTATTAGCTTTTACACAAATATTCTACAAGGGAATTAAAAAGCTTCACCTTTCCTTATTTTAGTGTTATCTCTACTGAGTTAACCAAAATAGGATAGATGATTGCTCCTCCTTATTTTATGATATTAAATCAAAGCTTATCCGCTCAAATAATGGCGAAGTTTGAAGTATTAATGAAGTTTAATGGGTGATTGTGAATTTTCTGTAAAGAAGCTGTTTAAAAGAGCAAAATGTGATTGCTTTAAATTTGGCTACTGAGGAAGTTGTGTTAATAGTTGCTATAACAGTTTAAGATTAATTAATGGGTTTATAGTTACTTATATGTTGTAAATTAATAATATTATTGAACAATCTAAATACTGTCAAGAAAAGCTTATTGAAATTGTAATAACGTATCTGTAATTACGCTTTGGTTTGGTACTAAGGCTGTTTAGTAATTAAACTTATTTAACTAAACTTAGTTTTAGCAGCAAGATAGCTAAAGACTATGAGTTGAAGAAGTGTGTAAGTGTTTGTGTAAAAATAGCTGCCGAGGTTTTCCGAGCAACCAATTATCCCAGTTAGAATCGACTTTGTGCAACTGATATCCCAAATTAAAATAAAGTTGCCGTGCATGGTGATTATTTTCCAGCACATGGAGGTAGAGGTCTTGAAATCGCCATTCCAAGGCAACTCTCTCACACTTTTGAAGTAATTGTTTAGCAACTCCTCGGCGGCGATCGCTGCGACGTACTGCTAAATTTGACAAATAAGGAGACCGAGAGCGAGCTCTTGCAAAAGGGTCTGTTGAACGCAATGCCATTTCTACAGTTCCAACTATATCACCAGCCCTTATCCCAGCAAGATCTAGAGCAACTAGACAAATGCGATCAGGCGAATTTGAACACAGCCGAGTACGTAAATCTTCATAAATTCCTAGCCGCAACAACGGATAAGCCCAGCCAAAAATGCCCTGCTGTACGTGAAAGCTATCAGCAAGAATTTCAGCGAGAGTACTTAAATCTTCTAATTGGGCAGCACGAATTTTGAAATTGGAGTAACGCTCAGATTGACTAGGTATTAGTGGCTGACTGTCGGTTGAAGAAGAAAACAAGGGTGTCAAAGAATTTAGAATAGTCACCGTATATCATCCTAAACGATTGATCGGGCTATCGTCAGGACTTAGACCAGAGCAATTAGGCTTCATCAACGACTACGGCTGATCAATATAAGTAGCATCTATCTAGCATTGAGAGAAAAATAGAAATGTCTAGAGTGTAGCGAATACTTGTTTAATGGAGAATAACTGCAAATAATATTTTAATACAACGAGAAAATAAAGTAGTGAATGGCTAAGATATTTGGATCGTTTGAATTCTAGGCTAAAAAAGCAGAAACTGATTACCAGATAATATCGTTTTTAATTAAAGACTGATCATTATGACAGCAGAGGAGCAAAAAAGCAGAGGAGCAAAGAAGGGATCTGCGTTGAACCTACCCTTGTTAGCAGCTAGTGGGCTTACTAAAAGTTTTGGTGGGATTAAGGCAGTAGATAATGCTCAAATTGAAGTAGCGAAAGGTAGTATTACAGGATTAATTGGGCCGAATGGTGCGGGGAAAACCACGCTATTTAACTTACTTTCTAATTTTAGTCGCCCAGATCGAGGGCGGGTAATTTTTGATGGTGAACCAATCCAACAGTTGCAGCCATACCAAATTGCCCAACAGGGAATGGTGCGCACGTTTCAGGTAGCGCGGACTCTCTCGCGCTTGTCCGTAGTTGAAAATATGCTACTAGCAGCACAAAAACAAACTGGTGAAAATTTTTGGCAGGTTTGGTTTCAAGCGCAGCAAGTGAAAAAAGAAGAAAGGCAACTGCGGCTGGAAGCGATCGCACTTTTAGAATCAGTAGGATTAGCACACATGGCGAACGAGTATGCTGGGGCGCTGTCTGGAGGGCAACGCAAGCTGCTAGAAATGGCACGGGCGCTAATGACGCAGCCGAAGTTAATTTTATTAGATGAACCTGCGGCTGGGGTAAATCCAACGCTGATTAATCAGATATGCGATCGCATTTTGGCATGGAACCGTGAAGGAATGACGTTTCTAATTATTGAACACAATATGGATGTGATTATGTCGCTGTGCGATCGCGTTTGGGTATTAGCCGAAGGTAGCAATCTCGCCGTTGGTACTCCAGCTGAAATTCAACGTAACACCCAAGTTTTAGAAGCATATCTAGGGCAATAATGCAATCAGCAGCTTACTTCAGTTAAACGCCAGTAAACTCCATTTTCTCGCTGCATTAGCTGAGAACCAACCAACTCCCGCCGCAGCGTAGCGCAGTCAGGATGGTAACGTTTGAGAATTTCATTTACCATGCGTTCCGGGTAGCTAACTCCTACTTCAAATTGCGTGGCTAACCACTTGAGAATGACTAACCGCTTTTTGCGACTAGCAGGAATTTCTTTGAGAACTTCTCCTTCGAGAAAGTTTTTCAGGACTTTACTTTCCCACACTTGGGTGTCTACTTCAACCAAAGACACCATATTTTCAGGAGTGAAAATTTCCTTGCTAATACTTTGTAAAGCTGCGCTATCAAGCTTGTATAGGTGGGTATTACCGTCAGGACGCATCTGAACCAAATTTAGTTCTTTCAGTTTAGCGAGATGATGGGATACGGTGGGGTCTTTTAATTGGAGTAGTGCCGCCAATTCTTCTACACTGCACTCTTGATTCGCCAAAATACCCAAAATCTTTAATCGGTTCTCGTCTGCTAAAGCTTTGAAGAAGCGCAACAGGGTATAAAATTTTTCTTCCATAAGTCCCTTCTAATTAGACATAGATCTAATTAGAAGTATATCAAATTTGTTTTGCTGAGTGTTTTTAGGGGATAGGCGATCGCAGGTGCTACTGTTTTAGCTTGAAAGATACTATCTAGCCTCTGTTAAAGAGTTTAGGTGTTTGAGTTCTTGCTTAGACAGCTGATATTTAACAGCCTTGAACTTAAGTTCAAGGCTAATAACTCCAGTCCGTTAAAACGGACTTGACAACACACTTTTTTAGCTAGTCGAGTTGATTGTACTTTAGCTAAAAGCTGTGGGAATTTATTTTTTGGCGGACGTGGTGCAAGCTGTGAGTTAATTAATGCTCGTCAGCTAGAATACCGTTTTCCAGGCGGAGACAAGTTAAGAGTTTATCTAACAGCCGCCTCAACTGATCCGTCATACTTAACTGATACAGTTAGCCCCTTTGTTGATACCGCTACTGGTTCTTTATCTAACTTTGGTCAAGTCAATCCCGTGTATTTCCCGATAGGAAATCAAGCTGGTATTGCTACTAATTACCTAATTACTCCAGCACTAAGCCTAGATTTGGGTTACTTAGGTGAAATAGACGATGCTAATAATCCTGGTAGGGATACAGGTATATTTAATGGTGGTCATAGTGCCTTTGCTCAGTTGGTCTACAGTGGCGCTCGCCTGAAGCTTGGCTTACTCTACATCAATTCTTACTCTAACAGTTTTGGCGTAGATACCCTCGCAGGTAGCAATCCAGCTAAGGTAATTGTCGTGAATGATGTTGATAATCCAGACAATAACTTTAGTAATCCAGTCTTGGGTAACGGTTATGGTGTGCAAGCTAATTACCGCTTTAGTCCCGGCTTTGAATTAGGTGGCTGGGTAGGTTATACAGCTGTACGTGCTGTTGGTGAGATTAAAGGAGATGCAGACATCTGGAACTATGCTGTAACACTAAGCTTACCTGACTTATTTAAAAAAGGAAACGCAGGCGGTGTCGTAGTTGGAATGCAGCCTCGCTTAACTGGTACTAAGCAATAATATTTTGGCACAAGCAATAGGTTTACCTGGTGGACAGAGGAAAGACCGCGATATCGGACTACACATCGAAGCTTTCTATAGATATCAGTTGAACGATAATATCTCAATTACTCCAGGCTTCTTTTGGCTAATAGCACCGAACCATGATAGCCGCAATCCTGATGTTGATAAGTAGATGTGCAGAATAAATTACTCACTTAAGAGTTAAAATTTGTCAAAATAGAATTGTAGCGATTATGTACCTATAACCATGCAGTTCATGCGGGAGTTGAATCCTGAAACGCTGCGAT